>VFQN01001096.1_pt1 | contig 47343 bp, 45 predicted proteins | sample 3512371 | NCBI WGS metagenome assembly VFQN01 (sample SAMN10412370, study PRJNA504923) | tailings metagenome | isolation source: Replicate 2 from Balatoc abandoned mine | place: Philippines: Itogon, Benguet | collected 2017-08-28
CTCACCGCCGTCCCAGCTGTCGTGAGATGTGCGCAGCAGTGGGGGTCGCCCGCGGTATCGCCGGGGGAGGGTGTGGCGGAGCCCGGCGGCCAGCCGGTCCTCCAGGATGCGGGGGTCGTCGGGGAGGTTGGCGGCGATCCCCTTGCGGATGGTCTCGCGGCCGCGCCGGAGGAGGCGCGGGGCGGCGTGGGAGAGGGTGTCGCCGGTAGCGGCGGCGAGGAGGAGGCCGCGGGCGAGGAGGGTGCGGGGGGTGGTGGCGGAGTAGTCGGAGAACCGGAGTCGGTCGGCGAACCCGTCGGCCCAGGCGGGTTGGCGGATGAGGTTCCGCGGGTTATCGTGGGGGTGGCGCATGGGATCCTCCCGGATGCGGGGTTGCGGCGACAACCCATTCTCCGGGAACCCCATGCGCCACCTCAACACGTTGGCAACTACTGTGAAGGCCTGCGATGCCGGCTCACAGGCCTTCAGCCTGTGGGGTGATTTGTGCCGCGAACCCAGGGCGTTGCCCTGGGCTGAGGGCTCCCAGGCCTTCGGCCTGAAAGCCTACTGCCGCCGGACTCGAAACTACCGGAATCCGGCTGATGCACACCGTGGGGCCGGTTTCCAACGGCCATTGTCCGGCCGGTTGGAACCGACCCCCACGGATACCGGGCTGACCCACCGCCCTGAAGCGTCATTTCTCCGGCCTCAGCACCCTCCCGGTCTTGGCGTCCACGAGGGTCACACCCGCCCCCGCCGCGTGGGCCTTCGTCGCCCCGTCCGGGCTGACCGCGGTGACCGCCCGCTTCCCGACCGGCTCGTCCACCGCCACCTCACGGCCGACCTCGGTCAACCTCGCCTCGTCCCCCGCCTCGACCCGCCAGCGGACCAGGGCCGTCTTCCGCCCGTCACCCACCGGCCCGGTCAGCCGCAGCACCCGACCGTCGTCGTCGAACGTCAGCCGGGGCGCGTCTCTCCACCAGGACGGTGTCAGCTGGAGGTCCGCCACCGGTCGGGTCTTGCCGCCGATGGTGTGCCACCACAACTGGTCCGCGGACGCCACCGCCAGGTGCTTCCCGCCGGGGTGGAACGCGAACGCGACCACCGTCCCCTTGTCCGACGCCCGCTGCCCGGCGGCGGTCGGTACGGGGTCGGTCGGGGCGGTCACGACGGCCGCCGGTTTCGCCGCGCCCGGGGTCCAGAGAGCGAGCCGGACGTAGGGCCGGTTCCGGAACCCGGGCTCCCGGCTCCGCTCGGCCAGTCCGGTCGCCAGGATCTTGCCGTCCGGCGAGTAGGCGACCGGGCCGACGGCGTCAGAGAGGGTGGTCGCCCGGCCGGTGCCGGGATCCCAGGTGACGGCGAACGACCCCCAGTTGGTCCCCGGCCGGTTCGTCGCGTGGCGGTAGTAGGCGGCGGTCAGCGTCTTCCCGTCCGGGTTGTAGGCGAGGTGGGTGGCCCCCGCCTCCCCGAACCCGGCCGGCTGCGCGGCGATGGCGAGGAGCGGGACGACGACGAGCAGGGAGCGGGGCATCGGCGGGTCCTCCGGGGCCGACCCCACTCTACGCGGCGGCTCGTAACCCGGGGGTAACGGGCGAGCCGGTGGGTGGAACTCGACGGCGCCGCCCGGACCGGGTACGCTGCGGCGACCCGCGGAGGCCCAGGATGACTCGCCTGCTCATCGTCGTCGCCGCTTCAAGCCTCGTTCTCGCGGCCACCGTTGCCCCGGCGGCGCCGGTCGCCCCACCCCCGCGAGAAGTTCTGCTCTACTTCCCGACCACGATCGGCGCGAAGTGGGTCTATGTCTGGCGCTCGGAGCGGTGGAAGGACAAAGAGGTCACCGAGACCGTCGTCGCGGTCGAGGCCGGGGCAGACGGGACGGAACTCGTCACCGTGGGTCAAATCGAGGTGGACGGGCGGACATACCCGACGGAGAAGGTCGAGGTGTCCGACAAGGGTATGTACTGGGCGGCGAACCTGACCGGGGTGGGCGGGTTCCCGTACCCGTGGTGCCAGCTGAAGCTCCCGCAGCGAACCGGGCAGAACTGGAAGATGCTCCCGTGGGACGACACGATGTTGGTCGACCGAGGGGTCGAGCGCATCCAGGTTCCAGCGGGTGAGTTCGACGCCGTCCGCGTCGAGCAGATGGTGCCCCGGTATCCAACGGCCCCGGTGCAGACGTGGTGGTATGCTCGCGGAGTCGGGAAGGTAAAAGCCACCCAGGGTGACGGCCGCTACCTGACCATCGTTCTCAAGTCGTTTTCAGCCGGCAAGGGCCGCGCTCCGTGACCAAGCTCGCCCTCCCCGGCCGGGCGGTAACCCACCCGCAGGGGCGTCGAACAGAAAACCCGCCCGGGCGTGACCCCGGGCGGGTAAGAGCGAGCGGCCCGCGGGGGCGGCTTACGCCTTGTACTTCTTGGTCGCGCGGGCCTTGTGCTTGCGGTTCTTCCGCCGGCGCTTGTTGGCGGTCCGCAGTTCCTTCCGCTTGTGCTGGATGCCCACGGCGGTCTCCGGTCGTCAGTGTCTCGGGAAACGAGACGGTCATTGTACGAATCCGCCCGCCGCGGCAACCCGTCGGTGTCGGCCGGCGGAAGTTCGGCTGCGGGGTCGCGGTAACCCGCAGGTGGTCCAGTTGTATGTGGTCCACGCGCCATTGGTCTTCTCCTCGCGTGGTGCCCCCCACCCCGTGGCGAAGCGCCGCGCCCCTCTCCCTCGGGGGCGGACGACCCGACACTTATCGGGCGCGGTGGCGGGGGGCGTTCATGGGCTCCGGGATTCTGCCGTAACGTGACGTTGCCACAGGCCGTTACGGGAGGAGCCCATGGGCGCGTCGTCCATCGTATCCGACTGGAGGGCCAACGTCCGCGACCTCCTGCCCGCCCTACACGGGCACCAGGCCAACGCCCTCGCCGGCCTCAGTCTGGCCCTCGCCCTGGCCGGCGACTGCCGGCGGTTCGAGCGGACCCTGGCCAACCACCGCCTCCGGCCCCGGGTGGCCCCGCGGGAGCGGGGCCGGGCGTTGCTTTTGCCCGGGGCCGGCCGGACCATCCTGCGGATCGCGGATCCTCGACGAGACCCCGCGGGCCAACGACCCCCGGGCGATGTGCGTCCGGGTGGCCCACGCCGGGCGGGCGCTCCCGCTGGCCGCCGAGGTGTACCGGCCCCACCCCCGCCCGGGCGGATGCCCCACCTGGTCCGGGGGCTGCCCCGCCCGGTCCGCGGGTGCCTCCCGCACCCGTGCCGGGTGGTGCTCCTGGCCGACCGCGGGCTGGCCTGGCCGACCCGGGTCGACTGCTGTGCCGAGAGGGGGCGTCACGACGTCCTCCGGCTCCTCGGCCAGACCGTGATCCGGTTCCCGGACGGGCCGAGCGGTCGGCCCGCGCGTTCCGGAAGGCCGGGTGGCGCGGGGCCGGGGTGGTGGCGACCCGGGAGCGGGGGATGAGGGAGCCGTGGGTGCGGCTGGCGGACGGGCCGGGGAGCCTCCGGCACGCCCGGGTATACGCCACGGGGGTGTGGGTCGAGGGGTCGTTCCGGGACGACAAGAGCGGGGCCTTCGGGTGGGGGGTTATCCGGGTCGACCGGCCGGCCCAGGCGGCCCGGCTGCTGGTCCCGCTGGCCCTGGCCGTGGCGCGGGCGGTGAGCCTGGGGGGTACGGCGGCGAAGACCGGGCGGCGGGACATCGACCCCCACCGGCGGCGGCGGCGGAGCCTCGTCCGGGCTGGGTTACAGTGGCTCCGTCATGCCGTCGCTCGCGCCCTGTACGACCGCTTGCGGCTCCGCCGGTTGTACCTGCATCCGGCGTAGGTCGCAAATCCGTGTCGGGCCGCCAGCCCCGCTGAGGGGGAGTGGCGCCGCGCAGCGGTGGGGTGGGGGGCACCACGCGAGGAGAAGACCGGTGGCGGTGGCCTTCCGTCACCCCAAGCCCGCCCGCGTCAGCGGCCGGCATCGAGGATCTCGCGGACCTTCGCGGCGAACGCCGACGGGGTGAACGGTTTCTGCAGGAAGTGGGCCGCCTCTGCTGCGAACCCGGTGCGTAGCGCGGGGTCGTCAGTGTACCCGGACATGAACAGCACCCGCAGCCCCGGGGTCGCCGCAGTCAGCCGGTCGGCCAACTCGCGGCCGCCCATCCCCGGCATCACCACGTCCGTCGCGAGCAGGTCTGCCGCCACCCCGTAGGCGGCGACGGCCCGCAGCGCCTGCTCCCCGCTGGCCGCGTCCACCACCGCGTACCCGGCGGCCTGGAGGACGCGCAGCGCCAGCGCCCGCACCTCGTCGTCGTCCTCGACGAGCAGGATCGTCTCCGACCCGCGGGCGGCCGGGGCTGTCGGGCGTGGTCGCTCGGCGGACTCCGGCGGCCCCGGGTCGGCCGCCGGGAGGTACACCCGGAACGTCGTCCCCGCCCCGACCGCGGTCTCGACCGCGACGTGCCCGCCGGACTGCCGGACGATGCCGTACACGGTCGCCAGCCCCAGGCCGGTCCCCTCGCCGATCCCCTTCGTGGTGAAGAACGGCTCGAACAGGTGCGCCAGCACCTCGGGCGGCATGCCGCAGCCGGTGTCGGTTACCCGGAGTTCGGCGTACCGCCCGGGGCGGACGTCGGCACCGTCGTGGGTCGTGCCCGGGCCGAGGGTGACGGCCCGGGTGGCGATCGTCAGCGTCCCGCCGCGGAACATCGCGTCCCGGGCGTTCACCGCCAGGTTCATCAGCGCCTGCTCGAGCAGACCCGGGTCGGCCTTCACCCGCACCGGGGTGGCGTCGATGACCAACTCGACGCGCTCGCCGATCAGCCGGCGGAGCATTGCCCCGAGGTTCGCCACCAGCGCCCCGAGGTTGAGCGGCTGCGGGCGGAGGATCTGCTTGCGGCCGTAGGCGAGGAGCTGGTGTGTCAACTCCCCGGCCCGTGCCCCGGCCTTGCGGATGTGTTCGACCGGCTCGCGGGTCGGGGCGTCCCGCGGGAGCTGGTCGTAGAGCAGGTCGGCGAACCCGTTGATGACGGTGAGGAGGTTGTTGAAGTCGTGGGCCACCCCGCCGGCGAGCCGGCCGACCGCCTCCATCTTCTGCGCCTGCCGGAACTGTGCCTCCAGCCGCCGCTGCTCGGTCACGTCGCGGACGACCGCCAGCACCCCGTCCCCCTTCGGGACCATCCGCGCCTCGAACGCCCGCCGGCCGGCGCTCGGGAAGTCGAGCTCGTACCCGAACTCCTGCGGTTCGCGGGCGGCGAGCACCCGGCCGATCGCCGCCTCGTACCGCCCGGCCGCCTCTGCCGGGAGCACATCCCGCACCCGCCGCCCGAGGAACTCGGTAGGCTGGACGAAGAGGGCCGCCGGCTGCGGGGCGTGGTAGTCGAGGTGGGTGCCGTCGGCGGACAGGACGAACACGAGGTCCGGCAGCGCCGTCAGGACGGCCCGGGCGCGCTCCTCGCTCGCCCGCAGCGCCTCCTCGGCCCGCCGCCGCTCGACGGCTACCGCCACCAGGTGGGTTGCGGTGCCGATCAGCGCCAGCTCCTCGGGGTGCGGTCCGCGGGGGGTGCCGTGGTACAGGGCGAACGTGGCCAGCACCCGTCCGTCCCGCCCGAACACCGGGGTGGACCAGCACGCCCGCAGGCCGTACGGCAGGGCCAGGTGCCGGTACGGCGCCCACCGCGGGTCGGTCTCGATGTCCGTCACCACGACCGGCTCGCCGCGGAACGCCGCCGTCCCGCACGACCCGACGCCCGGGCCGATGGCCACCCCGTCGATCGCCTCTCGGTACGCCGCCGGCAGGCTCGGCCCGGCGCCGTCCCGGAGCCGGCCGTCCTCGATCAGGAGGACGGAGCAGACCAGCCCGGGGGCCAGCTTCTCCACCCCGACGGCCAGCCGGGTGAGCACGTCGCCGAGCGGGGCGCCGGTGGCGACCGCTTCGAGCACCGCGGTCTGGAGGGCGAGTACCCGCTCGGCCCGCTCCCGGTCCCACCGCTCCTGGGCGAGCGAGACGAGGCTCCCGACGGCGACCGCGAACACCTGCTCGTCGGCCGTCCACGCCCGGGCGGGGCCGACGTGCTCGCAGCATAGCACGCCCTCCGGCCGGCCGAACGGGTGGAGGGGCACGTCGAGCATCGCCCCGATCCCGAGCGCGGCGAGGTAGCCGGCGGCGAACTCGCTGGTGCGCGGGTCGGCCGCCGCGTCGTCGGCGGCGATGACCTCACTCGCCTCCAGTTCGCGGAAGTAGGCGGGGTAGGCGGCGGCGGCCAGCTCGGTCCCGGCGGAGTGGCGGTCCGGGGTGGCCTCGTACAGGTCCGCGCAGCGGATGGCCCGGCGGTCCGGGGTGTGCCGCCACACGCCCACCCGCTCGACCCCGAGCACCCGGGCGACCGCCTCGGTCATCCGGCGGACGGCCGCGTCCGGGTCGCCGCGCACCACGTCCCGGCCCAGCGCGAGGAGCGCCCCCTGGCGCGCGGCCAGGTGCTCCTCCCGCCGGCGGGTCGCCGTCGTCCCTTCCCGGAAGTGGGTCGAACCGGTCATGCGCAGCTGCCTTCGCCCTCGGGGTCGGGTCGTTCGGGCTCACTCCAAAGTTTACTCACGTCTGGCCGGAATGAGAGGCGTTGATGAAACTTCAGACGAATTTCCCCGGCCGCTCTGGCCGGGTGCGACCGCGAGTACGAAATCCACGCCACGCCTCACTTAGACGGCCGCGTCGGATGCAACTCGTGTTCCGATCGGGCGCGAATCAATTTGATCCGGGAAGAATCGGACGGCAGTATCGGGAACCTGATGAGCCGGTGGGTTCGGGCGAGCGGCCGCTACTCCGCCCGGCTCGTCACGACCTCCAGCACCTTCTGCTCGCGGGTCGTCAACCAGTCGCCCTGCCAGCGGATCGCATGACGGTAGAGTAGTCCGACCAGAGCCAGCACCACCAGCGACAACGGCAGCGAGATCGGTACGCCCGTCACCACTCCGAGCTGGTCGAGTAACACTTCGAGTCCGTAGGGGGTGAGGAGCGGCAGCGTGAACAGCGGCAAAAGCGGCATAACCAGCATTTGCAGCAGGATCGGACCCGCCTTCACGCTCGCCGGCTGGAGCGACCCCGGCGCGAGCGGGAGCGGCGTCAGGATCGCCAGCACGTTCGACACCAGGCACAGGACGAGGTACGCGCTGACGAGCTGTGCCACCACCGCCGGGTAGTGGTCGATCCGCATCGGGAAGACCGCGCCGATCACGGCGAACGCGGCCAGCCCGAGGCCGAGCACGAGCGGCGCGACGGCGAGGTTCTTGCCGAGGAGGATGTCGCGCCGCAGGGCCGGCGAGAGGACGTAGGCGCGGAACCCGGCGCGGTCGTACCCGAACTGGTTCGCCAGCAGTTGCAGGCCGGCGATGAGCAGCACCAGTGCCCCGGCGCCGAACGCCAGCAGCGGCCGTATCGCCGCCGGCGGGCTCCCCCCGCTCGACGCCAGCGCGCCGCCGAACACCACGACCACGATCACCGGGGCGAGGAACGCCATCTTCGCCTCCGGGGCGCGGGTGAGCGCCCGGAACCCCGCCGTCGCCACCGCCGACGCCGGCTCGCTCACCCACGGCAGCCGCCGCTCCACCAGCTGAACCCGCGTCGGGTCGAACGGGGGCTGCGCGGCGGTCGCCGTCTGCTCGCCGGCGCTGAACTCGCCGGTGTACAGCCGGAGCGTCGTGCGGTACGCCCGCCACAGGCTAAGCGTGCCGATCAGCGCGAGGCCGAGCGTGCCGCCGAGCGCCGGCAGGACCGCACCGCCGGCGATCCCTTCGGCGCCAAGCGCCACCCAGCCCGGCGGGAGGATGGTACTCGCCAGGCGCGCGCCGCGCACCGTGGTGTCGAGGATCCGCTGGGACGTGCCGGTGCGCGCCGCCTCGTACTCGGCGTTGATCTCTTTCAGTCGTCGGTTCGCCTCCTCCGGCGTGATCTCGCCGGCCGCCTGGGCCTTCCCGACCTCGACCGTGCGCTCGCCGCGGCGCGTGACCGGCTCGGTCGCCGCCTCCCACGGGCGGAACACGTTGATGAGGCTCGGCGCCTGCGCGAGGAGGATAAACCCGCCTGTCAGTAGCACGATGATGGTGCGCCGGCGGCGCTTGTCGGCCATCAGGGTGGCGAGCCAGCCCTGGAACTGGTACGTGACCGCCGTCAGCGCGAAGACGCCGGCGGCCAGCAGCGGGAGCTCGAGCAGCACGAGCGGCCCGCGCGTCACCGCCGTGCCGACGATCAGGCCGACCATCCCGGGCACGAACACGACCAGGGCCAGGCTGCCGAGCGAGCTGAGGTAGTTCACCAGGAACGCCCCCGCCGGCGACACTGGCAGGTGGAGGAAGCGGTCGAGCGCGAGCCCTTCCGACCGCTGGAGGTCGCTGAGGAGCCCGATCATCCAACCGAACAGGAGCGCGACGGCGATCCCGTCCCAGACGAACAGGTGGACGTAAGCGGGCGCGCCGCCGAGGGCGAGCACGCCGGCGAGGAAGCCGACCACGAGGAGCACGACGGCGGCCACGGCACAGCCGACGGCGAAGGCGATGAAGAGGGCGGCGTTCAGGGTGCCGGCCTTGCGGAACTGGTTGACGCGCAGCCGCCAGCGGAGCCAGAGGACCGCCGAAAGGTGTTCGCGGTTCACGGGGCGGCGGCCTCCAGCCAGCTGAGCGTCGGCGCCACCGCCGCCTCGGCGCCGGCCACCTGGATGAAGCGGTTCTCGAGCGTGTCGCCCTGCCGCAGTTGGGCCATCGACGTCTGCTCGACGAGTCGGCCCTTCACGATGATGCCGACGTGGGTGCAGAGGCGTTCGACGATCTCCAGGACGTGCGACGTGAGGAACACCGTGGACCCGCGGGCGACGTAGCCGGCGAGGAGGTCGCGGATGACGCGCGAGGTGATGGCGTCCACGCCCTCGAACGGCTCGTCGAGGAAGAGCAGGTCCGGGTTCGGCAGCAGCGCGGCGGCGAGGGCGAGTTTCTTTTTCATGCCGTGCGAATATTCGAGCGTCAGTTTCGTCGTCTCGCCGGCGAGGCCGAGGAGCGTCAGCAGCTCTTCGGAGCGGGCGCGGACGGTGTCGCGCGGGAGGAGGTGCATGCGGCCGACGAACGTGAGGTACTCGCGGGCGGTGAGGTTGTCGAACAGGGACAGGTTCTCGGCGATGACGCCGACGTGCCGCTTGGCGTCGAGCGCCTGCTTCTGGTCGCGGACGTCGCGGCCGAGGACGAACACGTCGCCCTTGGTGGGGGCGAGGAGGCCGGTGAGCATCTTGATGGTGGTGGACTTGCCGGCCCCGTTCGGCCCGAGGAACCCGTAGAACGTGCCGCGCTCGACGCGCAGGTCGATGCCGTCCACGGCGCGGAAGTCGTCGAACCGGCGGGTGAGGGCGCGGGTCTCGATCGCCAGGCTCATGCGCGGGGGTCCGGTGGGGGTATGACGGGTATTCGTCGGCCGCGGCGCGGGCTTTTCGCATTGGTCTGGTGGGACCGGCGTCCCGCCGGCCTGAGCGACGACCGGCAGGACGCCGGTCCCACCAGACCAACTCACGGCGCCTTGTACACCGTGCCGCCCTTCATCACGAACCGCACCCGGCGCAGCGCCCGCACGTCCGCCGTCGGGTCGCCCTCGACCGCGATCAGGTCGGCGAGCCGGCCGGGCCGCACGGCGCCGAGCGTCGCGTCGAGCCCGAGCACCCGGGCCGCGTCGCCCGTCGCCGCGCGCAGCGCCCGGGCCGGTGGCAGTCCGTAGTCGACGAGCAGCTCCAGCTCGCGGGCCGCGTCGCCGTGCGCGAACACGCCCACGTCGCTGCCGTTCACGATGGTGACGCCGGACTCGATCGCCGCTTTCATCGCCGCCCGCTTCGACCGCAGCCGCGGCGGCTCGGCGGTGCCGCGCTTCCAGCCGGCGTAGCGGGCCATCGCCTCGTCGGCGGCGAGCGTCGGGCAGAGCGCGACGCCGCGGTTCGCCATCAGCCGAAACACCTCGACGTCGCCGTCCGCGCCGTGCTCGATCGTGGCCACGCCGGCGAGGGCGGCGCGGGTCATCCCCTCCTTGCTGGTGGCGTGGGCGCACACGAGCGCGCCGGCGTCCTTCGCCGTCGCCACAATCAGCTTCAGCTCGTCGACCGTGAACGCCGGGCGGACCTTCCCGCCGGGACCGTGGGGGGTGTCGGCGTAGACCTTGATCCAGTCGGCGCCGGCGAGCACCTGCGCCCGCACGACGCCGCGGAGCGTGGTGCCGTCCGCCTCCTCAGCGCCCTGCGGCAGCTTCCACTCGGGGGCGAACCCGCGCGGCGCGTAGCTCCCGGTGGCGACGATCGCCCGTGTGGTGACGAGCAGCCGCGGCCCGGGAATGACGCCCTTCTCGACGGCGGCTTTCACGCCCACGTCGGCGAACCCCGCGCCCTCGGTGCCGAGGTCGCGGAGCGTGGTGAAGCCGCTGAGGAGGTTGGCCTTCGCGTGGACGGCGGCGCGGCAGATGCGCTCGGCGAGTGGCTCCTTGAGTACTTGCTCGTCCCACGGCACCTCGTCGTAGGGGTGGAGGAGCAGGTGCGAGTGTGCGTCGATGAGCCCGGGCAGGAGCGTGGTGCCGGGGAGTTCGACGACGCGGGCGCCTTTCGGCACCGTCACCTGATCCGGCGGGCCGACGGCGAGGATTTTGGCGGCGTCGATCTTCCCGGCGGCGGTCGTCTTGCCGTCCACGAGCACGACCCAACCGACGTGCGGCGCGGCGTCGGTGCCGTCGAACACGCGGTCGGGCTTGAGGAGCACCGGCGGCTGGGCGCCGGCCGGTGCGGCGGCGACGAGGGCGATCAGGACGGCGGCGCAGCGCACGGTAGACCCTCCCGGGAACCCCCGATGAGCGTACCGGGCGCCGGGGAGTGGGTCAAACGGCGAGGTCTTCCGCCCGGGGCTATGATGACCGCAGCCCGACCCCGGAGGCGACCATCATGGCGCTCACGATCTCCTCGCCGGCGTTCCCGGCCGGCGGCGCGATTCCCGCCGAGTACACCTGCGAGGGCGCCGACCGATCCCCGCCGCTCGCGTGGGCCGGGCTCCCGGACGGCACGGCCGCACTCGCGCTGATCGTCGACGACCCCGACGCGCCCGACCCGGCGGCGCCGAAGCGGGTCTGGGTCCACTGGCTGCTCTACAACCTCCCGCCGACCGCCACCGGGCTGCCGGAGAGCGTCGCCGCGCTGCCGGCCGGCACGCGCGAGGGGCGCAACGACTGGTCGAGGACCGGCTACGGCGGCCCGTGCCCGCCGATCGGTCGGCACCGCTACTTCTTCAAGCTGTACGCACTCGACGCGCCGCTTCCGGATCTGAACACGCCGACGAAGGCGGAGCTCGAGGCGGCGATGGCGGGGCACGTCCTGGCGACGGCGGAGGTGATCGGCACGTATCAGAAGGCGGGGCGGCGGTAGCTCTACCGCTTCTCCAGCAGCCGGACCGCTTCGGCCGCGGCGCGGGCGGCGTCAGTCTCGCGGTGCGTCAGTGCCCCGCGGAGGGCTGGGAGCGCCGCCGGGTCGCCGAGCCGGCCCAGCGCGACCGCCGCCTCGCGCGGCACCCCGTCCGCGTCCTCCCGCAGCGCCCGGATCAGGTCCGGCACCGCCGCCTTCGCCGCCGGGCCGATCCGCCCCAGCGCCTCCGCCGCGACGAACCGGACGGTGTTCGCCGGGTCCGTGGTCAGACACTCCCGCAGCGGACCGACCGCCGCGGCGGCGTCCGGGCCGAGGGCGGCGAGCTGGCCGGCGGCGACCGCGCGGACCGCGGCGTCGGGGCTGGCGAGCTGGCGGACGAACGCCGGCACCGCCTTCGGCCCCCACCAGTCGAGGTCCGCGTTGCCGATCGTGCGGACCTCGCCCGGCCGCAGCAGCAGCCCCTCCGGCAGCGGCCCGCGGTAGACGCCCGCCTCCCAGGTCTGGAACCCCTTCGCCGACACGGCCAGGTGGTAGCGCAGGCCGGGGACCAGGCCGGTCATTTCATAAGCGCCGCCGCCGAGCGAACGCACCGGCCCGGCCACGTCGTTCCAGTCGGCGTTTCCGTCCGACGCCGTCAGTTCGGCGCCGCCGATCGGGCGCCCGTCCGGGTCGACGGCCCGCAGCCTTACCGCCGCGGACGTCCGAAGCGTGACCGCCACCGGGTCGAGCTTGTAGCCCTTCGCCGACCCGGTCTCGGCCTCGGCCACGCCGCCGAGCGACCGGTCGGGCGTGCGGGCGATCGCCTTCACCGCCACCGTCTCGACGCGGTCCGGCCGGTGGGCCGAGCGCCGCAGGTAGCCGGCGAAGCGGCCGTCCGCGTCCGTCTTCCCGTGGACCGTCGCGCCGACGCCGCATTCGACGCCGCGCACGCCGGTCGGCTGCCACACGAGCCGGACGAGGAGATCGACCCCCGGCGCCGCCCGGCCGTCCGGCCCGACTACGCGGACGGCGAACGGCGGCGCGCTCTTCACGGTGAAGTCGATCCCGGCGACGTGTCGGCCGGCGGCGACGGCGATTCGCCGGTCCCCCACCTCCCACGCCCGGCCGTCCGGCACGGTCGGGTGGTAGCGGTCGTTCGTCCCGTAGCACTGGACGTCTACGTCGCGCGGGGTGACGTACAGGCGGAACCGGCCGCGGGCGTCGGTGCGGGCGCTGTCGCGGTTCCGGTCGGCGGTGGAGAAGTTGAGCCCGACGCCGGCGACGGGGAGGCCGGTGTCGGCGTCGGTGACCGTGCCGGACAGGCTTTGCGGCAGCTCGGTGAACAGGTCGGCGGCGGCCACGGGGCGGTCCGCGACCTGCACGACGACCGCTTCGCTCCACACGCCCGCGCGCTCCTCCAGCCAGACCTTGTAGTAGTCGCCGGGCAACACGCCCGCAAACGAGTAGCGGCCGTCCGCATCGGCTCGAGTCGTCCGCCGCTCGGCGTTGTTGCCGTTCCAGAGGGTGACCGTCTCGCCGGCGAGTGGCGCCCCGCCCGGCGCGGCGAGGACGCGGCCCGTCACGGTCGTCCCCGCCGGGCGGGGCGCGGGTGCTTCGGGAACGGGTCTGGCGGCGGGCGTCATCTTCTCCCCCGCGGGTGGCTGAGTTGCCGGGAGCTGACCGGCCAGCAGCGCCGCGGCGGCCGCCGCAGCGAACAGGACCACCGCGGCGCGGCGGAAATTCGTGGCGGCCATCGCGTGCAGCGTCCCCTCGGCCAGCGTGCGCGGAACATCCGGGACGGGGCCGGTTCGTGTGCGGAAGTGCGAGGCAGAACGCGCCGTGGTCGCCGCCAATCCTGGCGGGAGTACGCCAGTCCCCGCGAGGGCGAACGCCGGTGCCAGGCCGCGCGCCGCGAGCCGGATGCGGAGCCGCGCCCGCCCGCGCTCCAGCCGGCCGCGGATCGCCCCCGTGGTGCAGCCGAGCCGGCCCGCCGCTTCCTCCAGCGTCAGCCCGTCGAGGCAGCACAGCGCGACCGGCAGCCGGTATGCGGCCGGGAGGCGTTCGACCTCTTCATCCAGCACGGCGAGCAGCTCGCGCCCGGTAAGCATGTCGAGCGGGTCGGGCCGGCGGTCGACGGGACCGGGAAGAGGGAGCGGGAGCAGGGCGGGTCGGCGCCGACCCGCGGCGACCCGCCGGGCGACGCCGTACAGCCACCCGGCGAGCGCCTCCGGGCGCGGGAGGGTGGGGGCGCGGCGGGCGAGCACGAGGAACGCCGCCTGGAAGGCGTCCTCGGCGGCGTGGGCGTCGCCGAGGACGCGGCGGCAGACGCCGAGCACCATCCGCCCGTGCCGGCGGACGAGCGCCGCGAACGCCGCCTCGTCGCCGCGGCGGGCGAACCGGGCGAGGAGTTCCGCGTCGGTCTCGGGGCCGGGCGGGACCGCGGCCAGCAGCGGCGCGAGGCGTGTGGTCATCCGCTCAGTCTCCCGGGGCGACGCGACCTGTCTGTCAGTATCTGCGCCGGAGCGACAGGTGATGCGCGCGAATTTCTGCGCCGACGGGCTCGTCGTTTTCCCGTGTCGCGCCGCGGTCCGGCCGCCTCTCTTCCGGTAGGACAGTTGCCACGGTAGCCGCGGAGGGACCGACGTGAACGCGCACCTCAAACCCCGCGAGATTTGCGAATTGGCCGCCGCCGACCCCGGCGACGCCGACCTGCTCGCCGTCTACGCCGTGACCGGCGACCCGGAGGCGTTCGCAGCGCTGGTGCGCCGGCACGCCCGTACCGTCCTCGGCGCGTGTCGGCGGGTGCTGGCCGACGCCCACGCCGCCGAGGACGCCTTCCAGGCCACGTTCCTCCAACTCGCGCGCAAGGCCGGCGGCCTGCGCCACCCGTCCGCGCTGCCTGGGTGGCTATACCGCACTGCCCGCCGGACCGCGCTCCGCCACCGCCCGGCGCCACCCCCGGTCCCGCCCGATCCGCCGCCGGCCCGCGACCCGCTCGACGTGCTCACCGCGCGCGAGCTCCTCGCTGCGGTCGAGGCGGAGATCGCCCGGCTGCCGCGGGCGTACCGGCTGCCGCTGGTGCTGTGCTACCTCGACGGCCTGCCGCGCGACGCGGCCGCCGACCGGCTCGGGGTGCCGCCCGGGGTGTTCCGCGGCCGGCTCGACCGCGGGCGCGAGCGGCTGCGCGCCGCCCTCACGCGCCGCGGGTTGGCGCCGGCGGCCGCGCTCGGCGCCTTCACCCCGGCGCCGGTCGCGGCCGACCTCGTGGCCCGCACGGTCGGCGTGTGCGCGAAGGGGGAGCGCGCGAGCGCGGCGGTCGCGGCGCTGGCCGCCGGGCGGGTCGGGCTGCCGACGACGACAGGGCTCGCGGTCGGGCTGCTCGTGGTGCTCGGCGGGCTCGCGCTGGTCGCCGCGCCGGCGCAGACCGACCCGCCCCCGCCTCCGGCCTCGCCCCAGCCCCGGACGGACCTGTTCGGCGACCCCCTGCCGGACGGGGCGGTGTTGCGGCTCGGGACTACCCGCTCTCGGGCCAGTATTGCCGGGTTCGGCGTCGCCGCAGACGGATCAATCGTCACCACCTCTGCGGCCGGCGAGGTCGGCATCTGGTCGCTGAAGGGCGCCCGGCCCGCGGACGGCGGCCGCGCCCCGGTCCGGGCGTCCGACGAGTTCGACCCGCGGGCGACCGTCTCCCCCGACGGCCGGCTCGTCGCGGCCAACACCCGCCCGGAGCGGGTGGTCGTGTGGGAGCGGGCGGCCGGCGGCTTTCGGGAGGTGGCGTCGTTCGCGGTCTCCTACGCCTACGTCCTCCGGTTCTCCCCGGACGGCACCCAGCTCGCCGCCTTCCACCACGGCCTCCGGCTCTGCGACCTGCGGACCGGACGGGTGCACGACCTGGACGGCAGCGGAGTGGAGGCGGTCGCGTTCTCCGGGGACGGGACCCGCCTGGCCGCTACCACCGGGTACGGGGTCGACCTGTGGGACACCCGGGGCTGGAAGCGGCTGGCCCGGTACGGGACCGGCCGGGTCCGGTACACCGGGGTGGCCCTGAATCGCGCTGGGACGGTTCTGGCGGTGAGCCCGACCTGGGACCCGGAGACGGTCGTGTTCGTTGACCCGATGACCGGTGCGGCGGTCCCGGGCCTCGCCGGCCCGGCCGGGTTCCGGTGCCTCTGGGTCCACTTCGCGCCCGGCGACCGCATGGTCCTGCTCGGCGACCAGACCGGGGTCACCTGGTGGGATCCCGTGGCTGGGAGGGTGGTCCGGCGGTACGAGGGGGCGGCCCACGGCTGGGCCGGCGGCTGGAACCACCCCGCCCGGTTCTCTCCGGACGGCCAGACGCTCGTCGGCGTGAGCCCCTGGATGCTCCTTCGGTGGGACGCCGGGACCGGAACGCCCTTGCTTCCGGCCGCCCATGACGGCGGCCACCAGCTCGCCGTCGCCGCCGCCGCCGCCTCGGCCGACGGCCGGTGGGTGGCGACCGGCGGGTCCGACTCCCGGGTCCGGGTGTGGGACGCCCGGACCGGCCGCCAGGTCCGGGCCGTCCCGACCGGCCGGTGGGGGGCGCAGGGCGTCGAGCTCGGGGCGGACGGGCGGTTCGTGTACGGCCCGGGGCCGGGCGACACCCCGGTCACGAAGTGGGAGGTGGCGACCGGTCGGGCGGTGACCCGGTACGAGTTCTCCCCGGCCGCGGCCCGGCGGGGGAGCGCACTCGGGTTCCGGCTCTCCCCGGACGGCCGGACGCTGGACGCGGTGTCGGGGCCGTACTCCTCCGGCGAGCCGACCCTCCGGGTTCGGTGGGATGCCGAGTCGGGGGCGCGGCTGACCGAAGAGCCGATGGCGCGGGCGGGCCTTGAACCCCCCGTGCTCTCGCCCGACGGCCGGTGGGCGGCGACGGACGCGGCCCTCTACCCGGTCGGCGCCGGGCCAACGGACAACCGCCTGCCCGCGGGCCGGGGCGGGTCGCTCCACCCCGGGACGTTCACGGCCGACGGCAGGCTGATCGCCCGCGCCACCTCGGGGCGGGACGACCCCGGTGCGCGGTGGCGGGTGGTGATCTTCGAGGTAACGACCGGTGCGGAGGTGGTGGGACTCCCACTCGGGGCGTGGTGGAGCCGGCTCGCCTTCCACCCCGGCGGCCGGTCGCTCGCGATGGCCGGGGACCAGGGACTGGCGTTCTACGACCTGGCGACCGGCAAGCCGTTCGCCGAGCGCAAGGCGGGGGGCAACGTTCGGGTGGTGCGGTACTTCCCGGACGGGACGAGGCTCGTCACCGGTCACGAGGACACGACCGCGCTCGTGTGGGAGTCACCGGCCATACCGAAGACCGCCCGCCCGCTCGACGACCCGGGACGGGCGGCGGCGTGGGACGCCCTGATCGCGGAAGACGGGGCGAAGGGCTGGGCGGCGGTGTGGGCGCTGGCCGACGATCCCGGGGCGGCTGGCTTCCTCCGCACGAAGGTGCGACCCGTCGCGCCGCTCCCGGCCGCGGAGTTCACCCGACTACTGGCCGACCTCGGGGCTGCCGACTTCGCCACCCGCGAGGCCGCCGAGAAGGCGCTGCGGAACGCCGGCGATCGGGCCGCGGGTCAGCTCCGGTCGGCGCTGGCCGTCGTCCCGTCGGCCGAGCAGCGGGCGCGGCTCGGGCGGCTGGTGGGGGCCCTCCCCGGCCCGGACGCGCGGCCGACGGGCGAGCAGTTGCGAGCGGTCCGGGCGGTGGCCTCGCTGGAACTGGCGGGGTCGGCCGAGGCCCGACGGCTGCTGGCGGAGCTGGCGGCGGGCGCCGCCGACGCGACCCTGACCCGCGAAGCCGCGTCATCGGTCGCCAGGGCCGGTCGCTGACGTGCGTGTCCGACGCCAGCGGGCGCACAGATCGGCCGCGGCGGCACCCCAGGTCGGGAAGTCGAACGTGAACCCGGAGTCGAGCAGCCGGCCGGGGACGACGCGGCGGCTCTTGAGGATCAGCTCCGTCTCGCTCCGCATCAGCCAGGCGCCGACGGTGAGCATCCAGTTCGCCACCGGCAGGCCGACGCGCGTCCCCCACGCCTCCCGCAGCGTGCGCATGAACTCGCGGTTCGGCAGCGGGTGCGCCGCCGCCACGTTCACCGGGCCGCTCAGGTCGGGGCGGTCGATCAGCCAGTACACGGATCGCACGAAGTCGCGCTCGTGGACCCACGACATATACTGTCGGCCGTCGCCGGCGGTGCCGCCGAGGCCGCGGCGGACCAGCCCGAGGAGCGTGTCGAACACCCCACCCCGGTCCGGACTCATCACCATCGCCGTGCGCAGGAGCACCTTGCGCGTGTGCGGCGTCTCGATCTCCCCGGCGGCCTTCTCCCACGCCGTCGCCACGTCGATACTGAACTTCCAGGTGCCCGGTGCGCCCGGCTCGGCGCCGCCGACGGTGCCGGTTGCCTCGTCGTTCGGCGCGTCGTAGCGGTGGGCGTAGATGGTGGCGGTGCTCATCTGGAGCCACACCCGCGGCGGCCGCCCGGCGCGGGCGATGGCGGCGCCGACGGCGCGCGTGGAGTGGACGCGCGAGTCGGTAATGAGGCGGCGATTCGCGGTCGAGTAGCGACAGTTGACGCTGCGGCCGGCGAGGTTCACGATCACATCAGCGCCGTCCAGTTCGGCGGCCCAGGCGCCGACGGTCTCGGCGTCCCACGCGACGACCTTCCACGGCGCTGGACGCGGGGCGCGGCTGAGGACAACGACCTCGTGCCTGTCGGCAACGAGCGCTCGGGCGAGCAGCGTGCCGACCTGCCCGGTGCCGCCGGGGATGATGACCTTCATCGGCGGACCTCCGTAGGTGCGGGGGTAACCGCACGCGGCCGGGGCGGGGCAACCGCGAACGCGGGCGGCGGACGCGGTGTCCGTTCGACCGACCAGCGGAGGCCGACATGGCGAAGGCGAAGCGGACCGAGGCAGCGCTGGTACTGCGGTTTGCCGACGTTATCGGCGACCGGCACCTCATCACGGCCACGGTCGGCCCGGCGCTCGAACCGGTTCTCCTCTCGCTGGGCCGGGCGCCCGACTACCGCACGTCGGGAACCCACGCCACCTTTCTGAAGAAGCACGCCGCTCAATCGAACGACTTCCGTGTCCACTACCGAGCCGGGGCCGACTGGGCTGCGCTCGACCTGCTGCCGACGACCGAGAACTACCACCACGTCCAGACGCTCCGCGGTGGTCGCTGGCTCCTCGTCCGTGGCCGGGCGGCGAGCGAGCGCGACCGGAACGTCCGCGTGTACGAGGTCGACGGCACCCCGGGGCCGGCGTTCCACGCCGGCGACGGGGTCGAGGACGTGCAGGCAACGGAGGGCGGCCAGATCTGGGTGAGCTACTTCGACGAGGGCGTGTTCGGCGACACCCCGCTCGGCCGGGCCGGGCTGGCGTGCCTCGACCCGGACGGCCGCCCGGCGTTCCGGCTGACCGACCTGACCGACCCGGTGCTCCAGAGCATGGCCGACTGCTACGCCCTGAACGTCCGCTCCGACCGGGAGGCGTGGCTCTGCTTCTACACCGACTTCCCGCTTGTCCGGCTGGTGGACTGGCGGGTGGCCGGTCACTGGCGGGTGCCAGTCGCCGGGTCGCACGGGTTCGCGGTCACCGGCGACCGCGTCCTCTTCGGCGGCAGCTATACGAAGCCGCACGCCCTGTTCCTCGGCCGGCTCGGGACGACGCGGTTCGTCGAACTCACCCCGGCGGCCGCGGGCGGGGGGCCGTTGCGAAAGTTCTGGGCGTTCGGCCGACGGCACCTCCTCTTCCTGGCGACCGCTGACGCCCTCTACTCCGTCGATCTGGCCGCGCTGCCGGATGTCGCGCGGGGGTAACCGATCGGTGACCCGCCCGACTGTTCTGTTGACGCGGTTTGCGCGGTTCCGGTAGTCTGGACCGGTTGCGACCGGCGGCGTGAGCTAACCTTTGTTGACGGGCGACCGTCTGGGCGGCCGATGACGACAGGTGCCGCCCGCCCCGCCCGGAGTCCCGGATGTTCCGGTATCGTTGTCCGCACTGCACCAAGTTGCTCCAGGCGCCGGAACTCCGCGCGGGGAAGACGACGGTCTGCTCGAAGTGTTCGCAACCTCTCACCATTCCGGCGGATAAGACCGAGTGGCTGAACGAGCGAGGTGAACCGCTCCTCGCCTCGCCCACGGTCGTCATCCGCATCCCGCCGCCGGGCATCGAACTCCCGCCACCCACCCCGAAGGCCGAGGCCGACAACGACGTACTCGGCGCCCTCGCTACCGGCGAGCTGACACCCACCGCCCCGTCGCCCGACTTTGACCTGGATGTGGCCAGTCCGCCCGGCATGTCATCGGCGCTGAACGCGCTCCTCGGCAAGCCCGACACCGACCTCCCGGCGGCGCCGGAGTCGATCGTTCAGCCAATGCCGCCAGTCGAGCCGGTGCCGGTCGAACTGCCTCCGCCGCCCGCGCCCGAACCCGTCGCGCCGCCGGTCGCCGCGGCGCTACCGCCGGAACTGGCGCCAACGCCGCCGCCCCCGGAGCGGACCAAGAACCCGACGCCCCCGCCGCGGGCGCTGCCGCGCCGCTCGACCGTGTGGGGCGACTCCCCTGCCCCACCGCCGACGCCCGCCCCGGTCCCGGCGCGCACGACCCCGCCGCGGGTGTCGCCCCCGGCGCCGCGGTCGGTCGGCGTGCAGCCGTTCGCGGCGCAGGTGTCGCCGTCCGGCCGGCACGAACCGCCGGCGTGGGAGACGCCCGCGCAGGGCTCGCCGCGGCCACGCCGGCTCGTCGCTACTACCCCTGCCCCGTCGCGCCGCGACCAGGACCCGCTCGTCGTCACCCCGCCGGGCGGCCGGTCGCAGGCCGACGTGGCGGCGGAACTCTCGGCGGCGCTGGCGACGCGGATGAAGCCGCGCCCCCGCCCGCGCCGCGACCTCAGCCTCTCGACCGCCCTCTGGCTCCTCGCCACCGGCGTCGCCGCCGGGCTCCTGGTCGTCACGCTGTTCACCCCGCAGGATCTTGCCACGGCCGCGCTGCTAATCGGGCTCGCCGAGGTGCTCGCCGGGTACGTCTGGATCATTTGGCTGGCGGCGCAGCGCGACTGGGCGCGCGGGGTGTTCGCGGCGGTGCCGCCGCTCACCTTCTGGTACCTCGGGCAGTGGAAGTACGCCCGCCTCCGGCCGCTGCGGTTCGTGCTCACCGGGGTCGTCGTGGTCGGGGTGGCGCTCGCCTCCGGGGTCGTGCTGCCGCGCACGCGGTCGTGGGTCGGGGCCGGGCCGGTCGAGTTCGAGCCCGAAATCGGACCGGACATCACCGCGCAGCGGAAGGTGGTCCAGCTGCGGCACTACCGCGACAACCGCAGCTACGCCGCGCTGGCGAAGCTCCTGCGCGAGCTGGCGACGAGCGACCCGGTGTACTCGGCCGAGGCGAAGGACCGGGCCGAGCTCGGGGCCGAGACGAAGGGGCTCGGCGACCACACCGACGCCGAGGTGCGGGTGGAGGCGCTGGCGGCGTTCGTCACCTGGGGGGCCGACGCCGAGGCGCAGGATCGCTGCCTCGCCGCGGTGCGGACCGACAACCCCGAACTGCGGCTGATGGCGTTGAAGTTACTCCCGCGGTGGAAGACGGAGCGCGTGGCCGGCGCGATCGTGGCGCGGATGCAGCAGCGCCCGGGGATGGAGGCGACGGCGGCGCAGAAGGCGCTGGTCGAGCTCGGCGGCCCGGTCGCGGAGCGCGCCGCGATCCCGCTGCTGAGCGACCAGTACGACCAGAACGTGCGCCTCGCCGCCGCCGAGGTGCTGGCCGACGAGCGGGTGGCGAGCACATCGGGCGCGGCGGCGCTGCGCGAGGCGGCGCGGGTCTCGACCGACCCGGCGGTCCGCACCGCCGCGACCACCGCGGCGGTGCGCATCGAGAACCGGATGAACAAGAAGTAGACTTCGCGCGGGCGCCCCGATGGACGACCGCGCCGCGCTCCTGGCCGCCGTGTGCGAGCGGCCCGATGACGACACCCCACGGCTCGTCTTTGCCGACTGGTGTGACGACCACGGCGACTCGGAATACGCCCGGTTCATCCGCACGCAGGTCGGGCTCGCCCGCATCCCCGAGTGGGACCGCCTCTGGGTCCGCACGCGCCACCGCGACCCCGCACTCGTCACCGGCCACACCTTCCGCGACCGCTACACACTCCCTGAGTGGCCGCGCGAACCGCCGTTACCGACCGCGGCCTGGCGGCGCTGCTCGACTCGCCGGTGACGGCGCCGCTGGAGCGCCTCGACCTACACTCGGCGGGGCGCTTCTCGCCGGACCTGGTCGCGCGGGTGCGGGAGCGGTTCGGTTAGGCGACGTAGGTGTGGGTTTGTACCCCGAAGGGGTTGGATTCCAGAGCCCCGGGTCGCCGCTCTGGGCGCACCCGGGGTCACCGCGCGGCAACGGTCCGATGGGCACAGGTCACGCGAACATGGTTCCGGCGCGGACGACGTGACCGCGATACGTCGGACGTAGTTCCCCGGGTGCGCCCAGAGCGGCGACCCGGGGCTCTGGAATCCAACCCCTTCGGGGTACAAACCCGCGCGAGCTGACGTTTACGGATGTCGTAGTGCGCGTTCCTGGGCTCCGGTCTTCAACTCCCGCGGGGTAAATTCGATTTGGCTAAAGTCTTGCCCGCAACCGTCCTCGGCGCCGGCGGCGCATCCGGTATAGACTCACTCGTCGGCACCCGCGTCACACCCCGAGCCGCCGGACCCGAATGACCGACCGCGCCGCCCTCCTCGCCGCCGTCTGCGACCGCCCGGACGACGACACCCCGCGCCTCGTCTACGCCGATCTCCTCGACGACGACGGCGACGCCGCCCAGGCCGCGTTCATCCGCACCCAGGTCGAGCTCGCCCGCACCCCCGAGCACCACCCGCTTTGGGCGAAGTGCCGGCACGACCCGGGGGGCATCCTCCGTGGCGGCACCATGACCGGTGCCCTCCCGAAGCCACTGCCCGACGGGTTCTCGTGGCACGCCTTCCGATTCCGCCGTGGGTTCCCGTGGCTCGTCCGGGCTCTCGGCACCGAGGCGTTCGCGGCCGGCGGGGACCGGTTGTTGGCGCTCGCGCCGATCCAGGCGGTCAGCTTCGACGACCGCGCCCGCCCCGACCTGCGCGCCCTCGCCGACAGCCCCGTCCTCGCCCGCCTCCGCCGGTTGGAGTTCACTACCTTTCCGCTCGACCCGGACGACCTCCGCCCGCTCACGTACTCGCGGCACGCCGAGGGCCTGGAGGAACTCGCGTTCGAGAACCAGGCGGTCACGCCGGCCGGGCTCGGGTTGCTCGCCGCGTCCGACCTGTTCCCGCGGCTCCGCACGCTGAAGTTGCACAACAACGCACTCCCGCCCGCCCTGCTGGTCGATGCGCTGGCCGCCGCCGACCGGCCCGGGCAGCTGCGCCGCCTGACGCTGTCGCTCGCCGACCTGCCGGCCGCCGACGCCGCGCACCTGTTCGCGCTGCCGCTGGTCGCGACGCTGGAGCGGCTCGACCTGCGCGAGAACAAGTCGTTCGGGCCGGCGGGCGCGGAGGCGCTGGTCGAGAGCGGGCTGGTGCGGCGGCTGGAGGTGCTGAAGCTCGCGCACACGCTCCCCGGGGTGCCGGGGCTGAAGGCACTGGCGGCGACCGGCGGGCTGGTCGCGGTGCGGATACTCGACCTGTCCGACAACCGGCTCGGCCCGAACGGGGTGCGGCTGCTCGCCGAGTCGAAGAACGCCCGCGGGCTGAGGGTGCTCGACCTGTCGGACAACCCGCTCGGCGACAAGGGCGCCGAACTCCTTGCCGGCAGCCGCCACCTCGCCGGGCTGGTCGAGCTGAACCTGAAGGACTGCGGCATCACCGACGCCGGTGCGGTCGCGCTCGCCGAGTCGCCGCACCTGGACGAGTTGGTGCGGCTCGACGTGCGCGACCAGGGCGTCGCCGCCCGCCCGCTCGGCGACGCGGCGCGGCGGGCGCTGGTCGAGCGGTTCGGCGCGGGGGTGTCGTATAACGAGTCGTAGCCCGACCCCGACGCCTGCCCCGGACGCCGCATGCCGCCCGAGCCGTACCGGAACGTGTACTCGTGGGTGTGGCCGGCGGCGGTCCTCCGCCGGCTCCACCGCATCCTGCTCATCTCGACCGCGTACACCGCCACCGTCTACTTCCTGGTCCCGAGTACCGCCACGGCCGAGGCCGGATGGCTGACGTTCACCAGCATCATCAACGGCGTCGTCCTCGGCGCGCTGGTCGGGTTCCGCACGAAGGCGGCCTACGACCGGTGGTGGGAGGGGCGGTGCCTGTGGGGCGAGCTTACCAACCACAGCCGCAACCTGTGCCTGAAGGCGGTGCGGCTCACCGACCCGCCCGAGGCCGACCGGCACGAGCTGTTCCGCCTCGTCGCCGGGTTTCCGTTCGCGCTGATGAAGCACCTCCGCGAGGGGCTGACGTTACAGGACGTGCCGGGGTTCGAGAAGGACGCCGCCGCCCCGGCGCACGTCCCGGCGGAACTGGCCGGGCGGGTGTTCGACCTGATCCGGCGGTGGAGGGCGGAGGGGCGGATCGACGGGTTCGGGCAGCTCGTCCTCGACCCGCACGCGCTGGCGTACATGAACATCTGCGGGGCGTGCGAGAAGGTCCGCAACACGCCGCTGCCGGGGACGTACCTGGCACTGCTGCGGCACGGGCTGCTGTTCAGCTTCCTCCTACTCCCGTGGCACCTCGTCCACGTCCTCGGGGTCTGGGCGCTGCTGGTGCAGGCGGTAATCGTGTACTTCATGCTCGGGATCGAACTGACCGCCGAGGAGGTGGAACAGCCGTTCGGGTACGACCCGGACGACCTGCCGATGGAGACGTTCTGCCTGAACATCCGGCGGAACGCGGCGGAGATTCTCGGCGTGGCGGGGTGATTCGGACGAACGGCGTGAGTGCGGGATCCATCTGCGCCCGGTCTTCACACCCCGAAGGGGTGAGAGCCCTCAGCCCAGGGCAAGCGACGACGTCGCGCCGCCCTGGGTTCGTGGTTGGTAGGTGTTGCAGCCTGAAGGGCTGCCAGCTGGCGGCCCCTCAGGCTGCAGCAGCCGCGTACCCAGGGCGGCAGCCCTTCGGGCCTTGCCCTGGGCTGAGGGCTGTCAGGCCTTCGGCCTGAAAACCCAGGAACTGCTGCACTCACACTACTTCTTGGCAAACACCACCGCCCGCGCGCCGCGGTCGATGCCGACGAGCCCGCCGGTGAGCGGGTCGGCGGCGGTCCCCTGCCCCGGGAACGGGCACGCCAGCGCCCCCACCAGCTCCAGTTCCGCGCCGGCCCGCGGCACGCGCAGGCGGTACAGCACCTTCCAGTGGTGGTGCGACACGAGCAGTGTATCGCCGTCCCACACGCCGCCCGATGCGCTCATCCCGTCCCAGTCGTCCACCACCGCCTTCGGGAACGTCCAGCGGGCCTCCTCCTGGAACCCGTCGGCGTAGCGGATGAGCAGCGTCTTGGCGTTCTCCTTCCCGTAGTGGGCGAAGCAGCACCACCAGTTCTTGCCGTCGTGGACGTTCCACACCAGGCTCCCCGGCGGCGTCTGGAAGTCGTGGAACACGGCGAGTTCCCTCGTCGCCGGGTCGAACACGCGGATCTCGCTCGTCTCGGGGCGTTTCGGGTAGTTCGAGTGGGCGCAGTACACCTTCCCGTTCCAGATGAACGCGCTGTTGAGGTGCTCGGCCTTGCCGGTGCTCGTGCCGAGGAGCCTGCCGGTCTTGCGCTCGTAGGCGGCGACCGTCGTGCTGGAGACGGCGTAGACCGTGTCGCGGTCGGCGGCGGCGGCCTGGGTGGCGTACTCGGACTTGAAGCGGCTTGCTTCCGAGTACCCGGGCCGCAGTGGCAGCCGCGACTCGGCCTGGAGCGCGACGACGAACAGAGCGAGCGGGACGACGCGGAGCATGACGGACCTCCTGCCCCCACTGTATTCGGGCTTCCGCGGACGGGGCAAACGGGGTAAACCGGCGACCCGGAACGGAGGCGCGGCGATGCGGAAACTGCTGTGGTGGGCGGGCGTGCCGGTGGTGGTGGCGGCGACCGGGGCGGTGTGGGTGACGGTGTTCCCGACGCACTCCGAGGCGGGGTGAACCCCCGTGGGCTGCGGCCCGACCGGCGGTCCGCCGGTCTTCGCCCCGTGGGGCTACGCGCCCCCGGCTTATCAGCTACCACCGCCACCCCCGCCCCGACCGCGGCCGGTGGCGGTCATGCCGCCACGCCCGGCACCGGCCGCGCCCCTTGTGCGCCCGGTCGCCGTGCCGCCGCCGGAAGTGTTGGGGGTGACGCTCGACGTGTCGCCCGCGGTGGTGCCACCGCCCGAGGTGCTCGGGATCGGGCTGGAGAAGTGATCCACAGTCGCCGACGGCTTCGCGTCCACAGCGCGAAGCCGTCCAACTGAGGTCGTCAGTTCCGCACCGCCGTCGGGTTGCTTGCCGGGGTCACGGTGCCCACGAACGCCGGGACCGGGCCGGTCGGGTTTGCCATCGCCGAATCGGCCTGGCCGAGCAGGTCGCGGATGGTGCGGCGGAAGCCGTCGTACTGCGTCTGCAGGTTGTCGCGCTCGGTGGTGCGGGCGCGGAGGTCGGCCTGCGCCGTCGTCTTCGCCGCCCGCTCGGCCGCCGTGCTCGCGTTCGCCTGCTCGAGCTGCCGCTGGGTCTGTGCCTGCCGCTCCTGTGCCTGCACGAGCTGTTGGCGGAACGAGTCGCGGGCGGCGGCGGCGGCGCGGAAGTCCTCTTCCAGTCGCAGTACCTTCGCCTCGGCCGTCCGGGCGTCGCCGCCGGTGCCGGGCGACTTCGCGCACCCGTAGATGCCCAGGATGGCGACGAGGAGGAACCCCAGAACCTTGTGTGAACGGGTCATGGCTGGTGTCCTGCGGCGTGGAGGAGGCGCCCCGGCCGGGGCGCGGCGGTGGCGGGTGACGACCCAACTTATCTCGGCTACCCGAAATCCCCACTTCACGCATTTCCGCCCGCTTACCGGACCGGTACACCTTCTCGCACCGGGGAACGTGATGGAGACTTCGGGAGTAGAGGAGTGAAGGAGTCTCCGGGAGTGGGGGAGTGGTCGGGTTGTAGCGACCGCCTCCTCGACTCCCCGACCCTTCGACCCCTCGACTGCCCGAAGACTCCTCTACTTCCTTGCACGCCGCCCCCACCGCCCGTAGCATCGCCAGATCGGACTCCCGCCGCGAGGCACTTCTCCATGCTCTTCGCCTACGTCCAGGATCTGGACCCGCTCAGGTATCAGCCGGCCTCGACGGTCGTCGCCGCGCTGCCGGTGCTGGTCCTGTTCTACCTCCTCGTCGGCCGCCGCTGGCTGGCGAGCTGGGCGGGCGTCGCCGGTGCCGCCACCGCCATCGTCATCGCGTGGCTCGTCTACAAGATGCCGCTCGAGCAGGCGTCGTGGTCGTTCGTGTACGGGGCCGCCTTCGGCCTCATGCCGATCGGCTGGACCGTGTTCGCGGCGATGCTCCTGTACAACGTGACGGTCGAGACCGGCCAGTTCGCGGTGATCCGCCGCTCCATCGGCGGGCTGAGCGGCGACGCCCGCGTGCAGGCGATCCTCATCGGGTTCGCGTTCGGCGCGTTCATGGAAGGCGCGGCCGGGGCCGGGTCGCCGGTCGCCATCTGCGGGGCCATGCTCGTCGGCCTCGGCGTGCCGCCGTTCCGTGCCGCGGTGCTCTGCCTCATCGCCAACACCTCGCCCGTGTGCTACGGCGGGCTCGGGGTGCCGATCCTCACCCTCGGGCAGGTCACCGGCATCGACCCGGCCACCATCAGCGTGATGTGCGGGCACCAGCTCCCGATCCTGTCGTGCCTCGTGCCGCTGTACATGGTGAAGTGCATGTGCAGCTGGCGCGACACGCTTACGGTGTGGCCGGCGCTCGTGGTCGGCGGCGGGTCGTTCGCGCTGTTCCAGTACACCTTCGCCACCATGCACCGGTGGGTGCCGGGGCTCTACATCTGGCCGCTGACCGACATCGGCGGCGGGCTGTTCTCGCTCGTTACGCTCGCGCTGTTCCTGAAGTTCGTGTGGAAGCCGCGCGACGAGTGGCGGTTCCCGACGGACCCGGCGAACGGCATCCCGAAGCCTGCCCAAACGGCCCCGCACGACCCGCACGCCGAGGCGGCCGTCGAGGAGGCGAAGCGGCTGCTCGACTCGTCGTTCCGCAACCCGCACGCCGAGATCCCGCTGACCGCCCGCAGCGTCGCCGTGGCGTGGTCGCCGTTCCTGGTGATGGCCGCATTCCTGGCCGCGGCCGGCATCGTCCGCGGGGAGGAGACGAAGGCCAAGCGGGCGCTCGAGGCCGGGCCGCTCCACACCTACTACGAGGTCGAGGTGCCGACGCTGCACAAGCAGGTCGAGCGGGCCGACCGGCTCCTCCCGCCGGGCGCCACCGGCGACGCCCGGAAGGAAGCCGCGATCTTCAAGTTCCCGTGGGTGACGGCGCCGGGGTCGGCGGTGTTCGTGGCGGCGCTCGTCTCGATGGCGTTCCTGCGGATGAACGGCCGGCAGGTCGCCGGCGTGTTCCGCAAGACCGCCGTGCAGATGAAGATTCCCATCCCGACCATCGCGCTGATGCTGGGCCTCAGCTACGTCACCAAGTACGCCGGGATCGACGCCACACTGGGCGTCGCGTTCGCCGAGACCGGCGTGATGTACCCGTTCTTCGCGGCGATGCTCGGCTGGCTCGGGGTGTTCCTGACCGGCACCGACGCCGGGAGTAACGCCCTGTTCGGGAGCCTCCAGAAGATCACCGCGACGGAGGTGTTCAACAACCACCCGGGCGCGCTGGGCCACCTCACCCTGGAGCAGACGCAGGTGCTCGTGTGTACCGCGAACAGCACCGGCGGGGTGATGGGGAAGATGATCGACGCGCAGAGCATCTGCGTGGCGACGGCGGGGACGAACCAGCTCGGCAAGGAGGCGGACATCTTTAAGGCGGTGATCTGGCACAGCGTCTTCCTGGCGTGCGTGGTCGGCGCGCTGACGGCGCTGCAGGCGTTCGTCCCGCCGTTCACCGCGATGGTCCCGCACCCCTGACGCGGGGCCCGTACGAGTAACCCGTGACTCGGTCGCGGAGGTGGGGCGGGCTTTTTGGTGCTACTTGGGGCGGTTTGGGGCTCGAACCCGGGCGCGTCGGGGGTCGATAGTGGCTTTTTCAGGGCTTTTTGCGGCGAGTTGTGGAAGGTCGGTGGCATTTTCTTGGTGCTACTTGGGGCGGTTCGGGGCTCCATACCGCCATCGACGTACCTGTATGCCGCTCCTCGTCATCCGTCCGACGCGGTGGTAAACGCCCACGCGGCGGCCATCGGCCGCGCATCGCTGCGCGGTCCGGCGGCCGCCGATGGTTGAGGTGTCGGGTTCCGACGGAGTGTCCCGTCCGGCCGCTCGTGCCGTGCGGGGTTGCAGGGCTGCCCCTGTGCGGTCGCCCGGACGACCGCCCCGCAGTCGCACCGTCACAGTGCAGGACCGCGCGGCAAACGGATGAGGGGAATCACGGGTCGGGTGTGCGTGCCGAATCCGAAGTTCGTTGCCGCGGTCCGGGCCGCGAGCAGAGCCGGTGGGGCCACACCCGACACCTCACCGAAGTATAGGGGTCAGGCGTACACTAATCAAGCGTTTGGCGTGGCGCCCGGCCGAGCCGACCGGGAGCGGCTTACGAACCCGGTGCCAATCGGTAGACGGACCACCAGGGCGACTGTGTCGCCGTCTTGAGTAACAGACGAACCAGTAGGTCGGGTCGAGTCTTCGAGCCCTGAAGGGATGTGCCGGCTACGTCTGACAGGTTCTCGGGCTGCGCCGAACCCTCGTTGGGTCGGGCTGTTCGTCTTTCCCCATTCGCCAAATTGCGGTGCTTGCGGAGGCCGAAGGTGGCCTCGGAAAAGCCCTCGCCGAGCGCCTCGCAGCGGGCGGCGGAAGTCGGGTCCGGCGCGCTTGGCGCGGCGGCGGAGGTCGTCGGGGTCGAGGCGACCGGCGGCGTCCCAGGACGTGGCCCCGGCGCGGAACTCGGCGGCGAGCTTGAGGAGGCCGAGGTCGTCGGTGTCGGGTGCGTCGGCGATCATGGCGGCACCCGGGAGAGGGGGATTATGTGTACAAATGTGAATCATGCTTGATTCGGGAAAGTCAAGAATTTCGTGTCCGGTTTCCCGGCCGGACTTCGTTTGACAGGTAACGAGGTGGCCGTGAAGATACGGCGGCCGAGTTAATGTCTAGCTGGGACGATCGCCCCACAACGTGGCCGGTCCGTTGCTGTTCTTTCGTCCTGTGAATCCGTGAGCCATAGCCACATGCGGCGCGTGGCCCGTTAGGCCGATCGGGGTCGGGTATCGCCAGAAGCCCGTCGGCCTGAGTGGCCGACTTACGGCGACTTTCACCACGCACAGCGCGCCGGTGATAGACCGCGCCGGCGCGGTCGAATCGGTGGTTCGGCCACTTATCACCGCTGTGATGGCCGGACTCGATAGTAACCTCAGCGGTTGGAGAAGGCTGTGAACGACTCGGCCGAACTGGCGAAGGCGGCGGAGAAGAACAAGGCCGCAGCGATCGGGAAGGAGAAGGCGCTGACCGGCGTTCCGTCCGATCAGCTCGAATGGCACGGCGGGAGCGTGCGGAAAACCGTCGGGTCGGTCCGGGTGAACTTCCCGTCGCCGTTCAAGCACATCCCGATCGTCATCCTGACTTCCCACTGGATCGGGCAAGGTGCCGGGGTCGGGTACGTGGAGACGCTCTCCGACGTATCGACTGCCGGGTTCACGCTGGTCAGCGGCAACGCGGCCGACAACTACTACGTCAACTGGTTGGCCGTGGCAAACAACACGTGACCCACCAATGCGCCACCAGACCCGTGCGGGCGGAACGTTGACGGACCACAGGATCCGCCCGGAACCCATCTCATGACCGCCCCCGAGTTACCCTTGACCCGGCCGCGCGATGGGTTTCGGGGACTTTCCGCCTCGCCGGTGGATCTCTGCTCGGCGGGATCATTCGGTATTACCCCTTCATCACAGGAGATGATCATGGCCGGACAAGAGACTCACGGGCTGACTTCACTCCCCGATGGGTGTTACCCAAACCGGATGGCGACCGTCCACGTCAAGGGCGGAAAGGTGTACGTCATCATTCACGATGACTTCGGCCTGAAGCCGGGGACCACGTTGCCGCTCCTGCGTCAGGAACACAATCTGGAAGTCGAAGGGGCCGTCACCAAGGCCGGACTGCTAAATGGACATACAATAATTTGATCTATCGTGCCGAACCCGGCTTGCGGCAGACCGCGTCCTCATTTGCGACGCCGATCCGTAACAGCCGCCGGTCGCCGCTGCTGGGTGGGTCGCTCGGCCGCAGAGAGGCGACTGCGCCTGATGCGGGTTACATCCTCACACTGGAGTCCTTTCATGGCTCAGGAGGCTCCCGATTTCTTGCAGGCTCGCGCCCTCCCTGCTGGGATGGTGCGGCACATACTGACCGTTCAGCCTGCGACCAGCTTCGAGTATCGCTACGAGTCATCGGCCGGCGGCGTGCGGGTGATTCACCTCGAACGCGGTGCGTTGGAGTCTCGGGGGGGGCAGCCAAAGGAGGTGCTGGCGTTCCGGGCCGGAGTCTCCCCGGGCGAGGCTCCGACGCGGGGCGGGTTCTTTACCTCGCCGGACTCGATCGACCTAATTGCGCAAGCCCACCTCCTGATCGAGGGTGGGGTCTCGGGTGATTCGCTGATCTGCCGCAGCTTTGGCAGTTGGGACGGGTTGAGAGTCGTGCTGGCTGTCTACCGTGAAAACTCCGATGGCAGTATCGAGCAGATCGTCCGGGAGAGCATTCAAGACGCCGACGAGCACACCTTTCGTATCCCGTGATACCGAATCGCGTTGAACAGTAACGCGGGTTCGTCGGAGCCCGGGGCGCGAGCGGCGGGGTCGCGTACCCCGCCGCTCGCGCCCCGGGCTCCGACGGCAAGGAATCCACGCGATTCGGTCAGGTCGAACCAGATAGCGGGAAGGTGTAGTGTCTCCGTTTGGTGGGCCGCAGGCCCGCCGACCCCACCAAACGGAGACACTACACCTTCCCGCTATCGCTCTTGACAGGTAAGCATTTTCTTACTTATACTGGCCGTATGGCGGTGACCCCTCAGCCCGAGCCCGACGTGTTCGGCGCAATCAGCCACCCGGCACGGCGGCGGATGCTCGACCTGCTCGCGGCGGCCGACCATTCCGTCGGCGCGCTCGCCGCGCACTTCGAGATGAGCCGCCCGGCGGTGTCGCAGCACCTCCGCGTCCTGCTCGATGCCGGCCTCGTGACCGAGCAGCGGCACGGCCGCGAGCGACACTACCACTTCGTCCCCGACCGCCTCGGCCCGGTCCGGGAGTGGATCGCGCAGTACGAGCGGTTCTGGGACGAGCGCCTCGGGCGCCTTCAGAAGTTGCTGTCCGAAGGGACCACGGAATGACGAAGGCGATCCGGCGGGAGGTGCTCATCCCGCGGCCCCGGGCGGAGGTGTGGCGGGCGATCACCGACCGCGCCACGCTGGCCGAGTGGATGTACCCCAACGACTTCGAGCCGCGCGTCGGCCACCACTTCACGTTCCGCGTGCCGCCGAACCCGAAGGTGGGTTTCGACGGGCTGGTCGTGGGGTGCGAGGTGCTGGAGTGCGAGCCGCCCGACCGGCTCGTGTTCTCGTGGTCGGCCGGCGGGCTTCTCGACTCCCGGGTGAGCTTCCGGCTCGAGCCGGACGGCGCCGGGACGCGCCTGTTCTTCGAGCACGCGGGCTTCGACGTGTCGCAGCCGTGGGGCGAGCAGGCGTTCCGCGGGGCCGAGTACGGCTGGGCGAAGATGCTCAAGCAACTCGCCGCCGTGGTCGCGGCGGCGGGCGGCGAGTAGGGACTTGGGTTGTCCGGGTGGCAGATGGCCCGGTGACACCGTCTACGTGGTGCCCCCCTCCCCAACCCTCCCCCTCAAGGGGGGAGGGAGCCGGACGCTGCGCGGCCGGGCGAAGACGCTAGCCCCTTGGCCGCGTGACCCGTGCGCCGACCGCTCCCACCCTCCCCCCTTGAGGGGGAGGGTCGCCGCGCTTCGCGGCGGGGTGGGGGGCACCACCTGCGGCGAAGTTCGCGTGCATTCGCCACCCAAGTTACCTGAAATTCATCGAACATCATCACTCACTCTCACAACACCACACACTACGCCGTTATGAACCAGGGCACCAAGCGTTCGATTCTCCGCTGGGTTCACATCGTCTTCAGCATCCCGATCATTGGGTACGTGTACAGCCCGTTCGAGGAGATCCCTCAGTACGCCCCCGCCACGCGGTTCGTCTTCCTTCCCGTGCTCGTCCTGTCGGGACTTTGGATGTGGAAGGGCCACGCCGTGCGCCGACTGATCTCGAAGCGGGCTCTGGTCGCCTCGAAGCCTTCCGTCACCACGGCCCCGGAGTGAACACATGGCCGGAAAGGCACCCAAGAAGCCGACGAAGGCCGCGAGGCCCGCGGCGGAACCGGTCCTCCTCTCGGGCGGCAACCCGCAGATCGCCAAGGCCGACGGCGACGCCCCCGTGCAGGCGTACATCGCCGCCATGCCCGGCTGGAAGCACGACGTCGGGCGGCGCCTCGACGCGCTCGTCACGCGCACCGTGCCCGGTGTCTGCAAGGCGGTGCGGTGGAACACGCCGTTCTACGGGGTCGAGGGCCGGGGCTGGTTCCTCGCGTTCCACTGCATCACGAAGTACGTCAAGGTGACGTTCTTCCGCGGCACGGCGCTGCACCCCGTCCCCCCCGTCGAGTCCAAGCAGAAGGACGTGCGCTACTTCCACGTCCACGAGGGCGACGCGATCGACGAGGAACTCGTGGCGGGCTGGGTCCGGCAGGCGGCGGAGTTGCCCGGGGAAACGTGCTTCTGAGGGCGCCGACCGGCGCATCTGTGTGGTGGGACCGGCGTTTCACTGATTCCGTTGACCGAATCGCGCCTCTTCACCCCGAAGGGGTGAGATTCGATAGCCCGGGGCAATGCCGCGGGGAGCCACGTCGGCGGTGTCACGGGTGCGTTGCCCCACGCGCGCCGCCCGGGTGGCTCCCCGGGGCGTTGCCCCGGGCTATCGAATCTCAGGCCGTTGGCCTGAAAACCCGCTATGCCACCGACCGGTCCCGGCAGACCCAAACCGGACTACACCAACCGGATCGGGTATTGAGGACACCGGCCGGCGCGTCTATGCGGTGGGACACGGCCGCCATTTCCGTTGACACGTCGCGCGCCGGGCGGGACACTACTTTACCCTCCCGTCAATCCAGCTCGTCCCCGCGCCGGAGGCACGCGATGCCCAGGTGGGTCGCTTTCCTGGCCTTTTGCCTGTTCGTTCCGGCGGCGACCCGGGGGCAGGACGCGCCCGCCAGGGCGTTCGCGCCCGCCGACTTCGAGAAGCTCCTCAAGGCCGAGCTCGGGCGCGACTACGAGGTCAACACCACCCCGAGCGGCAAGACCTACGACATCGTCGACACGCCCTACTACGCCCTGTTCAACGAGAAGAGCAAGCACGTCACGTTCTACGTCACCTACGGGAAGCAGCGGTTCGCCCAGGAGCCGACGCTGGAGAAGCTCAACGAGTGGAACCGCAAGGCCGTCCACTCGCGGGCGTTCCTGGCGTCGGCGATGTTCGGCGGCGGGGTCAAGTACGAGGCGGCGTTCAGCGTCGCGGCGGGGGTGACGCCCGGGCAGATGAAGAACTTCTACGACCTGTTCGACCGCGAGCACGCCGAGTTCCTCAAGTTGATGGGCGGGCTCAAGCCGCCGCCGCCCGAGGTCACCGGCCCGCCCGAGACCGTGCGTCAGGGCTTCCCCGCGGCGAAGTACGACCCCGAAGACCCGGCGAAGACCGACACCGCCTGGGAGGTGCAGTGGGACATCCCGAACCTGACGCGCCGCGGCGGCCAGGGGGACAGCCGGGTGCTGCGGATCGTCAGCGCGAAGTTCCACTGGAGGGACGAGAAGAAGCAGCCGCGGTCGCTGGTGGTGGCGCGGAACCTGATGCTGGCGGAGGCGTTCAGCCAGTACGACAACAAGGAGACGTGCTTCCTCGACGTGGCCAAGGTCGGCACGCCGATGGTCAAGGCGAACAAGGACTTCCTCGGCCCGCTGTGCGTCGGCCCCGGGAAGGTTCTCGCGTCCACGAACGCCGACCACGACGGCAAGGTGTACCAGGAACTCCACTACGACGGGCTGCGGTGGATGGGCGTGTACGACACCGTGCGGGCGCGCGGCGGCGAGAAATTGGTGTTATGGGCGGCGATGAAGTCGGGGAATTACGCGTTCCTCATGGAGTACAACTTCACCGACGACGGGCGGATCGTGAGCCGCCTCGGGTTCACCGCGCACAACCTGTTCGACCGCGCCGTGCTCCCGAAGGAGAAGGGCGTGCCGCACCGGGCCATGAAGACGAAGGACGGCGACGTCCACGCCCACTTCGGCTGCTGGCGGATGGAGTTCGACCTGAGCGACCCGGACAAGAAGGTCGGCGGGCCATCGGAGAACACGATCCAGCTGGTGAGCCGCAAGTTTGCCGACGGCAAGTTCGGGCTGAGGGCGGCGCCGTTCCCCGGCGTGGACGCGACGGGGAAGCCGGTGGACGTGGCGTGCGAGGGGAAGGCGAAGTGGGTGGCGACGGAGTTCACCACGCTCCGCGCCGAGAGCACGACGGTGAAGAACACGCGCGGCCAGCCGGTCGCCTACGACCTCGTCTCGAGCCGGACCGGTGCGGCGGCGGACTTCCTGCCGATCGGGAACACGAAGCGGGCGAACATGGACTTCGTGAATTACGACTACTGGGTGACGCGCTCGCCCGAGGCGTTCAAGCACTACTACCAGGTGCCGGAGGTGGCGGCGGGGTGCCGCCCGCTGGCCGGGGAGAGGACGACGGTGTGGCACTCGGTCGGCGGCATCCACTCGCCGCGCGACGAGGACTTCGGCCCCGGCGGCGTGGACGCGGCCCGCGGCGCGGCGCTGACCGAGTGGGTCGGGTTCACGCTCAAGCCCCGCAACCTGTTCGACGGCACCCCGCTGTACGTGCCTGGCAAGGACGCACCCGGCAAGGACGGCCGGTGACTCCGAATCGGGTGGGTCTGTTCCGCCGCATGCCCGGCGGTTGCAGCGGCGCCGCCCCCGGCTGCGCCCCGTGACCCGGGTCACGGGGCGCAGCCGGGGGCGGCGGAGTCACACAGGTGGACGACGACCACGTCGGGTATCTCGACTTGGACGGCCGGATCGCTCGGTTGCGGTCGGCCCGGTGTGCGTTCGAGGGCGGCCACCTGCACATCGAGGCGGCCGCGGCGAAGTGCAAGTTACACCTGCGAGGCATCCCGTTCCCCGGGGCGGGTGGGGTCGCCGACCTCGCCGGCCGGGCCTACGGGCCGACGGACGTGCCCGGCGACCCGATCGCCGAGGGCGGGATCGAAACCCGCCACCTGTGGCTGTCGTTCGAGCGGCTGGGCGTTCGGTGCGGCGGGTACGACTCGACCTCCGGGGTGCTGACCGTGGAGTTCCAGGGCGAGGTGCGGGACGCCGAAACCGGCCGGAGTGGCTCGGTCGATTGCACCCTGCGGTGCGAGGTCGTGGCCCGACTATAGCCCTCGACACGCCGGTCGCCCGCGCCGGCCGCTGTGCGACTGCTCCGGCCGATGGGGCCGGCGTCCCGCCGGCCGGCTATTTCAAGGCCGGCGGGACGCCGGCCCCACCGCACGGCTGCACGACCGGGGAGCGAGACTTGAGTGACCACCCCGCCCGGGTCGGCGTCACGCCGCTGATGGTCGTCTACGGCGCGTTCGCCGCCGCGGGGGCGGTCGTGCCGTGGTACTTCAACGTTCAGTACATGCGCGAGTCGGGCGAGGTGCTCACCCCGCAGGCGTGGCTCGCCGCCGGGTTCACCAGCCCGCTCGCCGGGTCGATCACGTCCGACTTCCTCATCGGCACGGTCCCGGTCCTCGTGTGGATGGTCGTCGAGGCGCGGCGGCTCGGGATGCGGCACCGGTGGCTGTACGTCGTCACCACGTTCCTCGTCGCGTTCGCCCTCACCTGCCCGCTGTTCCTGCTCGTGCGCGAGGTCCGGCTCTGCGATCTCGCCCGGCGCGGCGAACCGGCGGCGTGAGTCGCCCGGCCGCCCGCGAGTTGCGACAATAGCGGGAAAAGGAGGCCCATTATGACCCGCTTCGTCCCCGCCTTCGTCCTCGCCGCGCTCGCGGTCGTCGGCAGTTCACCCGCGCCGGTCCACGCCGGGAAGTTCAACAAGGTGCTCGACGTCGGCGGCGCCGCGCCGGCGTGGGAGAACCTCGTCGGCACCGACGGCAAGGCGCACGCCCTCGCCGACCTCAAGGACAAGGCCGCCGTCGTCGTCGTGTTCACGTGCAACAGCTGCCCGGTCGCCGTTGGCTACGAGGGGCGCGTCGCCGCGTTCGCTAAGAAGCACGCGGACACGGTGGCGGTGGTGGCGATCAACGTGAACACCGGCAAGGACGACGCGCTGCCGGCGATGAAGGAGCGGGCGGCGAAGAAGAGCTTCCCGTTCGCGTACCTGTACGACCCGACGCAGGAGATCGCCAAGCGGTACGGGGCGAAGTACACGCCCGAGGTGTTCCTGCTCGACAAGGACCGCAAGGTCGCGTACATGGGCGCGATCGACGACAAGGCGACGGGCGCGGTGTCGGTGCGCTACCTGGAGGACGCCCTGGCGGCGCTGACGACCGGGAAGGCCGCGCCGACCGCCGAGACCAGCGCCGCCGCCGGCTGCGGCATCCGCTTCAACGCAAAGAAGAGTGACGACTGAGTAGCATTTTTTGACAGGATGAACAGGACGGAACAGGATGAAATCAGGAGTGATTTTCCGATCCTGTTCCGTCCTGTTCATCCTGTCAAAAAATGCCTTGTATCACGCCGCGCGGCCGAGTTCCGGCGCCTCGCTCAGCCTCACCTCGCGCGCCCGCGCCCCCGTCGAGTCGTAGAAGAGGATGCGGTCGTCGTCCGCCGACCACACCGCGCTCGTGCGCAGCAGCCGCGGCCCCTCGACGTGGAAGATCACGCCGCACGCCCGCCCGCCGCGCTTCAGCGGGGTGCGGAAGAGCGGCGTCTGGGTCGGGTCGAGGGCGTCCTGCTCGCAGAGGGCTTGGTGGACGTACGCGGCCAGTTCCTCGACCGCGCGAAACGCCAGGACCGTACCCGCCATCCAGACCCCCGATATGCGTCCCAGGTGTGGAGCCGACGCGGAATGGGATCGGTTCGCGGCGCGGCGAGTTGCAGCGGCGGCGGGCGAACGCGGCGTGAAATGCGGCAAGCGGGGCGGGTCGTGCCGGTTCTACCCGTCGTGGGCCCGCCACCGCACGGTGGGACCGGCGTCCCGCCGGTCCGGGCTGAAGACCGGCGGGACGCCGGTCCCACCGGGAAGAGCTACCAGTCGTGGACCTGGCGCAGTGCCTCGTACAGCACGATGCCCACGGTCGTCGCTAAATTCAGGCTGCGCACCTTCCCCGTCGGCATCGGCACGCCGACCACGCGCCCCGCGTGCCGCGCCCGCACCTCCGGCGGCAGCCCCTTCGACTCACTCCCGAACAGCAGGCCGTCGCCGTCGCGGAACGCGGCGCGGGTATAGGACACGTCCGACGGCGTCTCGACCACCCAGATCGGGCGCCCCTCAAGGGAGTGCTCGAACTCCTCCAGCGTGGCGTGGCGCACCCAGTCCACCGCCGGCCAGTAGTCGAGGCCGGCGCGCTTCAGGCTGCGGTCGTCGAGGCGGAACCCGAGGCGGCCTACAAGGTGAAGCCGGGCGCCGGTCGCCGCACAGAGGCGGGCGACGTTCCCGGTATTCGGCGGGATCTCGGGCTCCCACAGCGCGACGTGCAGCAAGCGACGACTCCGGTCGTGCGGGTTCGGGGTGTTGTACCGGCGGTGCCGTGCGGCCGTTGTAAAAATTGCCGCGCGCCGGCGCGACCGCGGGTTCGGCCGCGCGTCCGACGGATGAGAATGAACGTGGACCGCTGTTCCGGTGGGACCGGCGTCCCGCCGGTCCGAGCCACGACCGGCGGGACGCCGGTCCCACCAGACCGGAACACGGACCGCCCGCGCCCCGAGCCGCTCGTATGGCCGACGACACCGCCGACCCCACCCCCGCCCCGCGCTGGCGGCTCGACGCCGTCGCGCTGACGGTCTTCGCCGCCGGCCTCGCGCTGAGCGTCGCCGTCGGCACCGGCCGCGCGCTCACGCCCGGCCCGAACGCGCTCGGCGACGCCGGCGACCAACTCGCCGCGTTCCTCGTCGAGCCCCTCGGCTGGGCGGCGCCGGCGCTCCTCGTCGGCTGGTTCGCCGTCGCCGCACTCCTCGTCGTCACGCGGAACCCGCTGCGCGTCTCCGTACGCGTCACCGGCTGGGCGCTTCTGGCGCTCACTGCCGCCGCATGGGCCGACGGGGCGAAGCTGGCGCCGGTGGCGGTCGCCGGGCCGGGCGGGTCGATCGGCGCGTTCACCCGCGCCGAACTCGACGACCGCGCGCCCCCGCCGTGGGACTACCTTACGCTCGCCGGCGCGGCGCTGGTCGGGCTGGCGCTCGCGGCGGACCGGCTCGTCGTCGGGGTGGCGCTGCTGGTGTGGGCACTCGTGCGCCGGCTGTGGCAGGCCGGCGGGTGGGTGAACGAGAAGGTCGGCGACGCCTCGGCCGCGGTGCTCGGCGTCGGCTGGCGCGCCGGGGCCGCGGTCGGCCGCAAGGCGCTCGCCGCGCTGAAGCCGGTGCCGAAGCCCGCCGCCCCCGCGCCGGACCCCGCCGCACCGGCATCCGTCCCGATCACGCGGCCGACGGTCTACATGCCCCCGTCCGAGCCCGTGCCCGATGCGCCCGAGTCGCGCGTCGAAGACATTCCCATTCACTCGCACGCCGACGAGCACGACCCGTCGGCGCTGGCGGCGCTGCTCCGCGCCGTGGCGCCGCCGGAGGAGGACCACAGCCAAGCCTACGAGCTCCCGGCGCTGACGCTGCTCAACGACCCGGACCCGTTCCCGGTCGAGGACCACGCCCAGAAGCTCCGCGAGGTCGCGGTACTGCTCGAAAAGACGTTCGCCGACTTCGGCCTCACGGTGAAGGTGGTCGGCATCCACACCGGGCCGGTCATCACGCAGTACGAGATCTCGCTCGAGACCGGCCTGCGCCTCAACAAGGTCACCAACCTCGCCGACGACCTGGCGCTGAACCTGCGCGTGCCGTCGGTCCGCGTGGTGGCGCCGCTGCCGGGGCGGAACACGGTCGGCATCGAGGTGCCGAACGAGATCCGCCAGACGGTGCGCCTCAAGGAGGTGGTGTCGGCGCTGGCGGCGACGCCGAAGGTGCAGAAGTACCGGCTGCCGATCTTCGTCGGCAAGGACGTGGAGGGCCGCGCCCTCGCCTACGACCTCGCCGCCATGCCGCACCTCCTCATCGCCGGCCGCACCGGCACCGGGAAGTCGGTGTGCCTGAACACCATCATCATTAGCCTCCTCATGTCGCGGCGCCCCGACGAGTGCCGCATGATCCTCATCGACCCCAAGAAGGTGGAACTCAGCGACTACGCCAAGATCCCCCACCTCATGACGCCGGTGGTGAAAGACCCGAAGAAGGCCGAGGCGATCCTGGCGTGGGGGGTGGACAAGATGGAGGAGCGGTACGAGTGGCTCCACCGCGCCCGCGTCCGCAACGTCGCCAGCTACAACGAGCTGCCCTACGAGGAGATCGTCCGCCGCATCAACCCCGACACCGAGGACGAGCGCCGCGCCATCCCGCGCTCCATGCCCTACATCATGATCCTCATCGACGAGGTGGGCGACCTCATGATGCAGATGAAGAAGGAGATCGAGGGGAGTATTATTCTCCTCGCCCAGAAGTCGCGGGCGGCGGGGATTCACCTCATCCTCGCCACCCAGAAGCCGACCGTCGATGTGATTACGGGGTTGATTAAATCGAACCTGCCGGCGCGCATCTGCTTCCAGGTGACGAACCGGTCCGACAGCGCCGTGGTGCTCGACGAGAAGGGCGCCGACAAGCTCCTCGGCATGGGCGACATGCTGCTCCTCCAGAACGGCACGCTGCTGCGGGCGCAGGGCGCCTACGTCGGCGACCAGGAGATCGAGCGCGTCGTCGACGCCGTGGCCACCGACACGCCGAACTACGACAGCGAGCTCTTGAACCTGAAGACGCGCGACCAGATGGAAGGCGGCGGGGCGACGGGCGAGAAGCTGCGCGACCGCGACCCGCAGTACGAGCAGGCGGTCGAGATCGTGATCCGCGAGCAGCGCGGGAGCACGTCGCTGCTCCAGCGGGCGCTCGGCATCGGCTACGGGAAGGCGTCCCGGCTGATCGACTACATGGCCGAGGACGGGATCGTCGGCGGGTTCAACGGGAGCAACGCCCGCCAGGTGCTCATCACCTCCGACGAGTGGGCGGCGCGCAAGGACGCGGGGTGATAGGGTACAATGCACCGCGAGGGAGTGCGACCATGCCGACGCTAACGATCCCGGACGCCGTTCACCGTCAGCTCGCGGCCCGGGCGGCCGAGCAGAACACCACTGTGGACGAACTCGCCGCGCGGCTGTTGGCCGCGGAGACGAACCCGCGGACGGCGGTGGACCGCCTGTTCGACGCCGAGTACCACGCCGAGTGCGAGGCCGACACGTCACCCGTGCCGACACTCACTGAGGTGCGGGCGATCCTGGCGAAGTTGCCCGGCAGCCTGTCCGCCGACATCGTCGCCGACCGGGAGGAGCGGTGACGCCCGACCACTTCTTCGACACCAGCGCGATCGGCAAGCACTACATGCCGGAGGCCGGCACCGCCGAGGTGGACGAGCTGCTCGCCGCCGCGCCGCGGGCGGTGATTTCCCGGCTGACGACGGTCGAATTCCACTCGGCACTGGCCAAGAAGGTCCGAACCGGTCAGCTCGGTCCGGCGGAGTACCAAGTGCTGGCCCGCCGGTTCCGTGCCGACGTGGCGGCCCGCCGGCTCGTGACCGTGCGGCTTCTAGTCGCGCACTTCCGCTCCGCCGAGGTGCTCATTCGCCGGATCGGGTTGACCCAGAATCTGCGCACACTCGACGCCGTCCAACTCGCGGTCGCCCTCAGTCTGAACGAACCCGGTCGACCGGTGACGTTCGTGTGCGCCGACCAGGCGCTCGGTGCCGTCGCGGTAGCCGAAGGGCTGACGGTGGTGAACCCGGGAGTGTCGTGACCGGCGCCGTGGCCCGACCCACCAGCCCCCCGAGCCGCCGTGTTCCCGCCGGAGTGGTTCGCCGCCGGGGTCGTCACCCCGGACAGCGCCGCCGACTTCGCCCGCTACGCTGCGGCGGCGCCGGCCACGCCGGCGCGGGCGTGGCGGTGGGCGGCGGCGCGCGACTGGGCCGAGGAGCGCGGCCGCCTCTCCGCCGCCGAGTGCCGCGCCCTGTTCGCGCTCGGCGCCGCCGACCCCGACCCGAACCTCGGCACGGCGCTCATGTGCGTCGCCGTCTATCAGCCCCACTGCCCGCCGGACCTGCGCGCGGCCGCCGCGGCGCACGACCGGCCGGCGGTGCGCCGCGCGGCGGGTCGGTTCCGTGGTTCGCCGTGACCGGCGTACGACTTGCGGGTATCATGGGGCTATCCGCTGCCGGATACGGGGCGCCCGCAGATGCCGGGGAAAGACATCCGACAGATCGAGGCCATCGCCCGCGAGTTCGGCATGGATCCGGACGAGCGGCGAGAGTTCGGCGACTACATCGAAGAGTGCAAGCGGGGCGGCGACCGGGGCTCCGGCCCGCGGGGAGACTTCACCTACGCCGAACTCCGCGAAAAGGCGGCCGAGTTCCGCGGGGGGAACGGATGACGAGTCAACTTCTCGACATGACCCGGGCCAGGCCAACGGACGTCGGCGACCTGCCCGGCCTGCGAGCCGCACTGACCTCGCTGGTCGGCGAGCCGTTCCGCTTCGCACGCGTCTCGTACGGGGACGAACTCACACTCCACTTCGGCGACCTCCGTCCGGCCCGCTCCGCGAAGCTCAAGAAGCACCTTTATGGGGCATACCTTCTAGGTGCGCGGGCGTCCGCGTGGCTCCTCAAGGCCGGAGTGATCCCGCTCGTCCGCTCGTACGGACTCGGCGTCGGTTCCGACCCCACCCCGGACATGACGCCGCTGGACAAGGCGGACATCGAAACGAAGCCGCTCGTGGAGCCTGGCAGCCGGGTGCTGTCCGCAGACCCGTTCCCGGTCCGTCCCGCCGACCGGTACGGTCTCGAACTTCGGTTCTCGGACGGGAGTGCGTTACGCATCATCCCCACGCCGGACGATCCGACCGAAGAGACTGATGATCTCCCCGCACTGGCCGACTGGGAGTTGAGCACGCCGAACGGATTATTGTCGGCCGGGCCGGGGCTTACCTGGGGGTTTCAGCCACGGAAGGCAGAGCCGGTGTCCGACACCAGTGAGCTCCGCAGGTTTTTGGACGTGTAGTGCCACGTTCCGCCCCGAAGGGTGTCTCGTGCGCCGCGGGTTCACGCTCATCGAACTGCTCGTCGTCATCGCCATCGTCGCGGTGCTCGTCGGGCTCCTGCTCCCGGCGGTCCAGAAGGTCCGCGCCGCCGCCACCCGCACCCGCGACGTGAACTCGCTCCGACAACTCGGCGCCGCCGCCCACAACTACGCCTCGGCCCACGGCGTCCTGCCCCCGGCCCGCACGTGGGAGAGCGGCAACGTCCGCTGGTGGTTCGCGCTGTGCAAGCCGGACGGCACGCAGATCGACTTCACCCGCGGCCACCTGATGCCGTTCGTGGAGAACAACCAGGCGATGTTCCGCAACCCGGCGAAGGCCGGCGGGAAGGTGTTCCTCACGTTCGACGCCGGCACCGGCGGGTACGGGTACAACTACCGCGCCCTCGCCCCGCTCGCCCCGCCCCCGCCCGCCGACGGCACCCTGCCGGCGAGCCCCGAGGCGTGGCAGCCGGTGCGCGTCGAGCACGTCGGGAGCACGTCGCAGACGGTGTGCTTCGCCAACGCCGCCGGCACCACCCCCGACCCGCGCCCGACCGGCCAGCCGAGCTCGATCGAGGTGGCGGTGATGGAGCCGCCGAGCCGCCGCTACCCGAGCGTCCACTTCCGGCTGGAGTACCGGATCGCCAACGTGGTGTTCGTGGACGGCCACGTCGAGTCGCGGACCGACCGCACCCGCAACCCGTCGGTCGATCCGCCGGCGGTGCGGGCGCTCCGCGACGACCAGGACATCTTCGACCTCGGCACCGACGACACCCTCTGGGACCGCGACTGACGCCGCCCCTCTCGCCACGCCCTCAACTTTTCGGCCGCGGCTCAACCCCCGCCCGGAAACTCGGCGGCCACGCAAATCCGGCCGGGGATTGTTCGTCAATTACCCCAACCCAGCTCGCGGGTGAACTAAGTTCCACGCGGACCACCCTGGACCGAACGGCGGCCCAGCCCCGCCCGCCGCCGCCCCGCCCCGAGTCGCCGATGGCCGTGACGGACGACGCAATAGTTGCCGCCCCGCCCGAATCGCTCCCGGCCGCCGGAGGCGGCGGGTGGTGGGGCGCCGTGCGGACCGCCGCGGGTCGCACCTCCGCCCGGCTCCGCGCCGCGGCCGGCCGGCTCGCCCGGCGCGGCGGCGACCGGCTCGGCCGGCTCGGGTTCGACGCCGGCCCCCAGCCCATGTGGGTGGTCGCGGACGACACCCTCCGCGTGCTCGCGGTCAACGCCGCCGTCGTCCGCCGGTTCGGGTACGCCGCCGACGAGCTGTGCGCCCTCACCCTCGCCGACCTCTTCACCGCCGACGACCGCGACCGCCTCGCCGCCGCCGCCCCGGGCCGCCCGGTGGCCGTCCGCCACCGCACCCGGGCCGGGGTGATGGTCGAGGTCGAGCTCACCGCGTACCCGCTCCCCGCCGCCCCGCGGCCGGCGCGGCTGCTCGTCGCCGGCGACGCCCCGGCCGCGCGGAAGACCGAGGCCGCCCTCCGCGAGCGCGAGGAACTCCTCAAGAACGTCATCGCCCACATCCCGGTCGGCGTCTTCTGGAAGGACCGGGCGTCGCTCTACCTCGGGTGCAACGAGGCCGTCGCCCTGGGGTTCGGCCTCACCGTGCCCGGCGAGGTCGCCGGCCGCACCGACTACGAACTCGCCGCCGACGCCGTGGAGGCCGACGGGAGTCGCCTCGCCGACCGCAAGGTGATGGACACGGCCGCCCCGGTCCTCAACCAGGAGGAGACGCGCACCGGCCCGGACGGGGCGAAGCGCGTCCTGATGGTCAGCCGGGTGCCGCTCCGCGACGCGGCCGGGCAGGTGGTCGGCGTCATCGGCGTGTCGCAGGACGTGACCGAGCGGCAGCGGCTAGAGGAGCAGCTCCGGCAGGCGCAGAAGATGGAGGCGGTCGGGCGGCTGGCCGGCGGGGTCGCCCACGACTTCAACAACCTCCTCACCATCATCATGGGGAACATCGAACTCCTCGACACCGACGGGCTCGACTTCCGGGAGCGCGGCGAGATCGTCCAGGAGGCGCGCGACGCGGCGACCCGGGCGGCGGCGCTCACCCGCCAGCTCCTCACCTTCAGCCGACGGCAGCCGGTCCGCCCCGAGCCGGTGGACCTGAACGAGGTGGTGGACGGGCTCGTCGGCCTCCTCCGCCGGCTCCTCGGCGGGCGGGTGACGGTCCGCACCGCGCTGGCCCCGAGCCCGGTCATCGTGCGGGTGGACCGCGGGCACCTGGAACAGGTGCTGATGAACCTGGCGGTGAACGCCCGCGACGCCATGCCCGGCGGCGGCACGGTGACCCTCGGGACGGCCGAGGCGACCAGCCCCGCCGGCCCGGCGCCGCCCGTCCGCGTCGCCCGGCTGACCGTGGCCGACACCGGGGTCGGGATGACCGACGCGGTGAAGGCGAAGGTGTTCGAGCCGTTCTTCACCACCAAGGACAACGGCAAGGGGACCGGCCTCGGGCTCGCCACCGTGTACGGCATCGTGTGCCAGGCGGGCGGGCAGATCGAGGTCGAGTCGGCGCCCGGGGCGGGGGCGACGTTCCGCATCGGGCTGCCGTGGAGCGACCTGCCGCCGCGGCCGTCGTCGCCCGGGGTGGTCCGGGTGGCGGCCGAGCCGCACGACGGCGGCGGCCGGTCGGTGCTCCTGGTCGAGGACGAGGACGCGCTGCGGCGGCTCGCCCGGAACACGCTGGAGGGCCACGGGTACGCGGTGGCCGACGCCGCCGACGGCGAGGCCGGGCTCGACCTGCTCGGCCCGCACACCCCGCTGGACGTGGTGGTGACCGACATGGTGATGCCCGGGATGGACGGCCGCGAGCTCGCCGGCCGGGTCCGCGCCCTCCGCCCCGGGGTCGGGGTGGTGCTCACGTCCGGGTACGTGCCCGACGCCGAGCGGCTGGAGGGCATCCCCGGGTCGGTGTTCCTCGCCAAGCCGTACACGCCGGCCGACCTGGTCCGCGCCGTCGGCCGGGCGGTGGCCCGCGCCGCCGAGACCCAGGGGTGCCCGCCCGAGACCGGCCGGCGCCCGGCGGAGGTCGTGGCGTGACCCCGCGCACCGTGCTCATCGTCGGCGACGACTCCGCCCTCCTCGGGGCGGTCCGGCGCACCTTCGACCCGTTCGTCGGCGAGTGGGACGCCGACACCGCCCGCGACGCCGCCGACGCGCTGGCGCGGATGGCCGACGTCCCGCCCGACACCCTGATCGCCGACGGCCGGATCGGCGGGATGGCGTGCGACGAGTTCCTCCTGGAGGTCCGCCGCCGCCACCCGCAGACGGTCCGCATCGCGCTGGCCGGGCCGGCCGACCAGGGGCACTTGATCCGCCTCGTGGCGGTCGCCAACCGGGTGATCGGCAAGCCGTTCGGCCCGGAGGAGCTGCCGACCGCCGCCCGCCGGGCGTACACCCTGCGCGACCTGCTCGGCAGCCCGAGCCTGACCGCGGTGGTCGGCCGGCTCGGGAGCGTGCCGACGCTCTCCACCGTGTACTCGAAGATCGCCACCGAGCTGGCGTTCCCGGACTTCTCGCTGGCGAAGGTCGGGGAGATGGTCGGGGAGGACGCGGGGATCGCGGCGAAGCTGCTCCAGGTGGCGAACTCGGCGCTCCTGGGCCTGCGCCGCCCGGCGGCGTGCCCGTCGCAGGCGGTGCGGGTGCTCGGGGCGGAGATGACGCGGACGCTGGTGCTGGCGGCCGACCTGTTCTCGCGGTACAACCCGGCGGCGCTGCGCCCGTTCTCGATCGACGCCCTGTGGGAGCACAGCCGGAAGGTGGCGGAGCTGGCCGGGCGGGTGGCGACGGCGATCCGGGCGCCGGACCGGGTGGTGCGCGACGCCACGCTGGCCGGGCTGTTCCACGACATCGGCCGGCTGACGATCGCCAGCCAGCTGCCGGGGCTGTACCGCGAGGTGCTGGGGCTGATCCACGCCGAGGGGCTGCCGCTGCCCGTGGCGGAGCGGCGGGTGCTGGGGGCGTCGCACGCCGAGGTGGGCGGCTACCTGCTCGGGCTGTGGGGGCTGCCCGACCCGCTGGTGGAGGCGGTGGCGTGGCACCACGCCCCGGCTGGCTGCCCGGGCGCCGCGTTCACGCCGCTGACCGCCGTCCACATCGCCGAGGTGATGGCCGGCGGCGACGAGGAGTCGGCGCTGGACATCGGATACCTCGGCCGCCTGGGCCTCGCCGACAAGGCGACGGCGTGGGTCGAGTCGGCGCAGGTCGCCGTCGCCGCCGGGTAGGCGGCGGCCGGTCACGTCTTGCTGTCGTTTGACATGTCATTCATTATTGTTTAGCCTAACCGACCGGCGTGCGGAGGGGTTGCGCGGCAACCAGGATCAGCTGCGCCGATGTGACCTGAATACTGGTTCAATGGGGGTGAACCTGTCCGCCCCGACCGTGTCGGTTCTATCTGGCGGTTCGCGCATCGAAGTACAACGGGTGACGCGCGATGACTGATGAGCAGAAGACTCTAGTGTCCTGAGTTGAGAGTTCGTTTACAAACGTCCTCGACGCGGCGGAGGATGAG
>VFQN01001098.1_pt1 | contig 47325 bp, 30 predicted proteins | sample 3512371 | NCBI WGS metagenome assembly VFQN01 (sample SAMN10412370, study PRJNA504923) | tailings metagenome | isolation source: Replicate 2 from Balatoc abandoned mine | place: Philippines: Itogon, Benguet | collected 2017-08-28
AGATGCTCAAAAACAGTTCATTGTTAGCAAAGTAGCACAAAATAACCGAACAATTGTATGGAATTATCTGACCGGCTATTCCGACGGGAGAACGCTCAATTTGGATTTTGTCAAACATCTAACAGGTATCGAAATGGTGCGAATAGAATTGAAGAAAGCTCCCCGCGTCAATTTTCTGAGTCCTGCTTACAGCTACAAATTTGATGCGGAGGTTGCGCCTTTGGTAGAAATAAAAGATGCCAACGCGCAGGTATTGGCCCAATTAGACAGCACGAATCAGGTGATGATTGCCCGGAAGAAAATGCCTGATTATACCTCCGTTTTTTGTGCATTGCCGCTCAATGGCACAACCGGTTTTCGGGAAATTTTCCGCCAGGCAGGTTGCCATATTTACAACGAACAAAACGATTTTACGTATGCCAATTCGGGCTTGCTGTTGCTGCATACCAAAGACGGAGGCGAGCGGATATTGCACCTCAAAAACGGTCAAACAGTCAAAATTTCGCTTCAAAAGGCTTCGACAACGTTGTTTGATGCCACAACAGGCAAGGTTTTGTTGCAATAAATGAGCATAAGATTATTTTTTAAGAGTATTAAAAAAAACCAATCGGCATGAACCCTAAAATCTTAGTCCTCGGCCTTTTGTTTTTTGGCTGTAAACCCAAAGAAGAAGCCAAACCCAACATCTCGCCACAGGTCAAAATAGAGGCTAAACTCGTGAAAGTAAACCCTTTTACGTATGAATTTACGGCTACTGCCTCCGACCGGGAGTTTGACCCGCTGACCTACGCCTGGGACTTTGGCAACGGACAAAAAAAGGCGGGCACAGAAACCGAAACAGCCACTTTTGAGGCGGGCAAAAAAATCACGATAACGGTAACGGTGTCGGACGGAAAGTCCGCGCCGACCGATGCCAAAGTAGAAATCAATACGGAGTTTCAAACGGCCACCATTGATGAATCCAAGAAATACCAAATCATCGAAGGTTTTGGGGGCTTCGGAGCGCAAAATGTATACTGGTCGGGTGGGCCGTTTACGTCCGAACGCTTTGTAAATGATTTGGTTACGGACATGGGCGTAACGATTGTGCGTGATGAGATACCGACCGGTTTTGAAATCGAAAACGACAACGCCGACCCCAATGTAACCGATTTGAGCAAGTACAATTTGGACAAATCAATAGACGGACACCATGCTCCTTTTGCCCGAAGAGTGCCGCATCTTAAAGCACTTTATGCGGCAGGAGTTCGTAAATTTATTGCTTCGGTGTGGAGCCCTGCCCCGTGGATGAAACACAACAACCGCATTGACAACGGTACGCCCAACAACTCTGCTCCGGGCTACAACCGCACCCCCAATGCCAACACCAATCAACTCAAAGTAGAGAATTATGAAGAATTTGCCGAAATGTGCGTGGCTTATTGTCGGATTTTTAAACGCGAAATAGGGGTTGATATCTTTGCGTTAAGTGTCCAAAACGAACCCCGCTTTTCGCAGTCGTACCAGTCGTGTGTGTATGACGGCGACGCCCTGCGCGATTTGATAAAAGTGGTAGGGCGCAGGTTTAAAAAAGAAGGCTTAATCACCAAACTGTTTTTACCCGAAGACGTGGGTTTTTTGGACGGCGTTCGGGGCATGACAATCCCCGCCCTCAATGATGCCGATGCGCGGCAATACGTGGACATTGTGGCTACGCACGGCTACGCTTTCGACGGCATTGCGCCAAGCTCGACCGATGCCAAAACTTGGGAAACCATGTATGGCTGGGGCGCACAATACAACAAACAACACTGGATGACCGAAACCTCGGGCTTCAAAAATACCCTCGAAGGCGCCAATGACCTCGCCAAAGCAATGTACACCGCCTTTCGGTTTGGCAACGTGTCGGCGTGGGTGTTTTGGACGTTCAGCACCGACAAAGTAGATGAATACAGTTTGATGAGTGCAAGCGGCGAAAAATCAAAACGCTACTACGTGAGCAAACAGTTTTACAAATACATTCGACCCGGGGCGGTACGGGTTGAAGCCAACAGTTCGGCAAGCGACGTTTTGACGTTGGCATTCAGCAACAACGGCGTTTCGACGGTGGTACTTATCAACCTCAGCAACAGCGACAAAGCCCTGAAAATAGCGGGTGGCGCTGCCAAATATCGGGTCATTAAAACGGGTACAACCGACGATGCCAAAGAAAGCGAAGCCATTGAAAAAGACGGAGTTTTTGTAGTGCCTGCTAAAGGTGTAACTACTTTGTATTCGGGGAATTGATGCCTATCAAACAAAGTTCTATCTCTTGGAAATTAAACCCAACCAAACCATGAAAAACGGCACCTTGTTTATCTTATTTTTGATTTCTTTCAAAGTTTTCGGCAATTCCTACAACATCAAAGACTACGGTGCCGGTGCCGATGGCAAGACCGTAAACACCGCATTTATCCAAAAGGCCATTGACGAATGTAACGCCTGGGGTGGCGGTACTGTAATTGTGCCTGCGGGGACGTTCATAACGGGTACTATTTTCTTAAAAAGCCACGTAAACCTGCACATCGAACACGCGGGCGTGCTGAAAGGCAGTGATAATCTATCTGATTATCAACACAACGGTCGAACGTATGGAATAATTTACGGTGCCAATTGCGAGGATATTAGCCTAACGGGCAACGGCGAAATCAACGGCAACGGTACGCATTTTATGATTGCCGGCAAACGACGGGTCTTTGTGGATTATGACACAAAATACATTCGTCAAGGAGATAGTTTCATGCAGGGTGAAGCGGGCCTCGGCGACGGTCCCATTGATTATGTCAAACGTCCGGGCATGATGATTGTTTTTTTTCATTCTGAGAAAATAAAAATCGCAGATTTAAGGTTGATGGATACGCCTTCGTGGACGCTTCGCCTTGGTGAGTGTGAAAATGTAACGTGTAAAGACCTGACCATTATTACTAATTTACTGATACCAAACTCGGACGGAATTCATTGCACCACCTCGCGCAATGTGATGATTACCGACTGTAACGTTCAATGTGGCGATGATGCAATTATTGTTACAGGTTTTGGAGATGAGGAAGGAGTTCATGGCTATGACCCTAATGCAAAACCCATAGTGTATCAATTTGGCAATAAAACCAAAACGGCTGAAAATGTGGTAGTTAGCAATTGTATTTTACAGTCTCGCTCTTCCGGCATTCGGGTAGGATATGGCGGTAACAACATTAGGAACTTGATTTTCTCTAATATTAGTATCATAAATTCAAACCGAGGTATCGGTGTTTTTTGTCGTCAAGGCAACCAAATCGAAAACATCACGTTCTCCAATATTCACATTCAATGCCGTCTGCACACGGGCAAATGGTGGGGGCGCGGAGAACCGATTCATGTGTCTAGCCTCAAAATGGAAGGCGCAAAAACACAGGGCAATATCAGAGGAATTCGTTTTTTTAACATTAAGATTACCCAAGCCGAAGCAGGAATTGTGGTGTATGGCAACCAAGAAAGTGTCATCGAAGACCTTGATTTTCAAAATGTTGAGATGGTGTTGCAGAATGGACTTTTATCAAAATCCTATGGTGGGAATTTCGATATGCGACCATCGGCAGAGCTTAGTAGCTCAATTTTCAAGCACGAAATTCCCGCGTTTTATGCAGGCTTTGTCAAAAACATGAAGGTTACAAACTACACCAACACCTGGAAAGATGCCAGCCCTGCAGACTATTATACCAACGGCTTTTTTGTTGAAAACTATGATGGTTTAGCTCTCGAAAAAATGCAGGTTGTTGCCGCCGGTCCGAGCCACAAAAAAATGGAATTGAAAAATGGCAAAAGGTTGATAAACAGAGATAATAAATAATCCAAAACTGTGAAACTTTACGTTTTTCTACTTGTTGTTTTGCCCCCGTTCGGGGGACGGGGGCTTCACGCACAAAACTGGTTTCCCTTCCAACCAAAAAACGATTTTCGGGCGGGCGAAATTGGCTTGGCGAATTGGCTTGATGCCCCCGCCGGCAAGCACGGATTTGTGCAAATGAAAGCCGATTTCTTGGTTTTTGAAGACGGCACACCCGTCAAATTTTGGGGCGTAAATATCGGTAACGAAGGCTGCTATCCGGAAAAAAACGAAGCCGACAGTTTGGCTAATTATTGGGCGAAATACGGCATCAACGCCGTGCGGCTGCACAAATTTACGTGGGACGAACACAAGGGCGACAGCTCAACGGTGATGAACACGGGCTTTTGGCAACGCTTCGACTATTTCCAGCAACAACTGCGCGAAAAAGGCATTTATTCGGGTTGGTCACACATTTACGGACACCGCGTGCGCGAGGCCGACCGAAAGCGTTTGCTCAACTACGACGAAATCAAAAACCTAAAATATCCGTGGGCGCATTTGAGCGGCTCCACGGCAGCGTTGGTCAATTTTGCGCCCGATTTGCAAGATTTGAGCATCGAACTCACCGTCAATATGCTCAATCACCGCAACTCACTCACCAACAAACGCTACGCCGATGACCCCGCTTTGAGTTTTATTGAACTCCAAAACGAGGATAATATATTCTGGTCGGCCATTGGCGAGAGTCTCAAACAAGCCCCCACTTATCGCAGATTACTCTGCGAGCAGTTTGCAGAATTTCTCAAAAACAAATACCAAACCGACGAAAATCTAACCAAAGCCTGGGGCCAAAACAACCTGCCAAAAGGCGAATCCATTACTTCAAAAAACGTTTTTCCAAATCCCAACCACGGGCTTTTTGGGTGGGAATACGAAACGGCATCCAAAGAAAAACGCCCGATGCAAACCCATATTTTGGACAAAATTGCCTTTTTGTACGAGAAACAAACCCAATTCTACACGCGATTCACGAAGGCCATCAGAGCCACGGGCTATCGCGGCACTATCGTGGGTTCGTGTTGGCAGGCGGGTTCGGGCATTTCGCATTATTACAACTTATATGCTGACTATCAGGCGGGTATCATTGACCGACACAATTATTTTGGCGGCGACGTGGGGCATAACTTGCAGCCCGGAAAGGTTAATCCGCAGTCCATGTTGGCCGTAGCGGGATCGGGTTTGTTGAGTTCGGGCCTGCAACAGGTAACCGACCGCCCCTTTGCGCTTTCGGAATGGATCAACACCCTGCCCAACGAGTGGATTGCCGAAGGAACGCCGCTCATGGCACTCTACGGCATGGGCCTGCAGGGCTGGGACGCATCTTATCAGTTTGCGTCCAATAAAGCCGGGTTTAGCAAAGGCTTGGCTTCCGACGGCTGGGGCGGAGTTTACAACGCCGACTCACCGCTGCACATTGGACTGTATCCTGCTTTGGCGCGCCTCATTTACCGCCACGACATAAAAGAAGCCGAGGTGATTTCAACACGAAACGTTCACGTGCCGAGCTTGGCCGATGGCAAATTGGGCTTTCAGGAAAAAGTGAGCCAACAGTTTGATATTAAAGAGTTTGACGGCGATATTTCTACCAAAAACTTAGCCGTGGGGCGCACAGTTGTGGCGTTTAACGATGAATTTAAACCCACCACCAAAGCCGATTTATCGAAATACCACAATGAGCCAGCCCAAACGCTGACCTCGACCACCAACCAACTGAAATGGCACTACGGCAAGCTGCCGTTCGTTACGCTCAACACGCCGGCCAGCAAGGCCGTTATTGGTTTTACAGACGGAAAAACCCAGGATTTTGAAGAATGCAGCGTAACCGTCAACACGCCTTTTGCCGTAGTGCTGATTACAGCTTTGGAAAAGGACAAAACCTTAAAAACCAGCCGAAAATGGCTCATTACCACCGTGGCGCGCGCCCGCAATACGGGCATGAAATACAGCGACGACGGCACGCAACTACTCGAAAAAGGCAATGCTCCGTTGCTGCTCGAACCCGTTGATTTTAGGCTTAATATCAAACGCAAAGGCAAGGCCGTGCTTACGATTTTAGACCACGACGGATTTGCCACTTCGCAACAACAAACGATTGAAAATCAGATGATAAGCATTGATGGAAGCCAAACCAAAACGATTTATTATACGATTGATTTTGAAAAACAGTAGATATAATTCTATGGCCCAATACAGCCGTTTGAGTGGCATCGTGCAGTTGTACCTTTTACGAATAACCTAAGCCTCCTACAAAACATGAAATTTAAAACGCTATTTCCGGCCTTTTTGCTGCCCGTTTTCGCGCTGGCGCAGCTCACCAAACCCACCCAAACCGCTCAACCGCTCGACATACTGGTGGTAGAAAACCCAACGGGTAAAACCATCGTCGTTACCGATGGTGCGGGCCGCGAGTATGTTCGTTCGTCGGCCAAACCGAATGTAAAATTCACCGTTGGCGGGACTTTGGGCACGCACCGCGTTTGGGCGGTGGGCAACGACAAAAAACGTGGAGAAGTTGCTGATTTCGAGGTAAATACCAAAACCCAGATCAATGACAACGGCACGTATCAGTCGCTGTTTGAGATGTGCTACAAAGGCATGAACAGACGAGATGCTGAAAATGGCGTGGCTACCTGGAACGGCCTAAAATATCGCTACTTTGTGCCGTGGATATTAGACCACGGCCACACCATGCGCGGCCAAAAATATTTCTACGGCTTCGGCCACGAGTTTTTGAACCTGCTTAAAGAAACCCAACGCCCCGACGGCATGATTTACAGTTTTTACCAATACATGGCAAATCCTGATTATTTCCTGACCCGCGACAAGGTTTCGGGTTATTCCAAGAAAATTGGTGACAAGGTTTTTGTGCGGCAGCCCACCGAAAACCACCCCGAATACATGTACGTCAATAGCATTTATCAGGCTTGGAAGTCGAGCGGCGACGCGGTTTGGCTCAAAACCATGCTCACATCAGCCGCCAAAGCCCTCGACTATGCCCCCAACGACCCCGCGCGGTGGAGCAACCGTTTCCAATTATTGAAGCGTGTTTATACAATTGACTCTTGGGATTTTGCCGTGGAAGACGAATATTTACCCAACATCGGCCTGACGAACAGCATGATTATTGACCCTGATAAATCAAAATTTGGCGTGTTTTTTGGCGATAACACGGGCTACATTGCCGCCTGTTTTGAACTGTCAGAAATGTTTGAACAAGTCGGCAATGAGACAGATGCTCAGAAATTCAGAAAACGGGGCAACGAAATAAAAACACGGTTGGACAAGCTGGTTTGGAACGGCAAATTTTACCGACATTTCTTGGACGAAGACCCGACCGTAATCAGAAAATTGGGCGTGGACGAAGCTACTCAAATCGCCCAATCAAACACCTATTCGCTCAACCGCCCGCTGGCGGCGGGCCAAGCCAAGGCCATTATTGAAACCTATTTGAATCTCCGTAAAAACTTGCCCGTGGGTTCGCCGGGCGAGTTTTATGCCATTTATCCACCTTTTGAAAACGGTTTTGGCAGCCATGGCGACAAGTGGCAGTACATGAACGGCGGCGTGGGCGGCCACGTGGCCGGCGAACTGGCGCGGGGGGCGTTTGAGGTGGGTTATGAAAAATACGGCACCGACATCTTGAACCGTATGCACGATTTGGGCAAAAAATACGATAACAAAATTTACTTTTCCTACACAGGAGCCATGCTTGCACCTCCGCCTCCGCCTATCTACAAACCGCTGGATTTGAGCGCATTGGCCAACATGGATTTTTGGGTAAACGAAAACCAAATGGGCGAAACCTGGATGCGTGGCAAACGCGTGGGCGATGATTTACGCAACTTGCCTACGGGCGAACAGACATTTGCTAACGTGCGCTTTGATGTGATTGATCCCGCCCAAAACAACCGCAAGGCCGTAGTGGCGGTGTCGCGGCAGGCGGGGCTGCCCGCCGGCGTAGAAGTGGCTATCAACGACACCGCCGCTTGCGTCTATTTGCTGCATACTTCGTCCAAACCTGCCTCCGAAAACGTGGTCGGTTCGGTGAAATTTCTGTACGACGACGGCACGTCGAAGATTCGGTATTTGCTCAACGACAAACACCTGACGTACTGGTGGTTTTCGGAGTTGCAAACCGAACATTCGGGCGTGGCTTGGTACGGCAAAAACCTCGTTACCGAAGGCGTGGGGCTAAGTTGGTGCGCCTTAGACAACCCCATTCCAAAGAAAAAAATAGCTAAAATAATTTTTCAAGCTCCTGAAAATGAAGGTATTTACGCACTTTTTGGCATTACGCTGGCCAGTCGCCCGCACTACGTTCCCGTTAAAGGCCCATCATTTGGCGGACCCGACAATTGGTCGGCGGCATTGGTGTTGGCCGCACTCGTAGAAGGCTTGGCAGGCGTAAAAGATGCCCCCAAAACGCAGGCATTCAGCAAACCCGTGGTATCGCCGCGCTGGGTAGAAAGCAAATCTGATGTGCTTGATGTGTGCATCAAATATCCCGCCTCCAACGGCTACGTGGCCTACCGATTTAAGCATCAAAAAGCACAACGTCAGATTCATTTGCAAGCTACGGGTAGCGGAACGGCCATCAAATACCACGTCCTATTACCCGAAAATACCCAAGCAAAAAGTATAATGGTAAATGGGGAAAGCCAACTCTTCAATTCTTCAAAAGTAGAGACCTCGGTTTATGTTGATTTTGAGATAACCAATGCAGTACCTCAATTGATTGAGATCCGGTATTAAAAAGTTAAACCCAACAACCTCCAAAGATGAAATTCATCATACTCATTACTGTTCTGTTTTGCGTAGTTGTTTGCGCCCATTCCCAAGTGGTAAGCTACCAAGCCCCTGCCGAAGCCGTTGCCTCTGACCGATACCAAGTGAAGGTAAACGGCAAGGATATTTTTACTTACAAAAATGAGGTGTCGAGCATTGCTTATTTTAGCTTTTCCGGCAAAATTGAAGTCGAAATAACAACGATGCACGATATGAAATGGGTGGATATCCGCCCCAAAAACCTGAATATAAATCCCTTGTTTTCGGGGCATATTCTTCGGTTTTCGTTGGATAAACCCTGCAATTTGAGCATCGAACTCAATGGAGAAATAACCCAACCGTTGTACCTATTCGCTGCGCCGCCGGAAGTGAATCCACCTACGGCAGCGATCGACAAAATCAAGTATTTTGAAGGTGGGAAGATCCACAACGCAGGCCAAATTGTCTTAAAATCTGACGAAACGCTCTACATTGCAGGCGGGGCCATTGTGCAGGGAACGGTCTATGCCGCAGATGCCAAAAACGTAAAGATAATGGGGCGGGGAATCTTGGACGGCAAGCTTGTAACCGACCAAATGGTGGTGCTTGACCGCTGCGACAACGCACTGATTGAGGGCATTATTATCCAAGATTCTAAGACTTGGACGGTTGTACCAAAGTGGTGTAATAACCTGACAGTAAATAATTTGAAAGAAGTTTGCTGGCGCACCGGCACCGACGGCCTCGACCTCTGCGGGTCGTCGCACGTACGGGTTCAAAACTGTTTTTTCAGGAACAACGATGATAACATTGTGCTGAAATGCTGGGCGATTTCGGAAGGAAAATATGCAGTAAAAACGGCTGAAAAAGGCCCCGATATGAAAGATATTGAAGTGAGCAACTGCGTGTTTTGGAATATGCCTTGGGGCAATGCCATTGAGATTGGGTTTGAGTTGAAATGTGATAAAATTTCGGGAATAGTCTTCAAAGATATTGACGTAATTCATACCGAGCGCGGTGCGGTGCTGAGTATTCATAACGGTGATTTTGCAACTGTCGAAAACATACTTTTTGAAAACATCAGGGTAGAAGATGCCATGCACAAACTCATTGACGTAGCCATTTTTAGGTCGCAATACAGTATAGATCGCCCCACGACCGATGCCGACCGCAAAGCCGCGTACATGCACGGAGCATGGGACGGCGTTTCGACGATTCCAAAGGGGCAGGAAGCGTATCACGCCAAGTTTCGGGGGCAAGTCAGGAACATTGTTTTCAAAAACATCTCGGTTATTGACAGTCAGTTTCCGTTTTCCATCATTTCGGGCTACGATGCCAATCATGCCGTTGAAAACATAACGATTGACAATCTGACCATCATGGGAAAACGCGTCAAAAATGCCAAAGAAGGGCGGTTTTTTATCGAAAATGCAAAGGGAGCTGTGTTTAAATAATGCTAAAATCAATGCTGATAAAGAGGTACACTATGGCCAAAACGACAAAAACCTCAAGACTCAACCAAATTAGGTTAATGCTGTATGGAATACTGCTGACAACTCCCGTTCCGGCTCAGTTTCTTCAGAATTTCAAAACCCTAACCCCTGTTTCAGAATCAGGGAATGCCTCACCGTAATGCCATTACGGGTGATGGAGAGGGTATTTTCACCCAACATATTAACTATAGCTTGGTTACGATGGGCTTGGATAGACGATTCGATAAATGCAATATTTAGTACGAATTTATTCACCGTCATGCCGGGCAGATATTGCCCATCGCCCAACTCTAAATCAGCCGGAAGGTAACACTCAAGACCGGCACAACCCGGATTCCTCAGTTGAAAACCAATATTGCCAATTATAGACTAACTTGAATCTATTATGCGCTTTGCTTATTTTCCAACGGCTATCGTTACTCTGTCCTGTTTAGCCGGTATTTTCACAGTATTTTCCGGGGCTGCTCCGCAACCCGCCGATACGCCCAAAACAGCCGCCCAAAAACTGGCTGAATTTACCGTACCCGATGGGTACACCGTCGAGGTGGCTGCCGGGCCTGATTTGGTGGACTATCCCATGTTTTCGATGATTGACGAGACGGGGCGGATGTTCGTCTTTGAGTCCATTGGACACGTCTATAAAAAAACGCAGGACGCACTTGATAACCCGCAATTTCGGATTAACCTGCTCACCGATACCAACGACGATGGGGTCTATGACAAAAGCACGATTTATGCTGATAAAGTCGGCTTTCCGCAGGGAGGCGTTTTCTATAAAGGAAGCCTGTATGCTACCTCAGCTCCCGACCTGATAAAATTCACAGATACTGACAACGACGGAGTGGCTGATAAGCGAGAGGTGCTGCTGACTGGCTGGGTGCTGAATGTAAACGCCAATAGCGTCATTGGCCCATTTGCCGCGCCCGATGGCTGGCTCTATCTGGCCAGTGCAGGTACGGGTTTCGATATTACGACTCAGGAAGGCAAACAGCTTAAGGGAAAAACAGGCCGAATCTGGCGGTTACGGCCTGACGGTTCGGGGCTGGAATCCATTTCGGCGGGGGGCATGAATAACCCTGTTGAACTGGCTTTCACCGAAGCCTCTGAACCCATCGGCACGGAAACGTACTTTACCGAACCTCAGGCCGGGCAACGCGACGCACTTGTTTACTGGACTGAAGGGGGCGTTTATCCCAAACCCAGCAACCGCATTGCACAGGACAGCCTTATCCGTACAGGCGAACTGATGCCGGTCGTTACGAAATATTCACGGGTGGCTCCGTCGGGCATTGGTCGGTATCGCGGCACAGCGTTGGGGTCTGATTTCAAAGACAATCTATTCAGTGCACAGTTCAATACACACCGGGTTTTACGGCACACACTAATCAGAGAGGGGGCTTCATTCCGTACTGAAGACGAGGTATTTTTCTCGACCAAAGATGAAGACTTTCACCCCACTGATGTGCTGGAAGATAGCGACGGGAGTTTGCTGGTGGTCGAAACGGGGGGCTGGTTTATTGAGGGTTGCCCGCTCTCTCAGGTCTCTAAAGGCGAGTTACAGGGCAGTATTTATCGGATTCGCCGAAAAGACGCGACCAAAGTAACCGACCCCTACGGTAATCGGATTACCTGGCCCACACTAACGTCCGCCCAAGCTGTCGCTTACTTAGCAGATTCACGACCAACGGTTTGCGACCGAGCCGTTGAGCGATTAGTGGACTTGGGTGAAGCCGCCGTTGAGCCGTTGACCAATGCAATACTCTGGTCAAAAAATATTAATGAACGTACGAAGGCTATTTTCGCACTCTACCGCATTGGTACGGCTTCGGCTCTGGCAGGCGTTCGCTATGGGCTGACTGATACCGATGTGCAGGTTCGAGTAGCAGCTGCCCGTGCAGTAGGGTTGGCAAAGGATGCGAGAGCAATGCCCCAATTGCTGAAAATGGTTGGTAAAGGTGACCAAGCCACCCGTCGGCAGGCGGCTACTTCATTGGGTCAATTAGGTGACAGTAAGGCAATATCTACTTTGCTTTCTGCTACTGCCTTGACCGAAGACCGCTTTGTCCGACACGCACTTATTTACTCGCTTATCACCCTCAATCAGTCAAAACCTGTCGAGTTAGCTCTGTCACACCCATCGCCGTTGGTGCGCGAAGCTGCTCTGATTGCGCTTGATCAGATGCGACCTTCACCATTACAGGCAAGTCAACTCACGGCCTTTTTGAAGAGTTCGAGTAAAACCCTGCAACGCACGGCTCTTTGGGTGGTATCGCACCACCCGGCTTGGTCGGGCGAGATGGCTACATTTCTAAAAACACGCTTTTCCGGTGCATCCCTCACCACTGACGAGGAGCAGCTCTTTGGCGATATGCTGGTGGCTTTCAGCAGCAATGCTGCGATGCAACAGTTTATGGCGGATCAATTGAAAACTGCCCCACAGGCACGCAAGTTGTTTATAATGAACACGATGGCCCGCTTTCCGGCTGAAAAACTGCCCTCCGTATGGGTAGCCGGCATAGGTCAGCAACTCATAAGCCCAAATCAGCCAATGATTCAGGCCCGCGCCCTTGAACTGGTGGGTTTGCGGAGCCTGACCGGGCTGACGGCTCAACTCCGGCAGGTGGCCGACGACACAAAAAGTCCCGCTTCGCTGCGGATGGGAGCAGTGGGAGTATTGCTCAAAAACCAACATGACTTCAGTGATGTAGATTTTGCATATCTGTACAGTCAGTTGACCGATGGGGCCGATGCCCTCCTTCGGCAACAGGCGGCTACGGTGCTGGCGCAGGGCAGATTATCCGAGTCTCAGTTGCTCCGACTCGCACAGGAGTATCTGCCCAAAGCCGATGCGTTTAGTTTGCCCCGTATCGTACCAGTATTTAAGGGCTCACGTTCGGCTCCGATTGGACATGCGCTGGTGACTTCCCTGACCAATTCGCCCGGTTTGGACGGCTTTTCGGAAGAAACGCTGAAAGCCCTGTTCGCCGACTACCCCGCCGATGTCAAACCCGCCATTGAGCGACTGATTTCAAAACTGTCTGGTTTGCAGGCAGGGCGATTGCAACGGCTAAAGAACATGGAAAAACTGATTGCTGACGGTGACATGGAACGGGGTCGGACGCTGTTTTACGGCAAGGCCATCTGCTCGACTTGCCATCAGGTGCGGACGGAGGGCGGCAAGCTGGGGCCTGACTTAACCTCAATTCAGAAAGACCGATCGGCGCATGATTTATTGGAAGCTATCGTGTATCCGAGTGTCAGCTTTGTGCGGGAATACGAAACGTACCGTATCAAGACCAAAATCGGTGAGCAAATTGGCATCATCCAAGAGCAAACCCCAACGGCCATTGTACTGGGTACGTCTCAGACGAGTTCTGTTCGAATTGCCCGAACCGATATTGTGTCTATGGAACTGCAAAATACTTCCATGATGCCTCAGGGACTGAATCAACTGATGACCGAACAGGAAATGGCCGACCTGATGGCTTTCCTGCTGGGTCAGGATCAGAATCCGGAAACCGATCAGGCAATACTCCGTTAAATGTGATTTGCTTCACATCATTGTTAGTCATTTACAATGTAAAGACTACCAACGGCAACGAAGATAATGATATAGAAGTTAATGACCATAAATGACTCTTACTATGCAACGTCGCTTATTTGCCAAACATACTCTCTTTGCGGGAGCCGCTGTGCTGGGTGGTGTGTCCGTTCCCAAAGCAGTAGTCACCAAAAATGCAGGCTCATTCAAAACCAAATTTTCGCCCGAATTTAACATCTTCAAAGGGTTGTGCCCCACTGACCCGGTGGATCAAATCAAGTGGGGATACGAGCAGGGATTCCGGGCTTGGGAGAGCACTATGCTCAAAAATCGGTCTGTGGCTGAACAGGAGCAAATCAGCAGGGCTGTACAACAGTTAGGCATGGAATTCGGGCAGTTTGTCGGGACGCTGACATTCAAGGATGTGACCTTTGCAGGGCGCGACGCCGGTTTGCGCGACGGCGTGCTGGCAGATGTTCGGGCCTCTGTCGAGATTGCCAAACGGATGAATACGAAGGTCATTCACAACGTATTGGGCGCGGCCGACCCACGTTTGCCCTGGGATTTTCAGACAGCCAATGCCATTGATCTGCTCAAACGAATCGCCGACATCTATGAACCTCACGGCATCGTGATGGTGATGGAATCAATGAATCACCGAGTGGATCACCCCAATATGTTCCTGCACACCATTCCGCAGGCTTATGCCTTAGCCAAAGCCGTAGGTCGTCCAAGTGTAAAAGTGCTGTTCGATTTTTACCATGTACAGGTGCAGGAAGGTCACTTGCTGGCTACGCTCGACTATGCGTGGGACGAAATTGCCTACATTCAGGTGGGTGACACACCGAACCGTAAAGAACCCACTTCCGGCGAAATTAATTATCCGAATGTTTTAAAACATCTCTATAACAAAGGCTATCGGGGCTTTGTGGGTATGGAACACGGCCTGAGCAAGCCGGGCAAAGATGGGGCCGAAGCAGCACTGAAGGCCTACCGAACTATTGATGTACAATAATTTACACCGGAATAAACAGTTTCACAACCCGAATGAAACAGCGATACTCCAACTGATTGCCTTATTTCTGTTACTGATAATGACCTTTGGCTCAAGTCAGTCTGACTATACTGTGCCCCTAAAACTGGACCATTCTGTTGAATAACAAAGTTATTAGTTGATTTTGTTTTCCACTTTGTTTATAGTACTTTTTATTCCCTTTAATAACAAACAAGCTGAAAAGTTACTCCTCAAATTTTTATACACGACATAAGTTTACAATAGGGTGAAAATCAAGGCTGTTGAGGAGTATATTTTGAATATGGTCTAACCCCCATCGAAAAATACTTTTAAGTTTCTGCTGGGTGTTATTTTTAAATGTTTTAAGGGGGATGAGTTTATTGTTTTTAATAAGCCATTGCCCTGTTTTAACAGCCCAAATAAGTGCCATTGCTAAGACGTAGAGTAATGTTTTGATTCTTTTTGAGCGATTGACACGACAATTTTCGATATTAAACCCTCTGGATTTTAGCATAGCAAACAAGCTCTCTATAGGCCACCTGTTACGATAGACACTTGCTAAATCTTTTCGATAACTTTCAGAGGCAAGAATAAAGTATTCCTCCTTGTCGGTAGCTTGCTTTTTTTTGAGCTTGTGTCCAGATAAATAAAGCGATAATCCCATCACTTTCAATGGTTTATAGATTATGAACTAACATATATTACAAGGAATTTGTATAATTCCGATATTTCCAAAACGGATTAAAGAAGTCTTGTATCCATTTGGAAGCGGCAGAAGTTGAATTGGCGAAAGTATCAAAGGCTTGTTTAATGATGCTTTTCAAGTCATCTTTTGATAAAATAAGGCCTTTTTGACTGATTTTTCTCTTAACCTGTTTCCATATTTTTTCGATGGGATTTAGGTCTGGAGCATATTTAGGGATGTTGATAATAAAGATGCCCAGTTTTCGTGCCGTTTGCTGAACTTGGGCATTAATATGCCCTCTTACATTATCCCAAAGTAGTACAGTCGCTTTATAGTGTTGATTTTGTTCTTTGACTTGATAGAGTATTTTGGAAAAAGATTCAGGTTTGGCATTTTCAATATCACAACAAAAACTATTGCCGTTTAGGGCATAGAATCCAAAGGTCTTGCAGGAGAGTTTTTGTGTGTTTACTCTTCGAGTTTTGTGATAAATTGACCACATTCGAGCCGTATTTGAGTTTGCTTGTGGACAGGCTTCATCAGCAAATCCAAATGCGATTTTATCTATTTTTAAGCCTAATACTTGCAAAGCATCAGTAGTAGCAAGCAATTTATCAGTTAATTCTTGCTCTGATTTATCACTTCTACGATAATCTAAAGGTTCTGGCTTATAATGAAACACCTCCATTCTTTTGAGTATCGTTCGCAGATGCCTTTGGCTATAAATAATACCAAATTTATCTTGTACTAATTGGTCTATTTCTCCTAATGTCCAGAAGTCTTTAGTAGATAATTCAACCTTTAAGGTGGTTCTTTGTTCAGAACTTAGTTTACGCTTTGCTCCACCCCCTTTGCCTTTCTGATTCACTATGCCATGCTCTTTTTTTTGTTCCACTCCTCTATCCATTCATATAGCGTTGGTAAGCTAATCCCTGTAAAAATACTGACTTCTTCGGGACTTTTTCCCGAATCAAGTAGTTTGAGTGTTAAGCATTTAAAATCTTCGCTATAACTATTACGATTGTTCATAAACCGTTGAAGGCGGTCTGGTTCATCAACTCATACCCGTTTTCGCATTGTTGTATTTTTTTTAGCAACAATTTAACCAAGTTATTTCACAATCTATAAAATAAGACGTTTTCAAATTATTATCGAAAAGTGTATGTACTTTTTTGCCTTCTTTACCCCCTCTGACTAAGGTGTTTTTTTTCAAGCGAACACAAGCATTGACGCCAGCTTTTTTGCAATCCTCGAAAAAGTCTTTATTACCGAATTCCCTATCAGAGCAAAGCCACACCTGTTGGCCTGTTTTCAAACTAATCCACTTTTGAAAGCAATGAAACAAGGCTTTCTTGGTAATGTGACTACTATGTCCATGACGAGTGCTACATTGCCACAATAAGGGAATACTAACCCCATCATATAGAATGCTTAACATCAAAACCTGTACCCACACCCCACGCATTTTCCACTCGGTACGGTCTAAACTCAAATACACCTCTGATTCACAGCCGCATAAGCCCCATACTACTTCAAAATAAATTTGTCCACTAAATCGAAATACACTTAAAAAGCGCTGTAAGCAACGATATTTTGAGGAAAGTTGAGCTTCTCCGCTCATGGCTTTACTCCAATTGCTGAGTTTGCTATCAGATAGCTTCAATAATCCTATAATTAGCCTGCTAACCAACTTTATGTGGCGCTTATCACACTGGAAATGGCCTTCTATTTGCTTTTTTAAATCAATTTCAACTTCTTGCATCGGGTGTATCTTTTTTGGAACTCGGAAGCCCAAAAATAAGCTCTTGAGCTTTGATACACCCACTTATGTCATGTATTAAGATTTTACAATGTATTTTCCTTATCAAGGCGCTTTTTGATCACTTACACAGCGAAATCCTAAGTTATCTGCCCCACTGCTTACTTCTCCTTTTCCTCGACTTCCTGCTTTGTATCTTACACAATACTGATCGCTACATAAAAATGACCCTCCTCGTTGTACGCGCTTCACGGCGCCCGGTTCGTCGGGGTCATAACTATCCGCCGGTCCTTGGGGGTTGTCTGAAGAGCTATTTCGATAATAATCCGGACGATAGTAATCGTTGCACCATTCCCATACATTTCCTTCCATATCGTATAGACCTAAGCGATTGGGAGGAAATGTTTTGACAGGGGAAGCATTGGCAAATCCATCTTCTTGCAAATTTTTGTGAGGAAAATCTCCCTGATAAATATTAGCAACCCATTTGCCTTTGGGTTTGAGTTCCTCTCCCCAGTAATACATCCGTTGGGACTGCCCTGCACGAGCGGCAAATTCCCACTCAGCCTCCGTAGGAAGGCGCTTGCCCGCCCACTTTGCATAAGCTAGCGCGTCTTCATAACTAACGTGTACTACCGGGAAATTTTCTCTACCTTTCAGGGCACTCCCCGGACCAAAGGGGTGCTGCCAATTAGCCCCTACTACGTACTTCCACCATTGCAAGGGATTTTGGAGAGAAACCGACGTTGAGGGAGGACTAAATACCGCTGACCCAGGTAATAATTGATCAGCTGGTACTCCTGGAAAATCTTTAGGATCTAGGGCACGTTCTGCTACTGTTTTATAACCAGTGGCTTTTACAAACTTCGCAAACTGAGCGTTGGTTACTTCGTGTTCGTCCATCCAAAAACCCTTAATACTGACCTCGTGTATGGGTCGAGAGTCTTCGAACTCATCTGACCCCATCAGAAATTTCCCACCACCAATCCAAACCATTCCTTCCAAACTTCCTTTTCCTTGGTGTATACTGTCAGTAAGGTCATTAGTCGAAGCCTTGGTAGCTGTTCTTGAAGGCATTCCATGAGATACACAGGCAGCAATACTATCTGCTTTCGCTTTTTCAGATTGAGAAGTCGAACTACACGACAAACTGAGGGCTGCAACTATGCAACTGTACCAATACAGCACTTTTTTAGTCATATGATATTTTATTTTTCTAAATACACAGGAAATTCGGCTGCTTTGGTTCCCTTTTTATTGCGTAAATCATTTTTTCCTCCTCGGTCTTCATAAAAGGGAATCATCATACCATTTGTTTCTTGCAAAATTCCAAACAACTCTTTGTTGAGTTTTTTTACCGTGGGTAAATGTTCTTTTTGGTTGGCCAAATTATTCATTTCATGAGGGTCTTCCTGCAAATCATAAAGCTCGTCGGTATCCCAAATACCATGATAATGAATGTATTTATAACGGTCGGTCCGTAAAGCGTGCATTGTGGGAGTTTGGGGGAAATTGCGCTCCCAATAATATTCATACAAGAGTCCTGTACGCCAAGGCTGCGTTTGTCCTTTCAGAAAAGGTAAAAAGCTTTTTCCGTCCATATATCCCGGGGATTTCAAGCCAGCCACTTCCAAAAAGGTAGGTGCTATGTCAATATTGGCTACTACTTCTTTCACTACCGTTCCGGGCTTAATCAAATCAGGGCAATGTGCGAGCATAGGTACGCGCATGGAGGTTTCGTAGGCTGTACGTTTATCAATAAGTCCATGCTCTCCAAACATAAATCCATTGTCGCCCATGTAAACCACAAGTGTTGATTCCAACAACCCTTCTTTTTCTAAGTACTCCAATACACGTCCTACAGAATTATCCACTCCAAGAAGAGTCTCAGAATAACGTTTGTAATATTCACCAATATCCAATTGGCTATGGTAAGGGTATTCGACGCCATGCCAAGAGTTACGTTGATTTTGAAGCCACATAGGGGCATCTTTTTGACTACCAATTGCCATACTTACGGGTGGTTTGAAAGTATGGTCTTTGAAGCGGTCTTTGTCACGCTGGGCCGGGATAAAATCAGCATGGACTCCTTTGTGAGAAAGATAGAGCATGAAGGGTTTATCTTTTTTTCGATTTTGGAGAAAATCCATTGCATAATCGGTAAGCTCATCTGTGATATAGCCCTTTTGTGCCACCTTTTTACCGTTGACGTTGAAGCCATTTTTTTCGGGTAAATAAGAGCCTTGCCCCTTAAAAGAAACCCAATAATTAAATCCACGTTGAGGGTCGTCAAATTCCCCTCCCATATGCCACTTTCCTATCATTGCGGTCTGATACCCTACTTTTTGAAGATATTGAGAATAAAAAACTAGGTCTTTAGAAACAGGATTGTTGTTGTCAACCACGCGGTGCTTATGGGCATATAAACCCGTCAAAATCGAGGCCCTCGAAGGCGAACATAAAGCGGTCGTAACAAAAGCATTGGGTAAATAAGCGCCGTTTTTGGCAAGACGGTCAAGATTGGGAGTTTGGATAAATGTCTGGGTATTTAAAAAACCCAAGGCATCAAACCGATGATCGTCGGTGAGAACAAAAATAATATTTCGGGGACGTGAATTGGGGATTTTGGTCAAGGTAAGCGCGCCGTTTGGTTGGCGTACCACTGCTTGTTGGGCTACACAACTACCCCCCAAAATAATCCCTAAAAGTATAAAAAAAGGAAGTTTCATATTATTAGTTTTAAAGTATTCTATCAGTGAGGTTTTTATTTCATAATTTTTCAAGGTAAAGCAAAAGCCACTACTTGATTTCCTTTATTGGTACCCAATTTGGTTCCTCCACAAGCAATCACTACGTACTGACGACCATTAACTTGATAAGTACTTGGCGTCGCAAAACCCGCAGCGGGTAGTTGATATTCCCATAGCAATTTGCCATTTTTTGAATTGTAAGCTCTAAATTTAGCATCGCGGGTAGCAGCAATAAACAACAGTCCCCCTGCCGTAACAACTGGACCACCATAGTTTTCACTACCTGTTTGAGGTATTCCTTTTGCTTTTAGTTCGGGGTACTCACCAAATACATTTTTCCAAACGTATTCACCTGTATTGAGATTGATGGCGTTTAAGGTACCCCAAGGTGGAGCAATGGCCGGATATCCTTGGCTATCTAGGAATTTATTGTAGCCAGTTGTTTTGTAAGGGATGACTGGATTTTTGCCTTTATTATTGACGACACCTGTCGCTTCCTGTTTTTCATCCCCAAACAAGAAAGCTACCAGAGCTGCTTTTTCTTCAGGTTTCAACGTCGTAAAGCCAGGCATCATTCCTTTTCCATTGCTCACAATGTTTTTGACATAATCACGACTTTGTCTCAACTGAATATCAACCAAAGAAGGATACCCACTTTTGGTATTACCTTTACGCTCAGGCCCGTGGCATGCCGAACAATACAAAGTGTATGTTTTGGCTCCTTCACTTAGGTGTGCCAACTCACTTTGTTTTGGAGTATCGACCATCGTCAACACCCACGCCATTTCATTGGAATTAACATACATGATGCCGTGGGGGTCAACGGCAGCTCCCCCCCACTCTGCTCCTCCATCATAGCCCGGAAAAATCAACGTACCTTGTTTGCTTGGAGGAGCCATATACCCTTTTTTAAGGCTTTTAAAGACCGTAACCAACGAGTCATGATCTTTACTGTAAGGGTTTAAATCTTTTTCGGTTAACGATTGCCGCGCAAATGCCGCTGGTTTAGTGGGTTGGGGTTGAGTAGGCCAAGTGGATTCCCCTGGTAGCTTACTTTGTTCTACGGCAACTTCTTTGATCGGGAAAAGCGATTTTCCTGTCAATCTATCAAATACCAGCACATGCCCCGACTTGGTTGTTTGGGCCACTGCATCCACGCGTTTTCCATTGTGAGTGACAGTTATTAAATTAGGTGGAGAAGGAAAATCTCGATCCCATACATCATGATGAACAAATTGATAATGCCAGAGTCGTTTGCCTGTGCGAGCATCAAGGGCAAGCAGACAATTAGCAAAGAGATTTTTTCCCTTACGATTGCCGCCATAAAAATCAAAAGCTGCCGAGCCAGTTGGCACAAATAAGATGCCCCGTTGACGATCTACGGCCATGCCAGCCCAGTTGTTAGCTCCACCAACATCTGTATTTTTCCAGGTGTTTTTAGGCCAAGTATCATAGCCATATTCTCCTGGTTGCGGTATTGTATGGAATACCCACGCTAACTTACCCGTTTGGATATCAAATGCCTGCACATGCCCCGGTGCCGCGTCTGCCCCTTCTGATAAACGCATGGGCATGATAATAAGGTTTTCAAAAACGGTCCCCGGGGTATTAGAAATGACAAATTTTTCCTTAGCTGATTCTCCCAAACCTGTCCGCAGGCTTATACGCCCTGCTTCACCAAAACTATTAATTGGTTTTCCTGTGGTAGCATTTAAGGCATACAACCAATGCCCCGAAGTAAACAAAATACGTTCGTCTCCTTGCTGATTTGTCCAGTATGTAACCCCTCTACTAGTACTTACCCCCGACTTAAAAGGGTCACCAAATCGCCATATCTCTTGCCCCGTAGCAGCATCCAAAGCAAATACTTGCAAAGCCGAAGAAATACCGTACAATTTACCTTTCACAATGATGGGATTCATTTGCATCTGCCCGGTATCGGGGGCAGCGTACGACCACGCTACCTTAAGTTGGGTTACATTGTTGGTATCAATTTGATTTAATAAAGAATAATGATTGCGGTCGGGACCGCCCAAATACTCATCCCAATCGACGTTGGTTTTCTCATCAAAACGAGGATAGAAGGCTACCAATACTGCAATAATGAGCAAAAAAGGAAAGATACGAAACATACAAATATTTATTTAAGCCTATTTCAGAAGGTGATTTTTTAATTTTCTAAACAAAAAGCCACGTATTTGTCACCCGATTTGGTTTTGAGTTTTCCACCGCCGCAGGCAATCACAATGTATTGTTTATTATTCACAACATAAGTACTAGGCGAAGCATATCCTCCTGCTGGCAAGGGATATTCCCACAGTATTTTACCCGTTTTTTTGTCAAAAGCGCGAATTTTTTCATCGCGACTTGCCGCAATGAAAATCAATCCACTTGCCGTCACTAGGGGGCCTCCATAGTTGTCGGTACCAGTAGGTGCAATTCCTTTTTTTGTAAGTTCGGGATACTCGCCCAACGGTACTTGCCAGCGGTGTTTGCCCGTGTTGAGATCAATCGCCGTGAGTGTGCCCCAAGGCGGGGTGCTGACAGGATAGCCTTCACTATCATACCACCGATTGTAGCCAGTGTGTTGATAGGGCACTACCTCTTTTTGGGTGGTAACTACTTGTTTGCCAGCAGCAGTATTATTATTGTACAAAAACTCAATGATAGAATTACGTTCGGCACCAGAGATATGCGAAAAAGAAGGCATCATTCCACGTCCTGTCATCAATAATTTCAAGGTTTGGGCTTTTGAAAGTCGTTTGTCTAGTTGTAACAAAGAAGGATATGAACCGTCATGGTTTCCTTTGCGGTCTAATCCATGACAAGCCGAACAATACAATCGATAAGGGTTATTGGTTTGCGCTGTGCTTTTATCGTCTTGATTTCGACGAATCAAAGTCATATGAACGGGGATTTCTTTGGCTGGTACATACAGCACACCTTCGGGATCTGCGGCGGCTCCCCCCCATTGGGCACCTCCATCGGTACCCGGAAAAAATACCGTCATTTTTTCACTTAAAGGGATATAAGGTGTTCCTGTTTGAGCTTTACGCAGCATTAGCTTCACAGAGTCAAGATTAGAAGCCCACGGATTGATGTCTTTTTCAGTAAACGATTGGCGGGTAAATGGAGCCGGTAATTGGGGAATTGGCTGGGTCTGACTGGGCTGCTCACCTACTACCGCTTCCTGTGGGAAAGGAGTTTCTTGGATAGGAAAAATAGGTTTGCCCGTTACTCTATCAAACACAAACGTAAATCCCTGTTTTGTGATTTGGGCTACTACATCGATTTTTCTGGGACGACCATCGGAGCCAGTTCGAGTAATAGTCAACAAATTGGGTGGAGCCGGCGGGTCGCGGTCCCAAATATCATGATGTACGAGTTGATAGTGCCAAAGTCTTTTACCAGTGGCGGCGTCCAGGGCGAGTAAGCAGTTTGCGTACAAGTTGCTTCCTTTTCGGTTTGCCCCGTAAAAATCATGGGCCGCCGAGCCGGTCGGAGCGTATACGATTCCCCGTTCTCGGTCAATCGCCATCCCCATCCAATTGTTTGCTGCACCGATTCGTTGACGCGGGTTTTCGGGCGACCATGTTTCATAGCCTGCCTCTCCCTTTTGGGGAATGGTACGAAATGTCCATACCAGTTTACCCGTTCGAGTATCATAAGCCCGAATATCTCCCAACAAAGCGGTTTCGCTTTCGGAGACGCGTGTACCAGTGATTAGGAGGTTTTTATAAATTGTATTGGGGGTATTGGATACCACGTAGTTATCGGCCCCGGGGCGTTCGATACCAATCTTAAGGTCTATTTTACCCTTATCACCAAACCCCTCAACAAGTTTTCCAGAATTGGCATTCAAGGCATAGAGCCATCTACCTGCCCCGAAAAAAATGCGTTTATCTGCTCCTTCTCCCCAATAGGTGACCCCTCGGCTAGTGGTGCCACCATTATCAGTGAAATCAGTTTTCCAAAGTTCTTTACCCGTAGCTGCCTCTACGGCAAACGCCTGTGTACCGGCCGATACGCCATAAAGGACACCGTCAATAATAATGGGATTGCATTGCATCTGCGTACGGTTTTGGAGGGTATCAGCTCCTCCCGACGCATAGCTCCAAGCCATTTTTAGCCTTCCGATATTGTCTTTATTGATTTGGGTCAAAGGTGAATAATGACTGCGAGCTCCGTCACCGTTGTATTCTGGCCAATCGACAAGATTATCTAACTTTTGAAACCCCCAAGTCACACTCACCAAAACAATCAGGCAAAGATTCGTTTTTTTTAACATAGGGACAGGAAATACATTGTGTGATATCTTCTAAAAATATTGCTGTATTGCTTGGGGATAATCAGCAAAAGCCAATTCAGGTTCAGGAATTTCTGGATGCCACATTTTTTCCCATTCAAAACTGTAGTAGCCCTTATACCCACCCGATTTGAGGGCATCTATGGCCTCTTTGAGCGGAGCCTCACCTTTCCCTATAAAGGTATAAGCCGGTTTACCATTTACCATACTTCCATCTTTGATATGGGTATGAACAATGTATTTTTTGAGCGTCTTATATACTTCAGTTGGAGATTCTTTTGTGATTGACCACATGTTGAAAATATCCCAAATAAGACCCACATTCGGGTGATTGGCTTGTTGCATAATTTGAAGTAACACATCTTTCCAAATCACCTGACCATGTGATTCGAGCAATACCGTCACTTTTGCTCCCTTAGCATAGCGCCCCAGTTCTGATAGGTTTTCGCTGATGAGGTTAATGGTTTGTTCGCGGTCTTGATCTTTGGGTAAGTCATTGGGGAAAACCCTTACGTAGGGACACGAAAGCTCATGCGCAAGGTCAATGAAGCGTCTGGCTTCGTCCATGTTTTTTTGTCGCTTGGCGGTGTCCATAAAATGCAGATTAGACGAAGCACCTAAATTGCATATTTTGAGTTTATTATCTGCAAAGAGTTGACGAGTTTGGGCAAGGTCGGTACTAAACTCAGGGCGCTTGGGTAGATACATTTCTTTTTCTAGGCCCCTGATTTCAATAGCTTCGTATTTTGCAGCCACGGCAGTTTGGACAATTTTTGACAAAGGCCAAGTCGGACAGCCCAAGGTAGAAAAAGCTAAGCGCGGTTTTGTTTTTTTTGTTGAAACATCAAAAGACGAAGCCAATGCTAGGCCTAAAGAACGCTTAATAAAACTTCTGCGGGTAGTTTGCATTATCGAATTTGGTAAATTTTTGAGAGAATTTCATCCTATTTATCATGTTGCCTATAAAACTTAAAAAATGATTTTAATTACTGTTTTTTTATCAATTTCTTATTTGAGGTATGTTTGCAACTATCAGTGCTTACGTCATAAGTGCAAAACTTGCACTTATGACGTAAGTGTTTAATTGTCAACGTATTACGGTGTTAAAAATATCAATAATTGTTTTTTTGCCCCTATTTTGGATGATATACTTTTTAGCGGCTTCAGACCTTTTTAAAAACCAATAAGTCATAAGTGCAAAACTTGCACTTATGACTTATTGGTTGATTTTCAGATGATTAAAAAAATTTTTTTAATTCTTTTACCTTTTGCACTAATTGATTGTAATCACTTTTATTAGCCATGTTTAAAACGAGCTTAGAAATTTCTTTTTTTCTTTGGGTTATCTCGTCTTCTCTATTCCCTTCATGAGGAGATGAACTAGAAATATCTTCAATCGTTTCAACCTCTCCTTCTTTTATATCTTCTCTTTTAGCAAGGTTCTGTATTGCTGTTTTGCTTAATGGGCTATCGCCTGCCAAAACTCTCTGCTGTAATTCTGGAACAAGTTTAGATAAACCCGCCGCAAAGTTAGCGTCGTTTTTGATGGTTCGTTGACTTACCTTAAACTCATCTGCCAATTGTTTTGACAAATCTCCCCCACTCGATTCGCGGTCATATTTACCTTTTCCACTTTTCTCACGGTTATACCTAAGCCCTCTAAAAAAAGACATTTGCTCAGGTGTTAGATTGCGCCGCCCCAATTGAAAATCAATCATATAATCCTTCACTTTCTCCAAATCGGCAAAAGTCAAAATCGCGATTTTGTAATCGATATTGTATTTCTCACAAATTTTGTAGCGATTATGACCGTCAATCAAGACATCCACTGGCTCATCGGTATCATCAATCTTAGCTTCTTGCCGAGTGGTTTCCCACAAAGTAAGCGGGTCTTTACAGCCATGAGCCAAGATATTTGCCTCCAAAAGTTTCAATTCTTCAGCCGTAAGCGGGGTGATGAATTGACGCAACTCTTCCAAAACAACAATCTGTTTCTTAATCTTTTCAATTTCTGAAAAAGCAGACTTAGGCAACTGAGTTGTTGTTTTCTTAATTCCTGACATAAAATCTTTGGCCATAATTCTATCTAAATTTAAACGACAACAAGTTCTTGGGCTAACTCTAAATATTGATTGGCAGAAGTAGATTTGGGAGAATAATCAAACAAATCTTTTTTGGCTACCTGTGATTGTTTGATGACGGTAGAAGATTCAATTTGAGTATTAAAAATATGAAAGTGCCCGTATACGTCCCGGATATGCTCCATCATGTTTTTGTGAACACTTTGATTTTTGTGAACCATCGTAAAAAAAATTCCCCGAACCCTCAGTGAATAATTCAAATGCTCCCGTATTTCAAGAATCCGATTAAACAAATTTTCTACCCCATGATAAGCCGAAGCTTCGGGCTGAATGGGAATCAGACATTCGTGAGAGGCTACCAAAGAGCAGGTCGTCAGTACATTGAGTGCGGGCGGGCAATCAATCAAAATAAAATCGTACTGGTCTAAAAATTGAGAAATTTTATTGAACAATCTTTTTTCACTGCCGATAGAATTAATCAATTCCAGCTCACGATACGCCATTTGAATATCAGAAGGGGAGAGGTAAAGCTTCGGTTCGATCTCTACCACCGGTAGGGGGCGCTTGTCGAGTAAGGCATCTATGACCTGTTGCTCAGGTTGGTGAACTCCAAAACACTGAGACAGATTTCCTTGAGAATCCATATCAATCATCAAAACACGATGTCCTAACAAATTAAGTGCTTTTCCAAGATTGATAGTAGAAGTTGTTTTTCCCACACCTCCTTTGTGATTCACAATCGAAATAACCCTCGCTTTACTGAATAGTTCCTCCGAAAAGCCATAATCTCTCAACACGGGCAAGAGTTTAGCAAGGTGCTTTTCATTCAAATTGATGATGCCTCCTTGGGCTTTGTAGAGTGTTTTGGAAGGGAGTCCAGCTTCTTTCTCAATCTGAGAATGATTGAGGGCAGGTTTCATTTGCAAAAACCTAAAAACCAAATCTTGAGTGAGCATATTGTGAATCTTTTGATTCACAAAAAAGATAAAATTTTATCAAAAAAGAAAATAAAAGATATGTATTTATCTAAAAGGATAAAATTTTAAAAGTCTTTTTGAGAAGTAGCATAGAGAGATTCAGGTTGTGATATATCCAACTCAAACATTTCGTTTAACCCAAAAAACAACCCAAATCCGCGTTTTTATGAGATAAGGGTAACTTAAAAAGAAAACTTGCTTTATCTTTAAAATCTACATCTTCCATAACCTCCTTTTCAAATGTTTCTCAGTTATAGTAAAAATTGGTACAAATACGCGTTCTTTTTTCTTTTCTTTTGTGGTACAATAAGCATCTGCGCTCAAACCAATAGTACTTCTTCAAAAAAAGAAGGGTATTCGAGCGACGCTAAAGTAGTCGAAAAAGGAAAACAATTATTCTTAAGTAACTGCACGGCTTGTCATAATTTCATCCAAAAAGGAATTGGACCCAGCCTAGAAAAAGCCACGACAGACTTGCCATCCGAATGGCTCACAAAGTTTATTGCAAATGCCCCAGAGATGATTTCGGGGGGGGATGCTAGAGCGGTATCGCTTTTTGAGGAATACAAACAAATGATGCCTACTTTTACGCATCTTAAACAAGAGGAAATAGAGGCAATTTTGGCTTTCATTCACACCAATCAGCAAAAAGAAAATACCAAAGATTCGTACAAAGGCGTAGTGGTCTTAAATCCGGTTGAGGCTAAGATTCAGCCGGCGAGCTGGAAGCTTGAACTTAAGCATTTTGCTACGGCACCTTTTACCGCAAGTAAGGGGCCTTTGGCGAGGATTACGAAAATGGATGTTTTGCGGGGTGGTGCTCAGGAAAGGACATTCATAGTGGATTTGCGGGGAATATTGTACGAGTTGGTCGATAATCAATGGCAGGTTTACTTAGATATGGCCAAAGAACGTCCCAATTTTATTCCAATCCCCGGATTAGCCACGGGTTTTGGAAGTTTTGCCTTTCATCCCGAATTTTATAAAAATGGGTTGTTTTATACGACTCATACCGAAAAACCTAACTCCGGCAAAGCGGATTTTGGGTATGCAGATTCTATCAAAGTGACGCTTCAGTGGGTAATCACTGAGTGGAAAATCGACGATCCAAAAGCGGGTTCATTTTCGGGAAAAAGCCGTGAAATATTCCGTATCAATATGGTGTCGCCGATTCATGGAATGCAGGAAATTGCTTTTAACCCCACTGCTCGCAAAGGCAGTAGTGACTATGGACTCCTCTATGTAGGAATAGGAGACGGCGGAGCCTCCGAAAATGGTTTTGCTTTTATTTGTGCCGACAATACCCGCCCTTGGTCATCAGTATTGCGGATTGACCCTATGGGACGTAATAGTAAAAATGGCAAATATGGCATTCCAAAAAACAATCCTTTTGCGAACGACAAAAATGAAAAGACATTGGGCGAAGTATACATACGAGGTTTTCGAAACCCCAATCGATATACTTGGACTACTGATGGTACGTTGATTGTGGTTGATATTGGACAAACCAACATAGAGGAGCTGAATATTGCAAAGGCAGGAGCTGATTATGGATGGCCTGAACGAGAGGGGACTTTTGTCATCAATCATCGAGGCAAAATGGATCGGGTTTATGCCTTGCCTGCTGACGAGCCTCGCAACAAATACACCTATCCTGTGGTGCAGTACGATCACGATGAAGGAAAGGCTATTTCGGGTGGGGTAGTGTACAACGGCACCGCTGTACCGGCGCTAAAAGGCAAGTATATTTTTGGGGATATCAATAATGGTCGAATATTTGCGGTCGAAACGGCTCAGTTAAAACTTGGAAAACAAGCCAATATCCAAGAGGTTTTCCTGAAAATAGAGGGTGAGGAGAAAACTTTTCTGGATCTCCATCCTACAATCAAACCTGATTTGAGACTTGGCGAAGGCCCTAAAGGAGAGCTTTTTATTTTTACAAAAGCCGACGGGAAGGTATATCAGGTTGTGGGTATATCCAATCCCTAAATGGTATTTTCCCTACCCTTTTATGATAAAGAAGGGTAGGGAAGAGGCATTTATTTTTCCGAAAATTTACGCTGACTTGTGGCACTTTCGGTAGGGAAATCTTTAGGAATCGGAATATCCACTTTTCCAGTAGCAGCCCACTGAGCGCCACGTTGGAGACAAGTGATAAAACCGACACATTCTACTGAATAATCGACGTGACCTAGTGGTGTATGAAAAATACGCCCTTTACCCTGTTTGATAGTCATAAGCATAGGCTCGTGGCGGTCTGTGCCATTGTTGTCTTTGGGTGAAAAAGCAGTTGCGAGTACCTCCATGTTTTCGGCCGGACCACGCAGACGGTCATACATTTCGTCTTTGGTGTGCATCCATTTGAGGGGCATTCCTTTGGTAATCGGGTGTTTTGAGTCTCTAATCGTAATCAAAAACTCTTTTTGTGCGCCATGTGAGCCGGCATTGCCGGGTTTGGTATCCTTGATGAGTTTGCCGGTTTCGTCATAGTACACATAAGGGCCGTCTTTTTCGGTACGGTTGCCCCATCCACCAAGTCCAATCATCCGATTGTAAGCAGGCCATAGAGGAAAAGAGTTGTTGGCGGCATGTACTACCACAAGCCCCCCGCCGTTTTGAATATATTTTTCAAAATCCGCTTGCGTCCCATCCGACCAAGGAGCGGCGTTCCAACCAAAATTACAAATGACGACGTCATATTTATGAAAATCAGGATGAAAAGCGGAGTCCATACGAGGTTTGGGAAGAGCTACCGTTTTGGGAACGCCATCGATTGGGAATTTTTCGACCAAATCTGCACCATTCCAAGTATAATAAGTACGCTGCACATCCACCGTAAATTTCCCAGTTTCTTCCAGATAATGCTTCATCATGTAGGTGATTTTGGGCCATTGATCGTGGTTGTTTTGACCATCAATAATGAGTGCTTTTAGGACTTTGTTTTTTTGAGCTACTAGCTCTAAGGTAGTACAAAATCCCAAAATAAGGAGAAGTAATAAGCGGCACTTAGCTTTCATGTTAAAAAAATTAAGATAGTTATCAATAAATAGGCTTGCTGCCTCAGTTTCTACTTCAAAGTTGTCGATTTTTTCAATTACTTCATTCTTTGGACTTGTGGCGAGTAAGGCGATGACTGTTCCAACCTAGAAGGCCCCGCTGTCTAGATATAAAAAAAAGTAAAAGGAGCTGGGAAGGTCGATGAATTGCAACTATACTTTCATAAAAAAGATAATATATGTTTGCTGCTCAATTTTACTATAAAAAATAAAGAGTCTATAAGGTAATAAGGAAACTTCCTAAAAACTAGATATTCCTTTCTGAATAAAGTTAAAATTGTTTGATTTTCGTAGTTTTTGGTGTGAACCAGTTAAGTTTTCTTTCTTGAGGGCTTTTAACTTTACGGTTTTTAAGAAAATGTATTTTTATGGACAAACCAGAGACCTTAGAGGAGCTTTACAAAAGAAAGTTTGATTGGATGCCCGAGGGAATTCGGAATGATATTGGGCATTTTAACGTATTTGAACTCAAACCGTTGATTGGAAAGCCAATTCCCTATAAACGGCGTGATTATTATAAAATCATGTTAGTGATTGGGCAAAGTAAGGTCTACTATGCCGATAAAGTCATCGAAGTGCAAAAACAGGCCTTATCTTTTTCTAACCCAAATATCCCTTATAAATGGGAACATGTAGACGATATTCGTGAAGGTTTCTTTTGTATTTTTAATCATCATTTTTTTCATCAATTTGGAAATCTCAATCAATATGAAGTCTTTCAACCCCATGGTACGCACATTTTTGAACTAACTGATGATCAGGTGAATCAGTTGAGAACAATCTATAATAGAATGTTTGAGGAGATTAATTCAGAATACGTTCACAAATATGATGTACTGCGCAATTTAGTGTTTGAGTTGTTGCACTTTGCAATGAAAATGCAACCTCCTTCTAAGTTTGATAAACAATCAAGTACAGCGGCACAACGAATCTCAGCCTTGTTTTTGGAGTTATTGGAGCGTCAATTTCCGATTGATGATGCCCATCCAAGTATTCGTCTTCGTTCAGCTTCTGATTTTGCCAATCAGCTAAATGTCCATGTTAATCACTTAAATAGAGCCGTCAAAGAAACGACTCAAAAAACGACGTCTCAGCTCATTGCCGAGCGGGTTTTACAAGAAGCCAAAATATTGTTAAAACATAGCCGATGGAATGTAAGTGAAATCGCTTATGCTTTGGGGTTTAGGGAAGTAACTCATTTCAACAACTTTTTTAAAAAACACCTCCAAATGAGCCCTTTAAAATTCAGGAATGTTTGATTTTTGTATTCAATTATTTGTTTTTTATTAAAGTTGAAATCCTACAACAATCTACTTTTGTTGGAGTATTTTAACGATTTTCAAAAATGAAAAAACGATTATTGGGTAAGCAAGGATTAGAAGTTTCTTCGCTTGGACTTGGGTGTATGGGGCTGAGTTTTGGATATGGCCCTGCCACCGGCAAACACGATGCAATCAAATTAATACGGAGTGCTTTTGATAGCGGAATTACTTTTTTTGATACTGCCGAAGCATATGGCCCTTTTACCAACGAAAAATTAATAGGGGAGGCGCTTGTACCTATGCGTCAGCAGGTAGTCATTGCTACAAAATTTGGTTTCAAAGAAGGAAATACAGGACTAGGCATGGACAGCCGACCCGAAAATATAAGGGCAGTGGCAGAATCATCCCTAAGAAGGCTAAAAACGGATTATATTGATTTATTTTATCAGCACCGAGTAGACCCCAATGTACCGATTGAAGAAGTGGCTGGAACCATTCAAGATTTAATATCGGAAGGAAAAATCAGACATTGGGGACTTTCAGAAGCTGGCGCAAATACCATTCGCAGGGCACATGCTGTGGTACCTCTAACTGCTTTGCAAAGTGAATATTCGCTGTGGTGGCGAGAACCTGAAAAAGAAATCATTCCAACTCTTGAGGAATTGGGAATTGGTTTTGTCTCCTTTAGCCCGTTAGGTAAGGGATTTTTGACGGGAGCTATCAATGAGAATACTCAATTTGACCCCACCGACTTTAGGAATATTGTACCACGTTTTTCGGAAGAAAATAGAAAAGAAAATCAGGATTTAATTGAGTTACTCAAAACCATCGCCAAAGAGATGGAGAGTACGCCAGCCCAAATTGCATTGGCTTGGTTGCTAGCTCAGAAACCGTGGATTGTACCTATCCCTGGAACCACAAAACTCTCTCGTCTTCAAGAAAATGTAGGTGCAGCGGCCCTTAAACTTACTAGGGATGATATTCAGAAAATTGAGACGGCAGCTTTGCAAGTTGTCATAAAAGGAGCACGATATCCTGAACATTTGCAGAAAAGAGTGGGAGGGTAATGAGAGTCAGCTTTAGGCATTTAAATCAAATGTAAATTCTGATGGTGCTCAAAATTAAAAACCAAACTCAATCTTACAGCGTACCTTGGGTTCAGGTAAATACTCTTTGAAAGTATCTTCACTCGGCTTAGTGTATGAGGAGGTTTACCGTTGTGTTTTTAAGATAGAGAGATATTTGACATCCCTCTATCTTAAAAGTCTTTTAGGATTTTGTTTGCTCGGAAGAAAAGGGTTGATTGTAATGCCTCTTGCCAGTATGCTTATAAAGGGCATTGGCAACCGCTCCAAAAACAGGCGGAAACGGAGGCTCTCCCAGACCTGTCGGATCAATATCATTTTGGACAAAATGAACATTAATATTTTTGGGAGCTTCATTGTGACGAATAATGCGGTAAGTATTGAAATTGTGGTGATCAGCTACTCCGTTTTTGAAGGTCATTGAACCATAAAAAGCATTTCCGATGCCATCTACTACCGCACCTTGTACCATGTTTGTGGCCGCATCAGGGTTTACAACAATTCCACAATCCATTACACTTGTTACTTGCTCTACGTATGGCTCTCCATTTCTACTAACCATGTCAACGACATGAGCAGCATATGAATTATGACAAAAATAAGCGGCTACGCCTCTACTATATTGACTATTTTCGGGTTTTCCCCAGCCAGATTTGTCGCGTACTAGCTCCAACACTCCTGCGTAGCGATCTGGATCATAATCATTGTTTTTACCTACTGGGTTTTCTTTTGCTTGTTTCAACAATTCTAATCGAAACTCAATTGGATCCTTACCCATTGCTTCGGCTAGTTCGTCCAGAAAAGACTGTTCGGCAGCTGCATTAAAATTAGAGCGAGGTGCTCTAAACGCCCCTATTGTTATGTTTGAAGGAATAGTCCATCCTTCCGCTAAATAATGAGCCACGGCTCCCGCAGGAAAACGGTTGGCCGCAATCGGATGCTCAGGGATACCCCCGCCTTTTACATGAAAAGCAATTAATTTTTTGTCTGCATCCAACGCCGCTCGGTAGGTAGCGGTATACATCGGTCGATAAATACCATACGTCATGTCATCCTCACGTGAGTAAATAAGTTTCACCGGGGCATTGACTTTTTTTGAAATTAAGCCCGCTTCTACCATATAATGAGGATAAGCCCGTCGTCCAAAACCACCTCCCATACGTGTCATTTGGATTTCGATTTTTTCTTTTGGTAAACCAAAACGTGCTGCCAAGGTATCTTCTGCAAAATTAGGGGCTTGTAATGGGCCGATGAAAAGTGCTTTTTCTGTGGTTATGTGCGCAAAACAGTTCATCGGCTCCATCGTATTGTGTGCTAAAAATGGAGCATTGTAAGTCCTTTCAATAATGGTTGTAGCATTTTTGAAAGCTGTTTCGGGGTCTCCATCCTTTCGCAAAACTGTGGCAGATTTTTTTGCCATTTCCTTCATGTTTTCAAAGTGAGAGATAGTGCTTTCCAACTTGCCAGGCGAAAACTCTTCACTTTTATTGCCCCTAAAATTGACGGTTTCTTTAATATCTCCTCTTGCTTCCCAATTGATTTTCAACTTTTTGCGGGCATTCATTACTTCCCAAGTGGAGTTTCCTACAATCGCCACTAGTTCATTGAATGTACGGGTTTCGAATGCGCCTCTTTCGCTGCCTTCTTCATACACTTTTATCGAAAAAACATCTTTGATACCGGGCATTTTTAGAGCCTGAGTGGCGTCAAATGATTTCAACTTCATTCCAAATGCAGGAGGTTGTTGTACCATAGCAATTAGCATTCCGGCTTGTCGGTAATCAAGTCCAAATAGAGGTTTACCAGTGACGACTTTTATCCCTTCTACATTTTTCTTTGAATGACTGACAATGTTAAAGTCTTTTGTAGATTTTAGTTTTATCTCTTTTGGAACAATCAATGTAGCCGCTTTACTGGCCATTTCACCATAAGTAGCTGACTTACCACTAGAATGGTTCAAAACTCCCGCTTTTGTTGTGATTTCGCTTGCGTTGACACCCCAAGTTTGGGCTGCGGCGTCAATGAGCATTTGGCGAGCTGCTGCTCCAGCATTTCGCAGAGGTTTCCAATATGACCTTACTGATTGACTTCCTCCCGTAAACTGAAAACCAAACTTTACGTTGTCGTGGGGAGCTATTTCTACTACTACCTTTTTCCAATCGACATCCAACTCCTCCGCCACAATCATGGGTAGAGAAGTCATTACATTTTGACCAAACTCTGGATTGGGGCAAAATAGTTTGATGGTATTGTCAGATGTGATTTTAATATAACCCGTCAATTCATGCCAATTCTCGGCCAAATTTATTGATTCTACCTTTTCGGCAGGTTTAAAACTTGAAAGCCATGTAAAACTCAACATTAGTCCTCCACCCGACAAAGCCGATGATTTCAGAAAAGAACGTCTGCTGTAGGTGTTTTTAGTCGTTTCCATATTGAATGTTTTTCAAATGTGTCAAATAATTACTTTTTAGCGGCCGTTTTGATGGCGTCTTTGATTCTTAAATAGGTTCCGCACCGACAGATATTGCCAGACATAAAAGCATCAATGGCTTCGTCAGACGGGTTAGGGTTATTTTTAAGCAATGCTACCGCACTCATGATTTGCCCTGACTGACAATATCCACATTGAGCTACGTCGTGTTCGAGCCATGCTTGCTGAACGGGGTGTTCACCTTTTTCAGAAAGTCCTTCAATGGTTGTAATTTCTTGTTTTCCAACAGCCGATACAGGAAAACTACAGGAACGTATAGCCGCTCCTCCCACATGGATAGTACAAGCCCCACACATGGCGATTCCGCACCCATATTTTGTCCCTTGTAAGCCAAGATGATCGCGCAATACCCACAATACGGGTGTACTTGGGTCTACATCTACTTGTTGGGGTTTTCCATTGATTTTTAATTGATACTTTGCCATAGAAACAATTTTTATTGTTGTAGCTTTAAAAAAGTAAAAGTAGTATGGACATGACCGAGATAAAAACGATTTTCAAACAGAAACTTACGGTTTTCAAATAATTAAAAAGAGCATAAAAGTCAGAGGTTTTTACAGTAGTATTTAATCTAATTCGTTGAAACGAACGGGCAGGTGAGCTCACAAATAAGTATTTGAGCAACCCCGCCCTCTTTATGAAGGGAGAGCCTCAAAAGACTCACTATTTGTAAGAAACCTATGGTCTTTATTTTAAAAATTATGAAAAAACAATCGTTACTTTTTGTACTTCTTTTTTTAAATCTAAATACTTCTTGGGCGCAGCTTACGCTCAAAGAAGCCTATAAAGGAGCTTTTAAAATGGGCGTGGCAGTCAATGATGCCATCGTTTCGGGAAAAGACAAAGCTTCTCAGCTAATCGTAGAGCAGCAGTTTAATACTATCACCCTCGAAAACTCCATGAAAGCTGGGCTTATCAATCCCCAACCGGGTGTATTTAAGTTTGAGCCTGCGGATGCCTATGTGGCTTTTGGACAAAAAAATAACATGTTTATCGTAGGTCATACTTTGGTATGGCACAATCAAACCCCGGCTTGGTTTTTTCAGGATGAAAGTGGAAAACCTAAGTCAAAAGAGGCGGTAGCGGAGCGCTTGCATGAGCACATCAAAACCGTAGCTGGCAGGTATGCCGGAAAAGTACATGCTTGGGATGTGGTCAATGAAGTCATAGATGATGATGGTAACTACCGCCCTACCACTTGGGTAAAAGGAATCGGGAGTGGGGAAGAATTGGTAAAACTGGCCTTTAAATATGCTGCGCAATACGCTCCCAATACCGAGCTATATTACAATGATTTTAATGCGTGGCGGCCTTCCAAAAGAGACGGTATCGTGAAGATGGTAAAAATGCTTCAGAAAGAAGGAATCAAAATCGACGGTATTGGCATACAAGGTCACTGGGGACTCAATTATCCCAAAACCGAATATATTGAAGCGGCGATTGAAGCCTATGCGGCGTTGGGCGTAAAAGTAATGATTACGGAATTAGACGTGGATGTGCTACCACTGACCAAAGAAGGACAAATCATTGGACAAGGTATGAGCGAAAAACAGTTTCAAAATGAAGAATTTAAGACATTTCTAGACCCTTATCCGAATGGACTGCCAGATAATATACAAAAAGCGTTGGCAGATAGATATGCGCAACTTTTTGAGATATTTTACCGAAAAAGGGATAAAATCGACCGCGTAACCATGTGGGGAATTAACGATGATATGTCGTGGAAAAACGATTATCCTATTCCCAACCGCACCAATTACCCCTTGCTATGGGACCGAAAAAAACAGCCCAAACCTGCTTTTGATGCAGTATTGAAAGTCCCCCAAAAATCAAAGTAAGAAGCCATTACTCATGAAATCATTTTATACTTTCTTTGCCTGCCTCGCGCTTTCTTTGTCGGTCAGGTCCCAAATCCGATTGCCAAAGTTAATTTCAGATCATATGGTTTTGCAGCGTGACCAGCCGCTGAAAATATGGGGTTGGGCGTCACCCAAAGAAAAGGTGGAATTGAGTTTTAATAAAAAGACATTCAAAACTACCACTAATCCTAATGGTCAATGGGAGATTCAGCTACCAGCACAGTCGGCGGGAGTGGGGTTTGACATGGTATTAAAAGGCAAAAATCAAATCATTCTCAAAAATATCGCTTTTGGGGATGTGTGGCTTTGTAGTGGGCAAAGCAATATGGTATTGCCGATGGAAAGAGTCAAAGAAAAATATTTTGAAGACATCGCTAACGCCAATTATCCTGACATCCGCAATTTTTTTGTTCAGACACTCACCGACCTAAATGGCCCCAAGGATGATTTTCCAGCGGGAAAATGGCTACAAGCCAATCCCAAAGATGTGTTGAGTTTTGGGGCTTTGACCTTCTATTTTGCCCGTGATTTGTACGAGAAATACAAAGTGCCGATTGGTATCATCAATAGTTCGGTAGGAGGAACGCCCATAGAAGCTTGGATTAGTGAAAGTGGGTACAAGGATTTTGGAGATATTCAGAAAATCATATCTCAAAACAAAGATACCAGCTTTGTAAACGCTTCAAGCATCAGGCCAATGGCAATGCTTAACCGCCCAAAAGTCCAAGATACAGGATTGATTGAGCATTGGGAAGGTCTTGATTATCAACCAAAAGGATGGCGTAATTTTAATATCCCAGGCTATTGGGAAGACCAAGGACTCAAAGATTTAAACGGAGTAGTGTGGTTTCGTCGGGAGTTTGAAGTACCCAAATCTTGGTTGGGCAAACCTGTAAAATTATACATGGGTCGAATCGTTGATGCCGACGAGATGTATGTCAATGGGAAAAAAATAGGGAATGTAACTTACCAATACCCACCTCGCCGCTACGAAATCCCCGCTGAGGTATTGAAAGAAGGAAAAAATACCTTTGTGATTAGGGTTACCAATACAGCAGGCAAAGGGGGATTTGTGCCTGATAAACCCTATTTCATGATGGCCAACAACGAACAAATCGACCTCAAAGGGACTTGGCAATATAAAGTAGGAGAAGTATATCAGCCCATAGGGTGGTCGGGAGTAGGAGGGGGCTTGGTGAAGCAAAATCAACCTACGGCGCTCTACAATGCGATGATTGCTCCCATTTTACCCCTGAAAATCAAAGGATTTGTTTGGTATCAAGGAGAAACCAATGCTGGACGCCCTGAGCCATATGATGCCTTGCTACCTGCATTGATCAATGACTGGAGAGCGCTTTGGCAAAGTCCTACTCATCCTTTTTTGGTGGTACAATTGGCAAATTTTCAAGACATTAATTACACTCCTACCGAAAGCAGTTGGGCAAGGCTGAGAGAAGCGCAAAACAAGGCACTTACTCTACCCAATACCGCCGTAACAGTCACGATAGATTTGGGCGAATGGAACGACATTCACCCACTCAACAAAAAAGATATTGGCCGACGATTAGCCTTGGCCGCAAGCAACTTGGCCTATGGCGAAAAAGACATCGAATATTCAGGACCCGTTTTGAAATCACAAACCATTGAAAACGATAAAATTATCCTCACATTTGACCATATGTCGGGTGGGATAGTGGCAAAGGATGCAGAGCCTCTAAGGTGGTTTTCGGTAGCTGATTATGATAAAAAATTTGTGTGGGCTAACGCCAAAATCATCGGAAAAGATAAAATAGAGCTTTGGGCCGAAGCCGTGAAGCACCCTAAGTATGTACGTTATGCTTGGCAAGACAATCCCGAAGGAGTAAATTTTTATAATTCAGCGGGTTTGCCAGCCTCACCCTTTCGGACAGATGCCGAAAATCTGGACGAGTCTAAACCTTGGAAAGGTAAAAAATGTGCGGTTGTGCTGACCTACGATGATGCCCTCAATGTGCATCTCGACTATGCCATTCCTCAGCTAGATTCGCTTAATCTAAAGGGGACTTTTTATATTGCAGGGGCTTTTCCGGGATTTAAAAACCGAATCAATGATTGGAAAAAAGCGGCGAACCGTGGCCACGAATTAGGCAATCATACCTTATTTCACCCTTGCGATGCGTCTTTGCCAAATCGAACTTGGGTAAATCCCGAAAATGACCTCAGTAAATATACCCTCAAACGCATCACCGACGAAATCCGACTGACGAATACCCTCCTTGAATCAGTAGACGGAAAAAAACAACGAACCTTTGCTTTTACCTGTGGCGACACTAAAGTAGGTGGTGTAGAATTTATGAATGAGTTAAAAAATGACCTTTTTGGAGCAAGAGCAGTACGGGCTCGAATGCAAAAGATAGAGGAAATTAATCCCTACGATTTTGATTCTTATATGATCAATGGTCAAACAAGCCAACAGTTGATTGAATTAGTAAAACAAGCTGTACAGGAGGGAAAATTGCTGGTGTTTTTGTTTCATGGAGTAGGGGGAGAGCACTCTTTAGATGTGTCTTTGGAGGCGCATCGCGCATTGCTTCGCTATCTCAAAGAAAATGAAAAGGACATTTATATCGACACCATGCTAGGCGTAACTGAGCATGTGAAAGCGTTTAAAAAATAGGAACATAAATATTTCAATTAATTTTATCAATGAAGTAATATTGTAACCTAGCTGATAGTTAAAACAATATGCCAATCCCTCGCGACGAACCTCTTCTAGCAGAACTTTGGAGCCGATTTAAGACCGGGGACGAAAAGGCATTTGACCAATTAGCCGAATTGAGGTACCGGCTGTTGTTTAACTATGCTACTCGTTTTACTAAAAATCGAGATTTTATTAAAGATTGTATTCAGGATTTATTCTTAGAACTTTGGGAACGGCGGGCGCATTTGACAGATACGCCTTATGTGACGATATATCTCATCAAGTCACTAAGAAATAATTTATTGCGGCAATTGCGTCAAGAAAAAGCTTTGGGCGAAACCGATGAGTGGGATCAAGAAACGTTTGCGGATGAAACCACTATCGAACAAGAACTGATTGCGGCGGAGCTTCTTTCTGAACAAGCCCAGACGATTCGTAGGGCAATAGAGCAATTGCCCGCGCGTCAACAAGAAGTCATTTTTTTGAAATTTTACGAAGGGTTGTCCAACGAAGAAATTTCGCAAGTGATGGATATTGAACGCCAAACTGTCGCCAATTTTATCTATCGCGCTCTCAATCAAATGAAACATTTGTTGCCACTTTTACCATTTATTCTTCTTTTTTGCCTTAATGTTGCCTAAACGTTTAAGCTTTTTTTGTTGCTCCTAATCTCTCTGTGTCAATTAGTTGCGGATTTTGTCGGCTTTTCATGAGCAACAAACTGAAATTTTTTTCAAAAAAAATCTCTAAAAAAGGGTATTCTCTCTTTGGTTAGTACTATTTCCATACAGCACACCTGAAAAAGACAAAATAAAATCCATGAAAGATTACATAAACTATACAATAACGGACTTCATTTTGGATGATTCTTATCGGCGGTGGGTACTCAAAAATACCACAGTGGATGGTGCTTTTTGGGATGAGTTGCTCAAAAAATACCCTTTTTTGGCTTCTGAAGCGGAGGCAGCTCGTCAGTTTATTTTGAAAATACACCAAGCCCAAGATAATATTTCGGATGAAGAAATCAGGAAAGAATTAGCCCGCCTTTCAGAATCAAGAGTCTCTGAGGCTGTTTTTGTTAAACCTTTGCTTAATCGAATAAGCATCTGGGCAAAAGCAGTAGCTGCGGCATTGGTGGTAGGGATTGTTGGATTGCTGTACGTATTTTATCAACAACAAAAATCTCCCGTTGCTTCGTACGAAATTCGCAAAAAACAGTTGGGAAACCAATTGGTAGAAGTCATAAACAATGAGGCTACTGTCAAAACGATTCAATTGCCCGATGGCAGTAAGGTGCAGTTACAATCGGGGAGTCGGCTGAGCTATCCGGCAGAATTTGCTGCCCAAAACCGAGAAGTATATCTTAGTGGAGAGGGCTTGTTTGACGTAATCAAAAATCCAAAACAACCTTTTATGGTGTATGCCAATGAGGTGGTCACTAAGGTGTTAGGAACTAGCTTTATCGTTAAAGCTTTTGAGAAAGCAGATAAAGTAGAAGTGATTGTCAAAACGGGGAAAGTATCGGTGTATTCGGTCAAAGAATCAGAAACTAAAACACCAACTTCTGAGCTTTCAGGTCTGATTTTGACGCCAAATCAATTGGGGGTATTTGACCGAAAGCAAGAACAACTTGAAAAAACACTCGTCAGCGTGCCAGAACCTATTGTCGGCCCTGAAACCGAAAACAACACTACACCCACAAACGTATTTGATAATACCCCCGTGAGTCAGGCTTTTGAGTCGTTGTCTCGCACCTACGGAATTACTATTGTATATGACAAAAGCATTCTAAAAAACTGTGAAATAAGCGCCGAATTTGTTTCAGAGAATTTTTATGAACAATTGGACCTAATCTGTAAAGCAATTGAGGCCAATTATAAAATAAACGATGGTCAGATCATGATTGAAAGTAAAGGATGTTTGCCCTAACAAATTGTTTAACCCTTATCAATGTCACGCTGAATATGAATTAAACCTACCCGACCAAAATGTTTTGAAAAAAAGAAATCGGAAACGCGCCAACGTTCCCGATTTCAGACTGGTCCCCCGCATAGTTTCTCACGCTAATTGCTCTCCGACAGGACGTCGGACAAGGGACTTTTTGTAAAATTTATAAATTGTAAAACGTTTCAAATGTATGAAAAATGGTTCTAAAACGCTAAAGGTTTACCTAAAAATCATGCGTCTTTCCTTGTATCAATTCCTGTTGTCGATTTGGGCCGGTACTTGTGTATTAGCAACTAACGGTAGTGCGCAGGAACTTCTCAATCGGCGCATATCTATTGCCGTTGAAAATCAGAATGTTGAATTTGCGATTCGAAAAATCAGTAAGGCGGCTTCGGTGCGTTTTGTGTATAGTCCTCAGCAAATAAAAGCAGACCGCAAAGTCACCCTCAATGTTCAAAATCAGCCATTAGCCCAAGTATTAGAAACACTCTTAAAACCGCTGAGTATTTCTTATGAGATTACGGGCTCACAAATTTTGTTGCGGTACAAATCAGAAGCTTTTCTTCAAGAATCAGAAAATAAAATTGAGCCTCAGAGTATCGATATTTCGATTACGGGTACAGTCACCGACGAAAAAAACGAACCGATGCCCGGGGTAAGTGTAGCTATCAAAAATACTACACGAGGCACTACCACCGACCCCAACGGCAAGTTTGTTTTATCAGTAGCAGACGAATCAGCCATTTTGGTTTTTTCTTTTTTGGGTTACGAAAAACAAGAAGTATCAATAGGTAATCGTAAAACAATAGCCGTGCAGCTACGCCCTGATCCCAAAAGCCTTCAGGAAGTGGTAGTAGTAGGATATGGAACCCAAAGCAAAGCTACCTTAACTGGCTCAGTAGCTACCGTAGATGCCAAAACATTCCAAGACCGTGGTCCAGTAGCAAGCCCATTGGCAGCTTTACAAGGTCAAGTAGCGGGCGTGACCGTAACCCGTAGCTCATCACAACCTGGCCGTGAAGGTTGGAATTTTCAAATCAGAGGAGCTGCTTCTATCAACAGTACAGAACCCTTAGTGATAGTTGATGGACTACCGGTACCGGGTGTAAGCGCATTGAATTCATTTAATCCAAACGACATTGAAAATATCTCGTTCCTAAAAGATGCCGCCGCTTCTATCTATGGTTCGCGGGCAGCGGGCGGGGTGGTATTGATAACGACCAAACGCGCCAAAAACGGTAAACCTCGCATTGAATATAATGTGGCTCTTTCACAAAAAAATGTGGGGTTGTTGCCTAAGCTGGTAGATATCAATGGTTGGGGACCCCTAATCAAAGAAGCGCGTGCGGCTGATGGTTTCCCAGCCACTGATATTTGGCTTAATTATGCCAACGTAGCCATTGCAGCCAAACAACAAGGCATTGATTGGATGACAAAAGCCCAGTACGACGCCATGAGTTTTCAAGGGGCTACTTTATTTTCGGATGTCAGGGACTTTACATTTTTTAACGGAACAGAGCAAGATATGCTTTGGGGAAAAGCACATTCGCAAGAGCACCAGTTGAGCGTGTCAGGTAGAACAGAAAAAACGGGGTATCGTATCTCATTGGGCTTTTTGGATGATGGGAGTTTGCTGCAACCTGGCAATAATTCAAATCAACGCTACAACCTTCGACTAGCTCACGATTATCAATTTTCAAAAAAATTGAACCTTGAAAGTAATCTTTCTGTCGAACGAAACACCATCATTCAGCCTACTCGTTTAGGGGATATTCTAAACAACGGAAATCAGCCCGGCAAGCCTGCATCGGGCCTTGGACTGACAGGACTTCCTTATGTATGGGGGTCGGGGATTGGAAATGCTGCTGTCAACGCCATTGCTAATTTCGGGGGCGACAACAAAGAAATCAATACCCGCTTGAATGGAAATTTTAAACTTACCTATGATTTGCTGCCTAGTCTCAAGGCGGTTGCTTCGGTGGGTTATTACTTATTGAATACGGATTATCGTACCATGGAAAATATCATCTCTTGGTATGATTATGCCGGAACTACCAAAATATCGGATATTCCAGCACGCACTTCTTACCAACGTGGCACCAAAACCGAATCAAACGTAACTGCAAGTGGCTATTTGGAATTTAATAAAAACCTAGCGGATGCTCATTCGTTCAGGGCGGTGGTAGGAGCGCAATACGAACGTTTTGAGTATAATCGCATTCTAGCCAAAACGTTTGATGTTGTAATGGGTGTTCCTCCTTCGTTGAACCTAAGTACTGGCGACCCTACCTCAAAGTCGGTGGGTGAGGCCCAATATCACACCGCGATTGCTGGTTACTTTAGCCGTTTCAACTACGCATTTAAAGACAAATATTTGGTAGAAGCTAATCTACGTTATGATGGCTCGTCGAAATTTCGCCCCGAAGACCGCTGGAAATTGTTTTATGGCGTGTCGCTGGGATGGGTATTATCAGAAGAGAATTTCCTAAAAAACACCAATGTTTTCGATATGCTGAAGCTACGTGCTTCGTATGGTGCTTTGGGTAATCAAAGCGGTATCGGTTCTTATGATTATATCCAATTCTTAAACTTGTCGTTTTCGACCAATCAACAGAGTTCAGGATTTCCAATCTTAGGTACCGCTCCAGCAGTTCGGATAGCTCCTAGCGGAACGCTTGTCGCCTTTGACCGCACGTGGGAAAAAGTAGAAAATCAAAATATTGGATTGGATTTTGGAGTTTTGCAAAATCGTTTGACGGGTAGTTTTGATTATTTTGTCAAAAACAACCGAAATATGCTCCTCAACCGCACTTATCCTGCCGTTTTGGGAGCAAGTGCTCCTCAAGGAAACAATGGCCACTTGAGAACTTGGGGGTGGGATTTGGCACTCAACTGGCGTGGTAAAATCGGTAATTTAACGTACCGGATCGGTGGAAACCTTTCGGACAATCAAAACAAACTTGTCAATTTTGGTGGTCAAAATATCATTGGTTTAGGAACACGAGGCTACAACACTGCAGTAGAAGGGTATCCGATTGGGTCTTATTTTGGACTTGAATACGCAGGACGTATACAGACCAACGAAGAGTTGGAGGCTTACCGTAAGTTCATTACAGGAAATAACATCGGTATGCCAAGTGGTGCAGTAGGAGCACAAGCCAACTCTCGATTGGCTTTGGGTGACAATATGTTTAAGGATTTGAACGGCGACGGAAAAATCACTTTTCCCGAAGATGCTAAATACTTAGGAACTGATAATCCGCGCCTCACTTATTCGCTTAATGGTGGTGCCGAATATAAAGGCTTTGATTTGAACTTTATTTTTCAAGGAATTGGAAAACGTACTATCATTCGCGACGGCAACTGGCGTATTCCTGCAGCGGTGATTTTTCAAGCTCAAAATGCGGCATTTGTGGATCAATGGTGGACGCCTACTCGTGCAGACGCGGCCTTGCCTCGGGTCTCCACTACCGGAACAATCAACAACTACAATTATTATCCGTCGGATTGGGTGGCTGAAAATGGCGCATATCTCCGCTTAAAAAATTTAGTGATAGGATATACTTTGCCTAACAACCTTACCAAAAAAGCTAAGCTCGAACGTGTAAGAGTGTATTTTTCAGGAAACGACCTTTGGGAAATCACAAAGATTCGTGACGGCTGGGATCCTGAAGCATCACGTACTGTTTCAAACAATGGTGACAGCGAAAACAACAATATCGTGACGTTTAGCCAACGTTTCCCCTTTTATCGTTATTCTACGTTTGGTTTGAATGTTACTTTCTAATCACTTCCAAAGCATACTTTCATGACTCGAAATACACTTTTTTGCAGAATCTTTGCGGTTGGACTTGCTTTGGCGAGTGTCGGCTGTAACTCGCTGATAGACATGAAGCCTATCAACGAAATCTCAGATGCAGGTTTTTGGCAAACGCCCGATCAGTTTAAATTAGCTGCTAATGAGTTTTACACGTATTTACGGACATTCAATGCTATTTTGGATGATAATCCTCACTCAGACCGCCGGGCCGATTTTCTTTTTGTGAGTGGAGGTAATGCCTTTAGCAATGGTTCTAATACCATTCCATTGACGGATGGCAACTGGAATTATTCAAGAATTCGTGCAGTCAACTACCTTTTGGATAAAGCCGTCACTTATCCAAAACCCGCTGATATTAAGGTTTTTGTGGCTGAAGCGAAGTTTTTTAGGGCTTATCTTTACTTTGATTTGCTTCAACTTTATGGTGAAGTTCCGATTGTCGATAAGCTGCTTTCGACCGAATCTCCCGAATTACAAGCACCACGCAACAGTCGAGAACAAGTGGTTGATTTTATTCTCAATGATTTAGAAGCCGCGATTGCAGATCTTCCACTTGAAAGTGCGATAGGAGCAGGGGATAAGGGGCGTGTTAGTAAAGGAGCCGCTCAGGCATTTTTGGGAAGGGTGACTCTTTTTGAGGGAACTTGGCAAAAATTTAGGGGCAATGCTACTCGTGCTAACATCCTTCTGGATAAATCAATCGCGGCCAGTAATACGGTAATTGTCAGCAATGAATATCAGTTGTTTGCGCCGGCGGCGTTGGGAGATTCAGCCCAGAAGTATCTGTTTATTCTTGAAAATCAGCAGTCAAATCCTGCCAACTTGACCAAAGCTGCTAATCGTGAGTATATTTTGAGCAATCGTTATGATTTTGCTTCTCGCCAAATTCGGATGAATATCACGCATTCGACATTAAACAATATATATTGGGTAACCAAAAAATTTGCGGATATGTACCTCTGTCAAGATGGTCTTCCTATTGGAAAATCTCCTCTTTTTCAGGGATATAACACTACTACATCTGAGTTTATCAACCGCGATAATCGGATGCGTTATAATTTGATGCTCGACGGAAAATATCACTGGGACAACGAAAATCCGGGCGCTCGTACTACCTGGAGAGGAGATGCTGCTGATATAGCAAGCTCCCGAGGACGACACAACGCCGCCACGGGTAGCGGTTATGGGAACCAAAAGTGGGCAACCGAACGACGTCTCAACGATAACGAAGAAGGATATGATTATCCCATTATTCGGTTGGCTGAAGTGTATCTCAACTACGCTGAAGCGGTTTTTGAACGCAATGGAGCTATTTCTGATGCTGATTTAGATAAATCACTCAATCTCGTTAGAAATCGAGTAAATAAAACTATGCCCAAATTGAGCAATGCTTTAGTAAGTAGCAATGGGTTGGATATGCGTACCGAAATCCGTCGTGAGCGAAATATTGAATTGTACTTTGAGGGCTTTCGCGTAGATGACCTTAAACGTTGGAAAACAGCAGAAATCGAACTCCCCATGCCACTAGAAGGGATTACTTGGGCAGGAACTGCCTTCGAGACGCGCTGGGCGGGTATCAAAGCTCAAGTGATAAATGGTGTTTATCGCTTAGAGAGTAATCGTAGATGGGTAGAGAAAAATTATTTGTTGCCTGTCCCCTCTCAGCAAATTCAGCTAAACCCCAACCTTACTCAAAATCCTGGTTGGTAATTAGTTTTTTTTCATCAAGGTTAATTAAGTGAGTAATCGTAGTGGCGGCGACTGTCGCCACTACCTTCCAAACACAAACACTATGAAATTTCTGCTTAATATCCTGTTGATAACGGTTTTGTCAAACAAACTATGGGCTCAAGCTTTTATCAACA
>VFQN01001099.1_pt1 | contig 47316 bp, 77 predicted proteins | sample 3512371 | NCBI WGS metagenome assembly VFQN01 (sample SAMN10412370, study PRJNA504923) | tailings metagenome | isolation source: Replicate 2 from Balatoc abandoned mine | place: Philippines: Itogon, Benguet | collected 2017-08-28
TCCTACCACACGCATGCAGTCCTGCACCACATCCCTGCACCACATCCTACCACACGCATGCAGTCCTGCACCACATCCCTGCACCACATCCTACCACACACACACACTCTACATCCCCCACAGCTCACAGCCGGAGCCGCCTCGATGTCCACTTCTAATCGCTCGACATGCCACTTGCCTCGCCCTCTACTAGAACCTGCTTGCTAATATTTTAAGTTGTCCACGCAACTGCATCGCTACACACTCTACATCCCGTAACCTGAACCTGCACCAGTACAGACCGCACACGACGTCAACCGCACGCGATTGGCCCTCACCGATCGGCCCAGGCACCGGTCGAAGGCCCCGTTGTCCAGGAAGTTCTGTGGCCGGGCATGGTTAGCAGGGCATGTACGACAGACATGTAAGCAATGTACGGCACGCCTGGTCCCTTCAAGAGGGGCGGTACGGGCATATGGTGAGCCCCGCGCCGCAGCGGCAAGGGATGGTGTCGGAGCCTGTAACTGTTTGCGCCGGGCCTGCTTGCCGGGCCAAGTGTGTGAGGTGCCGGTGTGCATGACACATGTGGTGATAGGAGGTGTGGTGCTGCCCCCCCGACGAGCTGTTTTGAGCCATTAAGCTAAAGCGACTGCCGATGCCCCGCGCTGCCTCCCATACACGTCACCGTTCGTGCGCCATGTCTTTTGTGTCCGGCCCCGAGGCTAGCTGCATCGTACAGACAGAAGCCTTGTGACTACACCAGCCTGGGAGGTTGGCTTGGGGCTTCGCCGCTTGTGCGCGGGGGCGTATGGCATGCTGCCTTGCTGTGCGTGCTTTGGGTGTCTAACACGGCCCTAGCCACTAGTGCTCTGCTTGGTCTGCGCTGCTCGCTGTCCTGGCGTGCTCCCGGTGGTGACGTGTGTGTGGGTCCCCTGGTTGGCCGTTCTTCCTGCCTGTACCACCGGACCAGTGTGCCCGAGGTAAATAGACCCCCGCGTGTGCTGTCCGGGTGTTGTCCCATGCTCTCGAGCCCCACTGGCTCGTGACTTGGGCCCAGGAGACCTGTGACCTGTGTCACCCCCAGCTCTTGCCCACGATTCAGTACACAATGACACGTCTGCGCCTGCCCGTCAGCACCGCAGGCCATACCCCACATGACGCCAGCTCCCTCTAGACCAGCCCCGGCTTACAAGGTAGTTAAAAAGCCCTTGGATTCGTGCTGAATTCATACGGCGTGTCTCCTCCTGCGCCTCGATCTGGCGCATTTGCGTGAGGGTGACATACTGGGAGGGCTCCAGCCCAGGTGCGTCCCGCCGCTCCATCCTGCACTGCCACTGCTACCAGCGCTGCAGACGAGCCCCGCCTAGAGTTGAAGCTGCTTGCGCTCTTCAGGAATTGTCTAAGGTCGCAGTTCCCATTTGCAGCGCCCAGAGCGCGCGTCGGCACTCCCTTCGGTTAGACTGCGCGCGTGCGCGGTACACCTAGAGTAAGGCTAGGTTTCACTGTAAGCTCTCAAACGTCAAATGCAGTTGGTGTGCCAAGCGACCGCGGCGAACGGCTTGAGGAAATGCATTGGTATACAAGCCGGTAAAGTGCGCCGAGCGAGGAAGCAGGACTGCATAAGGCCACTCAGATGTGAAATCATAGACGACTATACAAAGAACTAAGCTACGTGTAATGCTCGCCTGCCTGCCTCTTGCTGTAGGAGCTCCTTCGCTTAGAGCCCGATGGGATTTTGATGACACACTGGGTGGTACATGAAGCATGGCGCCCCCGTTATACCTGAGCTTTGTAATGCATCTCAACTTGCTTTAAAATCTGACTTGTGAAGCTGGTCCAGGTGAATGACTTGTAGACTTTGCTCGCCATCTGTGCGGTGGGAGCAACGCCAAAATACTTGATGGTCAGTATTCTCAAGTTTCTGTTTTATGCTGTAACGCACTTGCTTGGCGCATCTCCTTGTTCAGTTGAAACTTGCGACCCAAGGGTCATTGGCGGGGCTGCAGGTACAACGGTGGGCCTGGCAGGCTCACGTTAGTAACTGTTGGTAACTACTGAGGGGCTCCTGAATTGTTTCCATGCCCATCGAAGCTACTTGGTTGCCCTCAAACGTGGCCACTAAAGTAGATGCTTAGGCCAACTCAGACTGTTGCTGAGTCAGTCCGAGTGCCTTAAATCAGTTGTGCATCCGCCCCAAGGCCTGAGCCCTCACGCCTCAGGCACAAGCGAGGGCCTCAGAAACCGCTTGATTGATGCTTAGGACCCAAACGGCGAAGAGCACCGCCAGGATCTACGTCTTGGACCCTGCACCACCTGTCGTGGCTGCCCACTACTGATTTGCTTGAGCTGCCGCACATCTTAGCCTCGATACTGCATGCACGCCCTCTGATCCGCCCCCGAAAGGGCCACCCTCGGCAGGCATTCCTTTTGCGCTACCGTACGCTGCCGCGATCCCCCGAGCCCACCGCTGCCGCAGCCCCTGCTGCGTGCTGCTCTCGCACTTTGCTTGTGTACAGCACCGATGCTGCCCCCAGCCCGCGATCCAGCCCAGCCCCAGCGAGCCATGCAGCGGCAACCGTTCACGTTAAGCGCACGTTACACGTCCTGTCCAGCGCCACAAGCGAGAAGAGGGGCCAAGGCGGCGCCGAGCCAGCGCCACTCGACACCGCCCTAGCCCCCACGCTGCACGCCGCCGCCAGAACTGGTGCCGTCCCTCTGCTGCCGCCGCCCTCGCCGCCTGCCCGCGGCCGCCCGCGGCACACCAAAGACACGCCAGCTGGCAGGACCAGGACCAGGCCCGGGGCATGCGGCAGTTAAGCCACCACGACCACCGGCCACAGCCCCGGCTGCTCCAGGCGACGCAGGGACCAGCACCAGCGCCACCAGCACAAGCGCCCAGGCTGCCGCTGCTACACGAACAGCTGCTGCTTACACGCCGGCGCGCTGCGCCAGCTCCTTGGCGATGGCCCGCTCGCGCTTCTTCTGCTTGTGCATGCTCTTCATGCCCAGGATGTGCCCGCCCCAGTTGACGCGCGGGCCGTCGTTGAACTGCGCCTTGAAGCTGTCGACCAGCTTGGCCAGCTCGCGCTGGTCCTCGTTCTTCACGGCGGTCAGGGCCAGGGCGGTGGCGGTCTTCTTGTGCACCACGGTGCCCAGGCGGGCCTTGCCCTGGGGGTGGGAGGAGCACACGGCGTGCCAGGGGTAAGGGTGCTGGTGATTCGACAGAGGGGCGAGGGGTGCCTGACGCCACGTGCGGTGAAGTGTGCGCCGCGCAGGTGCCGCTCTGAAATCCTCCTGATTTGAGGTTCAGCGGTGCTGCTGTCCAGACGCACCGCCTGGGCATGCTTGAGTCGGAATGCCCCAACAGGCAGCGAGCTACTGCGAGTCGCACTGTGATCAAGGGCGGCAGGCCATCCTCCATATAGCGGACTACGACTGGCATGGCCTTGCACCCGTGCCCAAGGCTCGCGCGCTGGCATATCCTCCAGTCCCCTTCTCAGACGCCCGCTCCTGCCTGCTAAGCGGCAGCGCCGGCCGCAGTTCCTGAGCCCGCCAAGCCCCTCGGGTGCTTTCCCGCACCCTTATTCAACCGGTGGCCCCATACCAATAATGGTGTTGCGCGTCAGTTGTCCTTCCCGGCAGCTCAGCTCCTCCAGCTTCCCTTTCGCATGCCACGTGCGGCCACCAGCCGCTAGCCCCAAGCAGCTGTTTGCACTAGCCGCCTTTCCCCAGATCCCCCCGCATGCCACGCAGCACGGCCCGTCCAGTTCAACCCCCGCGTGCCACGTGGCGGCGCCCACCTTGACGATGGCGTACGGCACGCCCATCTTCTTGCAGAGGGCGGGCAGCCAGCACACCAGCTCGATGGGGTCCACGTCGTGCGCGATCACCACCAGCTGCGCCTTACCCGACTCCACCAGGGTGGTGATGTGGTTCAGGCCGTACTTGACCACGACGGGCTTCTTCTTCTCGACCTGTGATCCCAGCGATACACCCCGTTAGACACGTGCCCTCAGCTGGAAACGCCCACCCCAACGTGCTTGTTGTGCATAGCTCGCTGGCCAGTCTATTGAACTAACTATTGTCCGTGGACGGCGCTGGGCTCCTGGCCGGACGCTGCGTGTTCCCGCCTTGCTGTGGGAAACCCGCACCCTGGGGCCCCACCCCATGCGCCCCCTGCCCAAGGTGACTGTGCCCCACAGTGCAACCCGTTTCGTGGGGAGCCCATGCTGTGCGTGTGCAACCTTCGTAAGCCATGTATGGACTTGGAGCGCTGCGCAGTGTGTGCTCCTTCGACGACGCCTCCCGCAATCCAGTGCACCCGCACCCCACTGCCCAGCGTGCCCCCAGCTGTCCAGGTGTGCCCCCTGCAGAAGCCGTAGAGCGGCACCGTTCCGCCTGCCCCCATAACCCTCCTGCTGGGTGAGCGGCTGCTGCTTTGCCTTCTGCTGCTGCTGCAGTTGCCGCTGGACGTGCCCCGCTGCCCAGCTCCCCGCTGCGCACCTCCTTGCCGGCCTCGCGAGCAGCGGCCTCCGCCTTCAGGCGCTCAGCCTTCTGCTTCTTGTCCTCAGGCCGGTACTTCATCATCAGCTTGAAGACAGCCTCGGCCGAGTTCTTATCCAGGGCGCGGGTCACGAACTGGTTGATGACCGGGGGCACCTTCAGGCGCATGGACAGCACGCGCTTCTGGCGCTGCAGACGCACGTACTGCGGCCACTTCACGAAGCGGTGCAGGTCGCGCTTCGGCTTGGGGGCGCCGCCCAGGCCTGTCAAGTGGATTGGGGGCACAGCGCGCGGGTCAGCCCGCACGTATGCGGTCCATCGCTTTGCCGACCCCGCGCGACGACACTCAGTACCCAAGAACCCCGTCGCTCCAAGCCCTCCGTAGCTGCTGGCTGACATGTGCTTCGATCCGGGTGCGGATCAGCAGACCGCGGGGGCTGACGCCAGGAAACTTGTCGCTGCGCGAAGCGGTTGATGCACCTCATCCCGCCCAGCGCCAAGGCCCCGCCGCGAGCCCCGGAAAAGCTCTCCCGCTCCAGCTGATTTATTGCTGACTGCATGGCCGCAGTAAAGCCACTGCTGCTCTGCCGCCAGCACTCGCTGCCGCCGCCGACCTCCGGCTGCACCCCGCCGACAGGCTGCGTACCCCGTAGGCATGGGCATATAACAAGCGACACGCATAAATAAATAGTGTGCATGTTCACTTACCGAAGGACTTGGACCGCTTCTCATAGAGAGGGTTGGTCGGCTTAGCGGGAGCGGCCGCCTGCACAGCACGAAAGAAAAGGCGAATATGGTAATGAACTGCTATCGAAATGAACATGCAGTCCTCCTTGCTTCCCCGACGACGGCAGTCCATGGTGACCGGCTCAGAGAGCAAATTACCTTCTTCGCGGCCGCCGGGGTGGGGGCCACCTTCTTGCCCTTTGGCGCCTACATATTTAGGCGAGAAGCCGAGTGACTAGGTTGCAAATGTATCAAAAGCCGCCCAAAGCCTGCCATCGCCGCTAGCCTAGCCGCCAGGATTCTTGAATGCTCGGGTCAAATGCAATAATTCTCACCATTTTTCCTTTGTCAGGCAGAAAGAGGAAGGACTGGGCTGGCTTGGTGCAGCTTAGCAGGGCTGTGGACCGAACGCCGTACAGCAAACCGTAACTGAACCCGTCCGAAGCAAACGTCATTCTCTCCCTTGTGCATTTGTTCAGGGGCCCTCAAGCGGGTCCCAATATGTCAAGCGTGTTGCAGTCACGTCACACAACTCTGGTGTACATTCAAGAATTTTAGGTGCTGTATAGCAAGCCCCTCGCGCTCTGGGGCCGCAGCTAATTGCGGCCCGCAAGGGCCGCTTCAAGCTATAGCAGCTATAGGAACGATAAGTTTGGATTAGGCCGTCTCGGCACAGTTTGCAGCCATGGCGACCGCGATGCAGAGCAAGGAGGTCACGACCAAGCAGGTCACGGCCGTCCGTTTCGGCTTCTACACGGAGGAGGAGGTGAGCAGCTTTGTACAAAGTGTCAGGCTGGGCTACACGCAGGCGCCGCCACGGCACCCGCCGCCGCTGTTTCGGCATTCCGCCTCGCCCGCTGTGACGGCACCTGTGCCCGCTGCCCGCATCCAGGCCCGGAAACTCAGCGTCGTCCGCATCACAACGCCGATCATATTCGACAACATGAAGGTGCCTGTCGCCGACGGGCTATACGACCCGAAAATGGGCCCGCTGGACACAAGGGGACGGTGAGCTCCCTTAAGCTCCCTGCGGGTTTGGCCTGCCTTGGGACCACAAGAGCCCCCTAACCTCGGCCATGGTGATTTAGATGCACTTTCATACAACACCAATACTGCACACAGTATGATGCTATCTCTCAGCCTTCGTGTTCGTCAAAGCTGCAGGGCGGCACCCTCGGTAGTCCATTCGCCAACGTTGGGCCAGCGCGGGCTCTTGCGTGCGCTGAGCACGCTCCCAACAACCCGTTCACCCTCTCCCTCTCCTCCCTACAGGTGCGGCACATGCCGTCAGTCGTACGCCACGTGCCCCGGCCACTTTGGCCACGTGGAGCTGCCTGTGCCCGTGTACAACCCACTGGTGTTCAAGTAAGTGTACGGCGGCTGCGGGCCACAGGGGCCCGTTATTTCATGATCGCCTAGCACCTAGCACATCGACTCTGCACAAACTTTCTGGTTCCTTCTCGGTTGAAAACAAAGCGGCCCAGAATGGTGGCAGAGGTCACCTTGGGGCAGGGCAGCGGCAGCGGCGGGCCGGGATCGCTCCCGCGCCATCCTTTCCTTACCAGGGCAGGGGCAGCGAAAGTGGTAGTGGGCTGTGAGCCATAGCGCGGGGACCACCAGTAGCACCTCCTGTGCTTCCTGGCACAGTTGCAACCAGTGCCGGGTTGTCCGCACACCTGCAGGCCGTGGGAAGATGCACGGCGGTAGGGGGGGCACGGCAAGCGTTGGAGCCAGTATTTGCACAGGGAACTGCTGTGCGTGGAGAGGGAGCTTCTCCTTGTCCGCGCCGCCGCCACACGTGGCCGCCATACGTGTGGTCTCGGCTCGTATTATATTCTGATACATTAATCGGCTCGGCCTGCTCGCAGGGTGCTGTACAAGCTCGTGCGCTGCACCTGCATTTACTGCCACCACTTCAAGCTGTCCCAGGATACGGTGCGTAGGTTAGGGTGCGGGCGGTGGGATGGACGAAGGGGCGGTGCAGGCCTGCAGAGGCTCAACAGGCCTAGCAGGAAGATTAGCGCACTGGCCAGCCCCTCTGCAAGGACTGTACCAAACCTCAAGAGGGGCTACACAATGCCCTCAATGCTAACACGCTTGCCACACGTGTTACTCTGGTTGACGCGGTGCGGCTTGGTGGTCCTGATGTTAACCCACGCCCGGCTAACCCACGCCAGGTTGACACGTACCTGTCCAAGCTGCAGCAGCTGGTTGCGGGGGACCTGGTGCGCGCCACGGAGATCAACACCGACCGCGTGCCGAAGGTGCGCAGCTCAGGGGCTTAGCCACACCTATATGAGTACATCCCGTCCGCTGTGCGGCAAGGAGGACATGCAGCATCATGTCCATACCCGCAGGCGTGTCTCTGTGAGCAAGGTCCCCAGTACGCAGCAGCTGCTATTCTGCAACGCCACGTTGGACCTCTTGGCGCCCCGTGCAACACCCCTTTCTTGTCCCTTTACCCTAAACCCTCAGTCCAAGGAGCTGGCTGAGTTCATGTCCTCCAACGACCCGGACCTCGCCAGGGACAAGAAGGCGGCGGCGGCGGGGGCGGGCGGCAAGGGCCGCGGGCGCAACATCACGCAGCACACGTTGGAGGCCATGCAGGTGGGGTTGTTCCACTCGTGTGGCTTACGCCAGTGATTTTACAAAGTGTAACAGCAAGGAGTATCGCGGGATGCCTAAGCCTGTATGGTTGCTTCCCTATGCCGTTGTGTCTCGCCTCTTCGTGTTCCTCCTCCGCTGCGTGCGCTGGTTGCCGCCTCCCACGGTACACGGGTACAGCCGTGCTTCGCTGATGCCTCGTCCGCCCCTCTGCCCGCCCCATGCCCCCGACAGGACACCATCTCTGAGCTGATGGGCAAGATGAACAGCACGCGCTGCCAGAACTGCAAGGTGCACAACCCTACCATTAAGAAGCAGGGGGCCACCAAGCTGTTCGCGGTGTGGTCCAGCCGCAAGGCGCTGATGGAGAACGTCAAGGATGGACACAAGCTGTCCAACGTGCTGGAGCGGCAACAGCAGCAGGATGTGAGTTTGGTAGTTGTAGGACTGGCGACAACGGACGGACAGTGTTGCCGTGCGACGTGTGCGTTGTTTGTTGCAGTCTGCCTTGGACTCCTTGAGCCACCAAGCCCACGCCCCTGTCCAGTGGCGGACAGTCCTGCGGCGCACCTACAGCTCGAGCTCCTCAGTCACTGTGCTGTGCACAGTGGAGAAGTGGATGGACAAGGTGAACTCTAACCTGTGGGCGAGCAATCGAGTCCTGCCAACAATAGTGTAACACACGAAACCCACTTGCGTTCCCCAGGTGGTTGGCGACCTGGAGCGCGGCATGAACGCAGAGCTGGCGGCCCAGGCGGCGGGCCGCAAGCGCGCGCGTGCCGTACGGGAGGAGGCCAAAAAGGCGGGCGCAGGCGGGACGGGCGCGTACGGCAGCGCCGCCGACTACGAAGACGAGAGCGATCTGGACGAGCAGGACGAGGCCAAACGGGCCAAGCTGCAGGGAGGGGATGAGGACGAGATTGTGGATGCGGGGGAGGACGTGGGGAGCGATGGGGACGTGCAGGACTTCGTTGGCGGCGGGGCACAGGACGAGGACGGGGATGCGGTGATGGGTGGCCAGGGCGGCGGCGGCGCGGGCGGGCGGGGGACCAAGGGGAGAGGCGCCAAGGGGAGAGGCGGCGCTGCGGACGACGCGGCGGCAGGCAACCTGTGAGTGTGCGGCGGGGATGCTAGGGTTGACTCTGTACACGGTGTAGCCTAGCTGCACGACTGCCCCCAGTCCATGACACTGCCATGCGTTTACCTGGCCTGCTTATATGATGTTGCTGCAGTTAGTTAGGAAAAAGCCTTTGTTCCTGCGGCTGCTGGATGCATGTGCTGCAGCTGCACCCATAGCACCTTGCCTCCGTCAGTGGCGTTTGCCTCAACGCCTTGCCATACCCCTCCTTCCACTCACACGTGCCCCTGCTGCACCTCTTTTGGCCCCCTCCCCAGCGACGTGTCCACCAAGTACCTGACGGTGACGGAGGTGGAGGAGCACATGAAGCTCCTGTGGCGGCGCGAGTGGCCGCTGCTGTCGCTCATATACAGCACGCAGGTGCTGGCGCAGCAGCACCCGCACGGCCTGGGCACCCGGCTGCTGGGCGAAGAGGAGGCCAAGGAGGCGTACCGCATGTTCTTCCTGCGGGTCATCCTGGTGGCGCCAAACAAGTTCCGGCCGCCGTCCAAGGTTGGCGATGAGCTGTGAGTAGCGCACGGTGCTACTTGGAAAGCGAGGGAGGCGTGGGACGCGGGCTGAGGTTTCGCTTGTACGAAGCGACGTCGGGGTGCAGTCGTTGAGCGGAACGGCTGGCAAGCACAAATGGCTGGCGAGAAAAAGAAAGGACTTCTGGCGAACAGCACCATCGGCGCTGCTCCCACATAACCCACGCCCTTGGCAACCCGCCCCTGCCCCCAGCCCCCACCAACCCTACTTGCTGTTCTGCTTTCTTTCTCCTCATGCAGCTACGAGCACGCGCACAACGTAGCGCTAGCCAAGATCATCAACGGCTGCCTGGACCTCACCACCACCGCGCCTGCCACCGACGCGGCGGCGCCCGCGCCCAACGCCCCCGGCGCCGACCCGCAGCAGGCCCGCCAGCTAGACCTCAGCCGCCGCATTGCCACGTGGCTGGCGCTCCAGAACAACGTGTGCGGCCTGATGGACAGCACAACGGCGGAGGGCAACGCGGCCGACCAGACGCCCGGCATCCGGCAGACGCTGGAGAAGAAGGAGGGGCTGTTCCGGAAGCACATGATGGGCAAGCGCGTCAACTACGCGGCTCGCTCCGTCATCTCGCCCGACCCCTACATCGGTGCAGGTGCGTGTAATGCATCAGCTGTAGGCGCATATTCGCCGCCGGTTGCAGTCGCGCGGCTGCAATGCAGTGAGCTGTGCACAGGTTGGGAGTATGGCACGTGTTTCTCGATGCGCGCATGGGTCTCACGGGACTTGGTCACACACCCGTTCATGCCAAGCCCTCCTTTCCCGTCCCTGACATATCCTCCGCCGCCTGCCTTGCCGTACCCAGGCGAGATCGGCGTCCCGCCGTACTTCGCCCGCCGGCTGTCGTTCCCTGAGCGCGTCACGCCCTTCAACGTGGAGCGCCTGCGCGCCGCCGTCATCGCCGGGCCGGACAACCACCCCGGGGCGGTGGCGGTGGAGGACTCGAGCACCGGCCGCATGTTCAACCTGTCCATGTACGACTTGCAGGCGAGTCATTGGTACATGTGGCAACCTGGAAGACCTGGCCATACATACGTTGTAAACTATTTTGGATCTAAAAACAAGTTGCCGCTCGCTAGCCTGAGACACAGCCTGACACAGCCTCTTGATCGTGCTAGCCCATTTGCTGCGGTGTATAGGACTGCGTACGTGAATCCGCATGCAAAGCGGCTGGGTGGCTGTATACAGCCTGTTTGCCTTATCCCTTTCCTGCTGCTGCTTGCTTGCTAACCCACAGAAGCGCACGGCGCTGGCCAAGCAGCTGCTGTCCACCACCGCGGTGCTGGGCCGAACGCGGTCCCTGTCCTCCCGCCTGGGCAGCGCCGGCAGCGGCGCGCCCGGCTCGTCCGCCCTGCCGCCGCAGTCGTCGTACATCGTGTACCGCCACCTGCAGGACGGTGACGTCATGCTCACCAACCGCCAACCGACGCTGCACAAGCCAGGTGGGGCCTGCCACTTGCCGCCTCCCCCTCCGACCCGCATACCTCAGCCACACCGACCCAAGTCGAGCTCACAGCAAGCCCTACGTCTATCGCACGCTTTGCTGAGAGCTGCGAGTCACTTGCCCAGCGCATGTACCTTACGTTGGACGTGCGCTGCGGCCCCCTGCCTGTCCCGCACAGTTTGTACCGCGCGTGCTTGCGTACCGTAGCAAAGCCTTGCGCCACACGGCCTGGCCTCTTCTCATTTCCCTCCCTCATTCCTCCCTTCGCTTCGTCTGTCTTCGTCCAGGGCTGATGGCGCACCGCGCGCGCGTGCTCAAGGGCGAGCGCACCATCCGCATGCACTACGCCAACTGCTCCACCTTCAACGCAGACTTCGACGGAGACGAGATCAACCTCCATCTGCCGCAGGTGCGCACCCTGTCAATAAGTTCTCTATCATCTCCCATTGTGATGCACCAATCGCTTGCTTGCCGCTATGGTTCCGTGTTGCACGCTCGCTGGCACTCTCGCCCGCCGACCCTCATCACGTTACGCTCACATTGCGCCTCCACCTCGCTTGTGGGTCGGTCCCTGAATTTTGTACTCGTCCACCGTGATATGCAATTCCAACCCACACCCACAGGACCACCACGGCCGCGCCGAGGGCTACGTCATCGTGCACGCCGACCAGCAGTACATTGTACCAACCGACGGCAAGCCCATCCGCGGCCTCATCCAAGACCACGTGGTGGCCGCCACCCTCATCTCCAAGCGCGGCACCTTCTTTACCAAGGAGGAGTACACGCAGCTGGTGTACGTGGCGTGCACCCCCTGGATGGGCAAGAGCTCGGCGGCGGCCGCGGCGGCGGCGGCGGCGCGCGAGCGGGGCGAGGGGCGGCCCAAGGTGACGGTGTCCGGGCAGGGCGCGGCGCACGACATTCAGCTGGAGCCGCCGTGCACGCTCAAGCCGAGGCGGCTGTGGAGCGGCAAGCAGGTGGGCAGGGGATTCATGTAATGCAGTAATCGGAATGGGACATGGGGGCTTGTTACCGTCTATAACCCGCGGTGAGGGCATGTGCGATGTCGTGCTTGCGTTTGATTGTGTTGGTGCTGCTGTGTCTCCCAACTAAAGAATGCGGTTGGCGTTCCATTGCAGGTGATCAGCACGGTGATCTCGTACTTCACGGCCGGGCTGCCGCCGCTGTCCTTCACGGCGGGCGGCAAGGTGCCGGCCAGCTACTGGGGGCCGGGCAGCGGAGAGGACGAGATGGAGTTCTTCCGGGGCGCGCTGGTGCGCGGCGTGGTGGACAAGAACGTGTTCGGCAAGTACGGCCTGGTGCACGCCGTACAGGAGCTATACGGCAACACGACGGCTGGCAAGCTGCTGTCGGCCTTCAGCCGCCTCTTCACGCACTTCCTGCAGTGGAACGGCTTCACCTGCGGTGAGTAACGCCATCTATTTTGCTGAATAGCAACTACAGGCTGCCCTGATTACGGTTGCAGGTTGCGGTCCGCCCAGCATCTGGCCTTCCCACACACGATCACCTGGTTTCTTCCCTATCAGCCATCATTCTTTATCTTTCTTTGCCTTTGCTTCTTCCCGTGCAGGCATGGACGACCTGCTGCTCATCCCCGGCAGCGAAGCCCGCCGCGCCGACCTGCTGTGCACCGCCGAGGCGCGTGCCGTACAGGCGTCGAGCGAGCTGCTCGGCCAGCAGGCGGGCGAGGCGGGCGCCGGCCTGCCGCCCGCCGTGCTGGCCAACCCCAAGGACCACGCGCGGGAGCTGCTGCGCAGCGAGATCAAGGTGGCCAACGCGCTGGGCGGGAGGTACCGCGCCAACCGCGACACGGGCAAGGCGCACGACATGAAGGGCAGCGGCGCCATGCACGCGCTGTCGTCCGAGGTTATCAAGGTCTGCCTGCCAGGTAGGTTCACACTCCCAGCTGGCAGCTGTCCTTCCGCACGCTTTGCTTCTGTGGTGCTGACCAATCAAGCGTGTTGTAAGGTGTACTGGCCGCCGTTCAGCATGAGCTCTAGTCCTTCCGCTGGAGCTGGAGGTTTTGGTTTCCTTACCGCCCTCTCTCCTGCTTCGCTCTTAACCCGCAGGCGGCCAGGCCAAGGCCTTCCCCCGCAACTGCCTGTCGCTGATGACCATCACCGGCGCCAAGGGCTCCCTGGTCAACTTCAGCCAGATCTCGTGCCTGCTGGGCCAGCAGGTGGGGCAGGGGGGACGAAGGGCTGGCTTGCTACGTGTGGGAGCCCAGTGCCTTTCCACCTGGATTGGGATTTTAGAGGGACGTAAGCGTGTATGGGACAGGTGGTCGCACCTGCGCAACCAAAAACATGCATGGCGGGCAGGCTGCCTGTGTGCAGGGTAGGGCAAGGTGACCAGGCGCGCACTGAGCGGGCTGCTGTCTGGCATGTGCTGCTACTGAGTGCATAACTCTGTACTGCCCCGGTTCACGTGCGTGCAGGAGCTAGAGGGCCGGCGCCCGCCGCGCATGGCGAGCGGGAAGACCCTCCCCTGCTTCCGCCCGTACGATGGCGGCGGCCGATCCAACGGCTTCATCGGAGACCGCTTCCTCACGGGGCTACGGCCGCAGGTGAGACACCTGGCCATCGCGCATTCATGAGTAAGCGCCCAACGGACTAGTTGCCCCGGTTGGGAAAGTAAGCACAGCCCTCTTCTTGTATGTTCGTTTCGATTAACGGAGGACACGAGTGATCCGAGGATTAGGACGCGCAATCTTGGGCACATTGTGTTGGCTGCAGCGTGCGCGTATTGCTGTTGCTCGAGCTGCGCTGGTCGCTGATGAAAAACCAAAACAGACCTAATATTCAAGCTGAACCCCTCTTGGGGCGCTGACGCTCACATCTAAGGGACTGAGGCTTGACACGGCCGAGCAACAGCAGCACGCACACAGAAGCAGCGCACGGTTTGCCTTTCGACACTACTGTTTCCTGTCCGCCATGCGGCCCCAACCCGTGCCATGCCTTTACATCACATCACAACGTTACTGTTACGCAGGAGTACTATTTCCACTGCATGGCCGGGCGAGAGGGGCTGGTCGACACGGCCGTCAAGACATCGCGCTCGGGCTACCTGCAGAGGTGAGGCGGGGTGCGTGTTAAAACCGGGAGGAAATTGTGAGGCGGGGTGCGGTGCACGTGTTGCACTGGAGCACGTTGCGTAAGCTGCCCACGTTAGTGGGTTGGGCGTAAGGGCACACGGTCAAACATTCGCCTGTCCTCACTGTGACTGGGGGGATGCCGCGTGTTGCCTACATAGAACCGACGCGCCAAGACCACCCGGGCCCGCCCTCCACACGGGCACGTGTGATAATAGCGCTGCAACATCTCCGATAAGTGCACTCCCTCACGTTGCCAGGCTACGCCTGGCCGCCAGCCGTTTCAGGGCAGCTCCCACAATTGTAACTCACAAGGCATGCACAAGACCAACACCGATGACCGGAGGATGGTCGGACCCACCTACGCCACCGAACACGTGTTCCTTTTACCCCCGCCCTCAGGTGCCTGGTCAAGAACCTCGAGTCCCTCCGCGTGCACTACGACGGCACCGTGCGCGATAACTGCGACGCCTCCGTCGTACAGTTTGCGTACGGCGAGGACGGGCTGGACGTCATGAACGTGTCGTACATGAAGCAGTTCCCGTTCCTGGCCCGCAACGCCGAGCGCTTCGCACAGCTGGTGGACGTTGACACCGCCATGCGCGCGTCACACGTGGCTAAGCTCGAGAGCCGCGAGGCGGAGGTGGCGCAGGTGCTGTCCAAGCGTGCTGAGCTGCTGACTAAGGCGGCCAAGCACGAGGCAGCAGGGGAGACGTCCAAGGCGGAGAAGTGCCGCAGGAGCGCGGCCCAGCTGTGCGGCGGCCTGCCGGTTTCTGCGCTGCACCCGCCCAATGTCGTGGGTGCCACCAGCGAGGCGTTTGCGGACTCGTTGCGCGCGTTTGTGGAGAAGAACCCGGACACGGTGCTGCGGATAGGGGGGTCGGGGTCAGGGGCAGGGGAGGCGGAGGCGCAGGGCGGCGAGGGGAGCAAGAAGAAGAAGAAGGGGAGCAAGGACAAGGAGGGGGCGGGGGCGCTGGTGCCGGTGGGAGGGGCCGGGGGCGCGCGGTGTCGGCTCCCGGGGGCGGTGGAGGGGCAGGTGTTTTCGCAGCTGATGATGCTCAAGTTCATGCGGTCGCTGGCGGCGGCGGGCGAGGCGGTGGGCGTCCTGGCGGCGCAGTCCGTGGGTGAGTGTGCAGCAGGGCGTCAGGGGCCTTGCATGGAATCAGCAGCTGTTGCCTCTGTGCTAGTACACCCGAGCACAGTTTCATAATTGCGCAGACAAGGTTGGCAACCTTTACACCCCGCACTCTAGTGCATCATCCACTCCCTCTTCCCGCGCTAGTACACAACCTTACCTGACGAGTACGCCTCCCTCGTTGCCCCTTCTTTCCCCCTCACCCCCCAGGCGAGCCAAGTACACAGATGACGCTCAACACCTTCCACATGGCGGGCCGCGGAGAGGCCAACGTGACGTTGGGTATCCCCCGCCTCCGCGAGATCCTCATGACGGCCGCGCAGCGCATCAAGACCCCCGTCATGACCATGCCGGTGCGCAAGGGGCTGACCAGCTCGGACGCCCAGGTGCTGGCCAACCGCATGCGGCGGCTCAAGCTGGCCGAGTGTCTTAGCGGCATCACGGTGGAGGAGCGGCCGGTGGCGCCGGCGCCCGGGCTGGCGGAGGGCTACGGGCGGGCCTACCGCATCAGCCTGCACTTCTTCAGGTGGGCGGAGTGGGTTAGGAAGGCGGTGAAGAGAGTGAGTAACGACGTGGTTCCCAGCGCCACGGGAGCAGGGTGGTGTGCTTGTGCAGTCAAGCGGTGCGCGGCGCACGTGGGTTGCGAGGGCAAGCGGGTGGGGCGCTTAACGCGTGCCGACCTATGATGAAGAACCGCAAACAGACCTAATAATTGCATCTGAACCCCTCTTGGGGCGCTGATGCTTACATCTAAGGGACTGAGGTCGGCCATGCTGCGTTGCACCCCTCGCACGCCTGTATCCCTTCGCATTAGCAGCACCCCTGCATCCTTGCAATACGCTTCTGCGCCGGGTAGCAATCGCATCTGACCCTGAGGCGGTGGCACATCAACGCACGCAGACCTACTGAGGTACCCTCTGTGTTCCTTCCTCTCCTGCTTTTTGCTCTCCCTGCAGCGAGGCGCAGTACCCCCCCGAGGCCCAGCTGACCTTCACGGAGCTGGTGGGCGTGTTCCGCGGGCTGTTCTCCAAGCGGCTAAGACACGAGGTGGAGCGCGAGGCGCGGCGCAAGGCTGGCGTCGGCGTGGGCAAGGTGGAGGTGTCGTCGCTGGCAGGGGAGGAGGAGCAGGCGGCTGCGGCGGGCGCAGGGGCAGGTGCGTGGGGTAGCTGCGCGTTTGCTGTCTGACTCCTAGGTTGCGTTTGCTTGCCGCAAGCAGACCGCAGTAGCGTGCTTCTGCTGTTGTGGAGGACTGCACTCTGGGAGCTGCACAGGTGTAAACGGCACACGGTCAAACATTCGCCTGTCCTCACTGTGACTGGGGGGATGCCGCGTGATGCCCACATCAACTGCCCAGTGGAAAGAGCACATCGGGGCCAGCCTCGCGCTCCCGGCGTGTCCTAAACACTGGCAACATCATAAAATTTGTTAGCAACCCATATTCGGCTACACTCTCCCTCCTTCCCTGTAGAATGCGCCAAACGCATGCTTGTTATGATTTTGCTTGCTGCAGGCGAGGAGGACGGCGGCGGCGAGGCGGGTGCCGGTGCTGGCGGCAAGGCCAAGAAGAAGCGCAGTGAGAAGGACGACGACTTCGAGGACGCCGAGGACAACGAGGAGCTGGCCGAGGGCAAGCTCAGGTGCGTTCTTTAGACAGTTACTTAATTAGGCGTCCCATAGTCCCAGGCATGCAGTAAGTGAATCAGCATCTAGAATGCCGGTACGCGGCTAGCAGTCCTGCGACGACTGGGTGCGACCCTTGCCTTGAGAAGTGTGCTCTGATCTGATCGTACACGCTGTTTGTAACCCACAGGTTCCGTGGCGGGCGCGGCGAGGCTGCGACGTACGACGCAGGCGATGAGGAGGACGCGGCGGCGGCGGCGGAGGCGCGGCGGCAGGCGGAGCGGCGGGGACTGGCCGCGGAGGACGACGAGGAGGAGGGCGCGGAGCAGGGGGATGGCGCAAGGGGCGGGAGAGGCAACGCGGAGGTGAGCGTCGGAGGACGTCGTGTGTGTGCCTTCTTGTGGGCATGGATGCATGGCATTGGCGTGCTACGAGCTGGTATTACGGCCTCTGGGGGATGACGAAGATTCTCACCACACAGACCTGTTCTGACACGGGCTCGTCCCGATGCTGAGAACTCGAGATCATGCACCACTCCGACCCTATCCGTCCATGACAAGCAAGGCATGTACGCATTGGCACTCACGCATACGCCTGTGATGTCGTGATCCCTCACGGCACGCACAATTGTTTGGCATCAGAGAGGGACCACCATGCCAGGGGATGATGAGTATTCTCACCACACAGACCTGTTCTGATTTGGGCTTCTGCCCGTTGCTGAGAACTCGAGATCATGCACCACTCTGAACCCAGACGATGCTCCCATGCAGTTGTAAGCATGCCGGGCCATGCATGCAGCGCAAAGCACCTGCACTTGATGCCGAGCCGAAGACGATACCCTACAACCACAACCACATATCCCAACTCCTGAGGGACAACCTTACATGCACCACTATCCGAGGCTCTCTCATCCCGCACTCCACGCACACCCTTAACTACCTGCACCCTCAGCCACTCTTCCTCGCAACATCTCAGCCCTCACGGCACATTACTCCACTCCCTTCTGACCCACCCGCCAACCTGTGCGACACGTTAACCCACAGGACCGCGCCCAGGGAGCAGCTGCTGCCGACGGCCCCTACGTCGACCCCGACGTGGACCCCTCCACCTCCACCTGCCACCTCACCCTCACGCTTCCGCTGTCGGCGCCCAAGCTGCTGATGTTGGAGATTGTGGAGCGCGTGGCGGCCCTCACGCTCGTGCGCTCAACGCCCGGCATCGACAAGGCAAGCTTTGCACGCGCACCCCTCGCCTTCTCCTTTGCCTTTCAAATGCCACCTGCTCGGCTGCCCCTACCCAACCTGTGTATGCTGCATAGCAGACCATATGAACGGCCCGCGGCAACAGGAGCTGGTGCGTCCCTTTCTGTCGTAATCTTGCGTAGTTTTGCCATGTAGCAGACCGCAGGAACGGCCAGATTACAGGAGCTGGTGCGTGCCTTTCTGTTGTTGCCCCCTCCCGCAGGTGTACGTGGTGGAGGCGCAGGGCAAGGAGGGCCCCAAGGTGCAGTCGGACGGCGTCAACTTCGAGGGCGCGTGGCTCCACAGCGACATCGCCGACATCAACGCCGTGACCACCAACGACGTGCACGCCATGCTGGTCACGTACGGCGTGGAGGCGGCGCGCGCCACCATCATGCGCGAGGTGCAGTCGGTGTTCGCGGCGTACGGCATCGGCGTGGACCCGCGGCACCTGTCTCTCATCGCAGACTTTATGACGCACCAGGTGGGTTGCAGAAGCTTCTGCACAAAATACCAAGCGGGTAGTCAGCCGAAGTTGCGAATGCATGTGCCGGGTGTTACACACCAGGCACGGCGCGCTCCGCGTGAGGCTCGGGCCATGCCCTGCCCGGGAGTTCTTGCCACGTGGCACTGTTCCTTATCATTACTGCGTTTTGTTGTGGCTTGTTCGATCCACTCGCAGGGCGGCTACCGCGCGTGCAACCGCATCGGCATCGAGAGCAGCGTGTCGCCGTTCCTCAAGATGTCGTTCGAGACGGCTGCGCACTTCCTCACGGACGCCACCCTGCGCGGCAGCGTGGACGACCTCAAGTCCCCCGCCGCCCGCCTGTGCGTGGGGCGCGTGGTGGAGCTGGGCACCGGCTGCGTGGAGCTGGTGCAGCAGCTGGACGCCGTGGGGCCCTCCAGGTACTGAAGCGCGTGGGTTAAGGAATGGGGTCGTGTGGGTTAGCGAGTGCCGGGTGTAGGACGTTGAGCAGCTTGCGGAGGTTTGGGGGAAGGTCTGGTGTAGTAAGTTGTAGTTGCAGGATGTAGCGTTGCGGGAGCGCTGGGGGTAGGGCGCTGGTCGGTGCGTTTGGGGGCGGACTGAATGGGAACCTGACGCGGTGTTGAGCGGACGGGAGCGGGTCTGGAGGGCGGGTCCGCATGGATGTGAACGGAGTGAGGTGAGAACGTGTGCGTGGTGCTGTAGCGTAGATTGGCATGCACAGGCCCTTGTCGGCTTGAACTCTGGGGTGTTAGAAGGGTAGGTGCGTTCTTAACAGGGGTCAGGGGTAGCTATGACATCAATCAGTTGTTGGAAGCAACTCACACGGTGGGCGTTCTTATCAATGATCGAGGTATGGGCACTTGTACTGCTGCTACTTCTGCTGCCAAGACCGCGTGCTTTGTGGTGTGCCGCACACGTATGCGGACGACTTGACTCGCGCATTTGTCGTGTACGTGACCGCTTGATTGCTCCGGAGGGCTGATTTTTGTGACTGTGACATGGGCGCCTGCATAGCGCATGGCCGGCCACGCTGTCGTGGTTTGCAAGGTTTATGGGATTGTGGTGCAGGAGCACCTATGGTTAGCGGGCATTGCCCAGGGCCACGTGTTCTTTATGGATCACGTAAGCTTGCTGCTGTATGTTATGCTGCCCTGCTTGCGCGCCTGGCTCTGGCTCTGTCTATGGATAGCACTTGTCCTGTCGTTTTACAGCTTTTCTGAGCCACAGCCGAACGGTGCGGTGCTGGTGGTGGGTGGTTGGAAGCGCCTTCATGTCTTAAGGTGAGTGGCTGAGTGTCTGCACTTACCTGCGTGGTGACTGCCTTGCCCTTGCCGTGCCTGCACGCACATCCGGCACACGGTCAAACATTCGCCTGTCCTCACTGTGACTGGGGGGATGCCGCGTGATGCCCATATCAACTGCCCAGTGGAAAGAGCACTTCGGGGCGAGCCTCGCGCTCCCGGCGTGTCCTAAACACTGGCAACACTTCCCACTTTGCAACCGCTGGCGCTGCATGGCATACCGCATAGCGCATGGCTGCGTTGCACACTGGCGGTACGGGGGATGACGAACATTCTCACCACACAGACCTGTTCTGACACGGGCTTGCCCCGATGCTGAGAACTCGAGATCATGCACCACTCCGACCCTTTCCGTCCAAAGCAAAGCATTTACGCATGTACGCATTGGCACTGACGCATACACCCGTCTTTTCGTGATCCCTCACGGCGCGCACGGCACGCACAAGTGTTTGGCATCAGAGAGGGACCACCATGCCAGGGGATGATGAGTATTCTCACCACACAGACCTGTTCTGATTTGGGCTTCTGCCCGTTGCTGAGAACTCGAGATCATGCACCACTCTGAACCAACGGCGATTGGCCCTCTGAAGGCAAAGAGCAAGCTGGGATGCATGCGCCTGAACTGTTTCTATCGTCCTGTTGACCACACTGCACTGAAATACTGGGCGCCTTGGCACTGCGTACACGGGGGATGACGAATATTCTCACCACACAGACCTGTTCTGACACGGGCTCGTCCCGATGCTGAGATCTCGAGATCATGCACCACTCCGACCCCAGACGATGCTCCCAAGCAAGGGCCATGCGCAGGGCACGCAGCACCCCACCTGACAGCGAGCCGAAGACGATACCCTACAACCACAACCACATATCCCAACTCCTGAGGGACAACCTTACATGCACCACTATCCGAGGCTCACAAGTCATCATGTCAAAACACGTGCATTGCTGCATGGGGCGCAAAGCTGCATGGGGGTTCATGTGGTGCGAGCGAGGCTGCCACACACGTGTCCTGGAGGCTGGAGCCGCCGCACACCAGCTGTAACGCTTTACAGGCCTGGTCCAGATCTCACCGCGTGCAGTGTTGTGATCCTGGTGAGGAGTTTCGGGGCCCGCCAGTTGCAGCTGGTGCACAAGAAGCTTTTAGTTACAATTCAACATCTCCCAACAGGAGTTGGGCCCTGAGCAGTGGCAGCAGATCAGCTGCACGGGTTCCATTCATTGGACGCAGCAGCCAGGCTATTCAGCGAAAACAATGTGCGGAACGGGTTTGGACGGACATTGCAAGCATTTACCAACAAGTTACCATGGATCACGCATTACCCGTACACGCCAGGAAGAGCCAACGCCAGGCCAGGCTAGACACCATGGCTGTGGCCACACGTCAGCAGAGGGTCAAGGCGCCTCCCGAGTCCTGACACGGATCCGCCGGCGTCACGACGCTGCAATAGACTGTCCATGGAGCAAATACAGGCGATTAGAGCCCAGGGTACGTGCATAGCGTAATACGCGCAGCTGCCAATTCCATGTCGCCATGTGCACAACGCAGTCATGCGGTGACCGTCAAGCTCGGCACGCGGCAAGCTGTTGCTAGCTAGGTGCCACCACAGCTGCCTGCAGCACATGTTGCCTGCATGCCCAGCCGCTTTGCGCACACAGACAGCAGTCTCCCTGAATCAGCGCGACGCTCCTGCACCTCATCCTTATAATTCGCGAACTGCTAACCAGGCTCAGCATGACACAGCCAGGGGAGTCTCCCCTGGGCGAAACACCATACGAGGGGTTGCGGCTCACCACCTGTCGCTTATGGTACCCGTGTAGGCCATCTCATTTCGTTGCGCCATGACATGCAGTAAATACATAATATGGCAGGCTACATGTTTGGTGATGCCGCACGTCGCAACGGCGCCAGTCAGGCCAGTGCTGTCCACCTCCATACTGTTATGTCCATTACCCCCACTGCATGCCTTAGACGAGTCGCCACCAGGTCGCCACCTTACACCTAACGGCCCAACTGTACTCCTCCCTGCTCTCCTCCCGCAGTCATAATATCCTGCCGCACGCAGCAGCATCCTCACGCGAGCGACGGCATACAGCGCGGCTAAGAGAACACCTTCCGGATGGACCCAAACAGCCCCTTGCCGCTGGCCCCCGGGCTCTTGTGCTTCCCGTGGCTATTCCCGACGCTGTCCCGATCCGACCCGCTATCGCCCTCCTGCTCCGCACCTGCTCCCCTAGGGCTGTTATGCCCCGAGGACTGCCCCGGCATGGACCTGGGCGTCCCTGCCCCGCTCTCCGCCCCGGGCGCAGCCGACGGGGACGCCGCCTGCTGCTGCACCCGCGGGCTGGCCGCCGCGCTGCCATCCCCCATGCTGCCGTACGGCGGTACCTCCAGGGGCGCATGTACGGAGCCCGACCGGGAGCTGCCAGCCGGCGTCGCTGCGCTGGTTGGCGTTGCGGACTGGCCCAGTCGGCTGATGGTGGCATGAGGATGTGGGGATCCCCCGGGCTGGGTCTGGGCAGCGCCGGCGGCCATGCCACCCAGGCCGGCCAAGGGTGACATGGGGCTTGTGAAGGACTGGGACAGTCGGCTGGGGATGAGCGGAGAGCCGTTCTTGAGGCCGCGGGAGCTGGGGGAGGGCACCTGGGGCGGCTGCGGGCGTAGGGAGGAGGCGCCGGGTGTGGTGGAAGAGCTGCTCACGCCGAGCCGGGAGGGGCTGTGCGGCGCGCTGGGCTCCCCTATGCGCACGTGTGCTAGGTCGTGCGCGAGGGCGTCGGAGGTGGACGAGCCGCCGTTGGCCCCGCCGGCCGCCGGGTTCATGGTCCCCGGCTCGAATGGTGCGCTGCGGTGCAGCGGGGACCGCCCGGGGGACAGCCCGCGCGCCAGGGCTGGGCTGCCGGTGCTGCCGGCGGAAGCGGCGTTCCCGCCCCCGCTGATGCGCATCCCAGCCGGCTGAACCATGGGGCTGGACCGGCCGTGCCCCGCCGTGAAGCTGCGCATGAGCGAGGGGCTGCCACTGCCGCTGCGCGGCGAGGGCAACGGCGCCGTCAGCGACGCCATCAGCTCCTCCCGCGTCATCGGGCCCCTGCCGCCCGCCTTGGGGCTCTCGGTCTCGTTGGTCCCCCCCACCGCCGCTGCCGCAGCCAGCGCCACCGCCGCCGCGTTGATCACATTCATGCTGTTCCTGCGGCTGAGCCCGCCAGTCCCGGAGTTGCGCGCAGTTCCGGCGCGGCTGACACGTCCCCCGGCGGCACTCGGCCGGCCGCCGGTGGTGCCGTCGCCGTCACTAACACGCTTGACGGCCGCCAGGGCCGACTCCGCCGCCGCTGCCATGGCCCCCGGGACGGAGTCCAGCTTGATGTCACGGAAGCGCATGCCGTCCATGGCTGACATGGAGTTGGAGTGGCCCAGGGTTCGGCCGCCCTGCATGACGGACAGCACGGTGGGCACCTTGCCGGCAGTGGGGCTGGTGTCCCCCGTGGGCGCGTTGCTGCCGCGGAAGCCCAGCTGGCGCAGCTCCACGAACGAGTCTGCACGTGTGTGGGGTAACGGCGGCAAAGTGCGTGGGCAGAAGTGAGTGGTAGCCGCAGGCAAGTGCAATGGCCTGCTTAGGGCGGCAAACACTTAACGTAACGGCCAGCCTTACGTGAGCGACATGCCAGATGCACAGGGAAGGCTTCAGCCAGACGTGCTCTATGACGTTTTGAGCGAGGAGCCGTTTGACTTGGAGCACGTGACAACCTACCCGTCCTGCCAATGGCTCGACGGATGCCCTCCCCCGGCGCCGCCGGCCGTGGCTTCATGTGGCTGACGATCCAGGGGTGCTCCGCCAGCTGCTGCACCGAGGGCCGCTTGCCCTGCTCCTTGGTCAGCGCCCAGCGGATAAAGTGCATGGCGCCCTCCGACAGCCAGGGCGGCAGGAACGGCTCGCCGTTCAGGATCTCCGCAATGGTCGCCTTCTTTTGCCCCTGTGGCGTGACGATGCAATGCGACGGGAGGTATCAGCCCCCAAGTCAGCAACGTGGCTTTTCCGTCATACCCAAGGCCCTCCAGAGGCTGATGCAGCTCCTTATGTGCACATGCACGTGGACAGCATCACGGGGAGCCCTCGAAGGAGTTGTCCGCTCCTTGCCATCGCCCTCCCCTTCCCCCTCCCCTCACCACCATGGTCGATTTCTGGTGGTGGACGGCCCTCGGCTCCTGCACTAAGGACCCCCGGCTCCTGCACTAAGGACCCCCGGCTCCTGCACTAAGGACCCCCGGCTCCTGCACTAAGGACCCCCGGCTCCTGCACTAAGGACCCCCAACCTATGTGCAAGACCTGCCTTGTCGAAGGGCGGCCGCCCCACAATCAGCTCGTACGCCAGCACGCCCACCGCCCACGCGTCCACCAGGGGCGTGTAGTACAGGTGCTTGTGCTCCTTGTGGTCCTGCGGCTTGTGCTTGTCGGGGCACACCACCACCTCGGGAGCCATGTAGTCCAGCGTGCCCACACGTGTCACGGGGCGCTCCTGGCTGAAGTTGATGGACAGGCCAAAGTCTGGGAGGAGGGGCGGACAGGACGGCCCGTTTGGTCCCTGGCTTGTGTTAAATGAACATTTGGGAGGCAAGCACACTCTGCTGGGCTACCGTTTCCGGTAAAGGCAAGCAGCATGCGCTTCCGGCGTGAGCGCGAGGTTTGGGTCTAAGGTCTTGAGGGAATGGCCATGAGGAGATCAGCAAGGAGGAGGGGTACACGGATCACAGGCACTTGCAAGCACACGGTATGCCGCAGCTGGTCAGCCACCAAGCCAAGCCATAGGTTTTGGCGACTCACGTGCCTCCGCGCACCCACCTGCCACTTTGAGGATGCCCGTGGACGTGAACAGCAGGTTCTCCGGCTTGATGTCGCGGTGGATGATGTAGTTCCCGTGCAGGTAGTCCAACGCCGACAGGAAGGGGTGGATGACCTGCGGCGGGCGCACACACCTGTAGAGCAGCACGTTCCCCCGCAGCACATCGCGTACTGGTGCGTTCGCATGCAGCTGAACCTGAGTCAGCGAGTTTCCAGGACGCGAAACATGTACCGCTATGTCTGGAGGTTGCTGCTTCAGAGCCCGCTAGACTCTGAACATGAGCAAGCCCAGCGCCCTCGTACAGGTACGGCGTACAGCTCATGACCCCTTCACCGCTCAACCCGGTGGTTGTTTTCTATACCCGCTACATCGCGTCTTCCAGCTTGCAAGAGACCTCTGGAGCCCAGCCGCTAGCCCTTACCTGCCGGACTGTCTCCGCCTCGCTGAGCTGGCCGCCTCTCCGCTCCACCTCCGTAAACACGTCGCCCTGCACGGCCAAGGGCAAGCGGCTAAGCACCCGCACCGCAACAGCGGGCAAGATCCCCCAAGGTAGACCGTGGAGGTCTGCACACTGCACACAGATCCAGGAATGCGACTGACCTTGGCAGCATACTCGAAGACCAGATAGATGCCTGAAAGCAAGCGGCACGAAGGAGGACGCGGTCCATGTTAGGGTCTGAGGCTTCCTTGTGCACCGAGCTACCAACACATCAGGCTCCTAGCATGTTACTGCTCCTGGGTCTCAAGGGCATGCAGCTTTGCTGGTACTGATAGGTTGGGTCTGGCTTTTGAGTGGGGGCCCCCTCCAGCGGTCGACGACCCCAACAGGTCCTTGCTCCCAATTCCTTGTGGGGCCCGTATCCTTTCCTGCTAATTACACCGGAAGGTGCCCTGCATCGCATGGCGAAAGCAATGTCCATCCATCTTACCGTAGTTGTCCTCGAAGGCAGCCCACTGCGCGCACAGATAGCATGGGAAGTGGAAACAGCGTCAGGCATGGTGGGCGATTGTGACAGGGACGCATGCAGAAGCAAAGGACACCGACACACATGGGCAACCCAAGTGAAACCAATAAGCACGCCCCGTACAACGGTGGTAACTCTGCTGTGTCAGCAGCATGCTTACCAGTTGGATGATGTTTTTGTGGTCCAACGTGCTGTGGATGGTGATCTCACGCGCCACTTGGAAGTGGTTTAGCTCTGACAGCTTGTTCTTGTGGTAGAGCTTTAGGGCAATCTGGGTCGAGCAGGAACGGAGGTGCGTGGGTTGCACTCCAGGATGGACAAGCACCCTTCCCTGCAGCTTTGCTATTGCCCTTTTCGCCATGTGCTTTGGTACTCGCCACTTTCGTGAGACCCCCACGGCAAGCCATGCCACGGCATGTGATGGCATGCCGTCACGAAAGCTGTGATTCGGCACCGTTGCGAGTCGCACGCCCGTTGCCTTGTCGTATGTCCTTACCTGGTTCCCTGTTGTCCGGCAGGTTCCTAGATACACCGTGGAGGCGTACCCACTACCCACTTTCCGCAGCAAATGAAACTGATCGACCCGCCTGCAAATGGAGCCATTATCAGATACGGCACTGCCTACATAACTGTGGCGTGCGAATGCTGAGCACCGTCGCGATAGCTTATGCAGCCATGTGCGTGTCGCACTTACCATACATCTCGTTTCCTCATCGCCGGAGGGCATTGGTTGGTTACGATTATTGTTCGGCAGACAGGCGTCATATTTTGCAGCCTGTGATCATGTGCGAGGAGCTTAGCGTTTGGTCGTCGTCGGTGTGTCGCATGCTGCCTCCACTGCTAGGTTGCCACACCTTTCCATCCTCAGCTAGCAAGCTAGCCTAATACTTATGCCGTAAGCTTCAGTCCAACCTAGTTGTTATCAGCTAGGCAGTGGGGTTTTAGCAAGGCCGGCTACCAGTTTCAGAGGGCACCCGAGCAAATGGTTAACTTCTAACAAAAATGCGAAGTAAATGCAGTACTATATCATCGATATGGTAGCAACTACTGCCAAGAAGTGCCTTGTCGATTGTAAACTGACTGTAAGCGTGCTTACCAATGTCCAATGTCGAGCTTATCGTTGTGCGGGCCACTTCTATATTTGACATATCAGCGCATATATGTGCTTGAGATGCTTAGTGCGCTGTTTGGGGCGGTGTGCAATCGGACGAGCGTCCTACTGCCCCCGACTCCACCGCCAGCCAAACAATCTGTGCGCATGCATATACTTGCGTTCGTGCTGGGAATTATTTTCGCCAAAAGCCACTATGCAAGCGACTGTGGCCGGAATGCAGACCCACCTCGACCCACGGGTCCAGACGGGTCCATTTCTTCTCATTTATGGTGACCTCGTCGTCCCTCAAATAGACGCGGGTATGGCGTCCCCCATCCCCTGACACGCTCTGATTGGTGCTGGGCTGAACATTACGATGCGAATGTTGGCCAGTGCCAACAAGCCAAGGCGTTATGGTACGCCTTCTCTCTGCCTGCTCCCTCCACCAGCCAGAGTCCTTCCGTTGGGTACTGAAGGCCAGGGGGGCCCCAGCTGAAGGCCGTCCAAGAGCCAATCCAAGCAGCCTCATACAAGGGAAGCTTCCCGGCACGCTGCCCGCTCACATCCACTTAACAAGCCTGGTTCAAGACGCGCTGACTGGCTCACGCTGCATACGGCACCGTTATGACTGTGCGCACATAGCCTGGCATCGGCGCTGGGAGGCAACGCCGAGTAAAAACCACGTTACACAGGTATTTTGTTTACCGGTACCCACCTCCCCGCACCCCACTCCCCGCCAGGCTGCTGCTGCCTGCCTGCCGGTGCTCCCGCCGTCACGCCTCACCGCCCCTTGCCCTTGCCCTTCCTGCCGCCCTTCATGGCCTTTTGCTTGGCGCGCATCATGGACTTCTTGTCCTTCTTCATGCGGCTGTCCAGCGGCGGGCCGCGCTTCTTGTCGCGCCGCTTGTTCTTGCGCTTGGCGCCGCTGTGCGCCTTGGCGTAGATCTTCTCGATCTCGCGCATCTTGGACTTCATGGGCACGTCCTCCTGGTCCGCAACAGCCTGAACGCAAAGCAACAGGGCACGGAGGGCATCAAGATGCTCACGTCGTTCACGTTGGACAGCTCGCTTATACACAGGGTCCGTCGCAGTTGTAACCTGTGGCAACCGAGTACACCACGGTGGGGTAGCTACATGGTACACGCGCGCGGCCTAGCCATGATCTCGAATTGTTTTTAAGAGAACTACACAGTTTTAGGTTGCAAATGCACGGGTTGTGACTCACGTTCGCCTTCTGCTTGGCCTGGTCCAGGCGCTTGTGCAGCTTCAGCTTCTTGCGCGCCTTGGCCTCTGCGATCTTCTTGACCGGCCGCGCGTCGATGGCCCGCAGCCGCGCCTTCTCCTCCTCCACCTCTGCCTTGGTCACCGGCGCGATCGGCCTGTGCGGACCAGCAGAGGACCAACAACCCGCTGAACAAAGCTTTGTCACCGCAGCCGCCAGGCTGAATGAAGGGGCCACTCAGGTGCTATGTGTCACAGCCGCAGCAGACAGTGCCATAGCTTCGCGCACTCGACCACTGCCCAGCACACAGGCCTGCCACGTGAGACTGAGCACCGACAGCACGTGCCACCGCCCCCCCTCCGCAACCCCGACCGCGAGGTCAGTACAGCGCCGCGCACCACACAGAAAGTACCGTACCAGCAAGGCACACTGTTTATCCACCGCGTGCCACCACTTGCTCCCCGAAAGCAAAGAAGCTCTAACTGCGGCGATGCACACCACTTGGCAGAGGTAGGTAGGCAAGAACCCACTAGGCACGGCACCCACCGCATGAACCGCCGCTCGTCCTCCGCGAACCACCGCGGCAAGCCCGTGTCGTGGAAGGCGTAGCGGTTGTACGCCGCGTCCACAATGGACTCCTTGTCCTTGCGCCGCAGCATGCGCTTGGCCAGCGCCAGCACCTCCGCCTTGCCCTGCGTCCCACAGCCGTGATTGTGTCAACACAAGTGCACAGCATGGAACATGGGAGAGGTGCACGCCCCGCTGGTATTGCACTTGGCGGCTACGCAGCATTGCAATTGCGCATGTAGCAATACGATGGATTTACATACCTAAACTGTAAGCCCAGCGACCGGTCCGCATTGTCAAGTGACGCATGCCTTCAGGCCGCACACCCACGCCTGCCTCTTTCCGCTCTGTTCGCCGACCACGCACCAGGGCCCCCCCGGTGAGTTGACCCACGTAAGACCACCACCCTGCTACTTCAACGTCAGACATCGGTCCTCCTTTGCCTTTGTCCCCTTTCGACCTGTTCTGAGATGGTAAGCCCACCTGGTCATCCAGCAGATCAAACTCGTCCTCCGAGTCCGTCCCAGAATCGCTGCCAGAGCCGCTGGCCTCCTGCGGCACCACCTCGAAGTCTGCGCCGCGGCCTCCGCCCCGCTTGGTGGACGGCCCAGCCTCCTGCCCCGAGCGTAACCGCGCCGCACGAGCCTGGCCGGGGTTGCAGCGGCCGTACCGTGTTAGTCGCCGTACTGTGTTTTAGGTCAAACTACGCGTGCTCGGGTATGCCTTTTGCACGGGTATGCATTGTGACAACTCGGCGTGAGTGTTCGGCGGCTCCTGCAGACGTCAATCCCTGCGTGTAACGACGTGCGTGAAACGTGCAGGGCCCTACGCCTGGTACACAAACAAGGCGGACATGACGCGTGATAAATTTTCTTCCATGCATGCACACGCACTACCTAGCCCACACTGTTGCCCCACACTGCCTCCAGGACTCACCTCCCTGGCATCCTCCTCGTCCTCGTCCTCCTCCTCCTCCTCGCCCCGCTGCTGCTGTTTCCCCTTGGCCTTCGCGCCACCCGCCGGCGCCTCCACGCGCGCCTTCTTCGCCGCCCGCCCCTCCCCAGCCTCCCCGGCCTGCCCCTCCTCGTCATCGTCGTCCAGCAGGTTGGGGTCCGCGAACAGGTCCTGCCGGAACCACTGCGCCGCCATGGCCCCCGCGCTCTTGGCCACACCCGCACGGTCCTCGTCCAGGCTGACCAGCAGGCCGCCCCCCACCTGCCCCTCCCCGTCATCGTCCCCTGCGTCTCCCAGCCGCTCCTCCTCCTCCTCGCTGCCCTCGCTGGCCCCCCCGTCGTCATCCTCGTCCAGCTCGCCCTCCGCCCCTAGCCGCTTCCGCCGCTCGCGCTCCCGCTCGTCACGCACGCCCTGCAGGGAACCGTTATAGCAAACCGTTAAGCACAGCAATGTGCCGCATGCGTTTTGCCCTGTCCCAAAGGTAGGGACTACATGGCAACAGTTCCCGATTAGAGGTACAGGTGAAGCGGGAGTTTGTTCCTCCGGTAGGACGTAATGAACACCCAACCTGCGGTACGTCGGGCCCACAGACGGGAAGGGCACATGAACCTTGATGGTTGGACCCGCCGACTCCCCGCACCCCACCTCTTACAAACTCTCGAGCGCCCCCTCGTCGCTTACCTCCCTTCTATGACCGCCAAATCCGCACCTCCACCTCCACGTATTGCTAGTGCCTTGTCGCTACTGCATTCCCTTCCCCCATCCTGTGCCGCTGCGTGGTCGCCCCCACCTTTCGCTGCAGGGGCTCCATGTACGGATCGCATGGCGCCTGTTCCCACATCAACCTCTACCACCCCATCCCGCACCCCACCTTGCGTTGCAGGTACTCCTTGTACGAGTTGTCCAGCGCCGCCTCCAGCTCCATCTCGTACGCCAGCTCGCTGTCCACGTCGCTGTCGTCGCCGTCGCTGCCGCTGCCGGCATCCGAATCCTGCGGGTCGCACACAGCAGCAAGTCAGCGTTTTAGGTATTCAGCATTTTCCCTTTGCGCCCCGTGCCGGCGTCCGAGCCTTGCAAACAGGTGCACAGAGGCGTCATGCGCTCCCCGTCGTTCTGGGTCCGCTTCGCATCAGGACAGGCAGCAAGCCGAGTGTGCAACCGGCTCCAACAGCAACACGCAGCGCCAAGGCATGGGAGCTCTGTGCCCTCGTGCAAAGTGCCCCTGCAACCCAATTGTAAATGCCGCTCCTGCTTTCTTCACGCAAACGGTATTCAACAATAGCTATAAGAAAAGATGCAACAAATGCATTACGCTCGCCGCCCACCTCGAAGTCCGAGTCCCGCTCCAGCATCTCCAGCACGTCGTCCCCGGGCGCCTCCTCCTCGCCCAGCGGCGCGCCCGCCTTGACCTCCTTGAGCGCAAACATCTTGTCGGGGCCACCCTGCGGGGAGCGGGGCACGTAAGCCGGCAGCGCAGAAACAGATCATTCGCTTACGCCGCCACCCGGCTGGTCCCATCACTTGCCGACCAGAACCATGCCCCTGCCCTCCGCCCGCGCCCCTGTACTACCCCACCGCTACACCAGGAGCCGCAGCAGAACCACATTCCGCCCACTCCGAGAGGCCGTCCCGATGCCCGCCGGTGCACATGCCCCACACCCTCCCATCGCAACATGTGCCTCAGGTCCTCCTGCCTCTTCTTCCCCCGTCTCATCTTGCCGGGCCCCAGTTCCCCCGCGCCGCCCCATCTCCGCCGGGTCGTCGGAGCCGTCCGTGACGCCCGCCACAACCCCATGCCCCAGACTCTCCCAAGTCCCAATACGTGTGCCCGAGGCCCCAGGTCATCCCCCTCAGCCATCCCATCCCCCGCCGCCCCACCTCCGCCGGGTCGTCTGCAATGCCCTCCGCCTGCGCCGCCTGCGCCGCCCGCAGCCGCGCCTTGACCTTCATCTCGCGCCGCTTCTTCTTCTCGCGCTTGGCCTCGCGCGCCATCTTGTCCTTGAGCGCGGCCATGTCCAACAGCAGCGCCTCCTCCGGGTCGGCCGGCGCACCGTCGGCGTCGCCGTCCGCAGCAGCGGCGTCTGTGTTTGAGGGGCAACGCGGTGTGAAGGATCAGCGAGTCTGCAGCTCGACGCGGTGCTTTCTTGTTATGTAGGAAAGGGCGTGTGCGTGTGCATGAAAGGAAAGGGTGCGTCAAGCGGGGCTTGGGAGGCCACTTCGAGGGGGTGCCAGGGAGCCCTACGGGTCAGTGGGAGCGCCGTCGCCCGGGCCGCCACCCGCGGCAGCAATGTTGGTGGCCTGAGCGTATGCACCGCGACATTGCAAAGGAGCCCCTGTACCGTGTGTACGGTGTAAGCAAGTCGCTTGACGGACCCCACAGCGGGCTTATAGGGTACAGTGCCATGCCCATGCACTACGCAGCTGGTGCTTCCCTCACCCTTCTTGTCTTTGGCCTTGCCCGCCGCCTCCTCCGCCACCGCCAGGTCTCCCTTGAGCTCCTTGCGCAGCGTCAGCCGCCACCGCAGCAGCTGCTTGAACTCGCTGCGGCCCAGGACCTGTGCCGGACAAGCACAGCACAGCCGCAACCCCTCAGCGCCGCACGTCGTTACATGTACAGGTTTCGCTCGACAACGTCACGGCTTTGTTTTAGTGGGGTTAAAATGTACGCACCTCCACCAGCTGCAGGCCCTTCCACCCCCCATACTGTGCCATGTCGGCTCGCTCCCATCCTGTTAGAGACCCCAAACATTGTGTCTTAGCTCACCTGCAGGTCCTAGAGACCCCAAACATTGTGTCTTAGCTCATCTGCAGGTCCTAGAGAACCAAACATTGTGTCTCAGCTCACCTGCAGGTCCTTGCACAGCGTGCGGATCTCCGCCGTGGTGGCGGGGTGCGTGCGGATCTTGGCCGCCAGCTCCTTGGGCTCGGCCGCCTCCTCGCCCAGCCCCTCCACGGGGGCCCACGAGTGGGGCCCGTCCAGCGCCATCTGCACGTGCACGGGGCGCGAAAGCACGGGGCAGCGCGTAAGCTATGGGAATCACCCATCGCCACAACAACTTACTGGCTGTTGCGGCAGGGGCGAAGGCCAGTACCTCAGCTGGCGTTCGCCCATGCTGCCAGCCGGTGGCAAGGCCCCGAGGCAAGGCTCCCTTGCGCAGCTGACGTGCGCTTTTGCTCGAAGCCGCCCGACACTTCCACCTCCACCCTTGGCCGCACGTTCGCAGCATGCCCTCACCGCCGCCACCTGACATGCGCGTCAACACGTGCCACCGCACACGCACCTCCGTGAAGCGCCCCAGCATCTCCACGGGCGCGTCGCTGGCGAGGAAGGCCAGCGCCGAGGCGGCCTTGTGCGAGGTGGACAGCCCCTCCTCGTAGCCCTCGCGGAAGCGCCGCTGCTTGATCTTCTGCCGCAGCAGCGCCTCGGGTCCCATCACCTTGGGCGCCTCCGTCACCTCCTGCAGCACGGAACCACGGAGTGCCAGGGTGGGGCATGCTCACGTTCAGCCAGCGTTGCGTCACCTGTCGTGCTTCTGAAAACATGCTGGTGCGGTCCACACCCCATATAGAAGCTCCCCGCTGCCACGTAGGACAGCGTCCTGTGGTCCAGGAGCTCCCCATGCACCGATTTTCTGGTGCTGGTCCTGGTGCTGGCCTAGGCAGTGGCTGCACGTCCCACATCCATAGTGATGGCCCTCTGCCCGCACCTAGCACAGCGCCTCCTGGTCCAGTACCCCCACACGCTCTTGCCCGCTGGTGCTGTTCCAGGCTTCCCGCAGCAACCTGCACGCCCCACACCCCCACTAGTAGCCCCCTGTCCGCACCTGGAACAGCGTTTTGTGGTCCAGCAGCCGCGGGTCAATCTTTGCCGGCGCCTTGAAGCCCAGGCACACCACAAAGATCTCCGCCGACGTGTTCCTGCTGGCCGCCGGCTTGGTGGCCTCCACCTTGTCGAACAGCTGGTTGAAGGCGTACAGCAGCGCGTTGTAGTCCTTGGACCTGGGGTGTGGGAGACATGTTAACAGCACAGTCTAACCCCTGAGCCGTGAGAGGGGTGATGAGAATCATGCGTTGTAATCCTTGGACCTGGGGTGTGGGGGTTATGGCCGTTGTTCGTTGAGTGATTGGACTTGTGTGGCGTGCTGTATGCTGCATTGCACGGCAAGCACGGGGCCCGGGATTATGGGAGGCACCCCGTGGCGTCTTGTGATCCTTGGAGCTGGTTACGTTCGGGGATGGTCAGAGCCAACGGGGAATAGGTACAGTCCCCATCTACTTAATATGTCCTCGACGGCGAGGGGAAACTCCCCCGGAGCCGCGCCAGCTGTGCCGGCGTCCGTACGAGTACCGGTATCGCACCAGGCCATAGCCCCGACACAATGCTCCCATATCTTCGCTGCCCCTACGAACGTGAGGCTAGGCCCACCTGAAGATCTTAGTGACGAACGTTCCCTTGGGCGCCAGCACCTCCACCGCCAGCCGCAAGGAGTCCAACACCAGCGTCGACTGCAAGGGAATGGGAGCGGAGCGGTGCAGTTGAGTTGCCGCTTTCAGCAGCGCTGCCACTGGACGGTAGCTAAGCCGGCAGGGCCTTCCCACCGTATGCCTTCCTTTGCGCTCCCTGTGCGTGCTGTGCGCTGCCTGTTTGTCGCACCGCCAGTCAGACCCTAGACGCCGCGCCCCTGTACCCCTCGCTCCGCGTCTCCTTTTCGCACCGCACGAATACATGATCTCTGGCCGAGTGCGTGACTGTTGCCACCGACAGCTCCCGCACCCCGCCACCCCCGCTCCTTCCCCCCACTGCGGCTGGGCCCTCGCCTGTGTCGACACTGTCGCCGCCACGGCCAGCCCAACCACGTTCTGCACCTGCCCTTTCTCCGGGTGTGCGTCTCCTTCACCCCAGCGCCCCCAGGTCATGCTGCTTCAAGCCGGAGCCCTCCACACCCAACCGACCTGGATCCCGTGTTGGTGCAAATTGGCTGCACGAGCACGCCTCCGCCCTCCCTCCCCACACCTCCCGACGTCCACGCCCGCCCGTTCAAGCTGTAGCGCCAAGGGCTGCATGAACACGCCTTACCCAACACACGTCCCGACGACAACGCTGCACATGCCGTAGCGGTCTAGTCCTCTTATACTATGCTCTGAAACATGCCTTGTACCCCCCTTCGCTGCATCCTGCTACACACTTCCCGACTACCCTGTCCGCACCTGGCGGTACACCTCCTCCCTCACCCCCCACACTTCCCGACTACCCTGTCCGCACCTGGCGGTACACCTCCTCCCTCACCCCCCACACTTCCCGACTACCCTGTCCGCACCTGGCTGTACGCCTCGCTGGCCCACGCTCCTCCCACGTTGGGCGCACCGTCGTGCAGCACCACGTCCATCTTGGCGCCCCCCGCCTCGCGCTTGATGGCCGCGCGGCACTGCTGCGTGGTAATGTCGGCCACCAGCGTCTTCGCGCCGCGGATGGGTTTGATGGGCGCCAGGTCCACACCCAGGATGAGCGAGCCCACCGGCATGGTCTTTGCCGCAACTTGCAGCCAACCACCTGGGTGAGGAGTTTGAAAGGGTGGTGGATGTCAGGGATGGGTGGGGGGGCAGGCAAATCCTATCAGGTAATCTGTGCTGAGAACGCCGGCCGGAGGCGGGCAAGGCAGGGCGCGGCAAGTGGCGTGTGCGCTGCCCGCAAGGGACGGCCTCCGTGCACAGTCTACGCAGGGCGCAGGTTGTCTGTAACTTGTCATTACTTCTGAAGACGTTCTTATTGTTGTTACAAGGCTTTTCCAGGGCTGCAGCGGGATGCAGTGGGCTGCAGCGGGCCGCAGCGACCCTCCCCTGCCTGGCGCAGGGTTGATGTAAGTCGGGCACCCCACCTGGTGCCGCGCACAGGTCCAGTAGTGACCGGCATTTTCCCAGGAAGTTGAATTTACGGTTCAGCTGCACCAGCTTGAAAGCAGCACGCGACCGGTACCTGCGCGCCGGCCACGGTAGGGTCGCTGAACGAGTGTAGAGGCGGCGATGCAGAGGAGTCTAGGGCAAAAACTGGGCGGCGCCAATTCCCAGAAAGACCCATATGAATTGTAGGACTTTTTGTCCACCCCCTGTTTGACGAGTGGCTTGCCGCTATTCTTTTATTGCGTTTCTAACGTAAGAAACCCGCCGTCGTAAAGCCGCAACTCACCCTTGCTCCTTCGCCAAGTGGTAATACTTATCTAAACGTCCCTTTCCCTTCTTAGTCTTCCCCATGATGCCTAGTGGTAAAAGCGAACGCCTTCGGTGTTAAGCAGGTAGTGAAGGGGTTTGTTGTCGCCAGCGTCCGGGTATGTAGGCGTTGTATCTAAAGTTGTCGACAGCAATACAGCATAGTGCGGCAGTGCGGCTCACGCATAAGCCTTGCGAACAACGAACATGGGGCATGTGTCCGTTGCCTTGCAACCACCTTGTTTGGGCTGCACCCTTTACGCTCTCCCCCCGCTGCTCGTATAAGTAGGGCCAATACTATATTTACTCAAACGCATCGCACGCGTGCACAAGATTGGCGTGCATAAATCAGGCCCAAACTCAGCTGTCGCTCTGTTCCCAAAAAGACTCCTCGCGGAGACACGAAGCCGCTTCAATTGAACGAATTTACTGTGCCTTGGAAATGCATGTTCCCATACTCTGCTAGGCCAGCCATTCACGCGGGGTCGACTTTGACTCAGCTGCGTCAGCTGCGCTACCAGGCAGTGGACAAGCAATGTATAACAGACTTATTGACAATCAAGCATTTGTGAGCGAGACTGGTCCAGGAGCCCCCGACCAGAGCAGTAAGATGCAAGCCCAAGGGTTTGCACATGGCCAGGCGCAGAAGGTGCAGTCAGGCCTGCGGAGGTCGGCAGCAGCGGCAGAGTCACAGAGGGATGGTGCAGCAGAACTCTTCGAAGCTTCTGAGGCGCAGATACGCTACCGTGCGTACAGGTGCGCACGGTCTGGGTGCACCAGGGGACGGCACGCACCTGGGCACGGCGCCGTCGGGAAAGCATTTGCCACATAGATTTCCAGCACATACAGTTGTACTAGCTTGCGTGGGGTCGTCGAAGACATGCTGTCCCATTGCCATGCCTGGCTATGGTGGCTGCACACTGGCGCCAACCACTGCCCCCTCCAGGTCTGAGTACAGGCGCTATGAAGCATACAGGTACACGACAATCTGAGGCTTCCACGCCCGGATGCACGAAGGATGCATGGCGGAACCGTTGCAGTTGGGGAATCATGGCAAGCGACGCCGCCAGCCAACAGCTACCAGCAGACCGGAACAGAGCCTCGTCCGATCGCCCCAGGGTCGCCTCCACTTGCCAATGCAAAGCAGTCCATTGGGCAGCGATGATAACATGACGCTCTGCACTGTTCGTGCCTTACCGGCCTGCTTCTTGACCCTGCCCAACCCTTGCGCAGCCGCCTCCAAGCAGCTGCGGTGGCCATGGGTGAATCCTTGGCTATCCCGGAGATCGTGGCCATTGGCGGCCAGTCAGACGGGAAGTCCTCGCTGCTGGAAGCCTTCCTTGGTGTAAGTAGCGCAGCACTGGGCAAATGCTCCTGCACAGCCTTCTATTGGAGACCCCATGACTTTGTGCACGGACACACGGAAGGGCGGGCGTGCGCGCACGGGCTCTTTAGCAAGGGCACTGGGCACGCGTGCACGGGTGCTGGTCCGCTCAGTCGGCTGGGTTGTTGGCCTGCAGCACCCAGCGTTACTCTCAGTTCGAATAAACTCAAGAGTACTGCACCGTCATGTATGGCGCTCCCACAGTTTCGGTTCAACGTGCGGGAGGTGGAGATGGGCACCCGGCGGCCGCTCATTGTGCAGATGGTGCACGACCCCACAGCCCAGGAGCCCCGCTGCAGGCTCCAGGAGGAGGACTCAGACGAGTACGGTGGGCACAGCGCCGCAGGCCGGTCACCCACCAAAACCCCGTGCCACCCCTGAGGTTGCTGCTATACAGCACTGACGCGGCGTACCCAAGTCGGTTGTGGTTAATGCCCGTGTGCGTCTTGCCAAGTCTGAACCCGGTTGTGGACCCTCTGATGCCTGTAGGCCCGCCCGTCATGCCTGAGACGGCCGTGGCGGACGCTATCCAGAAACGCACCGAGGAGCACCTGCGCAAGCAGGGCGGCATCGCCGTGTCCTCCAAGCCCATCGTCATGCGGGCAGAGTAAGTGCCGAGCGTTGCAATGTCGCTGCCTGAGCGGCCTGGCGGAAAGGAAGAGGAAAGCGCAGCAGGTGTATCAACCGGTGCCAGGGAGTAGCTGTACACTTTTGCTTGGCCCCTGGCCTACTGTAGTCAGCACACGCCAACATGCGAGACATGAACAGTATGCGAGTGATCCTTAGCCAGCACCCAAACCTAGCTGCTCATTACCAGTCATATCATCTCCCCTGTCTGGTGGATTACAGGTACGCGTACTGCCCCAACCTCACCATCATCGACACGCCGGGATTCATCCTCAAAGCCAAGTCGGGCGAGAGCGACAACACGCCGGAGGAGATCATGGCCATGGTGAAGGCGCAGGCGTCACCCCCGCACAGGTGCGGCATCGCATTTAGGTGGCGCTTCTAGCCCACAATGCTGCGCACTCCCGTGCCACACCACGTGCTGTGGCGGCACCAAACCGCCGCGAATGTCCATGTAGCTTTGCGCACGGCACACCGTGGAGCGTAAGCAAATTCCCTTAATAATCAATCGATGTCCGCAGGATGATCCTGTTCCTGCAGCAGTCGAGCGTGGAGTGGGCCAGCTCCCTGTGGCTCCGCGTGGTGCAGGAGGTGGACCCGTACTTCCAGCGGACGGTGAGCATGAGCAATCGAATCTCCATAAGCCCAACACGCCATGCGCAGGCCTGTTAAGTTTTGGCGGCGTCTCAGACGCATCTGAACAACAACGCGCCGCCCTGTACAGGTGATCGTGGCCAGCAAGTTCGACAACCGGCTCAAAGAGTTCGGTGAGCGCTGGGAGGTGGACAAGTACCTGTCCGCCACGGGCTACCTGCCCCCCAACGTGCGACCGTTCTTCGTGGCGCTGCCAAAGGTACGCCCCTGCACCAACAAGGAATCCGATCGCCATGAGCCAGCCTCCCAGTACCTCTGTGCTAAGCGTCAGCCGGCCCTGAGCCCTCAAACCGGCATGAAGCACCTTTGCCCCGCAGCCGTTTGAATGCCGGTCACCTCCCCGCATGCCTTCTCTACAACCTGGTGTCATGTGTGTTGATTTCGCAGGACCGGGCCATCCAGAGCAGCGCCGAGTGGCGGCGCAGCATGGCGGAGGTGGACGCCGCCATCTTCAAGCACCTGCGGGAGGGCATCAAGGGCGGCTTCGACGAGGAGCGCTTCACGTCGCGCATCGGGTTCAGCAACCTCAAGAAGTAAGGGAGGCTCCCGTGTAGCCTTGCCTAAAGTGATTGCGGCTCGTTAACCCGCCGACATGTCCTGTTCAGTCCTTAGCGTCCTTAATCTGGTGCCCGCGGCCCGCACCAGATTGCAAACACGCTGAGCTTACCGTCAACGGGCAGCTGTACTATGCGGTCAGGCAGCGTTGTACACGTATACTGAGCGTCTAATCATTGTACACAGGTTCTTGGAGGAGGAGCTCAGCCGGCGCTACCGCGAGGCAGCGCCCGCCACGCTGGCGCTGCTGCAGGAGCGCTGCGACGCCGTGTCTTCGGAGCTGGCGGGCGCGGAGATCCGGCTCAAGGCGGCGGAGGACGTGGGCTCGCTGCGCCGTGCCGCCATGCGCTACGCCGACACGGTGGCGCGGCAGGTGGTGTCGCTGCTGGGCGGCTCGGCGGAGCCCGACCCCATGCAGCACGGCCTGACCACCGACGAGGAGCGGGCGGCGTCGCGGGCGCCGCAGGCAGGCTGGGAGCGTGGGCTTTGGGAGTCATGTAGTCCAGCGCCCAGGGCTGCTGCATTCACACTTGCCTGCTACAGTTCGTGGCTGTGGGTCGCGCCGCCGTGCATGCCACACCCCAAAAATGGCAACGCAGCTGCTGTTTTACCGTACGGTGGATGGAGGCTCCCAACTCAACACCTTCACCCACACACACAAACTCCCTCCGCCAGTGGCCGGGCGTGCTGGGCGTCGTCCACCCGCTGCACCACGACAGCAAGCTGTTCGGCGGCGCCGCCTTCGAGCGCTGCCTGGAGGAGTTCCACATGGCGGTCAACAGCATCCGCTTCCCAACCAGTAAGCTGCTTCTTCCTTGGGGCATAACGCGCTTCGACAGCACTGCGGCACTGTACGTCTCTGCAGCGTTGCATCGCGGCTTGTATTAGCGGGCCTAGCGGCACATCTTTCTGCAAACAAGCGCCTGTTGCACAAGCCAAGCCAGACTGTAAGGAGCCGTTGATGAAGCTGCTGGGGTGCCGCGTGGTGTCCGCAGGCATGAGCAGCGACCGCCTGCGCAACATCATGTACGCCTACAAGGGCAAGCACCACACGGGCGGCTCGGCCAAGGCGGCGGAGGACATTGCGCGGCAGGCGGCCAAGGAGGCGCTGGGGCCGCTGCTGGACGCCGCCTGCATCCGCCTGTCCGCCATCCTGCGCCGCCTGTACGACATCGCAGCCGACCGGGCAGCCGCCACCAGTAAGTTGCACAATGCACAGTAGCCGGGCTTCCAATCCTATTTCTAAGACGTAGTCCGTCACACCCTGACTTCAACCTGGCCTCCATGCGCACTGCTGTACCAGTGAATCGTTGAGAACCGGGGCGCAAAGAGATCCCCCTAACCCCTTGTCGCAGCAGTGTTGTTAGGTTTTTCCAACCCACCGCACCCCAACCCAACCCGCTGTCCCGCAGTGGGCAGCAAGGACAACCTGCACCCCTACATCGCCTTCCACGCCGGGCTGCGCACCGCGCACCAGGCCTTCGTGGGCAAGCTGGAGGAGACGGCGCGCGGCATGCTGCGCACGCACCTGGAGGCGGCCACCAGCCAGTTCGCCATGAACATGTACGCGCACATGCAGGACCCGGGGGACCCCATGGACCTGGCCGAGGGGGAGGAGGACGAGGCGGAGGACGAGGGGCCCGCCGGGGAAGGCGACGCAGAGGTACGTGCCGGCCCGGTTGCGGGCGGTTGACTATGGTGCCGGGGTCGCTTGAGGCTGGGCGGATTGCCGTGTGTGCGCTGACGCGGTGTGGCTGCGCCGCGCAGGGTTCCATGCCCACGCCGGCCCAGGCGCGCGCGCAGATGACGGTGCCTGAGACGCCCTCCTCCGCCATGGCTGCCACCGCCCAGGTGCTGCAGCAGCGGCTCAAGCAGGTGTCGCTGGCGGCGGGCGCGGCAGGGGGCCCGGGCCGCTTCGAGGACAACACGCCCAGCCGGAGAGCCACCAAGAGCCGGAGGATGGCGCTGCAGGGGGCCGGCGGTGGGTCAAGCGCATGGCTTCGCACACCGCATGCCGTTGCACCGCTGCGGTCCCGTTTACCAGTTGCTAACGGCCATGGGCTCATGTACATGTCGTTCCAAATATAGCTGACTGCAACCGACTAGGACAGCTCGATTGCGAGCAACTCCCGTACCGAAACGTACTCCAACTTGTGCCCGGGTTGCGTGCCTCCGCCCTGCACGGCAACAGGCGTGCCCTCCCTGGGCGCCGCGTTCGGCGGGCCCGCGGGCGGCGCCTCTGCCTCCTCCGACGATGTGCTGTCGGTGGCGGAGAGCCTGTTCCGCAAGATCCGCTGCGCGGTGGCCATGCAGTACGCGCCCTCCACCCTCAAGTCCACCTTCCTGGACCCCATGCACGACCGCCTGGCGCTGGAGGTGGCCCTGGAGCTGTTCGCACGCAGCGACGCGGAGTTCGGCGGCATGTTCAGCGGTGGGTGTGGGCAGGGATTGACACGGCTGAGTGTTGCAGGTGCTGGTGGGGGCCGCTGCGGTGATTGTGCAGTCACTCAGCGGGTGTGGACATGGGGCATTGTTCGGGTGCTTGCAGCTACGCTCCTGTCCCACGGTTTGCGCGGGTGTACATGAACACACAACCGCACGTGGTATGCGAGGCATCGTAGTCAGCGAGACGTGCACGGTGTGTGCAGAGAGGAAACCCCAACGCGCGTGTCAGTTTGAGCGCTGCATGCTAATCCTGGTGCTTGTGTTACGTGCGCCATCCCCGCAGCCGCCGGCGCTGTGGCCGCCCTCACCGCCAAGCGCGACATGCTGTCCCGCCGCGTGGAGGGCCTCATCAAGTGCAAGAACGAGTTCCAAGAGCTGGCCAAGTGCCTGTGATGTGGGTTAGCTCACCCATGGGCAGCAGCACTCTGCTACCGTAACTTGGTGACGCTTGGTAACCCACTTGGACTGGCTTGACTGACAACAGGCGCTGTGCTGCCAGTGGCGTGCTCGCGTGAGGGCTGTGTGGTTTAACGGGTTGGGGGTGGGGGTGTAGGAGGCGTGTGGGTGGATGTTATGACCAGTGTCGGCACTGCGACATGTAGAACTGGAGGGGTCTGATAGGGTGCACAAGTGCATGTGCATTACCGCGTACTGACACACGAGGAGAGTGCATGCATGCTGACCGTGTGTAGTGGGGCTGTGGAGCTGACCGTGTGTAGTGGGGCCTCACTGGGACAGAAGAGGCCTGCCGTAGCAAGGCCCCTGTGACCACAGTTCGACTAACTGGGACGTAGCTAGGAGCGTACTGCAGGCCCCGTGCGTGGGGTAGCCAAACAAGTTTGGCCTGGAGCTCCGTTGTCGTGCCACTCTGTGCTCGGCCATTGACGCAACCTGGGATGAGCAGGGGGTGAGTCGCCTCTTTGTATCACAAAGTAGCACGTATCTGGCCCAGTGCGTGGGTTACCCAAACAAGCTTGGCAGCTCTGTGACCGTGCTCGGCCACGCTGTGCTCGGCCAGGGTTGAGCAGGGGCGACGATCGCCTTTGGCGGCTAGGCACGTGTGGACGTCTGAACCACAAAGCATCGTAAGCAACACGGTGTTCCTTTGCCAGCCGTGGGTTCATTTTTGGTGTATGACTGCCTGTGATGGACGTGCTGCGCTGGATAGGTGTGCTGCATGTGGTGGACCTGAGCATGGAGGCATGCGGAGGGTCCGCGAGAAGCCAAGCGAGGGTGGTGCATTGGCCTCCTAGCGTGCAAACTTACCCTGATGACAATAGACTAAATGCGTACCATTTGGGCGGCGACTAAGTCTGGAACTCCTCTCTTTGGTCTTTTTGCGTGTGCCCGCAAAGCGTATCCGAGCAAGGACAACCGTTGTTGGCGGGCGGTCAACCGAACCAACGGACTCGTGGCGGGCGTTGAGCCTGCGTTCTAAGCGAGGTATACCGCAGACTGCGGTGGATGTATCTGCAGTTTGCCTATTGTATAGTAGACCGGTGTGTAGCCGCATTATAGTGGCCAGCATCCTCGGGACTATCAGGCTTTCCTTGTGAGCGGAGTATGAAACAGAAGTACATCTCTTATCATACGTACCCCTAGTTGACGCTGCGCCAAATGGGCACCTGCCCTCCGATGTCGCGCTGGGCGATGGTGTTGCTTGCCCTGGTGCTGGCGCTTGCTGCAACTGCCGCGTCCGGTGAGCAATTGCTACAATGGAAGGGAAACAAAGAGCGACAGCTTAACAAGACACAGCGGGCTGGAGCGCGACGTGTGGGACGTCTGTCGCCATGTCACAGCAAACACAGCTTCTGCAGCTTTTAAGATCGACGTTGCAGCCTACGACATGAAAGCTATGCAATTTAGCGTTCGCATTTAAGCTATATCAAGCGCATGTTACGCTGGTGAAGAATATGCATACGAAAGGCCACCTGACCTGGGTTGTTGAGCGGGGCACCTCAAATGCCACAACCCCTGAAGCACGGAGAGAGGGGTATGCAACTTAACCCACATTCCCTGCCCTGAAGCACAGCCCTCTACGAACACAGCCCTTCACCCTACGAAGACACTCTTTATCCTCCCCGTTGCCCCTGCCCCTGTCCAGGCTGTGACGTGCCACCCGGCTGGACTTTCCGCGCCAGTGAATCACAGCTGTACAACACCATGGCATCGTACACCGTGCCTATCGACGAGTTTGACACGCAAGCACTGGCAGACGATTGCCATTCGCAGCCGGGGTGCTCTGCAGTGTTCATCATGCCTGAACTACCTGCGTACGGCACAATGTACACTGAGTACAGAGTTGAGCTGAAGGAGTACAGCGAGTCCGAGTGGGTGTCAGTTGATCCTCCGGCCGGAACGTCCGGTGAGGACCTGTGCCTTGGGACCATGGTGGACGACAACACAGAGGTCCTGCCACCTAACGCCGAGGCGCCGCCTTCCGAGGGTGCGTATTAGCAAGGGTACGGTACTTTTCCTCTCCCTTGGCCAATACCCTGCATGTACTTGCGTATTGCGGACCTGCTGCACTGTTGTCTACCATATACTATCCATGGTCCGCGTTTCGCTGACTACCGTACCGGGCAAGCCCACTGACGCCACACTGTGTGTGCTACCGTTCAGGTGGATGCCAGGTGCCGACCGGCTGGACCTACCAGCACCGGCGCATGCATCAGGGCTCCACCCTGGCCGCCCTGACCATCCCCGCGGACATGCTGAACACTGAAACCCTGGCGGCCGAGTGCCTTGCCACCGACGGCTGCGTCATGGTCGCCATTATGCCCCTTCTCGCCATGGGCACAACCATATTTGAAGAATACAGCATATCATTCCAAGGGCAGTGCGACGATGAGTGGATTGATGTGTGGCTGGACTCGAGCGTAGCTGAGGACTTGGCAGATGTCTGTATGGGCACGATGGTGCTGGATGGCGCACACGAGCCGCCAAGCGCAGCGCCCACCCCAGGGCAGCAAGCTACGCCTGCATCGTCGCCGGGGCCCAAGCCCGCTCCCATCCAGCAAAGTGAGTGAAACCGCCTCACCTGGTTGGTGACCTATGTCAGGCACCCCGCAAGTGGCCTGGTGGCATTTGGCAGTCATAATTGCTGGCACCTGCCAACTGCAGGCGTGCAATGGGTATTGTGCGAGGGGTGTAGCGCCTCTGCCTAGCTTGCCTAACTTTGCAAAGCGACGCCGATTGACGTGCTAGAGGAAATTTCCATATATTGCTCCTGGCTTCCACGCCCTTTCCTGCAGGCTGCGCCACCCCAGACGGCTGGACCTACCGTAACGCCCGTATGCAGCAGGGAGGCGACCTCAAGGGCACCACCATCCCGCTGGCCGACCTGGACACGCAAGCCCTGGCGGACGAGTGCCTGGCCATGGAGGACTGCAACGCAATCTACATCATACCCCTGCTGCCAGCGGGGGGCACCATGTACACGCAGTACCGGGTGGTGTTTAAGACGCAGACCGATGCGGCATGGCTGTGGGTGGACCCCCCGCGCAGGGGCTCCCTTGGCGGCTTGTGCCTGGGCACTTTCCTGTACGGCGACTCACCGCCCGAGTCGCCGATGCCGGCACCCTCACCGTCGCCCTCGGCAACACGGACACCGTCCCCTGCCAACTCAGGTACGGCTTGGGGCCTTGGAACCCGTACCGACAGTCCGACAGCTTGTACGACATATGGTATCAGTGGTGCACACTCTGCACCTCCCTGAGCCATGCATGCGCACCGTGACCAGGGCCTTGCCCCTTGCGCATGTCCCCAGCCCTCCCTCGTTGTACGACACCCCATATACACCCCGACCATCTACATACCGTGTACTGATACGTTACTGACACTGTAGGCCAATTTCCGTCGAACAACTGCACGGTTACCGTATCTGATATACTGACCAGTGTACCGTACTTGGACACCTGCCCGTACCCACGCACCGTGCAGCGGTGTGCCGGGTGCCTGACGGCTGGACCTACGTCGCCGGGCGCACTCAGAGCTCGGGCACCATCCTCATGAAGTCCGTGCCACTCGGGGAGCTTGATACACAAGCCCTGGCCGACGAGTGCCTCACCATCGAGGGCTGTACGGCAGTCTTCCTCGTGCCCGCGCTCCCGGCGGGCGGCACAGCCTACACGGACTACCGTGTCGAGTTCAAGAGCGCCAGTGACGCCTCCTGGGTGTGGGTTGACCCGCCCTTGAGGGGCTCCCTGAATGGCCTGTGCCTCGGTACCTTTGTCAACAACGGTACCACGTCGCCCGCGCCCGCGTCTGGGCCAAGCCGCCCTGCGCCGAAGGCGAGTCCTGCGCCGGCGTCCACACCCTCGCCGTCGGGCACAGGTGAGGCATGGGATGTCATTGGTCGTGCAGTCCGGGACAGTGCGCGAAAGCGAGGGTGGGGAGGTGGTGGCCAGTGGATGAACCGTCCTCGGCTTGCGACAATAAGACGGTGGCGGCACCAACCTCCACACAATGTGGGTTAAGGGCCCCGGGGCACATTGTGCTGCCCAACCACACTGTGAACCCCTGCAACTTTGTTCCTACCGTGTTATTCCTGCTCATGCTCCCAGGCTGCGGCTGGGTTCCCCCCGGCTGGACCTTCGCCCCCGCCACGGGCTACCCCGGTCCCTTCCTGCTCAACCTCACGGTGCCGGTGCCCGACCTGGACCTCCGGGCCCTGGCCGCCAACTGCTCCGCCACGCCCGGCTGTACAGCACTGCTGCTGCTGCCGGTGGCGAATGCCGGCACCAGCAACGTCACCAGGTACAAGGTGTGCCTGAGGGGCGCAGCCAACAGCACCGAGCCGCTGGACTTCTGGCAGCTGCGGTGGTGGCCCACGCCCTGCAGCGGGACGTTCACCAAGACAGGCAACAGCACTGGGCCGACCACCTCCCCGGCGCCTGTGCCGGCACGTGTGCCCAAACCGTCCTCCTCACCTTCGACCTCACCGTCGCGCTCGCCGACGCCAACGCCAACACCCGCACCTGGTTACTCGACGCCAACGCCCGCGCGTGCTCCCGCAACGACGCCTTCCCCGTCTCCATCTTCCTCTCCGGCTCGAGGAAGTAAGTGACGTTGGTGCTGGTTAGCCATTTTGGGCAGTTTGTCCTGGGAGGTGCGCATGTCAGCATCGGACGTCTCGTGCCAGTACCAGGGCCTTTGGCTATGGGACAGGGGCACTATGTCGCCGCCAAGTGCGCATACTGGCAACGTCAAGCTGGCCTTCTTCCTTAACAGCGACACTGTTGCTGCAAGTCGGTTATCAGATTGCACCTTAACACACCGTGCAACAAGCATGTCTTGCCAGGTTGCCCCATGTGGGCTTTGTGGGCCCTGCCGCACGCACTCAACAACGCTTTGCACGCCAGGATGTAGGTGTGAGATAATCGCCTGACACGCTTGGAGTAGGTTCATATCTTGCCGAGTTACGAGCCCGTGGGGCTTTGGGCGAGCCCGGAGGGTCTGGCCAATTTCCCTTGGGCTCTGCGGGGCTGGCCGTGTGGAGGATACCGTAGGCGCCTTCTTGCCTTGGGTTCTCACAATTCGCAACGCTGATCCTGTCCTATTTAATGATGCTGCTTTGACCACAACCCACCCGCCTACCCTAACTCGGGAGGCTGTTGCATCAAAGTATGCTCTGCAACAATAGCGCGCCCCACATGAGATATCTGGCACAGGCCTGTCACCAAGTCACATGCCCCCTCTTCCACCCCCTCCCAGGCTGCGGCTGGGTGCCCCCCGGCTGGACCTTCGCCCCCGCCACGGGCTACCCTGGGCCCTTCCTGCTCAACCTCACGGTGCCGGTGCCCGACCTGGACCTCCGGGCCCTGGCCGCCAACTGCTCCGCCACGCCCGGCTGTACAGCACTGCTGCTGCTGCCGGTGGCGAATGCCGGCACCAGCAACGTCACCAGGTACAAGGTGTGCCTGAGGGGCGCAGCCAACAGCACCGAGCCGCTGGACTTCTGGCAGCTGCGGTGGTGGCCCACGCCCTGCAGCGG
>VFQN01001100.1_pt1 | contig 47255 bp, 50 predicted proteins | sample 3512371 | NCBI WGS metagenome assembly VFQN01 (sample SAMN10412370, study PRJNA504923) | tailings metagenome | isolation source: Replicate 2 from Balatoc abandoned mine | place: Philippines: Itogon, Benguet | collected 2017-08-28
GAAAAACCAAGTATCAAAGGGTTTATCCTGAAAATCCTGTCCATCCTGTAAATTCAGGTTTTTACGGCATTCACCCGACGGCACACGTCCAGAAACAAATGCCCGTCGGTGCCGAGCACGATCGCCTGCACGCCGCGGTCGCGCACCGACCGGCCGTAGACGGGATCGGGCCTGTTGCCGATGGTAGTCATCACGTGCTTGCCGTGTTTGCGCGCCGCCGCCACCACCTTCTCCAGCGCCGCCGCCATCTTCGGATCGTCAAAGGTCGCATGGGGAACGCCAAGCGCGATTGACAGGTCGGTCGGCCCGATGAAAAACACCTCCAGCCCCGGCATCGCCGCCATCGCCTCGAAGTCCTGAAGCGTCGGCGTGTCCTCGATCAGCGGAATCACCATCAGTTCGTCGTTGGCACGGCGCACATGCGCGTCCCAGTCGCCCGGCGCATACCCCGCAGAACGCACGATGGCGCAGGCCCCGCGCTCGCCCGCCGGCGCGTAACGCGCATAGTCCAGCGCCAGCGCGCAGTTCTCGCGCGTGGCATGCGAGATCGCAATGCCGGCCGCCCCCATGTTCATCAGCTTCAGTATCAGCGTGCGCTCGACATCGGCGATGCGCACAAAAGGCGTGATGCCGGCGGCATCGGCGGCGCGGATAACGTGGGCACAGGTGTCGAAATCAAGCGCGCTGTGCTCCATGTCGATGATCACGAAATCGAGGCCGGCGGCGGCCGCCAGTTCGGTGATCATCGGACTGCCGCTGAACAGGATGAGGCCGGTGACGGTTTCGCCGCGTGCCAGCGCGGCGCGGATCGGGTTCTTCTTCATGGGGGTCATGGACGGAAACAGTCATTGCACATCGGAGAGGCGTCGAGGTTACTCCCCGCCCCCGCACCCGGCAAGGCCGTGCGCACCGGATGACCAGCATCCGGAACCCGCGGCGCCCCGGAACGCGGGCTGTGATAAAAATCCGGCAGCGAACAACAGATGCCGCACCACTTCCAGGACACCAAGGACTACGCGATGGCCGACACCCATGACGCGCAACTGAGCCCGGCAACCGTGCTCGCGCAGATGAAGCAGAACGGCGTGACCCACGTCGTATGGCTGCCCGACAGCGAGACCAACTGGCTCTACACACTGATGAAGGGCGAGCCGGGGCTGACGCTGATCGCCGTGGCGCGCGAAGGCCTTGCCTTTTCGACCGCCGCGGGACTTCACACCGGCGGCAAAGTACCGATCATCCTGATCCAGAACACCGGCATGATGGAGGCCGGCGATTCGATGCGCGGCTGGGGGCTCGGGCTCAACATCCCGGTGGTGATGCTGGTGGGTTACCGCGGCTGGACCCGGCACGGCGTGACCAAGGATACTGCCGCGGTCTACACCGAGCGGTTCCTCAACGCCTTCGGCATCAACTACTACCTGGTCGAAAACGACCAGGACGCCTCGCGCATCGGCGTCGCCTTCGAGGAGGCGCACCGTAACCGGCGGCCGGTCGCGGTGTTGGTGGGCGACGAATACCACGGATTCAACAGCTGACCGCCCGGAGGAACCCGACATGATCGTCATGCAGGAAATGTTCAGGCTGTTCCAGCAGCACCGCGGCAACGCCATCGTGATCCCGGGCCGCGGCAACCGCCAGTGGCATGAAATCAGTTCCCTGCCCCGCCGCGACCTGCCGCTGGGTGATCCGGCGATGGGCGGACATGCCGGGTTCGCGCTCGGGCTGGCGCTGGCACTGCCGCGGGAAAAAATCGTGCTTTTCGACTCCGAGGGCGACCTGCAGATGAGCCTCGGGGTGCTGGCCATGGTCGCCGAACACAAGCCGAAGAATTTTTATCACTTCCTGCTCGACAACGAGTGTTACGCGACCACCGGCGGCCAGCCGGTACCCAATGCCGCCAATGTCGCCTACGACCAGATCGCGCGTGCCTCCGGCTATCCCTCGGTGCATGCATATACCAACCTCGAAAGCCTCTCGATCGACATCGGCCGCATCCTCGCGGCGCCGGGACCGGTATTCGTCGCGATGAAAATCGTGCCCGAGATCGAGAACCGGCCGATGGGCCAGCGCCCGCCGCGCCTGCTGCGCAGCCGGGAACAGGTGCTCGCCGATTTCAGCGCCGAACTCGGCATCGCCGGCTGAAACCGGCCCCGCGGCGCCGGCACATGGCCAAGCCGGCGCCGATGTGTTATTCAGGCGCCTCTTCGTCTTTCCAGAGGCCCCGCATGTCCCGAGAAACCGCCCTGACCGCCGAGGTCGCCCGCTTCACCGTCCGCACCAAGGCCTCGCAGATTCCCCGCGGCGTGATGCACCACGGCAAACGCTCCCTGCTCGACGGCCTGGGCCTCGCGCTGGCCGGCAACGCCGCGGAGTCGGGCCATGTCGTGCGCCGCTACCTGAAGACGCTGGGGCTGCCGCTGGACAGGGGCGCCACCGTGATCGGCACGACAATCAAAGTACCGCCGCGTTTCGCCGCTTTTGCCAACGGCATCGCCATCCACGCCGATGATTACGACGACACCCAGCTCGCGGTGGCCAAGGATCGTGTCTACGGTCTGCTGACCCACCCGACGGCACCTGCACTGCCCGCCGTTCTGGCCCTGGCCGAGCGCGACAAGCGCTCCGGCCTCGAGCTGCTGGCGGCGTACCAGATTGCAGTCGAGGTCGAAACCAAACTCGCCGAGGCGATCAATCCGCGGCATTACGCCGACGGCTTCCACTCCACGGCCACCTTCGGCGTCATCGGCGCGGCTGCCGGTGCGGCACGGCTGCTCGGGCTCGACGCCGCGCAGACCGCGCAGGCGCTGAGCCTGGGGGCCAGCCAGGCCGCGGGCCTGCGCGAGAACTTCGGCACCATGACCAAACCCTTCCATCCCGGCCGTTCTGCCGAATCCGGCGTGCTGGCGGCGGAACTGGTCCGCCTCGGCTGGAGTGCGGCACCCAATGCACTGGAAGCGAAGCGCGGCTTTTTCAACGCCGCCGGCGGCGGTTATGACCCGCAGGCCATCCACGGCAAGCTCGGCAGGCCTTGGACCTTTGCGATGCCCGGCGTATCGATCAAACCCCATCCCAGCGGCTCGCTGACGCATCCCGGCATGGGCGTCATGCTCGAGCTCGTGCTGCGGCACGACATCAAGCCGGCGCAGGTGCGCAGGATCCGCGTCGGCACCAATCGCCACATGCCCAACACGCTGATCCACCGTCGTCCGAAGACGGAGCTGCAGGCCAAGTTCAGCATGGAATTCTGCATGGCGATATTGCTGCTCGAGCGCAAGGCCGGCCTGGCGCAGTTCACCGACGCCGTGGTGCGGCGCGCCGATGTGCAGCGCATGATCGGCCTGGTCGAATTCGGCGTGCATCCCGAGGCGGAAGCCGCGGGCTACGAAAAAATGACGACCATCATCGACATCGAGCTGAAGGACGGCCGCGTGATCAGCGGCCGCGCCGATTTCGGCAAGGGCAGCCCGGCCAATCCGATGAGCGATGACGAAGTCGCCGCGAAATTCCGCGAATGCGCGGCCTGGGGCGGCCTGCCGGCAGCGCGTGCAGAGCAGGTGATCCAGCGCGTCTTCAACCTTGAGAAACTCGGGTCGGCACGCGAGCTGACGCGGCTCCTGGTGCCGGCTCCGCGGCGCAAAGGGTCGGCCGGGGCGGGAAAATAGACTAAACTAGCCCCCTATTTACCCGGAGCACCCATGAGCAAGCTTCCCCGCATCGGATTCATGCTGGGCGATGTCACCGGCATCGGCCCGGAAATCGCCGCAAAACTGCTGGCATCAGGAAAACCCTCGCAAATCGCGGAAATCGTCATCATCGGCGACCGGCGTGTGCTCGAACTCGGCATGCGCGATGCCGGCGTCAAATTTCCGTACACCGTCTGCCGCAGCATCGACGAAGTGGCCTGGCCGCGCCAGGATCTGCCGCTGATCGACCTCGGCAATACCGATCCGGCGAAGTTCCCCCAGGGAACATCGTCCGATGAAGCCGGCAAACTCGCCGGCGACACTTTGAAATTCATGATCGACCTCGCGATGGCCGGCAAACTCGACGGCATCTGCTTCGCGCCGCTTAACAAGGGCGCAATGAATCGTGGTGGCTGGAAATTCAACGACGAGCACCAGATGTTCGCCAAGCTGACCGACCACAGCGGCTTTTTCGGCGAAATGAACGTCATCGACCAGTTCAGCACCTTCCGCGTGACCTCCCATGTCGCACTGCGCGAGGCCGTGAACATGATCACCCCGGAGCGCATCACCGCAGCCGTCAATCTCGCCAATGACACGCTGCGCGCCACCGGCAAGGCCGCGCCGCGCATCGGCGTTGCCGCGCTGAACCCGCACAATGGGGAAAACGGCCTCTTCGGTGACGAGGAAATCCGCATCATCCGCCCCACCGTCGACAGGCTGAAGGCCGGCGGCATCGACTGCAGCGGCCCGATATCCTCGGACGTGATTTTCCTGCAGGCTCTCAAGGGAAAATTCGACGGCGTCGTCATGATGTACCATGACCAGGGGCAGATTGCGACCAAGCTGCTCGGCTTCAACAAGGGCGTCACTGTGACCGCAGGACTGAAATGCGTGTTCACGACGCCTGCCCACGGCACTGCCTACGATATCGTCGGCCAGCGCAAGGCCGACCCCGGTGCAATGGAGCACGCCTTTACCCTCGCCACCCGGCTCGCTGCCGGACGCAAGGCAGCGGCTGCCGCAAACGCGGCGGCTTGAATCCGCAGCAGCAACCATAACCAACCTTATAACCGGAGGAAACCCATGAACCGACACCTGAAGACGCGCCTGATGGCGGGCGCCGTGCTGGCCTGCTTCGCCGCACCCGGCATCGCCGCCGAATGGCAGCCGACCAAACCGATCCGCATGCTGGTGGGCTTTGCGCCCGGCGGCGGCACCGACACCACCGCCCGCGCAATGGGCAACAAGCTGAGCGAGCGCCTCGGTCAGCAGGTGATCATCGACAACCGCCCCGGCGCGGCCGGCAACATCGCCACCGAGATCGTGGCGGGCGCAACGCCTGACGGCCACACCATCATCATGGGCACCATCGCCGCGCTGGCCATCAATCCCGCGCTCTACAAGAAGCTCCCCTTCGATCCGCTGAAAGACGTGCTGCCGATCACCCGCGCGGTGGATTCCACCAACGCGCTGGTCGTGCACCCCTCGGTGCCCGCCAAAAGCGTCAAGGAATTGATTGCGCTGGCCAAGACCAAGCCGCTCAACGGCGGCTCCTCGGGTGTCGGCGGTGCCGGCCACCTCGCGCTGGAACTGTTCAACCTGCAGGCCGGCACCAAGATCGTCCATGTCCCGTACAAGGGCGGCGGCCCGGCGATGGTCGACCTGCTGGGCGGCCAGATCAACCTGATCTTCGCGACGGCCGCGAGCGCGGTCGGCCACATCAAGTCCGGCAAGATCCGCGCGCTGGCCGTGTCCACGGCCAAGCGCTCCGGCCTGCTGCCCGAACTGCCCACCGTGGCGGAAGCCGGCCTCAAGGGCTTCGAGGCCAACAACTGGTACGGCCTGCTCGCGCCGGCGAAAACGCCGCGCAACATCATCGACCGCCTGAACAAGGAATCCATCGCGGCGCTCAATATGCCGGACGTCAAGGATCTGCTGTTCAGGCAGGGCCTGGATGTCTCGACCAGCACGCCTGAAGCCTTCGGCGCCTATATCAGGGCGGAAAAGGCGCAGTGGGAAAAGGTGATCAAGGCCGCCGGCCTGTACCACACCAACTGACAAGCAAACTAAATCGTTTGCTGACAAAAAAGACTGCGGGACACTGGCCCCGCAGTCTTTTTTTTTGCGAAAATGCTGCACCGCACACCACAGCATCGCATTCCAACAACTCCGGAGTGAAACCCAGATGACACTACTGCGTCGCATCACCCCCTTGCTCGCCGCCGGACTGTTCGCGGTTCCGGCACTGGCCGCCGACTGGCAACCCAGCAAACCGGTCCGCTTCATCGTCGGCTTCCCGCCCGGAGGCGCCACCGACCTCGTCGCGCGCATCCTGCAGCCCAAGCTGGCAGCCAGCCTCGGCAACCAGGTCATCGTCGACAACCGTCCCGGCGCCAACGGCGTGATCTCGATGCAGATCCTGTCGCGCTCGGAGCCCGACGGCCACAGTGTCGGCATGTCGCACATCGGCTCGATGGTGGTCAGCCCGGCCATCCAGAACACCGGTTATGACCCGATGAAGGATTTCGTGCATGTCGGGATGCTGGTCACGCTGCAGAACACCCTGATCACCCATCCCTCGGTGCCGGCAAAAAATATCGGTGAATTCATCGCCCACGCCAAAAGCCAGCCCGGCAAGGTCAACTATGCGACCTCGGGCGTGGGCAGCCCGGGCCACCTTGCCGTCGCGCTGCTCGAAGGCATGACCGGCATCAGCCTGAACCATGTGCCTTACAAGGGCGGCGGTCCGGCCATCACCGATCTCATCGGCGGCCACGTGCCGGCATTCATGGCGGTCATCTCGACCGCGGTGCCCCATGTGCAGTCGGGCAAGGTCCGCGCGCTCGGCGTCACCGGCGCCAAACGCGCCGAAGCACTGCCCGCCGTGCCGACCATCGCCGAAGCCGGCGTCAAGGGTTACCTCGCGATCAACTGGTACGGCCTGTCGGCCGCGCCGAAAACGCCGCCGGCCATCATCAACCGGCTGAGCAAGGACTTCACCGCCGCGCTGAATGCCCCCGACGTCATCAAGCAGCTCAAGGATCGCGGCATCGATTCGTCGCCGTCGAGCGGCGCCGAATACCAGAAGTTCATCCGTGAAGAACAGGCGCGCTGGGTGCCCGTGATCAAGCGCGCAAAAATCGAAGCCAATTGAGCGCCGCCTGAGCCACCCCGGCACCGGGCTTCGCCGGAATACCGCCCGTCCCGCCTCTGCGCGACGGGCGGTTCTTTGTCCGGCAATGCGCTTCACGCGCAGTAAAATCCCGTGGCGACCCGCAGCAGCAACGGAGGAATCCCAGAAATGATCATCGACTGCCACGGCCACTACACCACCGCCCCCAAATCGCTCGAAGCCTTCCGCCAGAAGCAGATTGCCGGCCTCAAGGATCCGGCCCTCAGTCCGGCGAAAAACTCGCTGAAAATCACCGATGACGAACTGCGGGAGACCATCGAAGGCGCACAGCTGCGCATCCAGCGCGAGCGTGGCACCGACATGACCATATTCTCGCCGCGTGCCGGCGGCATGGCCCATCACGTCGGCAACGCCGCCACCAGCGCGCTGTGGACCGACATCTGCAACGAGCTGATCCATCGCGTCTGCACGCTGTTTCCGAAAAACTTCATCGGCGTCTGCCAGTTGCCGCAGAGCCCCGGCGTGCGGCCCGACAACTGCATTCCGGAACTCGAACGCTGCGTGAAGGAATACGGCTTCATCGGCTGCAACCTGAACCCGGACCCCTCCGGCGGCTACTGGACCGACCCGCCGCTGACCGACAAGTGGTGGTACCCGCTGTACGAAAAGATGGTCGAACTCGACGTGCCGGCAATGGTGCACGTCAGCTCCTCCTGCAATCCGGCCTTCCATTTCACCGGCGCGCACTACATCAACGGCGACACCACCGCCTTCATGCAGTTCATCACCGCCGACCTGTTCCGGGATTTCCCGACCCTGAAGTTCATCATCCCGCACGGCGGCGGCGCGGTGCCCTACCACTGGGGCCGCTACCGCGGGCTGGCGCAGGACATGGGTAAGCCGCCGCTGCAGGAGCACCTGATGAACAACGTGTTCTTCGACACCTGCGTCTACCACCAGGCAGGCATCGACCTGCTGACCCGGGTGATCCCGGCCGACAATATCCTGTTCGCCTCGGAGATCGTCGGCGCGGTCAAGGGCATCGACCCGGAAACCGGGCACTACTACGACGACACCCGGCGCTACATTGATGCCGTGGACACGATCAGCGCCGCCGACAAGAAGAAGATCTTCGAAGACAACGTCTACAAGGTCTATCCGCGCTTCCGCCGCCCGCGCTGAGAAACAGGCCGGACGGCCGCGCGCCGTCCGGCAGTTCCGTTCAGGCCTTCTTGATGATCCGCAGCACGACGATCAGCACGATAGCGCCCACGGTGGCGACAAAAATGCTGCCGAGAAATCCGCCGCCGGCGGACAGGCCCAGCGCACGGAACAGGAAACCCCCGACCAGCGCGCCGAGTATGCCGACCACGATGTCGCCGAGCATTCCGAAACCGCCGCCCTTGACCAGCACGCCGGCCAGCCAGCCCGCGATCAGCCCCACCAGCATCAGCCAGATGAAATCCATGTCTGTCCCTCCATCGTCATCGCTCCGGAGTCGTCAGGTCCATCCGGCAGTCACCAGCCCCTGCATGAATTTATAAATATCTGTTTTTATTGATTATTTATCGAATTTCAGCGTGCCTGAGCAGCGCCCGCCCGTTGCGTTCGACCTGCAGGCCGCAGGACGACAGGCCGCAGCGGTACTCCGTCTTCACCACGTCCCCCGGAGTCACCAGGATCGTGCCGCGACCGCGCCTGGCCGCTCCCGCGTCGTACTCGTAGGCCACCGTGCCGGCCGGCTCGTTGATGGTGATCACGTAACTCCGGTACTCGCCGAAATAAAGCCCCTTCTCCTGCGGCAGCACCATCTCGACGCGCAGCGGAATGCGGTTCTTGGTGTTCGGATGCGTGCGGTAATAACGCTTGACCCGGTCACCGTAATGGAAGGAGGGATCGACCGCGGCGATGCGCTGCATCAGCTTCAGTTCACTCGGCCGCAGCGGCGTGTCTTCGACGCCCATGCCCGTCGCGGACGCCGTCGTGGCCGCAAACACCAGCAACAGCCCGCAAACCTGCATCATCAGCCTCATGCGGCAACGGTATCCGCTGCCGGCCATTGCATCAACTCGTAGGGACCGTCGCTGCTGTTGCCGGAGGCGATGCCGATCCAGCCGAGGCGGCGGTAGAAACGCAATGCCCCGGCATTCGACTTCAGGCATTTCAGGCTCCAGGGATAGGGCACAGAAATCCGCAGGGATTCCAGCAATCGCCGGGCCACCCCGCGCCTCCGGGCGCCCTCCCGCACGTACAGGTGATGCACAAAGGCCTGGGGTTCCCAGACCGAGATCAGGCCGTCGATGCTGCCGTCCGGAGCCACCGCGACAATCACCCGCTCGCCCGCCGAGTCGCGCGCAAAATCCGCATTCCGGCGCGCAGCCGGCGGCAACCACTCCGCGCTGCCCCGGATGTCGGCATACAGACGCTGCAGTGCCGGCGCATCCTCCGGCACCGCTTCGCGCAGTTCATGCATCACTGCAATCCTCCGCATCCTCGTAGGCTTCAGGCCGGAAGCGCGGCGTGCAGATCGCAAGGAAAACAAGGTCATCCCCGCCGGTGTTGGCGATTCTCTGGCGTGCCGACGGCGGAATCATCACGACGTCGCCGGCCTGCACGTCCTGCGGCGGCCAGTCGCCGATTTCCATGCGGCCGCTGCCATCAAGGATCACGTAACGCTCCGTCGTGTCGCGCACCCGGTGCCAGCGCGTGGTGACACCGGGTTCGACCCGTGCCCGCGCGATCGACATGTCCGGATCGTTGTCGTCGTTCGACAGTTCAAGGATGTGGCATCGCTCGTCCGTCAGGACTTCGGCTGCGGGATGGGCACGGAGTATGGGGGGACGCATGGCCACCATTATCGCAGCACGGCCCGCCCCTGCGCCGGCAGACCCCATGAAAAAGGGCCGAAATTGCGGCCCTTTGTCGGTACGGTCGGCGAGTCGCCTATTCGGAAGCGATGCCCGGCACCGGCCGCCGCCGCTCGAGGTGGTAACGCACCAGGGCCATCAGCCGGTACATGCCGTGCACGAACTTGCCGTAGGGCATGGTCAGGAACAGCGCCAGCACGAAGCCGAGGTGCACGGCCAGCCAAGTGCCCATCGCGCCGGTTTCGCGCCAGATCATCAGGCCCAAGCCGGTGAGGCTGATCATGAACAGCAGCACCAGCAATCCGGCGTCCATGCCATCCTGCGCGCGATAGGCCAGTTCCGGATCACGCTTCGCCTTGATCCACAGCAGCCCCGCCGGCCCAATCAGCAGGCCGATGCCGCCCAACGTGCCCAGAAACTTCGGCAGGCTGATGTACGGATACGGCGCCGGATAGTCGAGCACATAGTGGTAAACCGTGGCCACGCTGGTCGCCGCAAGGCACAGCAGGAAACCGTAGAACGTGAAATGGTGGAAAATGCGGCGCGCGAAGGATTTCTGCTCGGTCGGATAGGTGCAGCCCTCGCCGCCGCCGCCGAGGTTCTTCAGCGTGAAGGCGTCATGCATGCCTTCCGCCAGCGGCTTTTTGACGAAGTCCGCGAGTTCCTCGCCCATGTACGGCCAGAAACGGACGAATCCCATGAACAGCGCCACCATCGCGAAGAGGAACGCCGCGCCGAACATGCCGGCCATCAGGTTGTGCGGCATCAGTGCGTAGAAAGAACCCTGCTCGACGCTGTGCGCGGCGAAAAAGCGCTCGGGATTGCCCAGCGCGCCGGCAATCCAGAACAGCAGCGCGATGCTGAACGCGGAGATCAGGCTCACCGCGATGCCGTTGCTGTCGTAGAGCCTGCCGAGGAAACCCGGCCAGGCGTAGCGGCGGTAGGTCTCGCCGCGCACCCGCGCCATCAGCCGCGGCACGTTGACCTGGAATTCATGCGGCGGCGAAAACTGGCAGGCGTAGAGGCATGAACCGCAGTTGTGGCAGAGATTGCCGAGGTAATGGATGTCGTTCTCGGTGAACTCGAGCCGGCGCGCCATCGCCGGGAACATCGCGCAGAAACCCTCGCAGTAGCGGCAGGCATTGCACACCCGCAGCACGCGCTGCGCGTCCTCGATCAGCGCGTCGAGGGGCATCGGTTTTTCATCAGCCGCGTACATGTTTTGCCGCCTCCTCGCCCGCGATGCGTCCGAACGTGGTGCCGATGGACATGCCGATGCCCGCCAGGTACCCCTTGCCCAATACGTTTCCTGCCATGATCTCTCCGGCTGCGAATATGTTTTTGCAGGGCTTGTCGTCCTGCAGGATCATCCGCGACTTGTCGTCGACGGTGACCCCGAGATAGGTGAAGGTGATGCCGGGCCGCAGCGGATAGCCGAAATACGGCGCGGTGTCGATCTTCTGTGCCCAGTGCGTCTTCGGCGGCGTGATGCCCTCGGTGACGCAGTCGTCCTGAATCGTGTGGTCGAAGGTGCCGGTGCGCACCGCGGCATTGAATTCGCGCACGGTTTTCTCCAGTGCATCCGGGTTCAGTTCCAGCTTCGTCGCCAGTTCGCGCAGCGAATTGGCGCGGATCGGCGGGTAGACCGGCGGCATGAACTTGCCCATGACCTTGGCGTCGACGATCGAATAGCCGATCTGGTCGGGTTGCCCCGCCACCAGCCGGCCCCAGATCGCGTAGCGCTTGGGCCAGAAATCCTCGCCCTCGTCGTAGAAACGCTCGGCATTCTTGTTGACGACAATGCCCAGCGACACCGCATCGACGCGGGTGATGATGCCGCCGTCGTACTTCGGCGAGCGCGCATCGATCGCCACGCAGTGGCCCTGCAGGGGATCACTGATCTGCTTGGCGCCCCTGGCCAGCAGCAGCTTCAGGATGTCGCCGCGGTTGTACGGCGTACCGCGCACGAGGAAATTTTTCGCCGCCGGGCCCCAGGCCTCTTCCAGCCAGTCGAGATTGGCCTGGAAGCCGCCGCAGGCGATGACCACGGCTTTCGCGCGCACCCGGTGCGTCGCGCCGTCGTGGGTGAAGGTTGCCGATTTGAAGGTATCACCGTCGATTTCGAGGTCGGTGACCTGCGCTTCGTAATGCACTTCGACGCCGAGGCGCTCCGCCGAATCGTAGTAGGCGTTGACCAGCGCCTTGCCGCCGCCGAGGAAAAAGGCATTGGTGCGCGACAGGTGCAGCGTGCCGCCGAGCGGCGGCTGGAAACGCACGCCGTGCTTCATCATCCACGGCCGGCACGACGAGGTATGGTGCAGCACGATGCGCGCCAGTTTCTCGTTGGTCAGGCCGCCGGTGACTTTCAGCAGATCCTGCCAGTATTCCTCTTCCGGATAGGCTCCGGTGAGGATGTCCTGCGGCTCTTCGTGCATGCAGCGCAGGTTGCGGGTGTGGCGGCTGTTGCCGCCGCGGAAGGGTTTCGGCGCGCCTTCGAGGAGGATGACGCTGCATCCGGCCTCGCGTGCCATCAGCGCGGCACACAATGCCGCGTTGCCGCCGCCGACGACGAGCAGGTCCCAGGTCTTGGAAGTGTCCAGCATGGATGGGGCTTTCGGCTTTCAGAAAAATTGCGCGAATTATACCCGCGCGGCCACACTGCCCCACAGCGGGAAGCCGCCGCCGCTCACATCGTGAACAACTCGTCCACGGCAAAACGGCGCGGGATCAGGCCCTGGCGGAACGCATGGTGGATGATCAGGTCGAGGCCCGGCCGCAGCGCTTCGATGCCCGACTGGATCGAATCGGCGCCGGGCATGTCCGGCGCCCGCGCGGCGCTCTGTTGCAGCAGGCGCAGCACCTCCTCGCCGACCCAGGGATGGGCGCGCGCGAGATCACGGTGCAGCACCACCACGTGGTTCAGCGGCCGCGCCCCGTAACGCTCGCGCCAGCGCGCGAGTGCCGCCGCGGGATCGGGCAGCACCGGAGCCAGCACACCGTCCTGCTGGTCCGACACCGAGACCACGCCGGCATCGAGTTCCCCCGCGCGCAGCATGCCCAGCAGTGTCTTCCCGGCCGGCGCGCGGCTGACGTTCGACGGCTCGATGCACTCGGGCACATGCGGATCCTCGAAGGCGACCCACTGGATGCTGTCGAGATCCACCCCGTAGTCCTGGGCCAGGACGCCGCGCACCCAGGTCACCGTGGTCACCGAATGTGCGCGGATGCCGACACGCTTGCCGGCGAGGTCGCCCGGTCCGAGCCTGCCGCTTGCGGTGTTGTATGCCAGGCAGGGATGCGGCGGGATCGCCATCACCACGGTCGGCAGCAGCGCCAGCGGCTTGCCGTGGGCCAGCGCCTGCAGATAGGTCACGATCGCCAGTTCGGCCACGTCGAACTCGCCCCGAACCACGGCCTTGAAGGCGTTCTGCGGCAGCTTCACGTCGGCGAAATCGAAGCTGAGCCGCGGTGAAACCAGCGCCCCCGATTTCAGCGCCGCCGTATTGGGGTAGTCGCCGAGCAGCGTTTTCACCCTCAGGGCCTGTGCAGCCGTCATCCTGAAATCCCCTTTCCGCGTTCCTGCGGCTGCCGCCCGCCCCGCCTGCAGCAAAGGCCGGGCACTCGTATAATCCGGGGCAAGCCGCCAATTCGAGCCGCTTCGGAAGATAACACCGGAGGACGCCGCAATGCCTCAGCATCATGGAATCTGCATCCCATTCGCCGCAGCCTGCGCCGCGCTGCTGACACTGGCCGCGCCGGCCGCGGCAGCCGCTGCGGCGGACGACTACCCGGCACGGCCGCTGCGCATCATTGTCGGCTTCCCGCCGGGCGGCGCCACCGATCTGGTCGCCAGGATCATCGCACCGAAACTCGGCGAATCGCTGAAACAGCAGGTCATCGTCGACAACCGTTCCGGTGCCAACGGCACCATCGGCGCTGAAATTGCCGCCAGGTCGACGCCCGACGGCTACAACCTGCATCTCGCCACGCTGGGTGCGCTGGTGATCAGCCCGGCCATCACCAAGGTGCCGTACGATCCGCTGAAGGACTTTGCGACCATCTCGATGACCGTGCAGTTGCAGAACATGTTCCTGGTGCATCCGTCGCTGGCGGCAAAAAACATTCCCGAACTGATCGCACTCAGCAAACAGAAACCCGGCGGACTCAATTACGCTTCCTCGGGCCTGGGCAGCCCCGGTCATCTCGCCGGCGAACTGTTCAAGACCATGGCCAAGGTCGACATGACCCACATCCCGTACAAGGGCGGCGGACCCGCACTGTCCGACCTGCTCGGCGGCCAGCTGCCGGTGTTCGTCGCGGTGATTTCCACCGGCGTGCCGCCGGTGAAGGCCGGCCGTGCCGTCGCGCTGGCGGTGACCGGCGCAAAGCGCTCCTCCGCCCTGCCCGGTGTGCCCACCGTGGCGGAAACCCCGGGCATGAAGGGTTACGAAGCCAGCAACTGGTACGGCATGGTCGCCCCCGCGGGCACACCGCCGGCGATCATCAAACGACTGCAGCAGGAACTCCATGCCACGCTGGGCGCCGCCGACATCCGCGAAGCCCTGCTCTCGCGCGGCATCGATCCGGACAGTTCGACCCCCGAGGAATTCAGCGCCTACATCCGTTCCGAAACGGCAAAGTGGGAAAAAGTGATCCGGACGGCCAACCTGAAACCGAACTGATCACCGGCCGTCGCGCCTGACGGCCCGCAGCCACAGCACCAGCCCGCCGGCCATCGCCACTATCGTCAGCGCGAAATAGACGCGCAGTCCCAGCACCGGGCCGATCAGGCCCGCCGCGAAGGGCGCAATGCCCATTGCAAAAAACTGGAAAGCGGTCGAATAGGAAATCGCCCGGGCATCCGTGCCCGGCGGCGCATGCATGCGTATCAATTGCACGATCGCGGTCGGCATCGCCGCCGCGCCGAGGCCGAAGGCCGCGCGCGCGATGGCCACCTGCAGCGGCGTCTCGATCACCAGCAGCGGCAGATGGGTGAGCACCGTGGCAATCGTGGCATATACCAGCACCCGCCCCGGTCCGATGCGGTCGAGCGCACGCCCCCAGAACGGCAGCGCGATCACGGTGCCCACGGCCATCGCCATCGCCGCCGCGCCCACCCAGAAGGCCTCCTCGGCGGCATCGGCGCCCTGCGCGGCGAGAATCTGCATCACGAACACCGTCACGACGGTCACGCCGCCGTACCACATGATCATGAACAGGAAGTTGAGCAGGTAGAGCAGCCCGAGGCGCGGCACCGCCAGCATGTCTCGCAGGCCGCCGATCCAGCGCACCCGCCAGGGTCCGGCGGCCAACTGCTTGACCTCGCCCACGAGGGCCGCGACCAGCGCGCCGCCGCCGAGCAGCAGTGCGGCACTGACCCAGAACAGCCGGTGCTGCGGCTCGAACAGCGCGATCAGCGCCGCACCGATGGCCGGCCCCAGCGCCTGACCGACCAGGCCTCCGGTCTGCGCCAGCGCGACCGCGCTGCCGATCCGGTTGGGCGGCGTGTTGGCCACCAGCAGCGACACGCCGGCCGGCGTGAAACCGTTGAACACGGCAATCAGCATCAGCAGCGCCGCGAAGGACAGCGGTGATTCCGCGAAAGGCATCAGCAGCATTGCGACACCGATGCCCAGCATCGCCCGCAGCACCATCGGCTTGCGCCCGTAGTGGTCGGCGATGCCGCCCCACACCGGGCTCACGGCGAAGCTCACCAGGTAGAACACCAGCAGCATGTAGCCGACCCAGGTCTCGAGGTTCTCCTGTACACCGAGACCGCGCACCATCAACGGCACGAAGGGCCAGACCATGTTGAAACCCATGCCGCAGACCAGGTTCGCGGACGCGATCACATGGCGGTTGCGGCGCCAGTACGGATAGCGCCGCTCGTCGGAGTCAGCGGCGTGGATGCTCATGAAGCGCCGGAAAACCCTTGAATGCCGATAGATCCCGGTCGTGCGCCACGGGCCTCAATCCCGGAAGAAGGTGCTGATCTCCTCATACACCAGGTCAGGCACCTGCTCCGCCGGGTAATGGCCGCAGGGCAGCGGCTTGATGCGCACGATGTTGGCTGCATACTGCGGCCAGGCCTTGCGCGGATCGAAGTGTTTCTCGGTGTGGCTCTTCTCGCCCCAGTAGACCGCGGTCGGGCACTGGATCTTGCGCCCGGCATTGAAGTCCTCGGTGTCCATCGCCATGTCCACCGATACCGCGGCGCGGTAGTCCTCGCACACTCCGTGGATGTTCTCTGCGGTGCAGACGCGGGCGTATTCCTTCAGCGTTTCCTCGGAGAACCCGCCCTTGCCGATGCCGAGCTTGGTCAGCTTCTGCTTGATGTAGTAATCGTACTTGCCCTCGATCAGTTTTTCCGGAATGTCATAGGCCTGTGCCATGAAAAACCAGTGCGATGAATTGAGCGCCCACTGCCAGGTGGCATTGCTCAGCATGTGATGGGTCGGCAGGATGTCGAAGCTGGCGAATTTCCTGATCTTGTCCGGATGGTCCAGCGCCATGCGGAAGGCGGTGCGCGCGCCGCGGTCATGGCCGGCGACGCAGAACTTGTCAAAACCCAGGTGCGCCATCACGTCGATCTGGTCCTGTCCCATGCGGCGGAAGGAATAGTTGCTGTGGTCCGGCAGGCCGCGCGGCTTGCCGCTGTCGCCGTAGCCGCGCAGGTCGGTGCAGACGACGGTGAAATCCTTCGCCAGCCGCGGCGCCACCAGGTGCCAGTGCACATGGGTCAGCGGATTGCCGTGGATCAGCAGGATGGGCGGGCCGTTGCCGCCGTAACGCAGGTTGATCTTGACCTCGGGGTCGGTGGTCTGGATCTGGACATGCTTGAAACCTTCGAACACGGCGTCGCTCCTTTTTGATGAACCGTCGATGCTACCTCACGATGGCAGCCGGCGTTCATTCCATGCCGCCATATGGACACGCCGGCAGCGGCGCGCAGTGACGCGCATCTCGCGTGCTAACATCGCGGCGTTTGTTCCTGCTGCGTCAGCCACCGGTTGCCGCATCGTGATGCCCGCAATGCGCATTCAGCCGGCATCATAAAAATATCAATAAAATCAATAACTTATATTAAACCTTAGAGAGAGATCATCGCGTCATGTTCAATCCCTTCAAACCGCTGGAACACATCCACGCCGACGTTTTCACCTCGATGCCCGGAAAATTCCGCAAGAAAAGCCGCAGCAGCTGGTCGGATCCGAATCGCCAGAATGCGGAAGTGGAATGTTTCCTCGAGGCTCCCGCCTTTGACCGCGACGGCAACCTGTTCGTCTGCGACATTCCCTTCGGCCGCATTTTCCGCATCACGCCCAGGGGCGACTGGGACCTGGTGATCCAGTACGACGGCTGGCCCAACGGCATGAAGTTCCACAAGGACGGCCGGCTCTTCATCTGCGATTACAAGGAAGGCCTGCTGACGCTGGACGTCAAGACCGGCAAGCTGGAAAACGTGCTGCGCACCGCCTACAGCGAAAGCTTCAAGGGCCTGAACGATCTGCATTTCGCCTCGAACGGCGACCTCTACTTCACCGACCAGGGACAGACCGGCATCGCCGATCCGACCGGCCGCGTGTTCCGCCTGAAGGCCAATGGCGAACTGCGCCGGCTTGCCGAGAACGGTCCCAGCCCCAACGGCATCACGCTGTCCACCACTGAAAAGCATGTCTACGTCGGCATGACGCGCTCGAACTCGGTTTGGCGGCTGCCGCTGATGGCCGACGGCTCGGTGTCGAAAACCGGCGTGGCGATCCAGCTCTCCGGCGGCGTCGCCGGCCCCGACGGCATCGAGATGGATGCCGAGAACGGCCTGCTGGTGTGCCAACTCGGCGTGGGCATCTGGCGATTCGATGCCAACATGCTGCCGACGCACCTGATCTCGTCGAAGAACCACGACAAGCACCACCATCTCGACAACGTCGCTTTCGGCGGCCCGGACCACAAGCAGATCTTCATCACCGAAGCGCTGTCGGGCGACGTGCTGACGGCAAAAGTGCCTTTCGCCGGCAAGAAGCTCTACGGTCACCAGTAACCCGCGGTACGCGCGCCCCGCAGTGGGCGCGCCGCTGGCGCTTACGGGGTCAAGGCGAGTTCGTCATTCAGGCGTATTTCGCCGCCAGCGCCATGCGCCAGCATGCCGATACCCAGCGTGGGCTGCGCCTGGCCGAAGCTGCCCATCAACCCCTGCATGACCATCAGGTCGCGCTCGCCGGTCAGGGGGTTGGCATGGGTCGCCAGGCAGCGCGTTTTCAGCTTGACCGCCTCCAGTTCCACCGCACCGATGCGCAGGCGCCGGCCCAGCCAGGACAGTTCAGCCCAGGGTGCGACGCCCTCGATCACAATGTTGTGGCGGAAACGATGGTCGGTGAGATCCGGAGCCTCCAGCGCCGCCGCGGCCGAAGCGAGGGTTTCCCGGCTGTGCAGGGTGACCTGCCCCGCCTCGTTGTCCTGGTAGCGCGGTGTGACGCCGTCGCCGACCAGCTTCAGCGGCAGGCGTTCGGGATGCCCCTTCAGCGGGTTTTCATCCAGGTCCAGCACGTAGCCGGTCAGCGCCTCGACAATGCGCCGGCGGCCGGCGCCTTCGATCGGCTCGTCGACCAGCACGCGATCGCCGAGCGCAATGCGCAGTCGACCATGTTCGTGGTCGTAACGGGTCTGCAGTCGCGCGAGGCCGGGCGTGTTCGCCAGCACCACGCCCTCGTACTTGCGGCACCAGAGCTCATCCGCCACCGGCGCGTTGGCAAAACGCAGGGCCAGCACGCGGTCGCCGGCCACCCGGCCTTCGGGCAGCACGGTCAGTGCGGTGCAGTGTTCGGGGGTGAACCCCTTGAGCGGATAACGGTAGAGAGCGACGACGCGCGGCATGTCTGCGGACTTTTTGTGGGGTTGATGCGTCCCGGGTGATCCGGCGGCGCTGATACAATTCTCGCCCCAACCTGACAGGCATCGCAATGAAAATCCTCGTTCTTCCCGGCGACGGCATCGGCCCCGAAATCACCGCCGCCACCCTCGCCGTGCTCGACCGCGCCAACACGAAGTTCAATCTGGGCCTCGAATGGGACATCCGCGACATCGGCTTCGCGGCGCTGAAAAAACACGGCTCGACCTTCCCCGAATCCATCCAGCAGGCCGCGCGCGAGGCGCCGGGCATCATTCTCGGCCCGGTGTCACACCTCGACTACCCGCCGAAGGAACAGGGCGGCATCAATCCTTCGGGCTGGCTGCGCGTGCAGCTCGACCTCTTCGCCAATATCCGCCCGGCCAAATCGCGCATGGGCGTCGGCCTCACCGGCAAACCGATCGACCTGGTGATTTTCCGCGAGTGCACCGAAGGCTTCTACGGCGACCGCAACATGTTCATGGGCCGCGGCGAATTCATGCCCACCGAGGACGTCGCCATTGCAGTGCGCAAAGTGACCGCAAAACAGTCGCGGCGCATCGCCGAAGTCGCCTTCGAATGGGCGCGCCGGCGGCGGAAGAAGGTCACCGCCGTGCACAAGGCCAACGTGCTGCACATGTCCGACGGTCTCTTCCTGCGAGAAGTGCGCGCCGTGGCGAAAAACTACCCCGATGTCGAACTCGACGAGAAAATCGTCGACGCGATGGCGGCGCTGCTGGTGCGCATCCCGGACCGCTTCGACTGCATCGTCACCGGCAACATGTTCGGCGACATCCTGTCGGACGAGGCTTCCGAACTGTCGGGCGGCCTGGGACTGGCCGGCTCGACGATGACCGGCGACAACGCCTGCTGCGCGCAGGCTCAGCATGGCTCGGCACCCGATATCGCCGGCCAGGACAAGGCCAACCCGGTGTCATTGCTGCTGTCATCGGCGATGCTGCTGGAATGGCTGGCGGCCAAACACCGGCGTCCGGAATTCGACGCCGCGGCGAAAGCCATCGAGGCGGCGATCGACGCTTCGCTGCAGTCGCAGGACACCCGCACGCCGGACCTCGGCGGCAGGCTCGGCACACAGGCCTATACGAAGCAGCTCGTCGCCGCGCTCTGAACGGAGGAAACGGCGTTTCAGGGGGCTGCCGGACGATGCTCCGGCGGCCCTTTCAGCTCCACGACATTGCCTTCGGGGTCGCTGAGATACAGCGACGGCCCCTGCCCGTCGGCACCGTAACGCGGCTTGATCTCGCCCGGCACGACGCCATGCCGCAGCAGGTGAGCGCTGAGCATGCCTGGATCGAAGGGTTCGATGCGCAGGCAGAAATGCTCCATGTTGCGCCCCTCCGTGCCCGGCGCCGCACCGCCGCGACGGCCGATCTCACCATCCACGGCCACGAGATCGATCAACGCACTGCCGGCACGCAGTTGCGTCATCCCGAGATCCTCGCGTTCTTTCTCCACGGTGCAACCCAGCACATCGCAATAGAACCTCACCATGCGCGGCAGGCTGGCGACCCGCAGCACGACATGATCCAGGCCGAGGATGCTGAACATTGGGGACTCCGAAAATCAAACCGCCGCAGCGGAGACTGCGGCGGTTAATTCATAAGTATTTGATTTTATTTGATTATTTGTTCACGTCACCGATGCAGAGGTATTTCACCTCGACGAATTCCTCGATGCCGTATTTCGAACCTTCGCGGCCGATGCCCGACTCCTTGATGCCGCCGAAGGGGGCGATCTCGTTGGAAATGATGCCGACGTTGATGCCGACGATGCCCGACTCCAGGCCTTCGGCGATGCGCCAGATGCGGCCAATGTCGCGGCTGTAGAAATAGGAGGCGAGGCCGTACTCGGTGTTGTTGGCGAGCTTCAGCAACTCCTCCTCGGTCTTGAAGCGGTAGAGCGGCGCCACCGGGCCGAAGGTCTCTTCGTGCGTGACCTTCATGTCGGTGCTGACATTGGCCAGCACCGTGGGCTGGAAGAACTGGCCGCCCTTTTCATGGCGCTTGCCGCCGGTCAGCACGGTCGCACCTTTGGCCAGCGCGTCGGCGATATGCTCCTCGACCTTCTCCACCGCCTTCATGTCGATCAGCGGGCCCTGCAGGTTGCCGTCCTCCAGTCCGTTGCCGACCTTCATCGCAGCGACCTTTTCAGACAGCATTTTCGCGAATTTATCGTAGACGCCGTCCTGCACGAAGATGCGGTTGGCGCAGACGCAGGTCTGGCCGGTATTGCGGAACTTGGAAGCCAGCGCGCCTTCGACCGCCGAAGCAAGGTCGGCATCGTCAAACACGATGAAAGGCGCATTGCCGCCCAGTTCCAGCGACACCTTCTTCACGGTGCTCGCACACTGCTGCATCAGCAGCTTGCCGATTTCGGTGGAGCCGGTGAAGGTGAACTTGCGCACGACCGGGTTGGTCGTCAGTTCCTTGCCGATCGGGCCGGCGGAACCGGTGACCACCGACAGCACACCCTTCGGAATGCCGGCGCGCTCGGCGAGTTCGCACAACGCCAGCGCCGAATACGGCGTCTGCGACGCCGGCTTGATCACCATCGTGCAGCCGGCCGCCAGCGCCGGACCCGCCTTGCGCGTGATCATCGCATTGGGAAAATTCCACGGCGTGATCGCCGCGCAGACGCCGATCGGCTGCTTGATGACGACGATGCGTTTGTCCGGGGCGTGGGTCGGAATGGTATCGCCGTAGATGCGCTTGCCTTCCTCGGCGAACCACTCGATGAAGGAGGCGCCATAGGCGATCTCGCCGCGCGATTCGGCGATCGGCTTGCCCTGCTCGACAGTCATCAGCTTTGCCAGGTCTTCCTGGTTCGCCATCATCAGCTCGAACCACTTGCGCAGGATGTTCGAACGCTCCTTCGCCGTTTTCGCGCGCCAGGCCGGCCAGGCGGCATTGGCGGCATCGATCGCGCGCCGGGTCTCGGCGGCACCCATCTTCGGCACCGTGCCGACCGGCACGCCGGTGGCGGGATTGACCACGGTCAGGGTCGACTTGTCGTCGGCATCGACCCAGGCGCCATCGATGTAACACTGCTGGCGAAACAGGCTGGGATCTTTCAGTTCGACGGGGGGCTTGGCTTTCTGCAGCATGGTTCGGCTCCTGCGTAGGGGTGTTGTGTCCGGGACAAAGGATGACGTTCAGCGGCCCGGATGTTCAGTGAAACGAGTATAACAAAGCGGATTTGACCAATCCCCGACCAATAAAACGGCACGCTCGGCGTGCATCGGCGGATTCCGGTGCACCGTCATCGTGCCGTCGCCGGATTGCTGATGCTGTGTTTTTGCAACAGCGGCGGCACCGCGCGCCGGAACGCCAACGGCTTGTATATAATCGCGAAACCTGCCGATGGCGGCACAAAAAACAAGTCAAGGATACGCAACATGCTCCATCTTGCCCGTCGTTTGCGCTCGGCCCTGGTCTGCGCCGTGCTCGGACTCGGAGTACTGGGCGGATGCGCCAGCACCGGCGACCCGCGCGACCCGCTGGAGCCCCTCAACCGCGGGATCTACACCTTCAACGACGGCGTGGACACCATGTTCATCAAACCGGCGGCCGAGGTCTACCAGGGCGTGGTGCCCGGCCTCGTGCGCACCGGCGTCAGCAACGTGTTCGCCAACATCAACGATGTCATCGTCGCGCTGAACAACCTGCTGCAGGGCAAATTCGGCGCCGCGCTTTCCGACATCGGCCGCGTGCTGCTCAACACCACGGCCGGCCTGCTCGGCATCTTCGACGTGGCGACTCCGGCCGGCCTGGAAAAGCACGAGGAGGATTTCGGCCAGACCTTCGGTTATTGGGGTGTCGGTGACGGGCCCTATCTGGTGCTGCCCTTCCTCGGGCCGCGCACCACCCGTGACGCGGTGGGCACCGTGGTCTACATGGCGGTCGATCCCATATCCCACATCAATCCGCCGCGTGACCGCAACCAGATTGCCGCGCTGCGCCTGGTGTCCGACCGCGCAAACCTGCTCAGTGCCAGCCGCATACTCGCGGTCGCCGCGCTGGATGAATACGAATTCGTGCGCGATGCCTACCTGCAGCGCCGCCGCAACCTGATTTACGACGGCAATCCGCCGCGGGAAAAACTGGATGGATCCTCGCTGCCCGGCGACTTCAACCCGTCGTCCGCCGGTGGTTCCGCGATCTGGAGCGGCGAATTGCCGACACCGGCGGAAGAGGAAGCCGCCCGCCGCGCAGTCGGTCAGCCGCTTCCGGGTCCTGCAGGCATCACCGCGATGTCAGCAGCGACCGGCATCACCCCTCACTGAGCCACGCCGTACCCCCGCCTGATCAGGACGCCGCGCCGGCCGCCGGCGCGCCGCCCGGCGTCGCCTTCTTGACGTTGTCCATCACCGCCATCGCCGAACTCACCAGTGTCGCCACATCGGCGACGTTGGCCGGCACGATCAGCGTGTTGTTGGTACGCGCCAGGTGCGCGAAGGCATTGACGTAGAGTTTCGCCACTTCGAGGTTCGCCGCCTGGCCGCCGCCGGGACCGTTCAGCGCCTGGGCCACGGTATTGATCGCGCCCGCGGTGGCCTCGGCAATGAGCTGGATGCGGGCCGCCTCGCCCTGCGCGCGGTTGATCGCCGCGGTCTTGTCGCCTTCCGATTTGAGCACCGCGGCCTGCTTCTCGCCGTCGGCAAGATTGATCTCTTCCTGGCGCTGCCCCTCGGACTTCGCGATCAGCGCGCGTTTTTCGCGCTCGGCGGTGATCTGCGCCTGCATCGCCCGCAGGATCGAGTCCGGCGGAGTCAGGTTCTTGATTTCATAACGCAGCACCTTCACGCCCCAGGTGCGTCCGGCCTCGTCGAGCACCGACACCACCTGGCGGTTGATTTCGTCGCGGCTCTCGAAAGTCTTGTCGAGTTCCATCTTGCCGATTTCCGAACGCAGCGTGGTCTGCGCCAGCTGTGTCACTGCCGAGATGTAGTCCGACGAGCCGTAGGACGCGAGTTTCGGGTCGGTCACCTGGTAATAGATGATGCCGTCGACACCGAGCTGGGTGTTGTCGCGGGTGATGCAGACCTGCTCGGGGACGTCGAGCGGCGTCTCCTTCAGGGAATGGCGGTAGGCCACCTTGTCGAGGAACGGGACGATCACGTTCAAACCGGGTTCCAGGACGCTGTGGAACTTGCCCAGGCGCTCGATGACCCAGGCCATCTGCTGCGGCACCTGGCGTATCGATTCGATGGCCACCACGACGCCCAGGGCCACCACGAAAAACGGCACGGCAAACGAACGCTGGTCGAAGGCGATCAGCATGCCGGTCAGGAAAACTACGATGATCAGTTTGGGAAACATGGCAGGCTCTCCGTCACGATGGTCGATTGTCGAAAACTGCGCCTACTGCGGCCGCGCGGACGACACGCGCAGCGTGTTGCCGTCGACCGCATGGATGTAGAACACCCTGCCGCCCGGCGTGCGTTCGCCGGTGACCCGGGCCTCCCACTGCGCGTTGCGGTAATTGACGCGGGCAAGCCCGTCGGCCTCGCTGATCCACGAGTCCAGCGTCACCGCCTGCCCGACATCGAGCCCCGGCCCCTGCATGGCCTGCGCCGCTCGCGCGCTGCCGCGGAAACGCTTCACCAGCAGCACACCGATCACCGACACCCCGGTGATCACCACGGCCTGCACCCAGAAGGATCCACCGAACCAGGCGACAGCCGCGGCGGACAGCGCGGCAATGCCCAGGACCAGCAGGTAGAACGTGCCGGTCAGCATTTCGATGATGACCAGCGCAATGCCGGTCACCGCCCACAGCAGATACGCGTCCATTCGTCCCTCCTCCCGTTCCAGCGCGCTTCGGTGGCCGAAGCATAACCAAGCCCCGTTTGAGCGTCCACGCCGCCGCTCAGGGCTGCAATCCGTCGAGCCAGGATGCGATGCGCTGCGCAGCCTCCCGCCAGCGGACATCCAGCATCATCGCATGCGCCGTGTCCTGCAGTATGTCCAGTTCACCGCGATGCCATTGCGCCGTATCCTCCATCGTAGACGGCGGAAACAGCCGGTCATTGGCGGCCGCGAACACCTTCACCGGAATGTCCGCCGGTTCTATCCAGGGTTGCTGCGGCCAGCCCAGGTCAAACAGCGCGCGTTGCGACTCGTTGCGCATGCGTCGCAGGTGGCGCCAGGCCTCGGCTGCCGGCAGGGCTTCCGAAAAGATGGCCTGCCGCAGCTGCGCAGAGGCTGAATGCACCCCTGAGAAACTCTGCAAACCATTGATTTCAATGAATATTTCTGGTGAATTCAAGGCCAGCATCAGGCTGCTGCCGAGGACCCCCTGCAGCGGCACCGGCGCCAGCAGCGCCAGCGCGGATGCCCGTGCCCGCCGCCAGGCGCGCTGGACAACGATCGCACCCATTGAATGCCCCAGCAGCACCGGCGGTTCGCCGATGACGGCGGCCGCGGCCAGCACATCCTCGACATAATCCTCGATCGACGCGAAGCCGGCGTCTTCGCCGTCGACACCATGCCCGCGCAGGTCCAACGCCCAGGCATCGTAACCGCGTTCAGCAAAATACGGCAGGAAGTGCTCATCCCAGCACCAGGCGCCGCAGAAAGCGCCATGCACGAACAGCAGGGGGCTGCCGCGCGTGCGTGGTGCCGCCCGGCGCACGATGCAGTGCGGCTGCCCGGCGCCGCGGCTCAATTGAGCCTTGCCACCGCAGCCGCGAGATCGGCCATCTGCGCGCGCACCGCGTCCCCGTCGGCCGCACCGGGGCACTGCCTCAGGTAGGTGCCGAAGTCGCCCAACGCGGCGCGAAAACACTCCAGCCTGAGATAGATGCCGCCGCGGTCCCTATACTCCTCGCCGGCTTCCTCGGGATGCAGCGCGATAAGACGCTCGCTCGAGGACAGCGCGCGCAGCCAGTCCTCCTGGCGCGTGTAAACCGTCTTCAGGTTGCGCAGCATCCGCGCCAGCACTTCCTTGTTGGATGCGGCGCCCAGCAATTGCGCCAGCACCGCGTCGTCGAGGTCGCCCTCCCCGCCGGCATCGCGCAGGCGCTGCTGCAGTTCCTCGACGCCCAGCGACTGGCCGCCGCCGTACGGATCGAGGATCACGACTCCGTCGCGCAACGCGCATTTCACCAGGAAATGCCCCGGGAAAGACACCCCGTGCAGACCGAGCCCGATGCGCCGTCCGATCTCGATGTAGATCAGGCCCAGCGTGATCGGAATGCCCAGACGGCGCTCCAGCACCTCGTTGAGGAAACTGTTGCGCGGATCGTAATAATCCTCCGCGTTGCCGGAAAAACCGAGCTCGTTGAACAGGTAATGGTTCAGCGCCAGCAGTTTTTCCGCGGTCGCCACATCGGCGCGCAGGCGCCCGCGCAGCGTCGCCGCCATGTCATGCAGCCGCCTGAGGTAATCATCGACAGCCAGCCCCGGATACTCCCCGGCAGCAATCCACAGGGCTCCCTCGGCCAGCGACACATCCTCGTCGAGCATGCCGGCGATGCGCCGCCATTCCACAGCGGCTCGCGCCTCCGGCGAATAGGCCGGCGCCGCGCCGCTCATGTCCGCCTCGCCAGCGGCAGGTTCAGCAGCAGATTCTGCGGCTTCAGCCGCAGGCTGCCCTCCGGGGTCATGGCCATGCCGAGGAACACCGGCGCCCCGCGCATCTCCGGCTGCAGCGCGCCCGCGTCCGCGAAATCCATCCGGAACAGGCCGATGATGCGGCGCATGCGCTCCTCGTCGACCTCTCCGCCGGCATAGATTTCATTGAGCATCGCGGTCGCCTCGACATCCAGCCCGACATGCCAGAGCCAGTCTTCGTCGGGAATCTCGCGCACCGGCGTCACCTTGACGGCGGTGCCGTGAAAATGTCCCACCCAGCGCTCCAGCAACCCGCACAGCGCCAGCGACCCGGGCAGCCCGGGATTGATCTGCAGTGCGGTGTCACGGCGCTCGTCGCGATTGAAATACTCCAGGTGGTTGCCGTCATCGAGCACGTCGAGTTCCAGCGAGCGCAGCGGCGCGTTGACTTCGCGCAGCATGCGCCCGAGGTTGCCCAGGCCCCCGCTTTCCGCATGCAGGTTCACCGTCTCGGCATCGGCCAGCATCACCGCACCGTCGTTGATGCTGACCCGCTGCTGGCGGAAAAACACCTCGGCGGCACGCGCCAGCAGCCCGCTGCCGCAGCCCTCGAGCAGGCCGCGCAGGATCACCTCGACAGTGTGGTGGACAAACGGCGGCGGCACCGCAACGTCATCCCGGAACAGGCCGCTGTAGAAGGCCTCGAGCGTCGGCGCGGCCAGCAGCTGGCCGCGGAAACGAAGCATCACGCGGTAGTTTTCGCGGGCATCCGGGTCGGCCAGGGCGTCGATTTCGGCATCGCCGACGGGACGGCGCGGCGCCTCAAGCAGCGATTCATGCAGATGGCGCTCGGCCGCGCAGGACTCCGCCACCGGCGCCAGCTCGGGGCGCGCGTAATAAAGACGAAGATAATCGTCGGTGACGAGCAGGCGCCCGTCGGGCGCCCGATCGAGCAGGTGATAGCCGCAGCGCTGCCAGAAATCCATGATGAATGCCCGATCCTGCGGGCATTATGCCACGGCAGCGGCAGTGCCCCGCCCTGACGGCGGAAAAACTCAGCGATCGTTCAGCACAAGGCCCGCCTCGAGCGCTGCAGCGGCCTCGAAGGCATCATCCAGTTCGGATTCGCCGGCATCGTCGTCAAAATCGAGATCCCAGTCGTCGCGATCCATGTCCATCTTTGCATTCCCTTTGAAACCGTCCTGCCTGACCGGCGGGACAATGGTGCATCAGGCTGATGAAAATTCGATGACACCCGCAGAGCCCACAGCACCGGCAACCACGGGGGCTCCGGCAGCACTTTGGTAGAATCCGCCCTTCGCCCCGGTAGCTCAGTGGATAGAGCGGCCCCCTCCTAAGGGGCAGGTCGGACGTTCGATTCGTCTCCGGGGCGCCAAAAAACAGGCACACAAGGAACTGGCGCTGACATGGCCCTGATTGCATGCCCCGGGTGCGCAAAGGAATTCAGCGCTGAAGCGGGCACCTGTCCGCATTGCGCTCAACCGGTGACGGGCAGCCCCATGGCAACCTGGGCTTCAGGCAGGGAATGGAAAATCGTCCGCCTGATCGGCATCCTGCTGATGGCGACCGGTGTCGTGGCCTGGACTGGCAACTCCACTGATGCCGGAATGGTTTTTCTGCTGGGCTGTGTGATTTATCTGGGTGGCTGGCTTGGACCCCGGTGGATGCAGCGGACATGAGCCTGCTGCTCGGCTGCATCGCCGACGATTTCACCGGTGGCACCGACCTCGCCAGCACGCTTTCGGCGGAAGGCATGCGCACGGTGCAGAGCATCGGCGTGCCGGACACCAGCATCACGGATGCCGATGCCGTCGTCATCGCACTGAAATCGCGCACCGCGCCGCCTGGGGCGGCGGTTGCCGAATCGCTGGCCGCGCTGCGCTGGTTGCGGGCGCAGGGCTGCCGCCAGTATTTCTTCAAGTACTGCTCGACCTTCGACTCCACGCCCGCCGGCAACATCGGCCCGGTCGCCGAAGCCCTGCTGGCGGAACTCGGCTCGGACTTCACCATCGCCTGCCCCGCCTATCCCGAAAACGGACGCACGATCTATCGCGGCCATCTGTTCGTCGGGAACCAGCTGCTGTCGGAATCCGGCATGAAGGATCATCCGCTGACGCCGATGACCGATGCCAACCTGCTGCGAGTGCTGCAGCCGCAGACCCGCCTGCGGGTCGGCCTGATCGCGCATGAGGTGGTCGCCGCCGGTCCCGCCGCCATCAGCGCGGCCTGCCGGTCAGCAGCGGCAGCCGGCACCGGCATCGCGATTGTCGATGCGATATCCGCCGCAGACCTGCGCGCCATCGGCAGCGCCTGCGCCGGCATGCCGCTGCTGACCGGGGGCTCCGGCGTTGCGCTGGGACTTCCGGACAATTTCCGCCGCAGCGGCGAACTGCCCGCGACCCGCAGCATGGCGTCATTTCCGGACATCGACGGCAAGGCCGCGGTTATCGCCGGCAGTTGCTCGACGGCCACCCGTGAGCAGGTGGCGCACTGGCTGCGCAGCCGCCCCGGATTTCGCATCGATGTGCGTCGGCTGCTCGAGGGCGCGGACATCAGCGGCGAAGCGCTGGCCTAGGCCGCAGCGCAGGGCGGCCAGGCGGTACTGATTTATGCAACCGCCGCGCCGGAAGACATCCGCGCGGCGCAGGCTGCAGCCGGCACCCTGACCGTCGGCGCCCGGATCGAGCAGGCCCTCGCGGACATCGCCGCGGGACTGGTCAATGCCGGCACGCGCAGGCTGGTGATCGCGGGCGGGGAAACCTCGGGCGCCGTCGTCAAGCGACTGGGCATCCGCACACTGCGCATCGGGCCGGTCATCGACCCGGGGGTGCCTTGGACCTGCAGCATCGATGGCCGGCCGCTGGCACTGGCGCTGAAATCCGGCAACTTCGGCAGCGGGGATTTTTTCGAGAAAGCACTGGCAAGCCTGCCCTGAGGATCACGCATGAACGAAAACCGCCTGCGCGAAGACATCGCCGAACTCGGCCGCTCGATCTACGACCGCGGCCTGACCCACGGCAGCACCGGCAACATCAGTGCACGCTGCGAAGAGGGCTGGCTGCTAACACCGACCGGCTCCAATCTCGGCAGACTCGATCCGGCGCGGATCTCGAAACTCGACTGGAACGGAAAACTGCTCTCCGGCGATCCGCCATCGAAGGAAAACTTCCTGCACCTGGCGATGTACCGGGAGCGTCCGCAGAACGGCGCCGTGGTCCACCTGCATGCGACGCATTCGGTCGCCGTATCCGTGCTTGCCGACACCGATCCCGCGAATGCGCTGCCGCCGCTGACCGCCTATTACGTGATGCGCATCGGCACGCTGCCGATGATCCCCTATCACGCACCCGGCGACATGGCGCTGGCCGAAGCGGTACGCCGGCTGGCCTCGCGCCACCATGCCCTGCTGCTGGCCAATCACGGCCCGGTGGTCGGCGGCAGCACGCTGGCGGCGGCGGCGGACGCGATCGAGGAACTCGAAGCTACGGCGCGGCTGCACCTGCTGCTGCGCGGAGAAAAAACACGGCCGCTCGATGCAGCCCAGGTGGCCGAACTCAGACGCCGTTATCCGGCCTGAGCGGAGCGTGGCGCCGGCTCAGACGCCGGCAAGTTTCGAGTTGGCCGCGGCCAGGCGGCCGACGAGGATGCGCAGGTAGGTGCGGTCGAAATTGAGGCGGCACAGCTCGGAGGCCCGCTCCAGCGCCTTGACGCCGATCTTGATCATGCGCACGTCGGTCGCGGCGACGACATCGGCCGAACGCAGGCTGCCCGCCTCGCCCAGGTAGGCCATCTCGCCGACACATTCGCCGGCCTTCAGCAGGCTCAGCAGCAGGCGGCGCTTGCGCAGCACGCGCGCCTCGCCCGAGACGATGATGCCGAAAAAGTCGCCGGGTTCGCCTTCGTTGATGATGACCTCATCCTTCGCGTAATCGACCCATTCCGAAAAACGCAGCACTTCCCACAACTCGACATCGCCGAAGGTCTTGAAAAAGGACAACGTGCGCAGGATGTTGAATTTCTCGGTGTCGAGCACGCCGTGTTTCGGCAGCGGCGCACCCGAGGCAATCGCCGCGAGATCATTGGCAAACTGCTCCCAGGTCATGTAGCGCACGGTCTGGTCGCGCGCCATCGCGCGCCTCACCACGAGGTCGAGTTCGGTCGGCACCTCGGGCCGGAACTCCGAAGGCAGCGGCGGATCGGCATTGAGAACCTGGTGCGCGAGGCCGGCGATGTTGTCGGCGGTGAACGGCAGGCGGCCGGTCAGCATCTGGAACATCACCACGCCCAGCGCGTAGATGTCGGTCTGCAGGTTGGCCGGCTTGTTCATGTGCTGCTCCGGCGACATGTAGGCCGGCGTGCCGATGCCGTCGACCACCGTGCGCTCCGTCATCAGCAGCGCCGCCGAACCGAAGTCCGTGACCTTGATGTCGGTGTTGTCCTTGACCATGATGTTGGCCGGCTTGATGTCGCGGTGGATCACGCCGAGCTGGGATGCGAAATCGAGCGCCCTTGCACACTTGTAGACCACCTCGATCACGTCGCCCAGCGCCAGCAGGTTGTCGGCGCGGGTGAACCGCTGCAGCGTGCCGCCGGGCACGTATTCCATGACGATGTAGGCATTGTCCTCGTCCGCCACCGCGTCGTAGATTTCGACGATGTGGGGATGGATCAGCTTGCCGGCGAGGGAAGCCTCGGTCAGGAACAGGCGGTGCATCAGCTGCCCCCGGTTCTCGTCCTTCAGCGCGACCTGGGACACCAGCTTGACCGCGACATCCCGGTCATTGAAGGCATCGCGCGCCAGGAATACGGTGCTGGTCGCGCCGTCGCCGAGCTTCCTGACGACCTCGTACTTGCCGATCTTGTTGACGACCGCTTCAGCCATGAACTGCTGCCCCTGTCAGTGGTGTTCCGCGCATCAGGCGCAGTCCGGCGCGCGCTTCCTGCAGCGCCGGCGCACGGCAGGCGTGATTTAAACCTGCCGCACCCCGAGCGTCAACCGGCCAATGCGCTAACATGCAATGCATGCAGACGACCGCGCACGCATGACACCATCATCACAGACACCCGGACGCTGGCAGTTCTGGATCGACCGCGGCGGCACCTTCACCGACATCGTCGCCCGCCGTCCGGACGGCCGCATCGTCAGCCACAAGCTGCTGTCGGAAGACCCGGCCCGTTACCGCGACGCGGCGCTCGCCGGCATCCGCGACCTGCTCGGCATCCCGCGTGACGCCGCGATTCCCGCCGATGCGATCGACGCGGTGCGCATGGGCACGACGGTGGCCACCAATGCACTGCTCGAACGCAGGGGCGAACCGGTGGCGCTGTTCATCACCCGCGGCTTCGCCGACGCCCTGCGCATCGCCTGGCAGAACCGGCCGCGCATCTTTGACCGCCACATCGTGCTGCCCGAACTGCTCTATGGCGACGTATGGGAGGTTGACGAACGCTGCAGCGCCCGCGGCGAGGTCATCCGCGCGCCGGATGCCGACGCCCTGCGCCGCGACCTGGCCGTGGCCCGCGCCCGGGGCTACACGGCGGCCGCCATCGCCTTCATGCATGGCTACCGCCACCCCGCCCACGAGCAGGCCGCCGCATCCCTGGCCCGCGAAGCCGGGTTCACCCAGGTCTCGGTGTCGCACGAGGTCAGCCCGCTGATGAAACTGGTCGCGCGCGGCGACACCACGGTGGCCGATGCCTACCTGACGCCGGTGCTGCGCCGTTATGTCGAACAGGTGCGTGCCGAACTGCCGGGCGTGCGCCTGCTGTTCATGCAGTCGAACGGCGGACTCACCGACGCCGCGCGTTTCCGCGGCCGCGACAGCATACTCTCCGGCCCCGCCGGCGGCATCGTCGGCGCCGCGCGCACCGCGCTCGCCGCGGGCTGCGAACGCATCATCGGCTTCGACATGGGCGGCACCTCCACCGACGTCGCGCATTTTGCCGGCAGCGACCTGTCGGCGCTGGAACGCAGCTTCGACACCCAGGTCGCCGGCGTGCGCATCCGCGCACCGATGCTTGCCATCCACACCGTTGCCGCCGGCGGCGGCTCGATCCTGCATTTCGACGGCTCGCGCATGCGTGTCGGCCCCGACTCCGCCGGCGCCGATCCGGGGCCCGCCTGTTACGGCAAGGGCGGTCCGGCGACGATCACCGACTGCAATGCCCTGCTCGGCCGCATCCATCCGGATTTTTTTCCCAGGGTCTTCGGCAACGACGGTCGCCAGCCGCTGGACCTTGCCGCAGCAAACCGGCAACTTGCGGCATTGCATCAAGAAATTATCAATAAAAACAATAACTTACAGTCCACCGAAACCATGGCCGAAGGTTTTCTGCGGATCGCCGTCGAAAACATGGCCAACGCCATCAAAAAAATCTCGGTGCAGCGCGGCCATGATGTCACTGCGTACACGCTGGCCTGCTTCGGCGGCGCCGCCGGGCAGCACGCCTGCCGCGTCGCCGATGCGCTGGGCATGCCGCAGGTGCTGATACATCCATTCGCCGGGGTGCTGTCTGCCTACGGCATGGGCATTGCCGACATCACCGCGATGCGTGAACTGGCCCTGGAGGCGGTGCTCGATGACGCCGCAGTGCGAAGGGGCGATGCCGCGATTGCCACACTCGGTGCCGCCTTGCGCCAGGCCGTCGCAGACCAGGGCGTCGCCGCCGCAATGATCACGCTGCATCCGCGCGCCCACCTCAAGTACGCCGGCACCGACACCACGCTGACCATCGATTGGGGCAGTGCGGAAGCAATGCGTGCCGCCTTCACCGCGCAATACCTCGAGCGTTACAGCTTCCTGATGCCGGAGCGCGCACTGGTGCTCGAGGCCCTGTCGGTGGAGGCGATCGGCCGCCACGAGGCCGCAGCCGCGCAACTTGCAGAATTGCCCACGGCAACGGCGGCACCCGCAGCGCGGACCCGGATCTATGCCGAGGGCCAGTGGCAGGAGACGCCGGTCCATCACCGCGACTCATTGGCACCGGGCACACGCATCGCCGGCCCCGCCCTCATCGCCGATGCCGGCGCAACGACGGTGGTCGAGCCCGGCTGGCAGGCGGAAGTATCGCCGCGCGGCGAGCTGCTGCTGACACGCCGGGCCGCGCGCGCGCCCGCGCGTGCCGGAACCCGCGCCGATCCGGTACTGCTGGAGGTTTTCAACAATCTCTACATGTCGATCGCCGAACAGATGGGCGCGACGCTCGCCAACACCGCCTGCTCGGTCAATATCAAGGAGCGCCTCGATTTCTCCTGCGCGCTGTTTGACCGCGACGGCCGGCTGATCGCCAACGCGCCGCACATGCCGGTGCACCTCGGCTCGATGGGTGAAAGCGTGAAGGCGGTGATCGCCGCCTCGCGCGGCAACCTGCTGCCGGGTGACGCCTGGATGCTCAACGACCCCTATGCCGGCGGCACCCACCTGCCCGACATCACTGTGATCACGCCGGTATTCGACGCCGCCGGCCGCGAAGTGCTGTTCTACACCGGCTCGCGCGGCCATCACGCCGACGTCGGCGGCATCACGCCGGGCTCGATGCCCCCCGACAGCCGCCACATCGATGACGAAGGCGTGCTTATTCCCGGCTTCCTGCTCGCCCGCGGCGGCCGGCTGCGCGAAACCGAGACCCGCGCGCTCTTCGCCGCCGCAAAACATCCGGCGCGCAATGTCGACCAGAACATCGCCGACCTGCAGGCGATGATCGCCGCCAACCGCAAGGGCGCGCTCGAACTCGGAAAAATGGTCGCGCAATACGGGCTCGACGTCGTCGCCGCCTACATGCAGCACGTGCAGGACAACGCCGAGGAAGCGGTGCGCCGGGTCATCGACCGGCTGCGCGACGGCAGCTTTGTCTACGAAATGGATCACGGCGCGGTGATCCGCGTCGCAATCCGCGTCGACCATGCCGCGCGCGGCGCCGTCATCGATTTCAGCGGCACTTCACCCCAGGGCGACGACAACTTCAACGCCCCCTTCGCGGTGACCATGGCCGCCGTGCTCTACGTCTTCCGCACGCTGGTCGACGACGACATTCCGCTCAACGCCGGCTGCCTGAAGCCGCTGACGGTGATCGTGCCCGAGGGTTCTCTGCTCAACCCGCGCCATCCTGCCGCGGTGGTCGCCGGCAACGTCGAAACCTCGCAGTGCGTCACCGACGCCCTCTACGGCGCGCTCGGCGTGATGGGCGCCTCGCAGGGCACGATGAACAATTTCACTTTCGGCAACGGACGCCACCAGTACTATGAAACGATCGCCGGCGGCTCCGGCGCCGGCGACGGCTTCAACGGCACGTCCTGCGTGCAGACCCACATGACCAATTCCCGCCTGACCGACCCCGAGGTGCTGGAATGGCGCTACCCGGTGCGGCTCGAGGAGTTTGCGATACGCCGCGGCAGCGGCGGCGGCGGACGCTGGCGTGGCGGCGACGGTGCGGTGAGAAAAATCCGTTTCCTCGAGACCATGACCGCGGCAATACTCTCCGGCCACCGCCGCGTACCCCCCTACGGCATGGCCGGCGGCCTGCCGGGCGCGACCGGCCGCAACACCGTCGAGCGCGCCGACGGCCGCATCGAGGAGCTCGCCGCCTGCGCCGGGACGACGATGCAGCCGGACGACGTGTTCGTCATCGAAACGCCGGGCGGCGGCGGATACGGAACGGTAAAATAGGCCAACAAGAAAACCATAGTGGAGGAGAACCCCCGATGTTTTACCGCCTGCTCGCGGCCGCCCTGCTCGGCGGCCTGACCTTTGCCGGCACGTCACTGGCACAGAACTGGCCGAACCGGCCGCTGCGCGTGATCATTCCCTATGCACCCGGCGGCCCCACCGACATCCTTACCCGTGCGGTCGGCCAGCACCTCACCGAGACCTGGGGGCAGCAGGTGCTGCTCGACCACCGCCCCGGCTACAGCGGCCACCTCGGCACCGCGGCGGCCGCCAAGCTGCCGGCCGACGGCTACAACTTCAACATGGTGGGTATTTCATTCAGCGTCGCGCCGAGCCTGGGCAACCGCACCGGCTACGACGCGCAGCGCGATTTCGTGCCGGTGAGCCTGATTGCCGGCGTCAACAACGTGATGGTGGTGCACCCTTCGCTGCCGGTGAAAAACGTGCGCGAATTCCTCGCGCTGGCGCGCAGGCAGCCCGGCGCGCTGGTCTATGCCTCGGGCGGGCTCGGCGGCGCCCAGCATCTTGCCGGCGAATATTTTTCCCACCTCGCCAACATCAAAATGACCCATGTGCCGTACAAGGGTGCCGCGCCCAGCGTCACCGCACTGCTCAGCGGCGAGGTGATGATCGGCTTCGCTGACATGCTGGTCAGCGCGCCGCACGTGAAATCCGGCCGGCTGCGCGGCCTTGCGGTCACCGGGCCGACGCGTTCGCCCGCGATCCCCGAACTGCCCACGGTAGCCGAATCCGGACTGCCGGGTTATGCGGTCACAGTCTGGTTCGGCATGCTCGCCCCGGCAAAAACGCCGTCCGACATCATCAACCGACTGCAGGCCGAAATCGCCCGCGGCATGAAAACCTCGGCCGTACGCGAGCGCCTGACCGCGATGGGCGCCGATCCCTCCGGCAACACGCCGGAGGAATTCGCCGCCTTCCTGCGCAGCGAAATCGCGAAATGGGCCAAAGTCGTCAAGGCCGCCGGCCTCGACAAAACGACCCACTGAAGGCGCATCCATGGCCCGCGTACCCCTGCTCGGCGAGGAGCGCAGCGACCTCGCCCCCTTCATCGCCCGCGTCAAGACCGAACGCGGCCGGCTGATCAACCTCTACCGCGTGCTGATGAACAGCCCGCGCATCGCCACTGCGTGGCTCGACTTCAACAGCGCCGTGCGTTACGGCACCACGCTCGATGCCGCGCTGCGGGAAATGATCATCCTGCGCGTGTCACTGCTCAACGGCGCCGAGTACCAGGCGCGCATCCACGGCAGCGGCCACGCGCTGAAGGCCGGCGTCACGCCGGAACAGGTCGCGGCGCTCGCCAATGCCGAGCCGGGCCCGCTGTTCACGCCGGCACAGCGCGCGGCGCTCGCCTGGACCGACGCGATGACCCGGCAGATCGAGGTGCCGGATGCGCTGCACGCGGATCTGAAACGCCATTTCGATGACCAGGCCGTCGTCGAGATCAGCGTACTCGCCGGCGCCTACAACATGCACACCCGGGTCGCGCGCGCGCTGCGCATCGACCCCGAAACCGCGGAGAACAAATGAACAGCGCGCGCCCGTCGCTGGTCGTCGAAAACGACCCCTTCCTGCGCCTGCTCGGCGTCGTGCTCGACCTCGACACCGATCCCGGACGCATCGCCGCCTTCGCCGACTTCTTCGCCCACGACCTGCCGGACTTCGACGGCTGGCTGCGGCAGCTGCGCGGCCGGCTGCCGCGGCTCCACCCGGCGCGCGTCACGCTGGTTGACGATGCGGATGAACTGCGCGCCGCGATCACCGGCGCCGATGTCGCGGTGGTCGAATCGCTGCGCATCGGCGAAGCCGAACTGGCCGCCGCGCCGCGGCTGCGCGCGGTGCAGAAATACGGCGCCATCGCCGGCAACATCGATGCCGCCGCCTGCGCCGCCCGCGGCATACCGCTGCTGACCATCCGCCGCCGCGCCAACATTGCCTGCGCCGAGCACGCCTTCGCGCTGATGCTCGCCCTGTCACGCCGCATCCACGACACCGGCAACCGCATCAGCGTCGCCGCACTGCAGGCCGCGGGGTATTCGCCGCGCACCTTCGACCGCCGGCACACCGCCAACTCCAACTGGGCGCGCGTGCCCGGCATCCGCCTGCTCCACGGCACAACGCTGGGCATCGTCGGCCTCGGCGAGATCGGCCGCGAGCTGGCGCTGCGCGCGGCGGCCTTCGGCATGAACATCCTCTACCATCAGCGCACCCGGCTGCCGCAGGACATCGAAGCCCGCCACAGCGCGCATTACGCCGGCTTCGACACGCTGCTCGAAACTAGCGACTGGACCGTGATCTGCCTGCCCGGCAACGACAGCACGCGCGGCCTGTTCGATGCCGCACGTCTGGCGCGGATGAAAGCCGGCTCGCGGCTGATCAATATCTCGCGCGCCGAAATCGTCCAACGCGATGCGCTGATCGGCGCGCTGCGCTCCGGCCATCTCGGCGGCTTCGCGCTCGATCCGCTGTACGAGGCGCCGGGCCGCGACGACGATGAACTGCTCGGCTTCGGCAATGTGCTGATCACGCCCCACATCGCCGCCCAGCCGCGCTTCAACGCGCTCGACGACATAGCCGACCTGATCACCGGACTCGAGGAGAAGATCCAATGAACAAGACCGCCGCAATTCTTGCCGCCGCCCTTGCACTGCTCGCCGGCGCAGCCCATGCCGCAGACACCTGGCCGTCACGACCGATCCGCCTGGTCGCTCCGTTCCCGGCCGGGAGTTCGGTCGATGCCGCGGCGCGGGTGATCACGCCGCGGGTCGCTGAAGGGCTGGGGCAGTCGATCGTCATCGACAACCGTGCTGGCGCCAGCGGCGCCATCGGCGTCGAGGTTGGCGCCCGCGCCACGCCCGACGGCTATACGCTGACCGGCGGCACCACCAGCACCCATGCGCTGGCGCCGGCCCTGAACCCCCATCTCAGCTACAACCCGCAGCGCGACTTCATCCCGATCACCACCATCGGCCACCTGCCGTACATCCTCGCGGTGCATCCGTCGGTTGCCGCGAAAAACCTGCAGGAGCTGATTGCGCTGGCACGCTCGAAACCCGGTGAAATCCGCTACACCACCGTCGGCAATGCCAGCATGGCGCGGCTCGGCGGCGAACTGCTGTCGAGCCTCACCGGCGCGAAACTGACGCCTGTCGCCTACAAGAGTTCGGCGCAATCGGTGGTCGACACCATCGCCGGCCGCATTGAACTGCAGTTCGGCACCATGGCGCCGGTGCTGCCGCATGTGCGCTCCGGCAAGCTGCGGCCGCTCGCCGTCACCGGCAGCAAACGCGCGCCCGCCCTGCCCGAGGTGCCCACGGCCCAGGAAGCTGGCATCGCGAATTTTGAAGTGACGCTGTGGCTGGCCGTGTTCGCGCCGGCGAAAACCCCGCGCGCCATCGTCGACCGCCTGCACCGGGAATTCACCGGCGCCATCGCCCTGCCGCAGGTTCGCGATGCGCTGCTGGCCCAGGGCCTGCAGCCGGAGACCAGCACCCCCGCGGCTTTCACCAAAACCCTGGCGGCTGAAATCAGCCGCTGGCGCGAAGTCGCAAAAAGGGCCAATCTGAAGCCGGAATGAGCCTGCAGGACGTTCCCGTCAGGGTGGAAGCGGGATGTAATGTCCTCAGGACTTGTCGCGCGGCGCTGCCGCACCGCCGGGATCGAGTCCCATCAGGCGCAGCGCCCAGGCCGAGAGGAAACCGATCACCAGCGGCCACCAGGCCTCGAACATCAGGGCCAGCGCGGCGGCCGTGGCATAGGTGATCGCCAGCAGCAGCGCGCCCGGATGCCGCAGGCGCCACCAGGTGAACAGCAGGGCCAGTGCAAGCAGCACGAAAATGACGGAAAACGCGTAGATGACAAAAATCATTGCGGAACTCTCATGTCGGCCCGCCGATTTTATTTCATTCACAGCTGTCTGCGCATGAGAAGGCGGCAACACCTTTGAAATCAGACCGCTCACGGCGTTCCCTGACGGCCTGCTGCGCGGCGCACGCGCTGCACGACGGCCTCTCCGACCTCAGCTACGTGCTGCTGCCGCTGCTGGCACAGACCTTCGGCCTGTCGCTGGCGCAGGTCGGCATGATCCGCGCCGCGCACCGCACCGCGATGGCCGCGTTCCAGATTCCCGCCGGTCTCATTGCCGAACGTTTCGGCGAACGCAATCTGCTCGCCGCCGGCACCGCCATTGCCGGCGCGGCCTTTGTCGGACTGGCCTTGATCAACGTCAGCCATGCCGCCGCTTACTGGATGATCCTCGCCGCGCTGTTTTTCGCCGGCCTCGGCTCGGCCGTGCAGCATCCGCTGTGCTCGACCATCATCTCCAACGCCTATCCCGAAGCTGGCCGGCGCACCGCACTGGGCACGTACAACCTGTTCGGCGACGTCGGCAAATTCGCCTTCGGCGGGCTGCTGAGCCTGCTGCTGATGGCGGGTTATTCCTGGCAGGGCCCGGTGATCCTCTATGGCATAGCCGGCATGCTGGTTGCCGCCGTGATCTTCCTCCGGATTTCCGCCGTCATGCCGGCGCGCGCGGCAGACACCGGTACACCGGCACGCCGCGGCGGCTGGGGCATCCGCAACCGCCGCGGATTCGCCGCGCTGTGCCTGATCGAGATCGTCGACAGCAGCACCCGGGTCGGCTTCCTGACGCTGATTGCCTTCCTGATGATCGACAAGGGCCTGCCCACCGGCTGGGCCGCGCTGTCGGTGCCGCTGATCCTCGTCGGTGGCATGGCCGGCAAGTTCGCCTGCGGCCTGCTCGCCGAACGCGTCGGCATCATCCGCACCATCATCATCACCGAAGTCGCCACCGGCGCCGGCATACTCTGCGCAGTTGCGCTCCCCGGCATGGCGGCATTCCTGCTGCTGCCGGTGATCGGCATCGTGCTGCAGGGCACCTCATCCGTGCTCTACGCCACCACCGGCGACCTCGTCGAGCAGGACCGACTGCCGCGCGCCTTCGGCCTGATCTACACGCTGGGCTCGGTCTGCGGCATCGCGGCGCCGCTGGGCTACGGACTGGCCGGCGACCACTTCGGCATCACCAGCGCCGTCACGCTGATGGGGCTCGCGATCTTCGCCACGCTGCCCCTGTGCCTGATGCTGCGTCCGGCGATCAGCGCGGAGCCGGTGCGGCTTTAGTCCGGCAGGCGCGGCCGCGTTTTCCACAAACCCCGCGGGAGGTGTTGACCGGGTCCGGTCAGTAATATATATTGAGAATCATTCTCATTAATATCTGACAACCCGGATGACATCCATGTCCAACACGCCTTCGATCCCGACCGCCGATCGCACCGTCACCCCTCCCGCCACCGGCAACGGAAACCCCGGTACCGCCACCGCCCCGGAAGTCAGCAGCCTGCGGCTGCTGGGCGACCAGGGTCTGCTGCGCATCCAGCACCGGGGCGCGGTCTACACGCTGCGCGCCACCAGCAAAGGCGGACTGATACTCACCAAATGACCACGCGGCGCGGCGGAACCCTCCCGCCATGCCGTCCCGCCAGCCCGCGGATGCACCCGCGCGATCGCCAGCCTCAACCGCAAACCGGAGATCCGCAATGTCCGCAACCCGTCCCCCTGAACCCGAGGCTTCGCAGCGCATGGCTGCCGGCACCGGCGGCAGCCACACCGCCATCATCCTGTCGCTGATGTCGCAGCAGCTGCGCAGTCCCTGCCCCGTGCTGATCCGCGCCATCGCCGGCAGGCTTGCCTGCCTGTCACAGGCTTGCGGTGACGGTTCCGCGGAGGCTCTGCAGAGACTCGCGGACGTCCTGCTGCCGCAGTGGCGGAACCTTCTGCCCTCCGTCCACCACAGCCACTGAATCGCCGCCATGAAGCCTGCAACGCCGCCCGCCGCCTTCTGCGGCGCCATGGCCGCCCTTTCAGTGGCGGGACTGTTCTCGGCGCTGATCGACGGCACGCTGGGCTGGGAATATCTGGTCCACGAGATGCTGCGCCAGTTGAGGCCCTGATTTGCGGCGACGGGTTTTCGCGCCGGCCCTTTGCGGGCGATAATCCGGGCCCGAACATCAACCGGGAACACCCGCATGCTGGATCTCAATGGAAAAATCGCCTTCATCGGCGGCGCCGGCAGCATCGGCGCGGGCTGGGGCAACGGCAAGGCCACCGCAGTACTGCTCGCGCGGCAGGGCGCAAAGGTTTTCGGCACCGACCGCGATCCCGCGGCGATGGACGAAACCCGGAAAATCATCGAAGGTGAAGGCGGCAGCTTCGTCGCCCATCCCTGCGACATGACCGACTCCGCCGCGGTCAAGGCCGCGGTCGATGCCTGCATCGCGAAGTTCGGCCGCATCGACATCCTGGTCAACAATGTCGGCGGCTCCGCGCCCGGTGATCCGGTGAGCATGGACGTCGAAGTCTGGGACCGCCAGCTCGAACACAACCTGAAAACCGCCTTCCTCGGCTGCAAACACGTGCTGCCGGTCATGGAAAAACAGGGCGGCGGCGCGATCGTCAACATTTCCTCCGTCGCCGGTTTTGCCCACCAGGTCGACGGCCGCGTGCATGTCGCCTACAGCACCGCCAAATCGGGCCTGCTCGGTTTCACCCGCTCGACCGCGATCGCCTACGTGAAGAAGGGCATCCGCTGCAATCTCGTCATCGTCGGCACCATGCACACGCCGCTGGTCGAGGAACGGCTGATGAAACAGCTCGGACCGGACGCCGCGAAGGACCTGGTGGCGAAGCGCCATGCCGCGGTGCCGATCGGACGCATGGGAGATGCCTGGGATACCGCGCATGCGGTGCTGTTTCTGGCATCCGACGAAGCGCGCTACATCACGGCAACCCACCTCGTTGTCGACGGCGGGCTCACTGCGGCGCGGCCGGGCTGAGCGACGGCGCGGTGCGGAACTTGTCGCGCCGCGGCTTGCCCAACACCCGGTCCGTAAACGAGGAAATCCCCGATGAATGAGCAGGAACGCAAGGGCGTGCTGACCGCATGCCTGATGGCCGCATTTGCCGACGGCAGCAAACACGAGCGCGAACGCGCTGAAGTCAAAAACATCGCCGAAACCCTTGCCGGTGAAACCTCAATCAATCTCTCCGCGCTTGTCCAGGACGTGCTGTTGAAGCGAGCCTCGCTGCCTGGCGTCGCCGCGATGCTGGTCACGCCGGAATCGCGCCAGCTTGCCTTCGAGATGGCAGTCTGCGTCTGCGATGCCGACGGCGCGCAATCACCGGCGGAGCGCGAATTCCTCGATGCACTGCGCGCTGCTCTGGGCCTCGATGCGGCGCAGGCCGGCAGCTTCAGCACGCAGGCCGAATCCATCGCCAGCGCGCCGCTGGCGCCGGCTGCGGCAAGCGCCGCGGCGTCGACGATGACGCGCGAGGAAATGGACAAGGCCATCCTCAATGCCGCAATCCTCAACGGCGCAATCGAGCTGCTGCCCGAATCGCTGGCCACCATGGCGATCATTCCGCTGCAGATGAAACTGGTCTACCGTATCGGCAAGTCCTACGGCTACGAACTCGATCGCGGCCACATCAAGGATTTCCTCGCCACCGCGGGTGTCGGCCTGACTTCGCAGTACCTGGAACAGGCGGGACGCAAGCTGCTCGGCGGACTGCTGCGCGGGGTCGGCGGCGGGCTGCTCGGCGGTCTCGGCAAGCAGGCTGTCAGCTCCGGCATGAGTTTCGCCAGCACCTACGCGCTGGGCCATGTTGCACGCCATTATTACGCCGGCGGCCGCACGCTGAACACGCAGATGCTGCGTGATGCCTTCAATGACATGTTGGGCGAGGCCAAAAACCTGCAAGCGCGTTACCTGCCGGAGATGCAGGCACAGGCGCGCACGCTGGATGCGGGGCGCCTGGTCAGCCTGGTGCAGCAGGGCTGAACCACCCTGCCGCATATATTATAAGTTATTGATTATAAATAACTTTTAAGCCAACTTCCGGGCGCGGGCGGATACCAGTCCCGGCACCCGCGAAGCGCGCAGCAACACCTGCCCCTCGAACATGCGGCGCTGGGTGCGGTAAAAAGCGCCCTGCTCGGCGTGCCAGCCGCCGTCCTTGTTTTTCACGGTCGCCGCCACGGTCAGGATGCCCGAGGGCATGCCGATGCGGATCGGCGCTTCGACGTCGCCCCCCTTGCGCAGCACCTCGTTGACCACGCTGCCCTCGATGCGCGCCGCCACCGCCATGCACAGCGACACCGTCAGCGGCAGCGCGCGGTGCGGCTGGCCGTTGGAAATGACGCGGCCGGTCAGATCGACGTCGCCGGCAGCGATGGTTTCGCCCGACAGCAGCTTTGCGTCCTGCGCTGGCGAGACAAAACCGATGAAGGGAATCGACTTCTTCTTTGCGGCCTCTTCCGCGCTGGCGGCAATGCCCATCGCCACCGAACCGGCAATGCGGATCGCCGACAGTTTCTGCATCGCAGCGGCATTCGCCTCCAGCGGCTCCGGCAGTTCGGTGCCGGTGAGTCCTATGTCCTGCGCGTTGATCCACACCGTCGCGTTGGCGGCATCGACCAGCGAAGCGCGGATCTTCCCCACCCCCGGCACGTCGAGCACGTCGACGGCGTTGCCGGTGGGCAGCAGCTTGCCGGTGGTCGCGCCGCCGGGATCGCGGAATTCGAGCTTCACCGGGGAACCGGTACCCGACACCCCGGGAATCGCGAGATCGCCGTCGACCGCCGCCAGGCCGTCATCCATGCTGAACAGCGCGTGAATGATCTTCTTCGTGTTGGTGTTGTGGATGCGCACCAGCGCCTCCCGCCCGGATACCCTGACCAGGCCTTCGTCCACCGCAAAGGGCCCCATCGCCGAGGACATGTTGCCGCAGTTCGCGCCGTAATCGACCTTCGCCTCCTTCACCTGCACCTGGGCAAAGGTGTAATCGATGTCGGCATCGGGACGTGTCGACGGACCGACCACGCAGACCTTGGACAGCGAGGACACGCCGCCCCCCATGCCATCGAGCTGGCGCCCGTTGGGATCGGGGCTGCCGATCGCGGCGAGGAAAATGTCATCCCACAGCGCGCGGTCGGCCGGCAGGTCCTGCTGCTTGAACACCACGGCATTGCTGGTGCCGCCGCGCATGAATACCGCGGGAATCTTGAGCTGCTTCATGGTTCTCTCCTCGTACTCGGATTTGCCAAGGGACGTGCCGGACAATCGGGATCGCGCCGCATGCTGTTCATGATATGGATTGCATCATGGCAAGATGGCCTGCGGATTCAACTTTTTTGCCGGAGTGCGGTATTCTAGCGGCATTCACCCATAGCTGGCGCCGCAGGATCCGGCGCCGCCACAGCCATCGCACAGGAATCCAATATATGAAAAAACGTGCCGCCCTCCCCCGGAAAAAAACCGCCGCACCCCGCAAACGCAGCACCCGGACCGCGCGCGGCATCGATGCCGCCGAGTGGCAGGCCCGCGTCGAACTCGCCGCCGCCTACCGGCTGACCGCGATGATGGGCTGGACCGACATGCTCGGCACCCATATCTCCTGCCGCGTGCCCGGCCGGCATGACCAGTTCCTGATCAACCCCTACGGCCTGCTGTTCGAGGAAATGACGGCGTCCGACCTGATCAAGTGTGATGTCGAGGGCCGCAAGCTGTCGGAATCGCCGTACGAGGTCAACTCCGCCGGCTTCACCATCCACAGTGCAGTGCACATGAACTGCCCCGGCGCCGACGCGGTGATGCACTGCCATACCCAGTACGGCGTCGCCGTCGCCTCGCAGAAACAGGGCCTGCTGCCGCTGACCCAGATGTCGCTGACCGCGCTGTCGCAGGTGCGCTACCACGACTTCGAGGGCGTCGCCGAAGACCACAACGAACGCGAACGCCTGGTGCGCGACTTGGGCGACGGCAGCATGCTGATCCTGCGCAACCACGGCACGCTGACCGTGGGCCGCAGTGTCGGCGAGATGTTCGCGCGCATGTACCGCCTCGAGCGGGCCTGCAAGATGCAGATCACCGCAATGACCGGCGGCGCCGAACTGAACCACCTGCCCGGCGAAATCGTCAAACACACCATAGACCAGGGCAATTTCATCTATGGCGAAAACGGCCGCGGCGCCGGCGGCAAGCTGATGTGGGCGGCACTGATGCGCAAGCTTGACCGGGAATGCCCCGGCTACGCGTCCTGATCCTCCCTGATCCGCCTGCGGGGCGTCCTGTCCTGGCGGACAGCGGCGCCCCGTCTTTTTGACAGCACGTTTTCCGAAAGGCAGTCCTTGAAACCGATCACCGTCGTCACCCTGCTGACGCTGGCCATGCAGGGCGGCCACATGGGCAGCCGCGTCGTCGCCTCGCTGCTCGCGCTGAGCCTCGGCGCGGGTCCGATGCTGATCGGTGTCCTGATTGCCTCGTATTCGATCTTCCAACTGGGTTTCGCGCTGATCGTCGGCCGCATCTCCGACCGCCACGGCTCGCGCTGGCCGATGCTGGGCGGCACCATCGCCTTCGCCGCCGGACTGGTGATACCCGCGCTGTCACCGACGCTGCCGGCGCTGTTCCTGTCCGCGCCGCTGATCGGCATCGGCTTCGTGTTCTTCAACGTCGCGGTGCAGAACCTGGCCGGGACCCTCGGCAGCGCCGCCGAACGCACGCGCAATTTCTCGACGCTGAGCCTCGGATATTCCAGCGGCCACATGATCGGCCCGATCATTGCGGGGCTGATGATCGACCGCTACGGCTTCGGCCCCGCCTACATCGCATTCGCAGTGCTGACGCTGGGGCCGATCCTGACGCTGGCGCTGAGCACCTCGCTGGGCGCCAGCGGCGCGCGCAAGGAGGCGACCGGCAGCAGCGCCTTCGACCTGCTGCGGGTGCCGCCGCTGCGGCGGATGATCATCGTCAGCGGACTGGTCACCACCGGCTGGGATCTCTATGTGTTCTACGTGCCGATCTACGGCCATTCCATCGGCCTCTCGGCATCGACCATCGGCGCCATCCTCGGCGCCTTCGCCGCCGCCAGTTTCATCGTCCGCGTCGCGCTACCGCTGCTGACCCGCCGCTACAGCGTGGAAACCGTGCTGGCCACCGCCATGTGCATTGCGGCGCTGCTGTTCCTGCCCTTCACCTTCATCGAGTTTGTGCCGGCCCTGCTCGCACTGTCCTTCGGCATCGGCCTCACGCTGGGTGTCAGCCAGCCACTGACGCTGAACCTGACCTACAACCGCTCTCCCGCAGGGCGCTCCGGCGAGGTCACCGGGCTGCGCCTGACCATCAACAACATCACCCATATCGCGGTGCCGCTGGCCGCCGGCTCGGTCGGCGCATTGCTCGGCATCGCGCCGGTGTTCTGGGCCAGCGCCGCGATACTGCTCACCAGCGGCTGGCTGACCCACGGCGACCGCGAGCCCCCCCCGGCACGGAAGTAAACACCGCCCGCCAGCCGCGCCGTCATCAGCCGGCGGGCGGACCCGCAAAAAAAACACGCGGCCTCGGCCGCGTGTCAGTTTTGATGCTTTCACTCCGTCGCCGGTTTTCCGGCGTCTTGTTCTCCCCCTTGAACTCAGGCCGGAGGTTCCTGGTAGGCAATGTCGCGTTTCTTGCGCACCGCCGGCAGCACCATGATCACCAGCAGCAGGATCGTCAGGCCGAGGAATACCGCGCTGATCGGCCGCGTGAAGAACACCGTGGGATCGCCCCGCGAGATCAGCAGCGCGCGGCGCAGGTTCTCTTCCATCAGCGGTCCGAGCACGAAGGCCAGGATCAGCGGTGCCGGCTCGCACTTCAGCTTCATGAACAGGTAACCCATCAGGCCGAAGAACACCGTCATGTAGATGTCGAGATCGAGGTTGTTGACGCTGTAGACGCCGATCGCCATGAAGGTCAGGATCGCCGGGAACAGGATGCGGTACGGCACCGTCAGCAGCTTGACCCACAGACCGATCAGCGGCAGGTTCAGCACCACCAGCATCGCATTGCCGATCCACATGCTCGCGATCAGGCCCCAGAACAGTTCCGGACGCTGGGTCATGACCTGCGGTCCCGGCGCAATGCCCTGGATGGTCAGCGCACCCAGCATCAGCGCCATCGTGCCGCTGCCCGGGATGCCCAGGGTCAGCGTTGGGATGAATGCACACTGGGCTGCAGCGTTGTTGGCCGACTCCGGACCGGCCACGCCCTGGATGGCGCCCTTGCCGAACTCCTCCGGATTCTTGGCCATCTTCTTCTCCATCGCATAACTGGAGAAGGCGCTGATGGTCGGACCCGCACCGGGCAGGGTGCCGAAGAAGGCGCCGATCGCGGTGCCGCGGACGATCGGACCCACCGAAACCTTCAGGTCGCGCAGTGTCGGGTAGAGGTGGTCGATCTTCTTCGTCAGTAGGTCGCGGCCGTCGGCATCCTGGCCTTTTTCGAGGTTCGACAGGATTTCGCTGACGCCGAACAGGCCCATGACGACAACCACGAAGCTG
>VFQN01001101.1_pt1 | contig 47239 bp, 72 predicted proteins | sample 3512371 | NCBI WGS metagenome assembly VFQN01 (sample SAMN10412370, study PRJNA504923) | tailings metagenome | isolation source: Replicate 2 from Balatoc abandoned mine | place: Philippines: Itogon, Benguet | collected 2017-08-28
GCATTTGTCTGCCCCTGTCTCCGCTTTCGCCTTTCGCCATGTCCTCACCTTCCCTCCCTCCCTCTTTTGCCCTTCTTGCCTCCTTGGCTCTGGCTTTCCTCAGGTGAGCTGCACACTGCCTTGTTGTCGCGTTTTGCGGGTTCCCCTAGGCACGATTTAGGTGCATTTTACGCCGCCGGGCTGGTCAGCCCTCAGCTTTTACTCTCTGGGACACCGAAGGTAAGCACTTTTCAGGTGAGCAAGTTGGGCGCAGTCGCACGGGCTCTGTTTTGCACTGCCGCTGGAGCCGAAGACGGACATGTCAACCCGTCCACCAAGACCAGTTTCCGTCCTACAACGTCACGGCTCTGGTCTTAGACTGGTACATACTCTCTTCGGGTAACGGCTGTTGAGGTGTGTCTCCTACTGCCGTGACGCACGCAGGCTGCAGGCTACCGGCTGGTTGGCGACGCGCACTTTGAGGAGTGCAAGGCGGTGGCAGGGGCCATCACACCCGTGCCAGGTGGGTCCGCATATACGCGTACAATCAGGTCAAGTATGTGCAAATGTAGTCTTGATGAAAATACAGGAATGCAAGGCGGTGGCGGGGGCCGTCATGCACGTGCCAGTTGGGTGCGCACGAACGTGCGCAACAGGAGCATTCATACCGATTAGAACTTGGGGCGGCGTAGGCTCCATGACCATCGCGATGCTGCTGCACCGTTACGCTGCCCTTCCCCATGCGTGCATCTGTGTGTATGCACCGCGTGCAGGTGGTGTGGGCCCTATGACCATCGCCATGCTGCTGCAGTATCATTGCGCACTTCACCAAGTGTGCCTGTTTGTGTATTAACCACGTGCAGGTGGTGTGGGCCCCATGACCATCGCCATGCTGCTGCGCAACACGGCGGACTCTGGGGAGCGCTTCCTCACCGGCAAGGTGCAGGTGCGTGGGTAATGGGTTGGGGAAGGGGCCCGAACACGGTGGAACGGTAGGCCCCTGCTGCCTGCACCACCTGACCCCCTTACACGCCTTCTACAAAGACCACGACCCGCCCTAGTGTCATCTCTGCGCTTGTGCTTGTCTTGAAGACCAAGCATTGGTAGTTACAGGTGTCCACTGCTACCCTCGACGCGCACTGAGTTATCGCCCTTGCCCTGCAGCACTCCATGCTCGCAATTGCTTGTATGTCTGGCACATTGAGTTGTAAGCGTCCGTGTCACGCGCCCTGCATTTACTACTGCCCCTGCAGCACTCCTCGCCCACGCTCCGCGTTGCCGGCAGCAGCGGCGCCAAGAAGGGGCCCCTGCGCGGCCTGCTGCCCGACCAGGAGCAGATGGGGCACGTGTCGGTGGTGGCGGCGGGCGCGCTGGTCATCGGGGCGGTGCTGCAGCGCGTGCTGGGGGGGAGGCGGCAGTGAGGGGCGTGGGCAGGGGACTCCCCAAGCCTTCTTCATTGGGGGTGCGGCGTGCGCAGGGGAGGCGGGAGTGACAGGCGCGCAGGGGGGACCCACTCCCTGTCCCTTGGATATGCAGAGGGTGCTGGGGAGGAGGCAGCAGTGAGGGGCGTGCAGTGGAGTCCCCACTCCCTCTCCCCTGAGGACTGGGGTGCACAGTGTAGTCCCATGCGGCGACAGGGTGCAACGGGGGAGGCGGCGGTGAGGGGCGGGCATGTAGCCGGGCAGGGGGGTGTCGTTAAGGGGCGTGTGGGCCGCAAGTGATCCTCATGGGTGACTTGGGCGTGATCAGGTGTAAAGGTGTCAACCAGGGTGTCGACCCCCGGTGTCAACAGGTGTCAACCCGCTGCACGTGCGTGGCGGCTGGCGAGGGCCACGGTGGCGGCTGGAGTCAGAATATAGGGAACAGCTGGGGCCACAACTGACGGTTCAGGTTGTCCAGGGTTGTTTGATGTCCATCGTTCAGGAGGAGACTTGAGGGTTGAGGGCTTGAGGCAATGTCTTGTTTTTCGCATCGCACACTCGTGGAGCACTCGGCACGTCGGCAGGCAGTTTTTATTTTTAAGCCTGGTCCAACTCCTGGCTGACCCGCCATGCGAAACGGTGCCTGTGATAACAGTGCGCCCCATGTGCAACACGTGGGCATCTGTTGTAACGGACAAAAACTGCACTTGGGCGTGAACAGGGGCAGCAGGGGCCCACAGCACAACATGGACGAACCTGAGGCCCAATACCCGCAAACACCTGCCTATCTTGCTAGCTGACCGATGCCACCCAGTATGGCGTGTCCGCAACAATGACCTGGTGATGCGTGAAGCCTCGTGCCGTACAACACGAGGGATCTCTTGTAACCCCGCTCGGCACCGTGTTGAGCCACTTGTCATGCGTTTCTGTCATCGAGGTGGCGTCTTAGCGCCAAATCGCGATTTGATCGTTGGCGAAGTCGACTTGAGGAACTTGCCGACGACTAATATTCACGAATGCAACGGTGCTGAGCTTCGCGCCAGCAGCTTGACCCCTGGAATAAAATAGCGTTCACAACAAGTACCAAATATGCAGCAACGGCTGAGGCTGTCGTCGAGTGCCCCACGGTTCACGGCTTCCTCATGTGCCGGGGCCAGCCCTACCCCGAACGTGCCCAGACTTGCAGCTAGGCGGACGCCTTCTCCTCCCACCAATGCGAGCAAAAACAGCCATTTCCAGCAGTATACTATCCACAGTATTTGTCAACTTGTACCCTGCCGTGGTACACGTGCCAAGGCCCGGCTGGCGCCACCGCAAGCGGGGCTTGGGGGGTTGCTGTCATGGATACGAGGCGAGAGGCCCGGGCCAACGAATGCCACGAACAATGCTGACGTCGTCAGGTCAGTACAATCCATCATTTCCTGATAACTAGCACATAGTGCATACCGGCAAGCCACATCCATACGTGGGTACGTGTTCGGTAATGCTGCTACGCCAAGGCCACAGGTGCTCCCGAGCACGCGTGGGCTTTCCTGTTTCATAGGGGCCTGTATGCCGTAGCCACCAACTGCGGCAGGTATGAGCCATCATGGTTGTCGGTACGGTACGTGTTGCAGGGAGTTGAAGCAGCGGCTGCTGGAGCAGGCGGTGCAGGATGGGCGGTACGGCGCTGACACGTCCTCAGTGGCAGCCCAACAGGTGGGGGCATTACGCCTGCTGTGTCCGTGCAGTGTCCATGCATGTTTCGACGTTCGTGAAGTCAGCGCGTCGCAATGTGGTCCGAGTGCGCTCCTGTGTCGTTAGTACTCTCATGACAAGCACTTGTTGGCCCTTGGCCGCGGGACCGGCTTGGTCGTCCTGCCGCGAGGTAGCGGCGGTGGTGTGGCGGCAAGGATGTTTCTCGAAGCTCCTAGAGAGAGGATGTCCCTTGGGAATAATCCCTGGTAGACTTCAAAGCCATACCTCTCAAGGGTATGTGCGTTGGTGCTCGTCCGGCAGATCGAAGCCACCATAGACGAGCTGGTAGCAGCAGCTGCGGCAGCAGTTTCGGCACGTGGGAGACAGAGGCCCTCTGCTGCCGAGGACGACGCCTCGGCCCTGGACGGCAGCTGGCGGCTGGTGTACACGTCAGAGTCATCCGTACACAAGGTCGTACGGAGCCTCCCGGTGTCGTACATCGGGCAGCGCATTGACATGAGGTGCGGGCCGCGGGCGGCGTATCGCCCATGAGCCCAAGGACCCCATTGAGTCGTCGTTCGTGCCTGGAGGGCCTCTAGCACTGTTAAGGTCGCGGCAGACACGCCGCCGTTTGCAACAGCCATGACCCAAATACGTAATGAGTAGTTTGTGCCTCCATGGGGGTTGACAGCTGCTGACATTTACTTCGAAACCGCATGCCTCGCTGCTCCGGTCGCGTTAGGTACCGTGTGCACGAGGATCCTCACTTACACGTCTGTGCCGTCACGTGCACCTGATCTCACATGTCGCTGCCATTTGTCCCCACGTGGTGGCTTCCGCTGTTCCGCAGCTCCCAACGCGTCACCAATATGATCGACTTCGGGGCAGTGTCTGAGGAGGCGCGGGCCGCAGCTGCAGCCGCCGTAGACGACGCGGCGGCCAGCACCACTGCTGCTGCAGCACCTGCACGGGACCAGCGGCAGCAGCAGCCAGAGGAGGGCGCACGGCTTGGCTTGCGGGCGGGGGCACCATTGACGGTGACCGGACCCAACAGGTGCGATGCACGACAGGGGGGCATCTGTTGTTGCTCGCTGCCCTTCTGACTGACAGAAGGACTGACCAGTCAGCTGCTGAACGCAAATGGCTGGCCTGGGCGCAACTGTACCCCACCCTAGCATCCTGAACAAGCACTAGGCACACTCTCCGCCTTGGGCATCATACAGCTGACTTGTCTGCCAATGTTTTGGGCTGTGCTTCGTTGCTGGTGCAACCTTAAGCTGCGGTGCGCACCCTCATGGCCTCCTGCTCCCCGTGCCTCCACGCCGGGCCCTCCTGACGCCCAAACGTGCAAGCGCTGTGCTGGTCCACGCTTTGTCGCTGGTATAATTGGGAGCTTGCTGCGTTGAACGCCTTGCCCCCCCTGCTCCCTTGCCCCTTGCCGTGACCCCCAGGATCGACTACCGCTTCGACTCGTTCGCCCTGCTGGTGCCCCTGCCCCAGCTGTGGGGCCCGACGGCGGCGTCTGGGAGTCAAGGAGGGGCGTCAGGGGAGGAGGAGTCAGAGGCAGGGCGTCGAACAGGCGGACGCGCGGGCGCCGTGTTGCGGGTTCCGCTGCCAGCCCCGCGTGCCGGCGGGTGGACGCAGGCGGTGTTCGTTGACCGGTCAACGCGCGTCATGCGCAACAGCCTCGGGGACACGCTGGTGTTTGTACGGCAGGGTTGACGGGGAGGGTGGACGGGAAAGGTGGAAAAGCACGCAGCGACGGCGTTTCCCGGCAGGGTTGTGGTGGGCTGCGGTTGCGGTTTGCGGTTGTGGTATGTATGAGTAGCATGGTGAGTAGTATGGTGACTGGACTGCTGCAGCTGTTGTAGCTGCAGGGCCCCCTGCTGCTTGCGTCTATAGTGTGCGTACGCAAATCATTATGGTGACTGCGCTCTAGCAAAGATGCAGATGCGCTCGGAGGTCGGGGATTACGGCTGGTGAGGTTTGGCTATTGTTACGCCCAAGCGCCAAGCGCCAGGGGTTGCAACGGGATGGCATCAGCCCATACAAGGATGGAGGCTGACCCGTGGGGCAGGTGCAGTCGGATACAGTCTACTTCTGTTCTCATACACTTGGTGTCGTCGCATATTCACTGCTGACTACAGCGACGTGTTAGTTTGCATGTCTGCTGCCAAGCTTTACACATACAGCAAGCCAAGCGTGTACCGTTTGTAAACTTGACTTTCATCCGAAGGTTACACTACGAGCTTGCGGCGCTCGCGCGTGTCCTTGGCAAAAAAGCTCGAGCGCCGAGAACTGACTGAACATGCAGTCAGCGACACAGCCTAGAGGCAGTGTAGGCGAATGCGCCAGAGGAATGTAAAGATAGTGCAGATAGTTGCATAGCTTGTCTGGTGCCGCTGGACTAAAGCCTGTACACGAGCAAGGCGCATGGAGGACGACGAACGGCTGGTAAGGCTGGCTAGCGGTGTTGACGGGCGCACCAAGCGCCCGGAACTTTGTTGTATGTGCTGGAGTACTTACGGCCAGAAGCAGGAGATTCACGGTGGTGGGAACCTTCATTACTGTGACATGGAGCACAATTGCATTCGCCTTGCTGTCGGTGCACCGCATACACCGGTTGCCTGGCAAGCGGCATCCTTTCATGGTGAACTCGGAACATTGACCTAAGTGGTCCTGACGCTCTCGCTCAGGAAAGCACGCTAGAAACTAGAAGCTCACCTGCTGTACCGTTGACCCGAAAAGCCGCCCACTGTCGTCACTGCACCGCAGCTGGAGGAGGCTATCCAGGCCTTGGACCGCTTGCTGCTGGAGCTTGGGCAGCACGCTGGTGGATCTGGCGGTTCCACACAGCAGTACACAGGGCAGGCCTGGCAGCCCCTGGCAGTAAGTACGGTGTGTGTCCCACCCACCGGGCCACTACTTGGTAGCAGCTAACCCTTGCGCACCCCATCCCTAGGATCCAACGCGTAGCAGCTTGTTAACGCAGTCATACCTGAAAGAGGAGCACATGTAGAACGCCTCGCAGGCTGACGCCCTGTTACCTCCCTCGTTTGCAGGTTTCCCCAAGCTGCGACTACCAACACCACGGTCCTAATGGCAGCGCCTGGGCCCAGCAAGTGCCCAGCGCGCCGGGAACTGGGTCGTTCCCATTGTGGAACCATTCAGTGCCCACGGCGGCAGCGTACAGCTATGACGCACATCCAGCAGTGTCGGCTATATCCTCACCGCCCACACCGACGGGGATGCAGCTACCACAGCACCCGCCTCAACACATCCTGGGAGGAGCTCCACAGCACCTGCAGCAGCAGTGGGGCCAGCTGGAGGGCGGTGGGGTACAGTATCCCTACAGCAACAGCCGCCTCCCCCAACAGCACGTGTATGACCATTACCAAAACCAGGACACGCAGCAGCAGCTGGCACAGCAGCAGCAGCAACTGGCACAGCAGCAGCAGCTGCAGGTGTACCTACAGCAAGCTGCACAGCTGCAGGCGAGTCTGGGGCAGCCGGGCTGGGGCCAGGCGCAACACCAGCAGCAGCAGCACCTCTATGGGGGAGCACACTTCCACAAAGCGGCAACACACGCCACCGCAGGAGGGGCATCGCAGCTAGCCACCCACTCCCCCGCTCCGCCTGCGCGCCTCCGCAGCCTCCACGCACACGCAATTCAGTGGGACGGCGAGATGGACGGTGACCCAGATGACCCAGATGACGAGGGCCCAGCCCGGACTCCGGTGCTCCCCACAGCGGCGGGGGGCCTGGCCGTGCCGGGGCACGATGGGTACCACGTGTACCCTGCCTGGCAGGGCCCTGGGGCTGCCGCAACAGCAGCAGCAGCAGCTGCGGCGGCTCCTGCTAGCTGGGTGCAGGGCCACGGGGCAGGCGAACCGGCGGGACGGCACCACCAGCTTGCGGAACAGCAGCAGCAGCAGCAGCCAGGAGGTGCCGTTACGTCAAGCGCAGCACCGCAACCCACATTCATGTCTGACACAGGCGGTCCGGAGCCGAGGGGACAGGCGCAGCGACAACCGGGCGCGACAGGCCCGCAGCTGCCGCCGCAGCCGGGCATGCCCCTCCAATCAGCGCGCACCTCCACACCTCCGCCAGTAATCAAAAGCGCAGCTACCTCCGCCTCCGCCGCCCGCCGTTCAAACACATTATCGTACTCTGTGACGGCCGAGCAGGACCAGCGGTTGGCGGCGGCGGTTGATCGCGCCTGCCGCATGGGCGATGTATCCGACAGTCTGTTGGCGGCACGGCTGAGTCAGCAAGGGCCCTGGGTGAGTCACGTTCCTGAATGCGAACGCTTGTGTGTGGAGGTAGAAGACTGGGTCAGGAACGTTTGTGTGCTCTGGCAGTTTCAGCACTCGTGCTCTGCACAGTGTCGTCGGGAACCATAGAACAGCTGGGTCCCCTCAGCTGTTCACGACTGCTGACTCTGGGTAGAGTGGCTGACACATGTTGGTATTGACGGCCCAGGATGATCCACATAAAGAAAACAAGGCTGGATGTGTAGCTATGCGACCCTTGAGGCCAACAAGACGAGATGCCGCGGCTGTTGCCATTTGCGTTGTTGCTTTGCGCCTCCGCAGGATGCCGCGGCACGGAGGAGCCAGCTGTTGGGCGGTGCAGGGGGTGATGCCAAAGTGCAGGTGAGCAACGTAGATGCCACCCAAGGCTGATGGGTGATAGCAGGTTGACCGCATGCCTCTCCACTCGCTTCTCGCGCCTTGGGGTTGCTATATGGTGGTTCCTCCCATGGTCAGTTCCTGTCACGGCAGGTACCGTGTGACTAGACAACGACCGTTTCAGCACAGCGTCCTCTGCTGCTCTGGGCCGCTGCTTTAGCTATTGGCTGAACACTAAGCCCTACGTTGACGTACGTGTTGTACGGCAGGCCAACACCGAGCTGCTGAACGACGTGCTGGACCCCGAGTTTGCCAACCGCCCCGAGGACGACCCGCAGGTAACCTTTGAGAAATGCTTAAGCATGGCTTACTGTGTTTCCGTGAACCTGCAGGTTGGGCTGGTCCTCCACCACTGCCGCTTTACCAAATGCCGAACCTGCACTTCACATGGCTCGTCACACAGTAGTAGACGATCACAAGTGCCTCAAACCCAACCCGCAATAAGCACGACAATGCTTCCCTGCGACCACACCACAACGTTTGGCCCCACCAACGGCACCCCGCCGTTCCCCGCCCTCCCTGCACCGCAGCCCTCCCAGGGCACAGGCCGACCCTTCCAGCGTGGTGCCGACACCCGCCTGGTGCTGTCCGCCACCCCCGGCACAGCCGACGGGGCAGGGCCAGGGGCCGGCACCGGGGCGGCGGCGGCGGCCGCCGGCCTGGGCACGGCGGGGGGGCTGGGGATGAACCACCACGGGGACAAGGCGGGGCTCGGGGCCTTCGGCCAGGAGCAGGGACTGGCGCTGTGGTGGGTGGCCAGGGCGGCGTGGGCGGGCAGTACGTGTGCAGTTCTTCTGGGTACGCGCATACGGCAGTGCTGCGCCATCGTCCTTCATGCGACACGCGTAGCTCCGTGCCGGTACCCCATGGCTGGTTGCGGGTGCTTGTAAGCGATTGTACAGAGTGCGAAAACTGGCTTGGTACATGTAATGCACTGCGCCTGCCGACAGGGCGGGCAACAAGACACGTTTAGGCGTACATAAGGGGTAGCGACAACGAGCATGGTGACGAATGTTTCCTTGTGCCTGCCTGCAGGGCGGGCAACAAGACGCGTGTGGAGCGGGCCCGGCTGGCGGTGCGGCTGCTGCAGGCCAAGGAGCTGGGCCAGGGCAGGTGGGTCCGACTTGGAAGGAGGGGGGGGGGGGGGGCAAAGTGCTCGGGGGCCGGGGGCCGGGGGCCAAAGCGCTGGAAAAAGTCAGCAGGGGCACTGGGGACAAAGACGTGTCATGTCTGCCAGCAGGCACGCGCAATAGAAATTGTGTGCCAGGCAAGTACGCCAGGCGAGGGCGGGGGTGAGGGCTGGAGCGGGGGTGCTGCTGCTGCCGCCAACGTTGCTGCTGCTCCGGCTTTGGCTTCGGCTTTGGCCGTTGGTGTCCCATTGTACTCCCGCTGCTGTTTTTACTGCGTTTCTGCTTCCTGTCGCTGTGCTGTCTGAGCTGAGCCAGTGGCCTACGTGCCGCTGCAGGGGCACGGAGGAAAGTAGGAGGTGTGTTGTTACGCAAGCTGGATGTTGCCTTCCTGTTGCTGCAGGGGCGCGGACGAAATGATCGACCCGTACGCCGTGGTGAGCTGCGAGGACGCGTCGCACAGCAGCAGGGCGGTCATGAAGGTAAGTGCGTGCCAAAAACTTTTACTAACTGGTTCATGGCCAACAAGGACACGCTAAATGGACACTGGTCCAGTAAATTGTGGAGGGGGGGGGGCTGCGCAGCGGCATGGGTGTGCGGGGGTTTGGAGGTGTTGGGGCGGGCAGGGCAGGGCAAGGTCCGATTAGGCAAGGTTGGTGAGGAAGAGTGCCTTGCCCGCAATGGTAGTAGTCTGGCCATACGCTCGGCCCACGCGGTGATGGGCACCCCTCTGAACGCCCTTCCTACCCCAGAGTACGGAGCCATACTGGGACGAGATGTTCGTGTTTGACGTACGGCACCCGGCCTTCGCCGTACTCAAGGTCAAGGTGTACGACCACCTGCGATGCTGGCGGCCAGGTGGGTCGAGCCATTGACGAAACCCAGCGGCAGCCCGCAGGTCTGAGGCAAAACATATGCCAAGTCATGACATGTGACCCAGCTAAACCAACCGCGAAGCCGAGAGCTCACATTTGCCGTACATGGCTTCCCTTATTCGCACCTTTCCCCTTCACCCCAGCCTTTGTGGGCCACTGCCGGCTGTCCATCAAGTCCATCTCCGACTTCCCCGCCCGCTACGCCCAGCCCACGTGGCTCACGCTGCGCACGCGGGCGGGCAAGCCGCGGGGAGAGGTGCAGATGCAGCTGTTCTACACCGCGGTGGGTGGTGGTGGTGGTCGGGACTTGGCATGGATATAACTGCAAGTGGACGGGGCTGCAAGGGTACAGGATGCATGGTAGCGTAGATGCACCGCGGTGAGTGGTGGTCCTTGGTGGATTCTGGGGGCCCGGGGCTGGTCTGGCAGGAAGGGGCTGCAAGGGTATAGGGTGGCGTAGCTGCAGCTGCTTCACACTGCAGTAGATGGTAGCTATGGCCGGGACTTCTGGCGGGCCGACAAAGGGGGCGTGTTACAAGGGCACCCAGGCATGGCAGCGGCGAGGAAGCCGCGGGGCGAGGTAGGTGGTGGTCGGGGGCGGGGCTGGTTTGGCCAGGGGGGCCTGCAAGGTGGCAAGGGTGCAGGGTAACGTAGACCCAGCTGTTTGACACCCGCTGATTTCGGCATGGCTGCTGCCGCTGCTGCTGCTGTTGCTGCTATTGCTGCGTGCAGGAGTGGGTGCACCGTCCGCTGCGTGTGCTGTGCGGCACGTGGAACGTGGGCAACGCGGAGCCGCCGGCGGACCTGCGGCCCTGGCTGCAGGTGGGTTAAGGAACAGAGTAGATCCCGATACCGTATCTGTGTTCGCAGTGCAGTGCAAAAGGAATGGAGCCAGCATGTAGTGTGCTGGCTGACCTGTCGGGGTGCTTCGTACTTTGCCCACACGGCATGTCCGCTGCGAGCCAGTGGCCCAGCGTTCTGGCGGTACGCAACCTTACAGGTTGTCGCTCGGCCATGTGGCGTGTTGCCCTAACCTCTATCTGCACGGCGCCCTCCTCCTGCCCCTCGCTGCAGGGTGTTGAGGAGCTGGAGCATGACTTGGTGGCCATTGGGGTGCAGGTGGGTGGGCAGCTGCTGGGCGGGCAAGCATCGCAAAGGGTTGGCGGCGGTGACGGCCAGAAGCTCATAATCAGCACGGACTGGCATATGTCCAGAAGAGGAACTGGCATATGTAAGGTACGCGTAGCGATGCAGCTGCAGGAATAACAGCAGCACCTGGGTGCGTGGCCATGCAGGAGTGCACGTACAAGGTGGGCGGCGGCGGCGGCGAGGGCGGCGAGGGGCTGCTGGCTGACGGGCTGGAGGTGGAGGGCGGCGAGGCGCTGGGGTTCGGTGACATGCTGGACGAGGAGCTGCTGGCGGTGGCGGCGGCGCAGCACTATGACCACGCGTCCAGGTGGGCGTGTGGGGTGTGGAGTGTGAGGTGTGGTGTGTGGGGTGTGGGGTGTGTGTGGTGTGGTGTGCGGGCGTGATGCATGGGGACTGGACAAGGAGCTGTTGGCGATGATGGCGGCGCAGCACTTCGACCAAGCGTCCAGGTGGGTGCGTGGGGTGGGGAAGTTGGGGTGTGAGCCTCGTGTGCGGGTACATGACTACACCTGAAGAGGGTACCAGACGCTGGGCGACGTCCTGATCGTTCACCGTACCTGCAAGGAATCATGGCTGATGGGTGGTCCCTTCGGAGCGTCCACACTGCCGTAGAGGCAACGGCCCCGTATGCCATTGTGATCGGTATCATCCTATTAATGCATTTTCCAGCTATTAAGCGGCCCTGCGTAAGTGGAACCCCGCGTGACTTGCCACCTTGCAGCGGCCTAGAGCACGCGGAGAGCAGCGGCGTGGCCGCCGCGGTCACACGCGGCAGCCCCACCGGCCTGGAGAGCAGCGGGCGGGGCCGACGCAGCAACAACAGCGCGGGCCGCAGGCAGATCTCCCGCTTGGACAGCGCCGTCTCAGGCCTCGACGGAGACCGGAGGAGCAGCGCAGGGGCACGGGGCAGCGGCGGCGGGGGGAAGGGGGCAAGGGCCAGCGGGAGCGGCAGTGGCGGCGGCGGCGGCGGCGGCGGCGGTGTGGGCTTCCTGGGTGCGCTCAAGGGCAGCCTTAGCCTCCGGGGCGCGTCGAGGAGGGGCAGGAGCCTGAGCGGAGGGGTGAGAGGGGTGGACAATACACGTAACGCTACCTCATACTCGGGAAGTCCTGTGGGGCATACGGCTTGCTGCGAAGTGAGCATGCAGCGCGCTGGCCTGCACTCCTACGGCAGCATGCAAGTGCTCTCTACAGTCTGCCCACTGCAAAGCTACCAGCACCCTGCATCGGCTGCTTGCCACACGCTGCACAACATCCAACCCGGCTGTTAGCACGCACAAGCCATCGAGCCGACGGCGTCCTCTGCTCCCTCCCAATATCATTATGTATCAAATCGTTACATGCAGTGCTTGGAAACCGACGTGCTATGCCCCCTCCAGGTGGTCAATGCACCCCGGACCTCGACGCGGATGGGCCCCACTACCCCGCCCGAGTCCTCCGCCTCCCCCTCGCCGTACCCCTCTCCCTTCCCACGCGGCCCGCCGTCCCTCGCCCCATGGGCCGACTCCCCTGCGGACAGTGGAATGGAGACCGATGAGGAGTCTACTCCCCCTACACCCGCCACACCCATCACCCCCGTTGCACCTCCGCTATACCACAACGGCGTCGGGCATTATGGGAGAGGTGGAGGAGGCTTCCCCCACATGCAGCACGGAAGGCACCTCACAGGAGGCCCTGTTGCGGTGGCGGAGTCCGCCGAGTCCACGCCGGAACCTGGGTCGCCAGCCGCAGGGGCGGGGCAGGGGCGGCGGCTGCTGTGGAGGAAGAAAGGCGGCGGGGCGGAGGGCGGCGCGGGGTCGCCCCCGTCGACAAGGGAGGCCTCTGTGACCTCCGCAGGGGACAGTGTGTCAAGGCGGCACATGTCCGTTGGCAGCGGCAGCGGGGGCGAAGGGGGTGCGCCTCCTGGAGCGCCACCGAGGCTGGGCTCGGGGCGCCTGCAGAGGGCTAAGGGCGGGCGGGTGCGGAACCGCAGCATGGATGCTGCTGTGGAAGCGCTGGACAAGCAGCTGGATATGGACCCAGGTGCGTGCATGTACGACATGTCGGTACCTCAACCCAGGTGCATTTGTGTACGATATGTCGGTACATAGTATATATGAAAGAGCTAGGCTCCTGGGTGCATCCACACGTGCGAGACGGCGCCGGAGGACAATCCTTGTACGTGATGTCACTCCTTGCCGTGTGCCGTTGCGCTGTGATGCCCTTGTGTGCGGGCTTGTCGTCCGTTCCAGGCCCGCTGTTCCCCAGCGCCATGCCTGTGGCCCCACACCACTGACCTTCATCCCACTCCCCTTTTACCCCCCCTTTCGTCCCATCGTGTTCAGTCCTCGCGGCCATACTGGGGGCCTCGGGCCGTGCCCCCGGATCGCCCTTGGCTTCCCCTGCTGCCCCTGGAAATACTAGCCTTGCCGCTGCCGCATCCCTGAGGCGGGCCTCCGCGGGTGCCATGGGGACCCTCGACCGAACGGGCAGCGCTGGCTCCACGCCTGGGTCGGTGCCAGCCACAGCCATGTACAACGAGTGGCAGTGCCCGTCCATGGAGCGGCATAACCACCAACTACAGCAGCAGCAGCAGCAGCTCCGCTCCTCCACCCAGGCGGGTGCTCCCTTGTCGCCGTTCGCAGACCCGGTGATGTCGCCGGACGACGTGTCGTTCTCTTTGGGGGCCGGGCCAGCAGCGGCAGGCGGCATGGCAGGCGCAGCAAGCGGGCCGCGCCTGCCGGTGAGTGTTTACGATCGGCCACCGCAAACAGCACCCGAACACTGCTGTTGCGTAGCAGCACCACACGGTGTTATGCGGATTGCTGTAGCGGCAGTGCCTGGTGCAGTCAGCGGGCCGCACCTGCCGGTGATGCGGTTCCTGCCCACTGTGACCTAACCTAGGCTAAAACAAACGCCACCGTAACCGCTTGTGGCTTTTTCCGGCCCACCGCTCTTCGGTCCTCTACGCACTGCAGTGCGCCTCCCCTCTTACCTTACCCTGCTTTACCCACGTCCGGCCTACCGCACCTCCCCTCTTAGCTTACCCTGCTTTACCCACGTCTTGCCTACCGCACCTCCCCGCAGCTCTTTGCCTCCACGCGCACTGCCATGCGCTCCAGCGGCGCCGCCACCCCCACGGGCAGCGTGGGGGCCGCCGCCACCGCCAGCGGGCGCATCGGCTCCAAGGCGGCCATGCAGACGTACAAGAGCAAGGGCGTACTGCAGGACGTGGCAAAGGTGGGCGCCGTACAGCCTGAGCGCGGAAGTACACTAACCGTACAACCGTTGTACCGCCGTACTGCGGGGTTGCAAGATTGTTAGTTCGTGCGGGCGCAGCGGGAGTGGGGGTTTGCAGGACCTTGGGGAGCAGCCTGAGGGCAGGCATGGATGGAGATGCACCCCGACCCACCCACCTGTGCTGCTGATTGACGCTGCCCTGCACCTCGCCTGCTTGTACGACAGGTCGGGACCGAGTTCCGCGACCTATGGGAGGACAAGCTCAAGGTGCGCTGTGGTGCTGTAGCAACAGCTGTGCTCAATTTGGTCAGGGGAAAAACCTTCCCGCTGCAACCGCCTGGGCTAACACAGGCTTCAGACTGTAGACACAGGTCATGCTGAACATATACGCAGCCTGTGTGCACCTGATCCCTGCACTAGATTCCCTTGTGCGACATGCTCTTGTCGTACTGCCTTGTGCCGTACAGGAGGCCATGGGTCCCGGGTACTTCATGGTGGGCGCCGTACACATGGGCCAGATCCGTCTGGCGCTATTCGCCCGCAACGACGTGTACGCGGCCGTGTCCAACGTGCGCACCAGCAAGCAGGCGACGGGAGTGGCGGGCGTGGCAACCAACAAGGTGGGACGAGAAATGAAACGAACAATAGTTTAGTTCGTTGGAATGTGGGGATAGCAATAAAAAGGTGCTCAGTCAACGTGCGCACCAGCAAGCAGGCGACGGGAGTGGCGGGCGTGGCAACCAACAAGGTGCGTGGGGTGGATGGCGGAGGTGCGGCCAACGTGCACACATTTGACGGCGGCGCGCCAACTGTGGAACAGCATATGGACCACAGCTTGTATTTCGTCATATCGAGTTGGTGGCATTGAAGCCTCCCAGGTACACGTGTTGCTGGCATGGATTGGCAAGGGCAAGGCCTCCTGATGATAGGATTGCCGCTGTATGAGCTCAACGCAAGCATCCTCTTTGCCTCTGTCTCACACTGCATCTCTGCATGCATTCCCCCTTCCTTGCCCCTGCAGGGCGGCGTGGGCATCTCGCTGCGCGTGTGGGACACCGACGCAACCAGATTTCTCTACCCACATGCGTGCCCCTTAACACACACCTGCACTGCACCTACTACCCACCTGCAGGGCGGCGTGGGCATCTCGCTGCGCGTGTGGGACACCAGCGCAACCAGATTTCTCTACCCACATGCGTGCCCCTTAACACACACCTGCACTGCACCTACTACCCACCTGCAGGGCGGCGTGGGCATCTCGCTGCGCGTGTGGGACACCAGCGCAACCAGATTTCTCTACCCACATGCGTGCCCCTTAACACACACCTGCACTGCACCTACTACCCACCTGCAGGGCGGCGTGGGCATCTCGCTGCGCGTGTGGGACACCAGCGCAACCAGATTTCTCTACCCACATGCGTGCCCCTTAACACACATGCACCGCACCTACTACCCACCTGCAGGGCGGCGTGGGCATCTCGCTGCGCGTATGGGACACCACCCTGGCCTTCGTCAACTGCCACCTGGCGGCGCACCAGGACAAGACGCGGTAAGCCGCATGCAGTGGTTGGGGGCTTAGAGTACGCTAAGACACACCCCCACACGTGTGCACCCCTTCCACCCTTGAACGAGAGGCTGTCGCCAGCAGGTCCACTTGACATTTGCGCCCCCATCTCCTTTTACCCGTGGGTAACTAACAAAGCCTGGCCTCCGGGCACATTGCTGACAGCCGTTCTGTGTCCTGTATCTACATCCGTTACGTCCGTTACTTTTGATTTTTTTTAAAATGCAAGTACCCTTCCCATTCGCAGCTCCCGCAACGCGCACTACCGCGACATCGTGCGCGGCCTCAAGCTGGACCCCGCGGAGCATATGGACGTGCTGACGGCCTTCCACCACGTGGTGTGGATGGGCGACCTGAACTACAGGTGGGAGGAAGGCGTGTGCGCACACACGCGCTCTGCGCACCCCTAACCCACCTTCCTACGCTGTGATCTCCATGCGGTTTACTTGAACGGTTTCATTTTCCGCGCCTTACTTTTCCCTACCTCGTTTCCTTCTGATTTAGCCTTTACGATTGTGACGATGCCATGGGAGAAAGCTTCGGGCCCAAGCGTTTCACCCTCTCAACCCACCGCCCTCTCAATGCACCCCGTACGCCCTCCATAGCATCTCGGCCCCTCCATGCCCCCTCCGACCGCCCCCAGGCCGGACTAAAGGCAGCAGGCCACGACGGTGGCCGAGAACCCTAGGGCTGCAAGCCCCTGCGTCTCCTTCTCAACCTACCACCCCATCGGCCCTCCCCCAGGCTAGACCACGGGCAGCACGCCAACACGATTGGAGAGGGCCCACGCCATTTGCCAACACGTTTAAGGTGGCGGCGGGCCCAATAAACCCACCTTGCATGGGCCCCACCCGTCTCCCAGGTTGGAGGTTCCAGCGGCTCTGAGGTTCCCTGGCGCCTTACACGGTTTCCTTGCGTTCCACGTGTACTCCCCCACCCCCGCGCCCCAGGTTGGACTACGGGCAGCAGGCCACCACCATGGCTGAGAGCCCCACCCCCGAGGACTTCGCCGCGCTGGTGCAGGACGTACGGCTGGGGTACTTCGACAAGCTGTACGAGGTACGGCACGTTTGTCGTATGAGGCGGTATGGGAATTGTGCTTATATGAGGCACACCGCTACACACGCAGTGCTCTTCGTTTAATCACCGAGCACCTGGCGTCACTCTGTTGCGTTGACGAAGGCAACTGTGGTACCGTACCTAAAACCCGGAGCCAGACCCCCCTAACCCACATCGCTAATACACATGCCTCCCCAGGTGGACCAGCTGCGCAAGGAGATGGAGGAGAAGCGCGTCTTCCTGGGCTTCAAGGAGCAGGAGATAGGCTTCGAGCCCAGCTTCAAGGTGGGCGGACGAGGGGGGGGGGGGGGGGGGGGGGGGGGGGGGGGAGAGGGGGGGGGGGGGGGGGGGGGGGGGGGGGGGGGGGGGGGGGGGGGGGGGGGGGGGCGGGGGGGGGCGGGGGGGGGGGGGGGGGGGGGGGGGGGGGGGGGGGGGGGGGGGAAGGGGGGGGTAAGGGACAGGAAGGGAGGGGAGGGGCCGATCCTGGTGCACGGCGCGTTGGTGGGGATGCGAGAGCTGCTGGGCTCCCGAGGAGTACAGCATACGGCCATGCGTGTGTGTCCAACAGCGGACCGGAAAAGGTGGTGCCGCCGTAAGGCGGCCCAGCCCCCAACACACACTGATGTACAGCCCCCCATGGCGGGCGCCTGGGCGTGGTGCCATGCCCCAATGCCTTGTAAGAACCGGCCGTGATGGCTCGTTCCTTGCATGCTGTGATCGCAGTGTTCGGTTATCCTAACGGTTATCCACATTCTGCCGCTCTGTCGCCCGTCTTCAGGTCCGGCGGCACCGCATTCTGGAGTACAACCCGCAGCGCAGCCCCGCCTATTGCGACCGCATCCTGTACAGGTACGGCATCGTGCCGTGCCTGTGTGCCGTGCAGCTGTACATCGCATATAGCCTGCCTGAGTGCCTGTCGTCCCAGGAAGACCCGGCGGCTTTTGGAAGAGGCTAGGACGCTTGCCCAGCGCCGCATCGCCCGTTGGCTTGGGTTTACACAGCACTTACCGCCATCTCTCGCGGCAACCACAAGCACAACCCGCACATTTTGAACGCAACGGTATGTTTCGAAATACTGTAGTTGAACCCTTGCGCCCCCATGCCTCCCCTGCAGGTCCAACCTGCCCCTCAAGCAGATCCGCCCCGTGTCGTACTTCAGCCCGCAAGAGATCGCCACGTCGGACCACAAGCCCGTGGGCGCCGTACTGCTCGTACCGACCGTCTGGCGCAACACGGTTGAGGAGCCCGCCCGCCACAGCGCCGCCACACAGGGCGCCCTGAGCGCCGTACACGCACTGCACATGCCGTTCGGCGGCGGAGCGAACGCCGGTGGCAGCGGCCACGGCGGCGCGTTTGGGGGCGCGGGCGGGGGCGGTGGGGCAGCAGGAGGAGGAGGAGCAGGGGGAGCTGGAGGTGCACGCGTTCGGCTGGTGTTTGGGCAGCTGCGGGCAGAGGGGCTGTTCGTGCTGCGCAACAGGCGGAAGGCGTCGTCGGCTTCGTCCACAGAGATGCCCAGCCCGCAGGTGCGACGCGGCTGCCGATGGTACCCAGAGTTGGACCGGCCTGGAGTGCAGTGTCCAGATGATGTTGCTTCCGGAGCGTATCTCGCTGGAATGCCCCTGCGTGCCCGATACCGCTCCAGTACCGGACACGCGTCACTTACGGCCCCCTGTGCACCAACTGCCGGCCATGTCGCCCCCAGCTGCTTCACATGGTTGCCACGCGTGCGGTCTGTGGTGGCATCACAACGCACCTGGCCCGCTGCTTACTGCTACCCCCCCCCCCTGTCATGCCCCCGTATGCAGCTCCTCCTCACTGGCCCCTGCATGCGGGACGCGGTGGCTGCCACGCGCGTGGTGGCCACCAGCCGCAGCCCCGTGTGGGCGGACGAGGAGGACAGCGTGCTGGGCCCCCTGACCATGGACCTCAAGACGGCAGCCATGAGCGAGATGGCGCACTTCAGGTGGGCGACGGTAGAGCGGTCAATATACCGGTGCATAATGCTCGGAGTTATATCTGCATGCTGCTGTCATCCAAAGCACTTCTCACTTCGGCTTGATTGCACATGACTTGCAGCATGACAGCGGTGCATGTGGCCTGCAGGATCGCTGTCGTCCCTGCTTCCTTGCGTTCCGCAGTACTCCGGTGCACACGTGCCACCCTCACCTGCGTGTCTGCCCTGCACCCCGCCTCCCCTCCCAACCTCATCACGCCGTTCCTCCCCGCTTTCGCAGGCTGTGGGTCCGCGTGGACCGCCACCAAACCTGCGACTCTCCACGTCTATCCGCGCAGCACCCTACCCTCCCCTACTCACGTGCAATACTTTGATTGCTGCTCCCCGTGCATTGCCACAGGCTGTGGGTGCGAGTGGTGGACCGCCACCAGAAGAAGGCGGAGCGTGTGGGCGTTGCGCCCCCCGCGCCCCCACACGCCGACAGGGGGGAGGCCAAGGGGGCGGTGGCCAGGCTGCTGGGCCGGGGGCGCAAGGCCAAGGAGGCCAGGACGGCTGGCGGCGGCAAGGGGGCGGCCAGGTCGGCGTCTGTGGGCTCTGGCGGCAGCGTGCTGGCGAGGGGGGTGCTGCCGCTGAGCGACGCGGTCACGACGCTGCTGCAGGTGGGTGTGGGGGAGTGTGGGGAGCGTGAGGTGGAGATTGTGGGAGAGGCGGGTAAAACGGGGAGCAGGGGCGGATGGTATGGTACAGTCGTGTGGGTGCTCGAGTTGCCTCAATGCGGTCACGAGGCTGTTGCAGGTGCAAGGGGTGGGGGTTGGGGGCAGGGCGGGGACAGGCAGGGGTTCTGGGGCGAGGGGGGTGGGTTGCCGCTGAGCGACGCGGTCACGACGCTGCTGCAGGTGGGTGGGTGGGAGTGGGGAGTGTGAGGCGGGGCCGGGACAGGAGTCCGGGTGTATACTTACGGTGCAGGGTAGGCGTGTCGTTCTGCATGTGCGTTACGTCAGTGCGGTCATGGCACTTCTGCAGGCTGGGCGGAGGGGGCGGGACACAAGCACGCACTGCCAGTACGTTGCCTTGTGTGTCGTTCCGCACATATCAGTACGGTATGCTGCCTCTGTGCACGGACTGCGGCACTGTGCGGTATGGCGTTCCCAGTCCCCACGAGCCACGTGCTGCTCAGTGCTGCACCATACACCAGCTGATTAGCAGAACCACCACCACCACCACACCATCGTTCTGGCCTTGCCATGGGACGGCGCTGCAGTGCACGGCGACCTTGTCCATCCCTGCTCCTACATCTGGACCCCTGAATGCGCCCCCTGCGTCTCCTCCTTCCTCCGCAGAACCCCGAAGCCTCCGCGCCCTTCCACGTGCAGCTGGAGCTACACGGCCTGCCTGCGGGGCGCCTGGAGGGACACATGCGGCTGGAGGTGGGTGCGGGGGACAGGGGGGTGAACACGCCCCAGCGGGCGGGTCGCTCGGGAACGGCGGCCGGGTAGCCGCTTGGGGTGTCACGTGCGGCTGGTGGTGGAGGCGAGGGCTAACGTGGGCCAGGGAGGGGCCAGGGAACGGGGCAGAGTAGCCACCAGACAGGGGGCTTCCGCGCAGGCCCAGGGAGGGGCCCCAGCTCCTGGTGGATGTGGACCCTGGCGTGCGGTCTGCGGTGGTTGTTGGTCTGGGCCTGGGCATGGCAGGAGGCTTGCCACCGCTGTCTTGGCTGTACATGCCCGGTGTAGGGGCGGGGCGGGTTGCAGGCAAGCGAGGGGTGACGCACAACGACGCGTGCCTTTGTCCACCACCGCCTGTTGCTTATGCGACGCTTTGTGTGTGTCAATGCGCATGTGTGCACGCAGGTTGTGGACCGGCCGCGGGTGCAGGAGCGCGCGGGTCGGCCTCACGCTGGTCCTACCGGCCTAGGGCTGGGCCTGGGTCTCACCAACCGCCTGGGTAGCGCGACCAACCTGCTGTCCGTCATGCGCATGCCTAGCATGGGCGTACGGGCAGCGGCCGCCGTACTGGGGGGAGGGGAGGGGGGAGAGGGCGGTGGGGGTGCATGGGGGACAGGGAATTGGAGGAGGGGCAGTTTGCTGAGGATGGCGGGTTTGGGTGGGGTGGGGGAGGAGGAGAGGGGAAGCGGGGGGAGGGGTGTGGGGGGTGGGGTGGAGGCGGGAGAGGGCGGAGATGGGAGCGAGAGGGGGAGCGGAGGTGGGGGGAGGGGGAGGGGTAGCGGGCGGCGGGGTGTGGGGGGGAGGTTTGTGGCGGCGCTGAAGCGGGCGTGGGGGTGAATCGGGTGGAGTGGTGGGCAGGGAAGATGTGGTTTCGAGGGATGGCGAGGACGGAGCGGCATTTGGCGGAGTGCTCAGAGTGTGGCATGCTGCGATGTTGGGACTGCAGCTGCGAGCTGCAGGGAGTGTGGAGAGATGGATTACAGTTGGGTGCCCTACCGGGGCTGAGAGTGTCACACAGGATGGCATGTGGGGTTAGGCGCGGGGCAGCAGTTCGCAGCGGCGAGCTTGGTGAGCTACCAAGAAGTGGTATGGTACGGTGTGTATGCTGCCAAACTAGACGGAACATGGTTTTCCTGCAAAGAGTGGGTGCCGTGTTCGGCATGCCAATGGAAAGGCCGCAACTATGAGGTAATGGCAGTACAGAATTGTGTTGTGATATTATGGCATTCGCGCGGATTGAACCATGGCTTGAACCCATTTTGTGGTTGCTTGACGCTGGTTGAGTAATGGTTGAGCCATAACGCCTTATGTGAAGGAGAGGGCAGCGTGCAACTGGTTACGGAGCAACGTGAGGAGGTGCTGCACGTGGCCGAGGTGAGCGGAGTTGAACCTGGTTGAACGCCAAACGCGTACCGTAGTGTATAGCGTAATATGAGGGGGGGCTCGTGTGCTGAGCGCCCACGTGGCTTATGACAACTCCTACGTGTGTGTGGGTGACTCGTGTATTGACTAGTGAGCGTCCCTGCGGCCCATCATATATTGGCATGCACGTACCGTGGCAATTGGTTGCCGGTTGGCATGGTTGGACTGACAAATGACAACAGCGTGCGTTCGACCCATGCTTGCCAGCATGCAGCACCGTCTGTGCGCTGCCGTCTTGGCATTTGGCATTTTGTGTTACATCCCAGGTGGTGCCTCACTCTGGCTCACTGTTTGGCTTGTCAGTTGCTGAGTACCACATGCCGTACCGGTACGAGCCATTCAGTTGGCGTTTTGCGGTTGCAACACGAGTGACGAGATGGCTGCACCTGGCTGCGCATTCTGTGGGGCTGCATTCCTTGATCGATGCTGTACGGGCGCAGGGGCATCGTGATGCTCGTCGCACGGTCTTGTCCATGTGAGCAGCACTGAAGCAGTGCCAAACGGCTGTTACGCATTCAGTGTGCGTCTGGTACGGTTAGCTGCGCCGTGACTATTGCGCACTACGACCACGGGAGGCTCTCGCACGCTCCCACGCTTGCGACGGGTGCAGGCGCCGCCAGTGCGAGGGGCTTGTCTACAGTACATAGCGGGCAAATCCTTGAGCCCCAGGCTCGTGCATGAGGCTTTACGATCCCGGGGGTGGGATGAACCCTCACCGTGGTCACACAGACTGTTTGCATGGGGGGCAAGTCAGCGATTAGCGGTCTGCCATACCCAGGACGGTTTGACTTGTTCGGTTGCGGGGTGCCTCAACATCGGCACCGTTGTTAACAAGAGGTAGACGCTCTCTCGCTGTTGCTCGTTCGTCTGCTATATCGCCTCCTGCTCTCCTTGTAAAGCAAGATATTACCTCTACTTCCTACTACCAGACTCGCCTCTACCACCTCGCACCCTGTCACGGCTGCAGCGTCCCTGTGCCCTGCGCCAAATCATCGGTCGTACGACAACTGCTCACAAGGGCACCGCCTTACAGTCCTCGCCACTTAACCAAACCGAACCAACACACAGAAAACAACAGGAACCTCGCAGCGAACAGTAACACCAACTGCAAGCGCCGGTCTCAAGTCCTTCAAGCGGGCAGCACCGTGACGTCGCTCAGCACCTCGACAAACACACGCGCCAAGCTCCTCGGCGCATCACCCCCACCCTCAACCTGCCCCACCACCGTCCGCAGCCGCTCCACCTCACCGCCCGCACCCGCACCCCCACCCGCCTCCTCCTCCGCCCCCTGCGCCCCCCTGTCAATCCCCCACACCTCCAGCACACCCGCCAGCGCCTCCACGGCTGCAGCAAGCCCCTCCACCAGCTTCACCACCTCCGCCTGTGCCCCCAGCCGTCGGACCAGTGCCACAGGCCACACCGAGCCGGGCTGAGCGCTGCCGGACCGGGAGCCCCCTCCCGCTCCACCTCCGGCCGCCCCATGGCCCCGCCGCCCCTTCGCCCCGCCCTTCGCACTGCTGCTGTTGCGGGTCCCGCTGCTGCCTCCCTGCGAGCCCCCCGCTGCCGTACATCGCTGCCGTACCTCATGTGGGAACGCAGCGGCCAGCAGACACAGCGCCCTGGCCAGAGACAGGTCCCTGCCGGCAAAGTCGGGCCAGGTGTGCATGTGGCGCAGCACGGCCCCCAGCAGCTCCACCGCCCCCAGCTCCTCAAACAGGAACCGCTGCAGCGCAGAGTGCTGACCCTGATCCGGCCGTGCGCCTTGCAGCTGCTCAGAAGCACGTGCGCTCCCGCTGTCACCGCCCCCGCTCCCCTGGCCGCCGGCGCCGCCCCCGCTCCCACTGCTGCTTCCGCACTGCATGCCGGCTAGGCACAGGACCGGCACCCACCGAAGCAGCGGCCCCGACGCATGAGCCGCCACCAGCCGCGGCCGGTCTGCCTCTTGCTGCTGCTGCATGCTTGCGTTGCTGCCCGCAGCGGCCCGACCAGCGGGCACGTGCTGCTGCTCTTCACCGCTTGCGTAGCATTGCACCAGGCGTGCGAGCGGCGGCAGCAGCAGCCGCACTGCGTGCGACAGCAGCAGCTGCAGCCGGGGGAGGCCAGGGGGCGGCTGCGCATGCGGCCAAGCCACCCGAGTGTCGCTGCCGCTGCCGTCGCTGCCTCGGCCACCGCTGACGCTACTGCTCCCGCTGGCACCACTGCTTGCGCCAGCGCCAATGCTGCTGCTGCTGACCACCTCCGGAGTGTCCGCACGCTTCACCCACAGCTGCAGCCCGTTCGTCAGAGTGTGACAAGCTGCGAACACAGCAAGGTGCGGCATATTCTCCACACCGCCGCCGTGGGCGCCGCCCTTTGGCCCCGGCCGCCGCCTGTTGCCACCACCGCCGCCGCCGCCGCCACCGCCGCCTCCCGGCGGCATCGGCAGCAGACAGCTGAGCGCGCCAAGGAAACCTAGCCCCTGCTCCACCTCCCCGTATGCCAGTAGCCAGTGGAAGCCGAACCAGCGGGGTCCATCCAGGGGCTCAGTGTCGACCGCGCGGGACAGGACCTGTACCGTCAACTTGCCAGTGGTGCTCTCCGGGTCCCTGGCTGCCCTCCGCATGAGGCGCTCCAGGCAGGGCAGCAGACCGCCCTCCAGTGCGGCAGCCAGGCGGGGAGGCGGCGCGGGCGGCAGGGGGCCTGTTTCGGCACGGAAGGGATGCAGGGGCCGTTGGATAACCTATCAAGGGGGAGGTAAGCCGCGCTTCAGCGTGGCGTGCGGGGACCAGGGGCCGCAGAGGACCAGCACGGTGTGCAGGGAATGCGTAGCTGTCCTGAGGCGTCGGTGCGCCGCCAGTGAGCATGAACACAGCCGCAATACACGATGTAATGCGGGACGCACTGCACCCACCGACGGCGGGGTCAGGCAGCTCCAGCTGCATCAACGCCGACAGCGTGACGACCGCCACCGTCTCGATCTCGGCCGGCAGGCGCAGCGGCGCCATGTGCTCCACCGCCGCGCACACGCAGCGGTACCACCGCGCCTGGAACGACCGCAGGGCAGCCGCAGACAGCAGCCGCTTGCGGCGCCCAGGCCCGGGCACCTGCTGGCCCGGTGGGGCCGAGGCGGATGCCTGGACTCCGGCAGCCGCAGCCTCGGCGGCTGCATGGCACGGTGGCACAGGGTGCGCAAGTGTTGCCTCCTGTGCCGAATCCGGCCCATGACTGCCCCCGCCATCGCACGCCGCGAGCCTGGCGGCCACCGGCGCTCCACCGGCAGCCGGGGCCCCTGCCTCCTCCTCGCCCGCTCCTGCGCCCTGCAGCCCCACGCGGCAGCTCCCACCGTCCACCGTCCCTGCGCTGCTCCCTGCCCCCACGTGGCCCCTGTCTCCGCCCCTCCCTCGCTCGCCCCGCGCGGCTAGCTGCAGCTGCTCCCAGCGCTCCACCAGGAGACCGCTGGCGGTATCCAACGCGAGCACGGCTAGCTGTAAGAACCCAATACGAAACTGTGCGAGTTGCAGCCCGCCCGGCGCGCCATCGCCCTCCACACCACGCTCTGTGTGGCCCACACGCCCGTCCTCCTCCTCCTGCTGCTGCTGCTGCACCTGCGCACGAGCCGACCGCGTGACCAGCTCACACGCCCGCAGCAGCAGCGTCAACATCGGCCCCACCCCCCCCAGCAGCTCCAGCAGCTGCTCCCGCTGCTCCGTGCGACTCAACGTGTCCACCATGCCGTGCAACTGGTGACCGGCCACATAGCTCCGGCGCTTCCGCCCATCCCACTCCGCCGGCAGCGCCCTGTACGACACCGGCATGCCGTACTCGGGCCCGCCGTCCGCCGTACACAGGGCGCGCAGCCCCAGCGCGAGGGACAGGTGCGCCATGCCGGTGCCGGTGAGTGCCTGGAGGACAGCTGGCCCGACGGCAGTGCAGGCGGGGGCTGGGGCACGCTCGCAGGCCTCCAGTAGGCGCTTGGCACACTCTTCCAAGAACATGACCTCATGGAACGTGACCTGCAGATCGTCCAGGCTCGTGTCCGACACCTCTCCTGCTAGCGTCCTCAGCCCCTGCTCCTCCCCCTGCTCCTGCCCCTGCTCCTGCCCCTGCTCCTGCCCCTGCGCCTGCCCCTGCTCCTGCCCCTGCGCCTGCCCCTGCGCTTGCCCCTGCGCCTGCCCCTCCGCCGCCTCCCCGCACGCGCTGCTGCCTGCCGCCAACAACGCGGCCCTGGCGCAGTGCTCCAGCAGGTGGCTGTCACGCAGGTTAGAGGCGAACAGCAACAGGAAGCGACGGGACAGGCGCCGGCAGTCCGCATGCTGGGCCGCCGCCGACGCCGCCGCCCCCCTCGCCCCTGCGCCTGTGGGTGGCGGCCCCTCGTCCCTGCCCAGCACGCCTACAGCCGCTTCCGCCAGAGCAAACAGCCCGGCAGCCAGCCCGATAGATGACCGCACTACCTCCACAACTGTACCTGCTCCGACGTCGCTGCCTAACCTCTGCTGGTCCTCCTCCTGCCCACGCGTGTGACCCGGGTGCTGCTGCTGCTGCTCCGGCTGCTTCTGCCCCTTGTCCTGTGCCTCGCCAACTCCGCCCGCCCACGTGCACACGGCCGCCACCTGCCGGCTGCAGCACTGCAGCGTGTGCATACGCAGCAGCGCACACCCGAGCTCCAGAGCCATCAGCGTCGCGGGAGGTGCGTTGGAGGCTCTCGGCCCACCTGCCTCCGGAGTACCGGAAGAGGCGGGCCCGGGCCGGCGCCTGGCCGAGCCCGGGGCGGCCCCGCTCCCGGTGTCACTCCACTCCGAGTAGGACTCTGTAAGTTGTTCAGCGCCTGATTCCAGCATGGGCGTGAGGAGGCCGAGCAGTTGGTGCCGACTGTCTAGTAGTGCACTTCGGCGCGCCGCAGCGGCATGTGACAGGCCGTTGACCGCCAGCTTGCGCTGCAGCTGTTCGTTTGCGGGGGCAGCGACACAGTCCTGTGCTGTCTGCTGCGCAAATGGCTCCCAGCGCATCAATACGACCAGCAGAGCCTTGCGGAGTCGGCCGTGGCGTAAAACAATGTCGAAAGTCCGGGCCTCTGGATGCCGCGCATTCATTTTGAAAAGGCCATCCATCGACTCCCCAAACATTGTTGCAGCATCGTGCATTGTCTGGGTAAATAATTCGGTGTTGTTGTCCCTCGCGGTTTCTTCCGCAAGCTCCCCTGGAACGACTTGAGCCGACGCGGCCTCGTGGAGGCTTTCCAGTTGCAAGAGCAGTTGCTCACATTGATCCGCTGTATGATCAAGGCCGCCGGGAAGTGAGGCCAATAGCTGTTGCAACGAAGCCATGCTTACCAACGGCTGCCGGCTTTGCTACATTGAGCAGCACAGTACATGCAACTTGACAGCAAGCAAGTTGCCGTCGCGTCGCTCTGCTGTGATAAGGTGCGAGGAGCGGAGGAGGCTTATGCGTCTAGCCCATGCAGTGCGTTGCGGATGGTACCAGCACGGCAGCAGCGGCACACCTGGAGAACCTCGCAACCTCCCCTGCAGACCAAAGCAACTAGTTTGATGGCGCTTGGGTGATGGAGATAATGCGGGCTTGCGTCCTGGTCCCACACTCCCATTGCACTATTAGCCTGTGGTATACAGTCCCCCGCTACTCTAAGCGGGAGTAGCATAGCTACTCTAAGAGTCTCAGGCTCTTCTGGGCCATCGGAAAGCGCTCCCGATACAGCACCCAGGCCAGAATCCCTGCAGAGGCAGCAGCCCAGAGCACCGTCGCATGCAGGCTAATGTACAATGCCCAGCAACCCCGCCCCCTGCCCCGCCCCCCGCGTCCACCTCACCACCTGCGTCCATCTCGCCACCTGCGTCCATCGAGGCCTTCTTCGCTCCAGGCCGCGTGCGTGGCCTGGGGGCACTGCAGCAGGCGTCCTGCGAAACAGAGCGGCTGCACACCTGCAGAGCCTGCAGTACGATAGGCAGCTGTACACCTGCGATCGTCCTTGGACCACAACCACTGTATGCCAGCTACCCACGCTTTCCGCGCCGTGGGCGCTGATGGAGGCTGTGATCAGTGTGCCGCGGCGCCCGGCTGCAGCATTGACGATGCAGGACCATATCCTTTGTCGCCGGTGGGTGGAGCACAAGGTGTAGGTCGAGGGCGCCTGCACACATTGCTGGGAGGAGCCTGTCGTGCAATTGCTTGGTGTACGGCCGTGTACGCAGAGGGTAACCCGAGCGAGGGCATACCGGAACGCATGGTTGCGGAAGGGGGGCTGCTGTGCAAGGCGTGCAGAGAACCAGGCACATACAGGAGGTAAAGGATGAGACGCTGATAGGAGCGGAGTGTTGGGGGTTGGTCAGGGCGGTGTTGAGGGTCGTGCTTGCCAGCTAAGCTCGAGTGTTTTGCTCAGCTGAGGTTGCCCAGCAGCTGGAGACGACCCCCTGACTGCCAACCGCAACCGAAAACCGTTTTTTGGTCTTTGTCAAATTATATTTATGTGGGTCTTATATGTTTACGTGACTTAGGTTGCCATCAGCAACTCCTGCCCCACGGTTAGCCGTGGTCCTGTGGTCTAGTGGTTAGGACATCAGACTCTGAATCTGGTAACCCGAGTTCAAATCTCGGCAGGACCTTTTTGCCCTTATCAAGAGCCCAATGCATCGACTTCCACGTTCGATTGCTCCATTTGGCACTGCTGCGTGCTTCCTGACTCCGCCTTGGGACCCTGCAGCCTTGCAGCTGCACTGCCATCATCAGCAGGGTCCTCCGGATGTAACCTAGGCGCAGCTAGGCGCATATGCAGGCTGCGCAGGCTACGTTGACACAGGTTGACGCCATGACAGCAAGTCCTTGGTCCAAAGCGGCAAAGCAACGGCTGACTGCCTCCTTGTTCCTCGCGGGGTTGCATGCTGCTTGCCCAGGCAGGCGTACCCTGTACGGCAATGATCCACCCTGCCCCCTCCCCCAGCACCTGGGTATTTGCATGGGCAGAACAACGCAACCTTTGCTAAGCGCGTTCTGCACTCTTCCTGTACACTATTACCGTTACCAGCGTTCTAGGCGAAGCAGCGTAGCTGGCAACTCTGAGAGAGGCTCTGGTGCCTGGCACAGTAGGGACCGCTGCCCCGCGCACAGTATAACCAAAGCGTGGGGCAGCACGCAATGGCGTCAGTACTTTTAGATCCCTTGTTACCTAAGCTGCAGCAGACAAAGGCGACAGCAGGGCGAGCGGCAGCGCTCTTGCGCAGTGCATTCCCGATAGAGCACGCGAAAACAAGTGACACCAATATCGGCGTCCAGATTTCACGGCGAGATGTGCCTACATACGTTCTGCCCAACTCGGGCGCGCAGCCTTGGGAGCTGCTGCCGATGAAGGCAGCCGCGATGGCGCAGTACCCCAACTTCTTCAACAACAGCTGCATGTTCTTCGGTTCAATAAACCGGGACGTAACAAACGGTGTTCCGTTTTGCTTACTGCGGCCCACGCGCCTCGCGATCGACCTGGCCAAGGTGACCCGCAACCTGGGCATCGTGGACGGCTTCAGCGTGGTGCAAAAGCGCCACAAGCTCAGCCCCCACGACTTCGTGTGGACCAGCGACCAGCCAGAGCCGCAGGACATGTACGACATAGCGCTGTTCAAGCACCGCTACCTGCGCCTGCAGCTCCGAACAGACATGTTCAGCCCCCAGCCGCTGCCATCCCACGACACCTCCCGGCCAGCGCAGCCCCCACTACCCCTCGCCGCACAGCTCGCACCCGCCTTCGGCCTCTTACCGCTATCCGTCAAGAACATCAGCAGGGCCTCCCGGCCGGTGCTGATGTACCCCAAACAGCTGGAGGTCGCCCGGTCAAGGACAGCTTCCGGCGTCTTCATCTGCTACCACCACGAGCTGGGCATCATCACAGACTCCCAGGCGGAGCACTACGACGTCCCTGCGCTGGTGGCAGCGCACGTGGGCCTGCCCCTGAGCATGGTGACCCAGATCAGGGGTGCGCTGGTGGCCAAGGCCCGGGCGGAGGCGGGCAAGCCGCTGAGGCACGTGACGCAGCTGAAGGTGAGCACTGGCATAGCTACTGTAACTATAACTGGGGAGTGAGCTGGTACCGGTAAGTCAGCTGGGGTTTGAACCGCTCGTAAAGGATGACAGGGGGTGTCAAGGCTCGGGACGCAGTGGCAGTTGCAAGGGCAGCAGCAGAACGGACGGCTAGGAGTGTGCACAAGACGCCCGTGCGATAAGCAAGGTGCATTGCATCACGATGGCAGGACTACAATCTGGTGGATGAGCTGGGGGGCCACGGTGCCCTGTGACGTGCCACTGGAAACGTTGTTGCAAATTGGAACATGCCTTTGCTGATATATTCTCCGCCATGGCAGGACTACAATCTGGTGGAGGCTCTGCGGCGGCAGGTGGCGGAGCGGCACCAGCGGCTGGCGGGGCGGGCGCGGGAGCAGGCGGCGGAGCTGGACAGGGGGGCCAAGGAGCGGCTGGGGCAGGTGGGTTAGCGTCAGGGTTGTCAGCAGAGGGGGAGTGCTTTGGGAAGCAGGGCGGTGGGGGGTCCGCCGGCGGCGCGCACAGTGGGGGGAGTGTGGAGGGTTCGGGAAGCTGGACAACGGGGGAAAAGAGCGACTGGGGCAGGTAAGTCGCTCTTGGGGATACGGGTAACATGGTTGGTTTTGGGGGTGTAAGGTTATGGGGAAGGGGGATTGTGGATTGTGCTTGGGGGTGTGGGCAGAAGGGTTAGTGTTGCTGGTATGGGGCAGGTGGGTGGTGGAAGGGGTGTGGGGTTGGTGGGCGGATAGGGCAGCGGCATGTGCAAGGGGGGCGCTCGGGTTGATAAGGCGCACGGAGGGGTGTGGTGGGACTATGGCAGGTGGGTGAGTGCACCGCGGTCTTCCATGCAACAGTGTGCGCGGGTGGAGACAGGAGGGGGACGCCTAATGTCGGAAGGGGCTCCAAGGCAGCCCCACAGGCGCCTTGCGGGAACAGGGGCGGCAATGCTGTGTACCGGTATGGCCAACACGCAGTTGAGGTGCACTTCGCTGACCAGGTACACCTGAAGAGTCGACCACTGTGTTACGTTCACGGTATTCCTGTACGCAGGTGAAGCGGGAGATTGAGAGCGCGGAGGAGGAGCGCGACGCGCTGGAGGCGGGTGTTGTGTCCATGCTGCTGGTCAAGGCGGGGCTGGCCGGGGGCGTGGGGCCGCAGCGGCGGGGCGGGCAGGAAAGGGACCAACAGTAATAACAAGGGCCTCGAACAGTCGGGGCCCATGGGGCCCAGGCAGAGGAGCGTCGAGGGAGGCGCGTGCAAGGAATGGGCATGGGGCCCAGGCAGAGGAGAGTCGAGGGAGGCGCGTGCAAGGAATGGGCATGGGGCAGTCAGGTGCCATGGGGCCGCAGCGGCGGGGCGAGGACGGGAGGGAACGGCATTGGATTGAGCTGCGGCGGAGCGGGCAGGGGAAGGACGGGCAGTCAGTGGAACCCCGCGGGCGGGACAGGGGAGGGACGGGCAGTGAGAGGGAGGTGGAATGGCCACGGGATTCGCGTTAGGGAGAGGCGCCAGGGATGAAACGCAGCGGACAGGGAGGCCTCGTGAGTTGGACAGCGGTCGCTCGCCCCAGAGCGCAGACAAATGGGCGACGCGGTGCCGTTCGTTTTCTGGAGCATGGGACTCGTGCATGGGGGTGTCGGACGTCTGGCCAACCAGGAGCAGCAGCAAGGTCAGGGGCGCGAGGCAGCGTTCAGGGTCAAGGAATGAATTTCTTATAGGGTGGATGCGATGGTTTGTGGATGCGGCTGGATGGCTTGCACTAGGAGGATGCCGGGCTTCGGTGCTGGGCTGTGCGGCCACTGCCGGGCACCGTGTGGGTGAAGGGCGCAGTGTGGAATGCTGCCAGCTGCGGATGTTTGCGTCAGTCTTTGGCATTAGAGGCTCCCTGTGGATGCGGTTGGGGCGGTGGGATTTGGAGCACCTACGGTGCCGTGTGACGCCGTATGGGTACCTAGCTGCAGCGCTAGCCTGTCACAGCTGGCATGCAACAAGGAGGCGAGGCACGCGTTGTACGCTACCGTATGCACAGGAGTTGACTACAGCATCTAGTGGCATCCCCACTGTGTAAGCAGGGACATAAGAGGCTGCTCTTTGAAACCTGGACCCTGGAGCCTGCCTGGGCCCCTCCTTTAGCCCCTTGGCTGTGGGTAGCTGGGTGTTGTAGGACTTCTGGGGTTTCGGGCGGTCAGCTGTTCAACTTGGATGATTCCAACGACCGTACGCCCAACCGCGCGATGAGCTTATACACTTTCCCATGAGGCCAGGTTGCTGCTTGTTTGCTTACATGCCCGGGTTGCCTGGGAGGGCCGGTTACGGCGGTTAGCCTCGACACCTCGCTCGGCCCATCCTCCCTGTCGTACGCCATCCACATTTGTCCAACGCCACAACATCAACACCGCCTGCAACTGCCGAACATGCTATGCGAATACACTAAGAAGCCTGCATCTTAAAGCCTATGCATCAGAACAAATCAGGAAGCGAAGAATCAATCAGGTGTAGAGAAGCAAGGGGCGACAGCGAGCCAATCAGCGTCGCTAATCAACTACGGGACGCCTAGGGAACCGCGTCCGCTCTCCGCTGGTGCGACACGGCACGCATATAACACAGGCAACAATACGTGTCAACGGCGTCCTGCCACTCGGTCAGCCACACCACTATACACAGCACGCAAGCCATCCTGCTAAAGGAGCTTGCTGTTTGCACGCCATGGCACGGACCGTGCAGCAGCCAGCCCCTGTGTGTGCTAACACACCGCCATGCACCGTGGCAACCTACTCCCATCTACCGGTACCCCAACGCAACCGCACACCTAGCCTAGGTTCTTGCTAGCGCTGCACCACGCTACCGCCTCTATGCACTATGGTCGCATCCCGCCACGTGGTCACACCGACAGCCTACGGTCTGGGCTAAAACCAGCAATCAATCAGCAGCCCAACCAGCCACACGCTATTGCTAAGCTCTGACGCGGCGCCCGCAGCTCTCACCAAAGGCGCCGCCATGCACGTTATCCATGCCTTTTTCGCTCGCCTGCCTTTACTGAGGGCCCCCATGCCTGCCCGGCATGAGGTTACAGCGATCCAGCCGACATGGGTCCTACAAGCATGCAGGATGCCGGTCCTCTCCCGCTGCACATTTGCACGCTCACGACGCTGTGACAGCACCCCCACGTATACGTACGGCGCCTGCCAAGCCCTGCCGTACCCAGCTCGCCCGCCGTACATTCCCCTGTCCACAGCGCGCCAGGAGTGACTGCCCGCAGCTCCCGCCTGGACCGCCAAGGAAACCAACTGAACCGGCAGGGAACCGCCAGCCGCTAACCGCCAGCCGCTCACGACAGCGGCACGAAGCTGGTGGGGCAGCATTCCTGGCTGGTGTCGTACGCTGCGAAGTTGCACCGCCCGCCTCGGCAGAACTTGTCAATGGTCTCGCAGGGGCTGTCCTTGCGCAGCTCCACGCACAGCTGGCGTGGCTTAGCGGCCACGTCGTTAGCGCTGTACGACAGCTTGGTCAGCCGGAAGGTGCCGCCCCGGTCCCACGTGACCTGAGGAGGGGTCCGCCGCAAGGGCATGGTCACGGTAACCGCTTTGCGCTACGTCGTAACCTCGTGCAAGCAACCGAGGCCGCTGCACCCCAAAGCGGACACCCAACACACGGCGCCGCCCAGCCCGACAGCGCAACAGTATCCCATACTCAGGCAGTACAAACGTGTTACGATATACTAAAATCAACTCACCGGGTACTGCAGTTTGTCGATGAAGGCGGCGCGCACGCTGCCCCGACACGTGTCGTGGCTCCACCACTCCACCTTGAGCAGCTTGGCGCTGCAGCAGGGGCTGGAAGGGTCGGCGCAGCTGCTGGACGCCAGGCCAAAGCAGTACAGGCGGTTGCCCTTGGCGGTGTACGTCAGCGAGGGCGCGCCGGACAGCGTGAACGGCATGAGGCCGCGGGTGGTGTTGCAGCTGCGGAGACGTGGTCGGAGGAGGGGCAGAGGGGAGGCCAGGTCAGTACGGATCAGGGGCCAAGGGGTGAGGGCTACAGGAGGCTCCAAGGTCTAAAAACTTCATTATTTGTCGATTCGTTATGGCTGTAAAGTTACGATACGATTGATGAATTAGTACAGCGGGGGCAGTGCTGTACCAGGGGCCGGGTCAGCGCCTCAGCTCACGGCTTGCGTGGGCAAGCAGTGGTGTGCAGCGTGTGGCCAAGGAGCGAGACTCACGTGTGGTAGGGGAAGGTCTTGGGGATGGGCGCAGGGGGGCGCTTCACTCTGTGCGAGGGCGAGGGTGGCTGCGGGCGCTGGACGACCGCTGGCGAGGGCGGCGGAGAGGGCTTGGGTTTGTTTGACCCGAGGGTGTTGACGGGGCAGCATTTGACGGGGGAGGAGCTGGGCACGATGGCGTAGGTGCAGCTGCCGTCGCCCTCCGGGCAGAGGGCTGCGAGGTTGGGGCAGGGTTCGCGCAGGCTGAGGCAGATCTTGGCGCCCGCCACGTTGGAGCGCGTGAGGTTGAGCTGGGGCATCTTGTACAGCGCCTTGTCGCGGCCTGCGCCGTATACCTGTACGGCAGGCAGGAGGCGGGGGGGATGGCGGCAGAGCCGTTAGCATGGTGGTGAGTGCAGGGAACTTCACCCCGGAAGGCGCACAGCCTGGTATCCAATATCGGGTTGTTCACGTTTGCAACTTGGAGGTGCTGTCATACCGGTTATAGGCAGTGCACAGCCCAAGCAAAATGTCGCGCTGGCCGGTACCCGAAGCTGCTTCCGATGCCAGGTGGCAGTCCTTGCTGTGCCTTATCGTTTTGTGTGTATCGTGCAGTCTGGCCCACGCCCTTGCTTTTCCCAAACGTGGTTATGCTTCAGGAGAAAACTGAACAGCCGGAATGACCTCTAGCTCTCCGAAAATGATAGCGCAGCCCATCGAGGGGCGCGCGAGCGGAGTTCGTATGACGTGCACTTGGGACCCCGGACAGCAGGTGTAGCCATGTGCCCATTGACACGCGCCGACACGTGCAGCCCAACGAACTGAGGGGACAGCTGATCGCCCTGGTGGCCTCAATGCGGCCTCAGCAGCGTAAGCCCTATCCCCGTTCCGGTACCCCGTACCCCTAGCAGTCCCATCGTCTTACTGGTGTAATGGAACACATGCATCCGGCAACCCAGGGCAACCCTTTTCAGGCGGCCATGGCCAGATACTGTTTTGCAGTTCGGCTTCTCTCTTGATGCGCTGATGCCCCCTAGTGCTCCCTTTGGCCCCACGTTTTGGCTAGGCCAACGACCCGAAGCCCCCTTGCCGGTGCTGTGCACGTTTGAAGGCGGTCCAAGCTCTTTCCGGTTCGTAAGCCCTCCATACCCCTCACGCCCCATGAACCCGAAAGTGGCGACCACCTCGCCTATCCCGACAAACGTGCTTGCCCCTTTGCTCCAGGCTGCTCCAGCTTGCTCCAAGCGGCCTGCTGCGCCAGACTGGCGCTCTGCTAGGTTATCTATGTATAAACTACCAGTATGCACGTCCATGGCGTACTGCTCGCACCCCCTGGTGCCTATACTAGCACCCCAGCCTCCCTGCTTCCGTACGGCAATCCGTACGATACCCTCTCTCCCCTCACCTCGAAGGTTGGAGCCACAGCTGCGGGCACGCCGTTAACCGTCACTGACCGAATCGCGTGGCGGCACGTGGGGCGCACCCTCAGCTCCAGCTTATAAAAGTCGGTGCTGCTGCAACAGGAGTCGCCCGCGGGGCAGCGCTGCACGGGCGAGCCCGTGAAGCACACCCGCACGCCGTTTGCTGAGGGAGAGGTGGTGTAGCTGCTCTCCAGCTTGTAGGGGCTGAGAGAAGAGTCCTGCTCGCAGTTGTAGGGAGGGAACTCCTCCTTCCATGCCTGCGTGAGGCCTCTGAACGCAGCAGGGCAACGCGACAGCAAGGTCAGCGTGAGCCATACCAGGTTTGAGCAGTGAGGGCATAGAGGAGATATGCGTAGAGTAGCATTCCGTGTCATAGGACCACAGGCGAGGACGTACTGACAGTACTGACGACATCGGCATACCTGCGAGCGGTTGCCCCGAGTGCGCACGCCACCACGCATATGAGCAACAGTCCAGATTTACAAGGCATCGTTACGGCTGTAATAGCAGTTGAGCTTGCGTGTGCTGGTTTTATTCCTCGTCGAGTTGCTTAGTGAGGTGTTATTGGCGACCGGGTCCGGATACGCCAAGCGCGGGTGTGAGGGCTGGTAACCTATTTTTCCGGTTGGCAATAGCACTATAGCCAGGTAGAGATATATGGGTCGATGGTCTTTGCGTGTTTTGGCCTAGGGTGTTCAGACCGGAAATGGGATGGTTGCCTCCGCCGAGCGCGACGAGCGGAATGGCTACGCCGTTAAGCCACAGGAGGGATGTTGGAACCTCCTGCAATAAACTACAAGATAGTTTGTTGCGGACTATTCTTTCCGGCTCTGCCGGCGTTCACCCGGTACCCAGTAGCAACCCAGCTGCAGTAGTGCCCACCGCCCGCCCACCGGGTCGTTAAGCTGGCAATACAGCGAACTAATATACTTTCTAAAAACACATTATATTTATACGCATCAAGTGTTAGCTGCGCTTACGTCTGATACGGTGCGATAATAACGGCATTTCCACGGGAAAACCGCGGTGGTAGAGCGCGGCTACGAAACCTCAGCGGCTCGCTTTCTATCTAAGACATGCAGTATATAAAATGTCATGCTGTTGGCGTCTGAGTACTTGGCCGTGTTGGGTGAATGTCGACCCATGGGTCCGGGCAACGCCAGGAAGAGGATGGCGACACCATGCCCGTGGAAGCGGCTATGTCAGCAGCAGATGCACAAAGCGGCTAGCATCATCATGGCCAGTGGTTACACTTGAGACCTATAAGGGTGACTGGGGATGTCCCCTGACGCCCACAAGATGCAGGCACAGAGTGGTATCATAACAAGCACCTCCCGCACTAAATGCAGCGCAGGGAGACCTCAATGCCTGGTGCCCCTGTGCAGCAGCCGTAGGTAAAACCGCAGAAAACAAGCTAACAAGGTAAGTTATTGCCGCACAAATATGAGAGCGCGGGTACCGGTATCTCGCAGAGCACCAGTCTAGGACTCCCGTTGTCCATAGGTACAGCCCTGTCGCATGCCCCTACAAATTGGCGTTGCCAGGGAGCGCCATGTCAAGCGCCGCGCAGCACGCCGGCAGGCCTCAAAACGTCTCCCGACGCCATAACGTGGAATACTAGCAAGATGGCAGAACACAGTACCTTCACCATATGGCAGCATTGGAACCACACCCGGAACAACCCTGCCAGGAACCGCCAGCCGCCAGGCAGGCCCTAACATACACGTTTCCGGACGTACCCCAAAGGTTTGTGACTGTAACAGAATGAGAGAATGGAAAAATAGGGCTGCTCTATTTGCCTAAAAGACAAAAGGCGTACACAGTATCGTAACCTCAAACCAGGGGAACCCCTGCCTTTTACAGCAGAGTCCCAACCACGTGGGCAAAACAGAAGCAAGTGTAGCACAACACATCAGCACCTACGGTACCCTCCTCCTTCTGCAACACAGTTACCAACAGCATGGCAGTGTACATGACCGCAGCCATTAGAGAAGTCAGCACCTACCGTACCCTCCTCCTTCTGCAACACAGTTACCAACAGCATGGCAGTGTACATGACCCTGTAGAGAAGTGCACTCAACCTGTCCAAGACCTCTTGCGTTACGCTGCAGCGAATGCCCATGTGGGTTGTTCCCTGCGTACTACGGCAGTCCCCATCAGGTGGAGGCTTGGCAGTTGCTGGCATTGTTCAACGCAGGGCGATTCTCCTCAGACCACCTGCACCACCCGTCCGCACAACCAAGTTGAAGCTGCGAAAGCCAGCCTACGGGGATTCCTGAACCCGCATCCTCCCAACCGCCTCCTCCGACGGCACCAACAGCCCCACCACACGCCCCGCCCGCTGCTCCGCCTCCCTCACCACCCGCTCCACCGCCTCCGCCCCCGCCGCGCCCGGCCCCTGCTCCACCACCGCCCAGAAGCAGCTGCCCCCGCTGCCCCCGCTGCTCACCCACGACCCACCGTCCAACTCCAGTGGACCTCCCTTGCCCAGTAGCCACCGCACTCGTAGCCGCGCCACCAGGCCGACGGGCCCACCTGTCTCCTGCCCCTCCGGCACCTTCTGCCCGCCGAACGACGCGTGCACCTGTTCTGGGAAGGCCGCCGCCGCCGCATCCAGGCAGGCCGCCAGCACCCGGGGCTCCAGCATGTCCCGCAGCCGCCCCACGTTGGGCCCCGTCCCGGAGCCCACACGCGGGTAGGCCTCCAGCAGGCGCAGCACGCCGCACAGCACACCCACCACATCCAGCTGGTCCAGCAGCTGCCGCCGCCACGACCCTGCCATGTGCACCCCCGGCCGCGGACCCTCCCCGTGCTCCCCCTGACCCTGCCTGCCCTCTCCCTCCACACCCGCAGCACATGGCAGGTGTACACCACCCGTTGCCGCCTGCCCTTGCGGCCGGTCCGGCTGCTGCCCGCCCTGGTAGGCAGCTGCCCGCTCGTCCGCACCCGCTTCCACCACCGCCACCTGCAGCAGCAGCAGCAGCCACTGCACCACCCAGCAGGCAGCGCACTGCACGCCACGCGCCCAGGTGTGAGCCTCCTGTGCCACCCGCGTGGCAGCCATATCGCACCGGAGCGCCAGCAAGCACTTGCACATGGGCTGCAGCAACTGTGCGGCGGTGTACGACACCACCAGCCCCAGCTGCGGCACGGGGCTGGGATGCGGGCCTGGGCCGAGCACTTCCGTGGTGTTGGTGGCCCCAAGGGAGGGACCAGAGGAGCCGGAGAGCTGGCTGCTACCACTTGCACCTGGGGTGCTGCTGCCGACGGGTGGTGCATGTGTGTCAACACACAGGTCCGCTAGGTGCGTGAGGCAGGAAAGCAGCTGGGTGTCCAGCAGCGCAGCCGCCACAGCCACATCCCCGTACAGCGCGGCCTCGGCCTCTGCCGGCTCACGGCCGGATGCCCCCTGCACCATGACGGCCGTGAAGCGCCTGTGGGCGAACGCCAGCCGAGATGCCGCCGCGTCCACCACGCGCGCCACGTCTGCCACGTGTCCGAACACGGCCGCGTCGCACCAGCCGCCGTGCAGCCGCTGCATGCTGGCTGTGAGCAGCGCGGGGCCGCACCATGCGATGTAGTTCCGGTAATCCTCCGCCAGGGCGGGCAGCAGGCCGGCGCGGAGGGCGGCGGCCACGTCGGGGTGGGGGCCGGAGGGCAGGGACCCGGGCAGCGGGGCTGTGGAGTGGGAAGGGTAGGGGTGAGGGAAGAAGTGGGGTCGACCGAGGGCACGGTAGCAATCAAGATGGGCATGGTACGGTATCATGACCTGACGCGTTAACGCCATACGCTGAGCAGGAGGTATGTCCGCTGAAGGAAAGGCAGCAGGAAAAGAAAGCACTTGGCTCGCGCAGTGTGTCAGCGGTGGCATGCATCCTTTCGGGTTGGCGGCGGGTCGCGCCCCTTACGCGTCCGTTGCCACTGCTTGGCCTGGCCGTGCAGTACGGCAGCGCAACCGAGGTTGCAGGACAGGAACTCACCGAGACACGGCCCGCAGTAGAGCGAGTACAGCACCCGGTCCGCACTGCCCGCAGCCCCCCAGCCCGCTCTCATCAGCTCCACAGCCCCCCAGCCCGCTCTCATCAGCTCCACGACCTCGGGCGCTAGCCCCAGACAACCCGCAGGGGTACACTCCTCCGCCGCCAGCGCTCTGAGCGCTACACGCCACCACCTCTCCAGCCGCTTTACCACCTCCGGGGGCGCCGGCCGACGCGGGCACGTGCGCTCTGGCGCAAGCGCGCGGCGCCAGCACTTGAGTGACGCCCAAACCAGGCCCCGGGCTCCCTCCGCTTCCAACCTGCGCTGCTGCTTAGCGCCGCCGGTAAGCGTCTGCATAGCAGCGGCCGCCAGCCGGCAGCACAGCTCCGCCGTCGCCATGCGGCTCAGCGGCGGCAGGTGCTCCGCTGCCGCCTCCACCTCCAGCGCCACCAGGGCCACGCCGCCATGTGCCGCCTCTGCTGCCGCCGCCGGTGCTGCCGCTGCCACTACAGCCGGGCCAACTGCTGTGGATGTGGAGGCACCTGCCGCGTCTGCCAGCGACACTGCCTCTGCCCCTGCGCCTCCCCCGGCCCGATCTGCTAGCCCTGCCCCACTCCCGGCCCGCGCTTCCGCTTCCGCCGCCTCCACTGCCGCGAGCTGGTGCCTGAGCGCGGCAACCGCCGCGCTCAGGCGGCGCCGCCAGCTGCTCTCACCACCTCCAGCAGCACCTCTGCTGCTGTAGCTTGCAGCTGCAGTCCCCGGCTGCTGGATGCCTGCTGCCCGTTCGGCCTCCACCACAGCCCTCCACGAGTCCCGCACAACACGACCTTCCCACAGCTCCCCTGCCTGCGCCCACATCCGCACTGCAGCCAGGGCCAGCTCAGCGCCCAGCACCCTCGGCACACTGCCATCCGTCACAGGTACCCCTGCCCGGTCCAGTAGCAGTACCTGCGCCAGCGGGCTGAGGACACCAGCGCCCCCGCCGTCCCCTTGGCCACCTGACACGGCCTCCTGGCCGGCAGGGGAGTCCCCCAGCAGGTGGGGCCGCCATCCAGAGCGGCGCACAGCCGCACCACGTGCGCCGCCAGCAGGCACTGCAGCGCGGCGGGGAACTGCCGGCCGGTGCGGCCGATGAGTGGTGGCGGGGAGGCAGGGAGGCCGTCGCAGGGGCTGCTGCTGCTGGTGCTGGCACAAGTGCTACCCCTTTGCCCGTCAATACCCGCGTCCAGTGGCGTGAGGGAAGGGGGCGGCAGCGCCGCCGCACTGCCCAGGCACAGGTCCCGGACCAACCCCATGTCTTTGGCTATGGGCAGGAGGTTGCGGAAAATGACGGGGAGGTCCAGGGCGTCGGCGAGGGCGGGGGCGCGGGCGGCCAGCGGCAGCGCCTCCAGCAGCACCCGGCAGCAGCTGTCAAGCACGCCCTGCTGCAGCAGCTGGAGCGTGTGCCGGTAGTATACGGCGGTTTTGGAGGCATCACCGCTACCGCTGGCTGTCGAGCTTGCGGTGGACGAGCGCGGTCCTGGCCCAGAGACCGCGAAGCCGTTGACCCACGCACTCAGCTCGGTCCGAGCGGCATCCGCGACACGCAGGGCCTCGATCAATCGGGACGAGGCTTCCTTCATGACGAAGGGCAGCTTGGGCAGGAGCGACGCGTCGAGTGGGTGAGCCTGGGCCTGGGCCTGCTGCTGCTGTTGCTTTGTCGGGCCGTGGCGGAGCCGCGCATGGGCGCTCAGGTGCGCAGCGCTTTCCGCGAGCAGCGACCTGTAGACCAGGAAGGCGTCGCCCCGCACGCTGGCTAGCGTGATCGGCCTTGCACATCCCAGCACGACGCTGTGCTCCAGCAAGCCCAGGGTGAGTCCGTTGCGGAGTTTAGCGTACTGCGCGGATGAAGCTTCACCGCGCGACACCGAGAGGGCGCTGCGCCTCAGCGCCAGAGCATGCAACGCCAGAAGCTGAGATATGACAGTATCACCGGAACCCCAGAATGTCGAGCGAGTCGGCCCGGTTGTCAGCAGAGTTCCATGCTGCGTTGCTAGGACTCTGGCGCATGCCTCCAGGTCGTCGGGCGACAGTTGTGGCTCTTTGCCATCCTTGAACCTTTCGACGACATTTGACAAGAGCCGCAGCAGCCAAGCTGGGGCTCGCCCTGCTTCGGGCCCGTCCGTGGAACGATGCTGTCCTGCACGCACCCCGGCTCTGCGGCCGTTTCGCTGCATTGCTCACAGCTCAATGACAGAGAGCTGCATAACGCTTCTTACGCCCAGCAGTTTATCGGTCCTCCAATACAGGCTGAATGAAGCGACAAAGACAGCAAAGTTTGATAGTGATTGCACTTTAAATTGCTGCAGACATTATCTTTACATGTTCGCTAACCCATTAGACCTCAATCGGGTTGCCAACTGCTGCCTCGACCTTCGCCTGGCCCCACCGGTTCGCCCGCGCATTTCACGTAGCACGCAGCACTACACCGTCTCCTGTATCGCACAACACGCCACAACCCTGACAGAACACAACAGCAGTAGCTCTACTCACCAGCAGCGCCCTCCGCCCCCCTACCAGCACGTGCCCACCACCTCCGGCCTCCTCGCCAGCGCCTCCGCCACCTCCCTGTGCCCCGCCCTCAGCGCCATGTCCCCCACACCCGCAAACATCGCCGTGAGCGCACTCAATTCCGTAGCTCCCCGCCCGCGCCCGTAGCAGCCCGAGCAGCACATCCACCGACGCCACGGAACCCCCCAATCGCCGCCGCCTGCACTCCAGCCCAGATGTCAGCAGCCAGCAGCGCGCGGTGCCACAGGAACCGCGCCAGCAGCGCCTTCAGCACGCCCACGTGTCTGTGGTAGGCTGCCAGCGGTATGGCCCTGTCCAGGGACACCGCCACCACCGCAGCGGGCCGCTCCAGCAGCCCCTGCACGTGTCGCCCAAGGCCAATGGCACGCAGCACGGGGCCGACGCCACCGGCTGCAGCCTCCCCAGGGGCGGGCCATGGGTGGCGGGGCAGTACCGGCGAGAGCCATGGGCAGGAGGCGTACTGTAATGTCATACAGGGCGGCGGCTGGGATGCAGTGGGTTGGGGCGGGTCAGGCAGCTGCAGGGCCCACGCCGCCACGTCCCGGTGGCCCATGGACCCAAGTGCCTTCAGTCACAGCCTCCAGCCCTCCACCCGTCCCACGGCCCCCCGCCCCCTTGTTACACATCTCACATTCTCACTGACGCTCAAGTAGGGAGTCACGCGCCGGACGAGAGTCAACCTGGTTCCAGAGCTCCGTACGAGCAACACCCTAAACGGACGCGAAATGGCTTGGGATGCCGTACGGTTGCGGATTAAACCCCTTTCCCACAAGGCAAGCTGAACCCCAAATCATTATGTAGCTAGGATTTATGGCTAGAATACATAGCTCCTCGCCTAACAACACTACAACAGCTGTGAAAGGTTACGTGTCGAAAGGACGCAAGCGCTCCTCTGCCCCTGCTTGTTCCAACGCACTACCCAAGCTCGCCAAGCGACAAAGATGTGGTGCCTTCAGGCCAATAGGAGCTCTCGGGCTGCTCGGCCGACCTCCGTGGTGCCTGCGCGTTCGGTCGACGTCCCGCGCCGCATTGCCCCGCGTCACATTGCGCCCGTTCAGCAGGATAATGCCCGGCGTCAGACGACCACACAGGTGGCCTTGAGCAACTAGTGGACATAGCAACAGCGGAGCGATGCTACCCCTGACGCAATTGTCGTTCCGGTATCTGTCGATTATCGGCATAGCGGGTGTTGTTTGTCAACTTGCATAGCACGCCGCTGAATTGATTGAAAGCTGCTTTATTCAATCCATCATATCAATAAAGCCTCCGCGTACCACTCTCACGTGCCACGGCTGCAGCCGTGTCGGAGCAATTGCTTTAGCGCGTCCCTCGAAGCCGCCGATGCCCTTAAAGCGTAAATGCCTTGCACTCAAACATTTTGTATGCAGTTCATGACTGAGAAGGTGGCTGAGGGCGGCGACACGGCTTTCCTCCTCGGCAGCCAGTTTGCCAGGGAGTGCGGCCTCAAGCCCCAGGCCGTCTACCGCAATCTTGCTCCCGCAGAGCTGTACGAGATGGTGAGCACAAAGCTACGCTATTGGCCTAGCCCTTGATGTTGTAACGAAGACCTACGAGCCATGCGCTGTGAAGGGATTTCGAATTCCAACCTGCCATTTGCTTGTAACGCACGCAGTCTGAACGCCAAGACGTTGCCTGCTTGCCCTTGCGCTCAATACCCCTCCTGCCCCCCCCCCCCCCCCCCCCCCCCCCCCCCCCCCCCCCCCCCCCCCCGCAGGCCCTCAAGTACGAGCCGGGCACCCACATCACCTCCACAGGCGCCCTGGCCACCCTCTCGGGTCAGCCAGCATTGCGTAGGCAGGTCATTGTAGAAGCCATGCGCCCGCGCACTCCACTGCTTGGGCACGTCCTCGTGTTACCCCACGCAAGGTCGTGCTGCACTCTGCTCACGCCATCACCGGTCAACACCGTCTACCGGACCGGTATTATCACCCGCTGTGCCCTAGCCCTGGCAGCTTGCGACTCACACACCTAGCTATCCCCACATACCTTCCCTCGAAAGCCCGCAACTGGCAATGGCCAAACGAACCGCGTTGGTGTCGTACGCCAGTGTGCCTTTTACGCCCGCGTTAACAGCCGCCCTTGTCGCCCCTTGCCTCACCTGTGATCCCCACGGCACCCCTGCCTCCCCTTCACACCAGGCGAGGCGGGGCGAGGAGACCGGCCGCTTGCCCAAGAGCAAGCGCGTGACCCGCGTTGAGCCAGAGTGCCTTACGCACCCGCATTGACAGCCGCCCTTGCCTGTGGCCCCCTCCCGTTCCTCCCCTGCTCCCCACACCTTACCCCAGGCGAGAAGACCGGCCGCTCGCCCAAGGACAAGCGCGTGACCCGCGACCCCGAGACTGAGAAGGACCTGTGGTGGGGCAAGTGCTCTCCAAACTACATCATGGATAACAAGTGAGCGCCGTGTACACACAAATGTACAAACGCTGCATATAGCACAGCGGCCTGATGAGGTCCATACTCACAAGGGGGCGTTATGGCATGGCTAGGAGGGTTGCCTGCAAGTCTCCCAACCTCGTCATGGCCGACAAGTCAGAGCGCTGTTTTCTACGCACGCATACGTGTCCTGAGCTGAGCCGCCCCAGTAGTTGTACCACCCTGCCAACCGTACTGCGTAACCCTTCGTCCACGCCAGGTTAGCCAACGCCCACGCCCATCAGCACTGTAACCCTTTGACTCCCTGCTGACTTGGTCACCACACCGCAAACCCCAGCACGGCTGTCCGCGTGTCCGCTAACCCACACCCCCTTAACCCACATGCCGCACGTCTATGCTCGGATGCTTGCGTTGCCCTCCCCTTCACCGCATCCTGCTGCACCTCGTTAACCCACACCCCCAGGACCTTCCTGACCAACCGTACTGCGCAACCCTTCGTCCAACGCTGCTTGTGCCATGCTAGCCATCGCGCCATGCCCCCAGCCCTGTAACCCGTTGAACTTTTTGTTGAGCACTTCAGCACACCCAGAAAAGCATTACCCACGTCGTCCACCCACTCGACTAGCTACCGCCATGTCTGCTAACCCACATCCGCTAACCCACGCCCCCTTAACCCACACCCCCAGGACCTTCCTGACCAACCGCGAGCGCGCCATTGACTACCTCAACACACTGCAGCGCGTGTACGTGGTGGACGCGTTCGTCAACTGGGACCCCTCCAGCCGCATCAAGGTCCGCGTCATCACATGCCGCGCCTACCACGCGCTGTTCATGCACAACATGCTCATACGGCCCACCAGGGAAGAGCTGGCCGACTTTGGCGAACCCGGTGAGCATACCAGAGTTTGATGTGATAGTGTGCATACAATACAGGTGTACTACAACTCTTCAATGAGCCCGGTAAGGTGTCGCAAAAGCGGAATGCACAACATGCTCATACGGCCCACTGGCCAACTTCGGCGAGCCCAGTGAGCAGTGGGCTATGGGCTCCGCTTGCCCGGGAATCGGGGTTTGGTATGGTATGGTATCTGCGCAGCTAGGTTGGGAGGGTGCCCATGGCGTACCGGTATGCACCTGACCTGCTGCACATCCCGCCCACCTGCCTCATGCCATGCACCTATTTACCAGATTTTGCCTGCATACGGGTGATGCGTCCCGAATGCCGCACCCCGCAACATGCCACCCCCCAGACTTTGTCATCTACAACGCCGGCGCCTTCCCCGCCAACAAGTACACCAACTTCATGACCTCTTCCACATCCATCGACCTGTCCATCAAGCACAGGGAGATGGTCATTCTGGGCACCATGTACGCAGGGGAGATGAAGAAGGGCGTGTTCACGTGAGTGCCGCCGGTACAGCCGCTCGCAAGCGGGAGATGGCGCAGCCCCCACGCTGTGCCATGCATTCTTTTGTGTTTAGTAAAATACGGTGCAGGGATGATATTTCCGTAAGAGCGAGTGCAGCCGCTCGCAAGCGTAAGCCTGTAAACTTCCCCTTCTGCTGTAGCGCGTAGCCTGCTGAAGCGTGTGGATGCCGACATGCCGTACAGTGTTGCCAGGGGTACGTGGGCGCGGGCAAATGTGGTCCAATTATGGTGCGCCCGTTTGGCCCGCAGTTCCGTCAAATGTGGGCTTTTTTTAGTAACACACGGGGTGTATCAGTACAGCGAACTGCCATCGGCACCGCCTCACCCCACTCCCTGCTGGGCGAGGCTCAGCAGGCTCCCAGCCAACCAACAGGCACCTGCCAACCAACAGGCACCTGCCTCTTCTTCGCCCCTGCTTCGCTCCCTCCCCTCCCCTCCCCCGCCCTGCCCTGCCTCCTGCCCCCCATGTGCAGTCCCAAGGAACTTGCACTCCACGGCTCCACTCACCTGGCCTCGCCCTCGCCCCTGCTTGCAGGCTGATGCACTACCTGATGCCCATGCAGGGCAAGCCATGTACGACAGCCCCCATGGCATGTGCATGTGCCAACCGCTCCCCCGCCCCCCCATGTGCAGGCTGATGCACTACCTGATGCCCATGCAGGGCAAGCTGTCGCTGCACTCGGGCTGCAACGTGGGCGCCAAGGAAGACGTGACGCTGTTCTTCGGACTCAGCGGCACCGGCAAGACAACGCTCAGCGCGGGTGGGTGCCGGCGCGGGTGGAGGGTGTCGGTGCTGGTGAGCGCCGTGCGCAGGGGCGCGCCGTATAGCGAAATGAGTTCATGCGGTGTCCAGGCAATCGCCCCTCGGCCCTCTTGGCCCTCTCATTCCTTCCTCCATGCCAACTGCTCAGCCATCAATTTCATTCCCTGCTCTCACCGTAGACCCCAAGCGCCCGCTCATCGGCGACGATGAGCACGTGTGGAGTGACACGGGCGTGTTCAACATCGAGGGCGGCTGCTACGCCAAGTGCATAGGCCTGAAGCAGGAGACGGAGCCCGAGATCTGGAAGGCCATCCGGTGCGCGGAGTGTGTTGCTGTCGCATGCTCCATCCTGGGCACCTATAGGTGCCTCATCTTGCACATCTGCCTTACAGCACGAGGTCGCCAAGCGCACTGCTGCGCGCTTGACCCCAGCACCAATGTGCCTCCCTGTTGAGGTCCTCGCGTTGTACCAAACGATGCAGCTTACTTGTGTCTAAGCATCCCTCTTAGGGCCCCCTGAACCTACGCTCCTAGTGCGCATGCAGCTTTGCATCGGTGCTGCGGAGCGTGGACCTAGATCCCCCACAAGCATATCCCTGTGCCCCCGAAGCCCCACAAGCCTTAATCCACATCCCTGCTAATTCATATGCACCCACGTGCAGGTTCGGCACGGTGCTGGAGAACGTGGACATGGAGCAACACACCCATGTGTCCTGTCTCACGCACCTCACACCCCTTAACCCACAACTTGTCAATACACCCGCAGGTTCGGCACGGTGCTGGAAAACGTGGACATGGACCAACACACCCATGTGTCCTGTCTCACCTCACAACCCTTAACCCACAACTTGTCAATACACCCGCAGGTTCGGCACGGTGCTGGAAAAC
>VFQN01001102.1_pt1 | contig 47224 bp, 30 predicted proteins | sample 3512371 | NCBI WGS metagenome assembly VFQN01 (sample SAMN10412370, study PRJNA504923) | tailings metagenome | isolation source: Replicate 2 from Balatoc abandoned mine | place: Philippines: Itogon, Benguet | collected 2017-08-28
CTCTATCCAATAATCCTTCTTGTAGTAATATACTCTTTGAGGAGTCGGAATGAAGATAGTAAAGGTCTAAAATTTTTATGCCTTTTGTGCTCCTTTTTTATGACCTTTCTGGTGCATTTTCATTGTTCGTTAACTTCTGTTCTCAAGAAGCTTTCCTGAAAATGCTTCAATCTATCAGGCTTAGAGGACTATTTCTTAGACCTCTTGGTGGCTATGTTCCAATTCATGAAAGAAGTCTAGCGAATCCTCTTTGGGCGAGCAGTTTGCACCTTAACTTGAGTACAACAAAGAATAGTCGTCCACCAAGTTCTCAACAAGCAAAGCAAACGAAGACATTAGGTGTCTTCGATGATTTCAATTATGGTCCAGTTAAATCACGTTTTCAAATCGAAAATATTGCACAATTTCATCAATGTATCACTGATCCAACGAAACCAGATCACGTAAAATTCCTTCAAAATAAACAATCCGTTGAAAGAAAATTAGCAGAATTAGCATTATATGATGAATCCTATAAGAATTCTCAAATATTATTATCCATTTTAACGTATTTAAATCAAAATAATTATCTAATATTATTAAATGATTCAAAAAATCAAAGACAAGATGAAGAAGGATTACTTTTCTTTATATCTAATTTATTAAGATATCTACAGAATAAACCTTTTACATTTACATTAAATCATGAAATCCAATTACAATTAATTTTTTTGTCAAGTGAATTAGTATTTCCTGCACGGAATCTTTCTTCTAGTAATCTATTGTTATTCCATCAATGGATTCATAGGTTTATTAATGATTCTCTTTTTTCTTCCTCTTCTTCTTCGTCTGCTTTTCAGAATAATTTTACTAATTATAGCAGATTTTTCTATACCTTTGCACGATTAGGTATATCCTGGAATAGTTTTGATGAAAACCATCGAGCAATACTGTTGGATCGCTTCGTTGGATTTGTTCGAGGAGATATTAGTCAATTACCATTAGATGATGTGATTCGATTTATCTGGGCAGTTGATAATCGACTTATCCTAAAGTCTACTGATATATCGAAGGCTATTCTTAAGGAATCATACAGTAAACTATTAGACGATGCTGTACGGCGATTGTATGTCATCCCAACTCCTGTCAACCAACAGAAAGCAGCCAACACCGATTCAGAAAAGGAAAGAGAAGAGAACGCAGTCATAGAAAACAAAGAAAAGGCGAATCAAAGTGAGGTTAATAAACTATTAGTAAAACGATTATCGGTAAGCATTTATTATGATCTTATGATACTATGAGTGAACTTTCCTTTGTTGTCTTGTGATCTCATAATAGATGATTCGAGTATTTCTCTCTCAATTTACTCAACTATTCTATTTAAGTCCTTCAAGAATTCTTTCCCATCATCAATTAAAATATCTTTGTCAAGGATTAGAGAATGAATGGAAAGATTTAAAGATATCTGATCAAACTCAATGTATCGTCAAGTAAGTGACAATTGAAACACTATATACATTTTCCATTCTCTCTAACAATATCTTTATTCATAGCCTTGGTGAACTATCAGTTTCTTTTGATAGAATCCCTTCTCATATCTGGAAGAGAGTTATGATAGAAGATTTAACAATAAAACTTCCTACAATTAAACCGACTAACCTCTCTTATCTGATGAAAGGATTTATTAAACAAGAATATTATTGGAATGATATGACATTAAATTTACAGAAAATATTATTAAAACAATTAGAAACTATTTTATCTTTAATCTCTCCGATGACTAATAATGGGAATGATGAGTTAGATATTTCATCAATCCAATTTCAACAATTAAAAGAGACTTGGAAAATTAATAATTTCATTTTTTATCTATCAGGATTAAAGATTGTCTGGAGTAAAGATATTATCTATAGGAAGGAGTTTATTCCAATCTTCTTTACTGCATTAGAGAGAGGATGTCATGATCTTCAACCACATGAGCTTAGTAACATGTTTTTACAGTAAGTGATTAGTTATTTCGATCTTCTGACGTTACATCTTATTTTATAGCTTATCACAACTTGAACTATCCTGGGAAAAGATCCCAGAAAAGGTTCAATTAGCTCTTCTCAAAGCTATTCGTACTCAATGTTCCGATATGAGAGAGAAAGAGATTGAAAATACTTTATACGGGTAAATGAAAACACACTACATCTATATCAATTCTTTGTACACTAAAAAACGATTATACTGAATAGGCTAGACAAACTTCATTGGAAGAAAAGTGAAGAAACTGATCTCATCAAGAAGAAACTTCTTCGTCAATTATTTCAACCTTCAGAATCCTATCAACGATCATTCACTTTATTCGAGGTGTTGAATAATTTGAAAATGACAGAATATGATTGGAAAGATGATAAAATGATTCGTGATGTATTGTTTAATAAGATTATCAATTCTTATAGTCATCGATCGAAGATTATTCTTTCACATGTGGATGCAATTCCTTCATTATTACATAATATTGCATCTGTTCGATTGAAATGGTCTGAAATGAAAGATGAGAATCTGAAAGGAGCTTTATTAAATGGTATAGAAGACTTTTGTGAACGAGGTGTCTTCAGTAAAACAAAGATTGATAATTTCCTATATGGGTAAGAGAGATCTAGAGATATATGATATGATGGTATTGTTTTTAATGATGTTTGTGTTAGATTAAGGCTTATCGAGATCAAGAAAGAAGATTTTCCTATTTCTACCGGAGATTTCTTACTCGATCTGTTTATGTATCGCCTGGGAAGTTTTGTAAATGGTCCTGAGATATGGAACCCTCTTTATACTTTCAAACAAATAGGATTCACCTGGGCAAATATCCCCATGAACACTCGCATTATCTTTACTCGCTTAATAGTCAAGAACTTTCGATCATTCTCTAATCATGTAAGTGTCCTCTATCTACAACGACAATTGGTAATGTCTATTCATCATCAACAGGAGTTGAGCATTGTCATGCATTCTCTTTTCTCCATGAGTAGTGCAGATGGAGCAGAGTGGAGGAAATATGATCTCACTCAATTACATCTACCTTTGATCGAAAGATCACAGTATATTCGAAGGAGGGATGCAGGGAGAATGAATCCTATTCATGTCGAGAGAATAGAAGAATATATGCGGTGGTTTGACCAATTACCACCTTCGAAGCGTCCTACTCCTAATTATGAGAGGAAGAAGGAGATTGTGTTGAATGAAGTAAAGGAGGAAAAAAACGAGAATGAGACTGAGAATGAGAATGAGAAGAAGATTGATGAAGAAGTTAATTCTCATCCGCTACCAACTGAAAATGGTAAGTTAGGTTCTCACTCAATGTGACAAGTTTTGACTCTTTTTGAATGTCTTTACTATATATAGGTGCAGTAGTTAGTGAAATAACAACACCTTCCTCTTCTCCAAAAGAACCAAACAAAGTAGAATAAAATGAATAAATAATTGAACTATTTAGAGCTATTAATAGGGAAAATATGATATATCAATCACTACAAATTATCTTATTCGACTCTCATTTCCCTATCAGGATAGTAATATAAGTATTATGTGGCTCGTCGTTGTGTTTCTTCTTGTAATATCTGACTGACAGTCGTAGATAACCCCTCTAACGTCATATCACTATTATTCTCAATAATCCTATGAGCTAAAGCTTTCTTCTCTTCTAAGTTCGTTAATTGTGATTGAACTCGCTGTGTTGCTTGTTCTATGGTAAGGGTTGGGTTTCTTTGAAGTAGACGAGGAATGACATCATCTTCTCTCGCGACAACCAACCATATTCGATGACATAGATCAAACCATTTCGCTTCAACTAAAACAGCTGCTTCTAATACAATGGTAATAGAAGTATTTTGTTTTCTTTCTTGTTCTTCGAATTGTTGTAATTGAACTTCAATGAATCGTCGAATCTCAGGCCAAACAATATCAGTTAATTTCTGCATTTCATTTTTATCTTTAAAGACTATTCCTCCTAGTTTAGGTCGATCTATTTCTTTGGTTTCTGCATTGATGATATCTTCCCCGAAAGTAGCAATAATCTGATAATAAGCACTTGTTCCAATATTATAAGCTTGATGACCTAACTGATCAGCATTTATAATATATATCGGTTGAACTGCCTCTTGCTGTTGTAAGAATTTACAAATTGTACTCTTACCAGAGCAGATCCCACCAACTAATCCAATAACAAAAACCATCAACGAAGAATAATCAACAGAGAAGGAAGAAGAAATCAACAGCAAAACCAATCTAATCTCTTATAACACGAGCGAGTCATGATTCTGCAAACGAGTGTTTTCTCTTGTTATATCAGACTTTCGATAAGAAATCAATTGAAAAAGTTGTGGTGGAAAAGTCACACAAGAAAAATTTTTATCATTTTTCATTTTGTGATTTGAGTGTGATCATATCTTAACAACGATGTCTTGAAAGATTATAAGAAGAGATTGTCAAGACTTTAGAAGATATCATTCCATCAGATGGTAAGTCTTCACACAGTGTTGTTATTGTTGCTAGAGAATGTATAGTTCGAAAGGATTATTTCTTGTTTCTTATAATCTGTCAATCCACTGACATTTCAATAAGTTTCGCTTATTGAAACTGATGAAAAGAGAAACTATTTACATGATCGAATTGTTTGTATTGAGTGTATGTGTGTGGTTGTTTATGCTTTTATTGTGATGGATAAGCAATGATTAAAGAATATGCCGGATAACTAGGATAAGTTATGTGACCGAAGTTGATATGCTGATCAAGGTTATTTCAAAAAGTGAATGATCTTGACCTCATATTGATGGATAGTCAATTCATCGTAACGGTGTTCCAATTCGAATAGGAAGAGATGAGCTTATCACTACACCTTTTTTGCATTGCTTACCAACCAACCTTTTTACAGAAATTTCTAACTCATATTCCCATAGATTTCGCTTCTTCAATTTACGAGGATGTATCATACAATGAATGAAAGTTTGAATAAGGAAAGGGCTGCGGGGAAGAGGATGAGATAGAAAGCACAGCTCTGTGTGTGCAGAATTCTCAGAAATGATTAAAGGACGGACCGTTTAATTAAGCTAAAATATTTTGTTATTTGCTGTGAAGAACTACAGGCACAATAGCTACACCTGGAGAGTATGTTGTTATCTAAGTTAGGACTATTAACATGTTGTTCGGTTTTTAACCACTAATCTACCTATTCTATCCATCTCGCGATCAAGCTAACTAACCTAACAACACATAAAACTAAATGTAAAGTAGAAAGAAACAAAAGCAACTAAACCCTCTAAACTGTGACACCATGAAACAAAAACAAATAAAAAAAACAGTGCGAAGCGAAAGAAAAAAAGTTTGATAGCGAAATGAATTATGTATATATATATACTACTAAACTACTATAGACTAGAACTATTGTTGTAGTGAAATAATCTAACTACGATATAAGAATAATACTACGACTGTTCCACTGAAAGAAACAAAGTTCTTTAAGGGACGGTAATCAAGAGACAATTCAAAACTCTTTCTCTTTAATCTTTTGGTAAATTATGATTGACCAGGTTAGAGCCGTTTCTTGAGATTGGAATAGAAGATGAATAAACCATATAATGGTTAATTGTAATTTCAGGATGTTAGCTAGGGTTCGACTTAGATAAAAAAGCAACCTGAAGATCTTTTGATTCTTAGAATTGCATAATCATCCTAAAGTTAAGAAACAACAATGATGAATCGGAATATTTTGATTTGCTGAACGAGGTATCTGAGTAAAGGCTGAATGACTGGTAAAGTTGAGAACCTGTTCACTCCTTGTCACCAATTAGGATCTCAGTTGCATTGATGCAATCTTAGATGAGGAGTGAAAGTAACGATCAGAGAGGGTACACTGGAATATTGGGCAGAAAGAAGAGGAGAGTCATGAAAATCTCGAGGGAAGTATTGGATGGCAGAAGTCTTGGGTGTGGTTGATAATTTCCCACACCTAGGAATGGCAGAAGGTAAACTAAGGTAGAGAATAATGAAGGTTCAGTGTTCATGCAATCACACAACTAGAGCACTTTGAAACGGTTGGTTCAGGTCTTCTTCGTCGTCGCGACTCACTCAAATCGACAGTATCTATCTTCATTGATGATGATCTCTCAGTCAACGCCTTTCCACTACTAAGAACAAAAAATTATTATCAATAAAAACACGTCAATCATTGGAAAACTTACTCTAAACTCTCTGGTCGTGATGCATTTCGAGAAACACGCTTATTAGTATCATTGGTTGGGAATGTAATATCATCATGAATTCCATTTTGAGTAGTAGTATTATTATTTACTGCAGGTTCAGGTTCTTCCACCTTCTTTATCACCACAGCAGTATATAAGGTTCCTGCTGGAGCTGCAACAGTTGGGACTTCACTTTGAGCTTCAGCCGTCCAATAATTAACATAAGTAACACGTAATATTGTAGATTTCCTTCGATCAATTTTACTTAATTTCGAATCTAAACTTGAAGGAGTCATTTTAGATGTTGCATAACTAGTTACTGTTGTACTAGTATCAATGGTCGTTGCTGCATCATCACTCGCTGCTCTATGACGAGTTTCAATAATTTCATTCTCACTAGGTAATTTTATCATCCAACCTTCAGGTAATCCCATTAATTCTAGATTATTTTTCACATCAGGTATTAATTTTGCTACAGAGAAAATTAATCTTCGAAACATTGTATGAACAGAAAATCCTGTTAAAGCTGAAGTTTCAATATAATCTAGATTATGTGCTCGAGCAAATTCTATTGCTTCTTCAATAGGTACTTCTCGAGCATGACCTTCTTCATGAGTAAGATCAACCTTATTCCCAACTAAAAACAGCAGATAAACATGTTGATTCATTAACAACAAGAGATTCTCCCTTACCTAACACGACTTTCATGCCTTCGTGTCCATGGTCCTCTAAGCGCTTCAGCCACCTCGTCTTGACATTTAGAAAAGTTTGACGGTCAGTAATGTCAAAGACAACAGCTGCACCGACTGCGTCACGGAAATATGCTTTAGTCATACTATCAAATCTTTCATGACCTGCAGTATCCCATAGCTGTGCTCGAATAATACATTTCTCAAATTCTAATGTTTTTGTACTAAATTCCATCCCTACAGTCGTTACTGCTTCATACTATTGATAATAAGTGATATCATTAAGATCATATATATAGATATTATTCAATAGAACTTACATTAAATGACTTATTCGTATAAGCACGTGTTAATTGTGATTTACCTACACGACTATCACCAACCATAATAAACTTCAGAGCGTAGGAATGCATCTTCTTTACTTAACTAATAATAACTCTAAATAATAACAAAAAAAAAAAAAAAAGAAAGAAATATGGCAAAAATTAGTCAAAAGAAAAAGAAAATTCTTGAGGGGATGAGTGGATAATTGGTCTTCGACGATTAGAAAAGAGGACTAATGAATCGGCTCAACTCCAAAAATGTTGTTATATAAAATAGAGTTTGATCCCGTGATATCGTCAACGCATTTTATTTTCAAACCAATAAATGGGAATTGATGCTTATTAATCTAAAAAAAAAAAATAATAAAATAAAGAAGAAAACTACCGGTCCAGGAGCGAAACACCACAGTAGAATGCACCAATCACTCCTCCACAATAACTCTTCAAAAAACACACAAGAAAAAAATCCTCTAGAATAATGAAAAGCAAAGAATCAATCTTCTGAAAGCTGACTTTGCGTCTCAATACCCAGTATGTATTTAAATCTAAGGTCGAGTCAGGTGATTGGAATATGGATTTCTTTGGCTTTTGTTTGTTTCAGTGTGCTCGCGATATTTTTTAAAGTAGTGGTTTCGCATTTTCGAAATTTCGGGGCCATGAGTAAATATCTTTATTTTACCTTACAGAAATATCGTGTGATGCGAGGATTTTTTGAAATGAATTTCAGTACTATCACCTAAAATTATCAATAAATATACCTATGAAAATAGTAGTTTGATGAATGGTCTATAAGTTATTTGGTTAAGATTCCACTCAGCTCGCTTCTAACAAGAGAGTGATATTCGACTGGATTGGAGAGATTAAAAACTGTTGAACGAAAGTTTCCGACAATCTTATCAAAGATATCTCCAATTGTTAAATCAGGTGAAAAGCGTAAAACTAAATCTCCATATAATGGCTGAATCATGGACTCCCAGTACTCCTGTGCCTTCAAATGCGTCGTTGCCGGAATCATGGTGAGGATTTGAGCTTTCGAAGCTTTGAAAAATCGATAACTATTCAAAAAGTCACCTTCTTCGACATATAAAATTGGCCAGATTTTCATTATTGGATAGCACAAAAGACCTTTCGATGAAGAAGCAGAAGCAGATCCTTGTGTGAAGTAAGCAGGAAAATCTCTGAAATTGCATTCCATTAAACCTAAAGCGATGATCCACTCTAATAGCAACGAATCCACTTCCATTGGTACCTCTAAAACATGGTTTACAATTGATTGTAAAGTTGAAATTGAAATAATGGGAACAAAAACTTGGGTACGAATAAGATTTTGGGTGATTTCAATTGAAACAGTCGAACCACCCGTAAGCTTCCTCTTATCAAAGAAAACATTATAATTACATGATTCAATCTCATAAAATATTCTTTCAGCTTCATTGTTATGAATTCCGTTCCGATAGGAAAGAAAGAAATGAAATTTGACGAATTTCGCTTTTATTGCAGTTTTAATTGCTTCCTTTGCATGATCCATACCATATTCGTAACACATCTCAAAATTTGTGGAATGAGGTGGCATTTGAACCAAAACCCAAGCCGATAAAAAGGTTCGACTTAAAGTTAGCATAGAACGAAGATCTTTCACGCAGTACACAACAAAGGCAGGAAATCCCTCTTTGGTAACAATGAAATATCGGCACCCTAAGTATGGAACTTGATGTTCCATATAACTAACTTCATCTAAGTAAACTGTGCCTGACATAATTGCTAATAATTACCAATCTTCTATCAAATCTCCTAAAAATTGCAGGAAAGGAAAATCTTTTAATTTTACGTTATCTATATTTGGTTCATCGTTCTCTTTATTTTACGTTTCTTTAATGCTCATTCACTTTTTGAGTAGGAAAGAGTTATGGTTGACGCTTTTGGTGCTAGTCGAGTGAAGGTCAAGCCACCTGAGCGTGGTGTATTCCCTTTGGATCATGATGGTGAATGCAAGCCACAAATGTTGGTAAGGGGCCTCATCCCATAAAATGCACGACTTAAACCAGTAATTCTCGCTTTAGCTTTTCTTAAAATGCTTGAAAGAGAATAAAGATGACAATTTGCCCTGTAAGAGTTTGTCTAAAGATTACTTACAATGTCGCATGGATCGAAACCTGATGGCAAAGGATGATATGGATAATCTGGGATTTAACGAGAAGCATATGAACTTCACAAGAAAGCCATCAGAAGAAGGAAATAAAGAAACGCAAGGGTTTGTAGCGGGATTAGGAGTGAAGGGAAGTAATAAATGGCAGTGGTGGAGTTAATCTTTGTTTTGGTGCTTCTTTCGTCTGTAAATAAGTTATACACAATCTACTTTTCCGCGGATTAAGTCAAATACTCGCAACGCGAGTTAATCTCAACTCATTTTCAAGGAAAGGATAAATGATTAATCTTCATCTCTAAATATTGGATGGAAACAAAGATAGCACACGAATCACGATAACACCTCAAACTTAAGGGAGTGTTAGGGTCTGAGATTGATTTGAAGACGACTCCATATGAAGCCCATAGAACATCTCTTTTTCAGCTTTATATCTATGACAAACCCAAAACCAGTATAAAGTGTGAAAGACTCAGAAAATAATGTTACAAACCATATAAAAAGTTTTTCAATATGCCAAAAAGAGGAAAACGCTTCCTACAACTATTACTTAACGCAAAGCGAACAATCAATAAAGAAAACAATATTTTACTTCCCAACAACACTACTATTCTCAACTTTACTAGTACCCTGACCAGTAGCCCCTTCTTCACGATGATAATCAACATAAAAAGCACTTTTCGGTGCTAATTCAGGGAATCTTGATAATAATTCAAATTTCCCAATAATAGATTCAAAATCAGAATCAGGGAAAAATGCTTTCTGTATCCATTTTTCTTCTTTATTTTCTAATAAACGTTTACCAGCAGGTGTTTGTAATAAATTTGATACATCAGTCATAACTTTCATATTATCTGATATTAAATCTTGTTCATAACGATATAACTTTTGTAATGCTGCTTCAATTGATGTAATTTCTTTCGAATAATCACTTTGATTACTTAATTGTGATGATGATGCTAATAAATTACCTAATGTTGAACCACTACCAACTGTTAATCCTGATTCTGAATGATCATCACCATCATCATACATATTTTTCATTGATCCTTTACGTGCTAATCTTGAATGAGTTCGTTTCATCTTAGATACAATACCAGGTTCAATAGAAGTCGATTTACGTCGAACAACTCGTTCTTCAGCAATTGGTATAGTGGTAGTTAAAGATGGATTTGAAGTCATGACAGGGATGGGTGCAGTAATTGATTGTGAGATTTTACCACGATATGGTAAGAATACTAACGCATATGCTGATGAATGTGAATATGGTAAGACACGACGTGCTTTCTCTAAATGAATCTGCGAATGTATATCAATATTTTCTTCTAATTGATATACAACTTTCGTCTTCGTAACACATTTTCTTTCTGGCATAATATCAATATATTCATCTGAACTAATATCACGACCATCTTGAAAGTACAGTTTATCTTGCTTACATAAAAATTTAAATAATTTATGATTATTAAATAAATGTAAACGACTACGTGAATCAATTATCTGTTGCACACGTAATGTACGCTGATTTAATTGATTTTTATCACGTAATATCTGTCGTAGCGGTATTAATTCTTCAATATTACCATTCCCACCACCTAATATAATATTACCAAATGATGTATGATAGGTAACTTGATGCTTTTCGATATCAATACGTTCTTCTAATTGATCAATTTTCTGAATAGACTCTTGTGTATAATAATCTTCTTCTTTTTGTAATGATTGTAGAGTTAATAACTGATTTTGCTCTTCTTCTAACCATTGTAATAATTGTTTAGCATTAGTTAATTTCTCAATACCAAGATTTTTACCTTCATCTAATGCCTGTATCGTATTATCATAACTTTCTAATGATTTTGTATATTTATGATAAACTTTTTTTGCTTGATGAATATTATCCATAACTTCATCACGATTATGTAATAATTCTTCAATAATTTTTTCTTTCTCTTGTTTATTTTTCGTATATTTATTTGTTTCTTCATTACGTTGGATATGTAATTCTTTTGCTTTCTGTATTGGTTGTTTCACAGTTTGTAATAATAGTTGATAGGATTCAGAATGCAAGAAACGATAAATACCACGTTTATTGGGTAATCCTTCTGTTACAGATTTGAACGATTTTAACATATTAGTAGACTCGTTATTAATTTTTTTATCTTGTATATTAATATTTGTAATTAAATTTTGTATATTTTTTCTTACTTTTTCAATCTCTTTATTTGTATCCGACCATTGTTTTGCAATTTCATCATAATAGGAATAGGACTTTAATACACGTCCTTCACGTAAATATTTTATTTCTGATTTTGCATGTTTGACTGCTTCTGATAATGACTTTTCTTGGATTTCATAATATTTTATTAATTCTTGATAATCTAGATATTCTTTTTCATAGATAGCAATTGCTTCTGAAAGATATTCAAAATCTGCTGCATCAGTGCCGTATGGGTTGACTGATGTTGCGATGTTAGGTCCTGGACCAGCAGGTGATGAGAGAGGAGGAGGTGGAGCCGTTGAGTTCGTAGAACTGGTACCATTAGTTGTTGCTGTATGAGAAGAAGCATGGGAGATAACAGTCAGATTCGTTGAATGTGAGGAAGTTGTACTTGTTACTGCTGTGACACCACCGTAGATAGCACGAAACTCCAATGCTAATCGTTCCACAGATTTCTCTTCAATAGCTCTCTCTTTTTGAAGCCGAATTTTCTCATGATTATTATAAACAACTAAATGTTCGTTCAGTTTAGTATCCTCATGTCCAACCTGTTGATAAATGGGTTTTAAACGATCAATAGAGGCAGGATCAGTAATCAATTCACGATTAAATAAAATCTTTCGTTCCTCATCGAGAATACTTTTTTCATCTTTTAAAGCTTTTGAATGCTCTGCGATTTTTTCCTTGAACTCAGAAACACTTATAACGACTTCAGATAGCTTTTGTTTAAGTTGATCATGTTTTACTTTATTATCGAAGTTTCTCTTTGTATTGAGTAAATAAGGGGAATCATTAATAGAAGCCATAAAAGATTTTGTTAAACATGACTTTTCTTCGTTGGCAGCTTCTAAACAACTGTCTAAAATATCAATTCCCTGTTCATAGACTCCCATCACTTGAGATTGAATAGCGAGAACTCTTTGAAGGTTTAATTGAGCTGTTCCTAAAGCAATAACATCTGCTAAAGTATCAAATTCTAAAGTTTCATACGGTTCTAGTTCTTCTAATTTTTCCTCTTGAAAGCTTAAATGCTTTTTATCGAAGGCGCGAACTTCTGATTTTTGCCATTTTAATTCTTCCTCGCGAAGATGACGAGAGACGAGATCTAATTTCTTAGCGTACTCATTAAACTTCTCGTCCTCAATAGTTCGATCGCGTAAGGCGAGAACGTATTTCTCATCAGCAAAGTTCTTTACATTATAAGACTTCTTCTTCCTCAACATTTCTTCTCTTGCCTCGTTCTGAGCCTTTTTCTCTCAAATTTTTCAGATTCTTCAAACGACGATAAATTTCTCTCTGTTTCAGAGACCCTGGTTTGAAATTATTAGCTAATCCTTACTGAAATCTACCTTTATCTCAGTGAAGTTATCGTTAAGCCTGGCCCAACTGTCATGGGCAAACTTTGCCCGTCCACATTCCGCAACGGAACTGAAATATTCTGCAACGGTACTGAATTTTTGAAGGAAAAAGGAAGGAAAAGAAGGAAAAACGCGTTTATTGAACTGACTTTTTGGACCCTATTGATCCGTTAACTAATTCATCCTCTCTTTTTGATAAGGATTCGACCCTTAAAGTTGTTGTTTTTTCACGTATTTCTGGCAAGACCAAGTAAATCAGAAGGAAGAAGAGTATAATCGATAGCCCTCAACGTGGTGGCAACATTTTTCGATTGGAACGTGTGGCACTTCACAGTATATCCTTCCAGAATTAATTCGAATTAGTGGATCTTTTTCTGGACAGAGTCTGACGAGAAACTAATAAAGACCATCAGACTCTCATCTGGTGATAATTAAAATGAATCTATCCAGTAATGATGAAAGTATTCGCGTTATTGCGCGAGTTCGACCGCCGATTGACGAATATGTTCTCAAATTGATGAAACAGCCTCTGAGTGAGGAATACTTAACTTACATTTCGGCCCAACCCTCTGACGATCACACATTAAAGATCAGTCCGAATTACCGATGTACATGCCCTGCCTGCGTCTCGAAATATTCGATGGAAGTAAAGATAGAACAATACGGGTCTCTCAGTCGCACTAAGCATGACAAGCTCTTCAAATTTGCACGAGTGTTAGGGTGGGATTCAACTCAAAAAGACCTATTTGATGAAGTCTCTAGCCATGTTGATGCAGCTGTTGATGGATTTAATGCTGCTGTTGTCAGCTTCGGCCCTTCGAAGTCTGGGAAGACATACTCTCTTTATGGAACGAGTGAAAATGAAGGAATAATACCTCAAGCATTTACGAAATTGTTTCAAACAATTGAAGAGAGAAAGAAAAACGATCCAACACTGATATTTGAAGTGGAAATGTCTTACGTTGAACTTAATAATAATCACTTTCGCAATTTATTGAAGGATGAAGAAGGTTCAGCCACTCCAAACTTAGCAAGTGGGAGTCAGCTTCTTCTTTCCACTGATGAATTTGATGAAATTCGTGGTGTGATAAAATCATTAAATCATGTTGATCCCACTCATGTCATTGTTCCAAACAATAAGATCGAAGTCAAGGAAAGTCAAGTGCTTGGTGTTTATTTCCAAGGTCCAAATTTACGTATACCTGTAAGAAATATCGATGAAGCTTATTCTTTGCTAAAGAGAGCTGACCGTACTCGTTCAAACAAATCCTCTGGGCTAGATGGTATTTCTTTTAGGTGAGAAAATTCGCTCGCCTGATCAACTGCTTCTTACCAAATTGTTTTCTGCGTAGGGGCCATGCAATTTTGACAATCTATATTGATTCGAGAGTCAATGATAAAGGAAATAATCCATTAAACGAGGGAAATGAGTCATTGCTCGTTCCAAACGTTCTTCCTGAGGCTTCATTAAAGCTAGGAAAACTGCAGTTCGTTGATTTAGCAAGTGCTGAAAGAGTTGGAGAAAGTAAAATCAATGGAGAGCAACTCGCTGATGCTCTCTACATTAATAAGTCGCTGTCAGCATTAAGTAAGGTTTCTCTTCTTCCTCTCTTACTCCTCTCAAAGAAGTTCTTTTGTTTTTAGTTGATGTCTTTCATTGCCTTTCTGTGAACTCCAGTTTGAGTAAAAGAAAGAGTAGATCAAATTTACTTGCGAATGGTGAAGAACTTTCACCTAACGTTGGTCCAAATGGGAGACCTTTGTCCCTCGGCTCCACTGTCACCGCTTCCGGATCAAACAGCTCCGAGATGCATGTACCGTACCTGAACTCTAAACTCACTCATGCGCTTAAGGATATCGTTGGAGGGAACTCAAAATCGACGTTTATTTTCAACCTAGCGCCCGAAGCAGATTGTTACCATCCCAATGTAATCGCTATACAAAATATATCCAAGGCCATGAAAATTATCAACCAGCCTAAGGTTAATCGTATTATTATACCGGATGATTTTTCTCCAGTTGATGATGAATTCCCAGAAGTTTCCATAATAACTCAACTCAGACAGTATTATGTCGAGCCTTTATTAAAATCGGTGAAATCTTTCCGGAGGTCAACGAATCTGACCTCCACCTACCACAATCACCGTGACAGCAAGAATTTTGGTCAAGCACAGACTCCCAAGTCTTATAATTTATGTATTCGATCAGTAATGCTTTACGAACTACCTGAAATATCCGTCCCAATGTTACCTTGGATGAAGATTGAAGTTGGTTCCAACATTGTCAAATCTCCAAAATTGCTTTATACTCGGGGCGTTGCAACTTACAATGATGTTGTTAATTTTGAGATTGATTCTTATGACCTAGAAGCCGGTATACCATTAGAGATCCGTGTTTATAGTAAGAAACCTTATCGTTATCGTGTTGAAATTGGACGGGGACGTTTAATCATTAAGAATGCATTCCCTGTATTAGAAGAAATCTCTGAATTAGAAATTTTACTATATCGTTTAGCTAGTGGTAAGAAGAATAAAAATGGTACTCGTCGTATTATACAACAAGGAAGGATAGGAATTACTGGAATTTTCCGATTATCGAATTCAAAATCAGCACTGTATGATTTAAAAATGATTTCACCAAAGAAATCCGCTTTAATGTACCGTGATCGTTATGTCGATGATTATAATTATAGTTCGGAGACAATCGTTGATGAAAATGGGATTGATCTGAGAGAAGAAGATCAACCAGTGTTGTTAAGTTTGAGAAAATTCTCATCTCATGATGCCTTCATTGCTTTGGTCGATCATGCGGATGCCATTGGCTCTTATAAATTTTCTTTAGAGGCAAAATTAGGTCAAGAGACTTATCGCACTCCTTTCATCGCTGGAAAAGGACGATATCGAGGAAAGGAGGTCATTGCGAATGTTTTATTTCATGACCCCAACGAACTTCAATTCGAGGTGAAGAAATCACATCTTCGCTCCGAGCAGCTGCAAATAATTCTGTACGTACAAGGATGTTCAGCAGAAACAGTTGTTGTTGGTCGAACCATTGTGCCACTTCAATCAATGATTCATCTGCTTGATGAAGAAATTTTAGATTTATCTTCCCAACTCCGAAATATTAGTAATACAATTACTGCGAAGGTTAATATTAGTCTTTCATTAAGTGTCGCTGGTATGAAACAACGAATTGAAGCAGCAGAAAATTACGCAGCCAATTTAATTGCTAATGCCCTGCTTCCAGAAGATTTTGAGAATGGTTGGATTCGCATTAGTTCTGTTATCGCTGCTCGGTTGAATACATTGAAGTTACTGGGAAATGAAATACGATATGATCATTCCATCGACAAATATCAGCAATATACTAAACAGGACTTACTGTTAGCGATGGAATACAAGGATACTTGGGCTTCCCTTTCACCTGTATTAAATGATCAACGTGACTATTGTCATTGGCAACACGCCGATTTTAAATTATGTGTACAAAGAAAGGATTTACTGTATACTCCAATCAAATTTTCTGTCTTTAATCGGAAATTAGAGGGTAAATCGAGTTTAATTGGATCTACTTCCGTCTACTTGCATCAGTTGTGTGTTGAAAGATCTTTAATGATGCACGAACTTCCAATCACCATTACGGGCAAAGATGGAAGACCAGCCGGTGTATTAATAGTCGAGGGAATGATCGTAAAGGATAATGGAAGCACATGGGTTTCCGCCACAATTGTAAAAGTTAGGCCTGGTGGTCGGTACGATGTTCGATATGAAGACGGTCAAATTGAAGAAAATGTCTCAAAGGATTTACTAAAACCTGACTTAAATTCCACATCAGGAGCTCTTTCGAGTTCTGGCGGTCTTGTCAGGGGTCAATCTCAGTTAATCGGCTCCAGCAAAGCAAAAGCGAAGTATCCAGTGGGGATGGTCGTTGAAGTTGTCGACGCAAGAGGCGAACAGTGGTATCCGGCTCAAATTGCGCTAATTCATCCAAACGGCACCTATGATGTCAAATGCCAGTACCACGATGTTCCAAAGATCCATTTACATGAGCAGCACATAAGACCTCTCGCTCTTCACGGGACAGCCGCGGCAAGTCATAGCGAAAGCGGCAGTGTTAACGGTGACGCGAAAGGATTGACGAAGCATGTTTCCAAAAATTCTTTCCGCGCGAAGTTTGTCCTTCAAGAAAAGGTCGAATTCAATTATAAATCGAAAGGAAAATGGTATCCTTGTAAAATTGGGAAAGTACATAACTCTATGGATGGGAAATTCCTTTATGATGTTGATTTCTTGAATTCAACTGGAAACCGTGAATGTAATATTCCTGAAGATCGTTTAAGAAAATATGGCAGTGGTGCGAACAATGTTTCAAGTCCATCATTATTGTCGAAATCTTCATCGTTATTTAACATGACAATGACAAAGTCTCCCTCTACACCAAACAATGCTCCAACTGGACCTGCAAATGGGACTTCTACACCAAAATCAACAAGCTCTGGCACTCCGAACCAGCTTTTAGCAAAATCATCCTCGGCATTGAAAATCAAAACACAAGGCAGCAATGACACAAATGACTCAAAATATGCAAATTACAATAAATATTCCACTGCCTCATCCAGAATGCGACAAAAATCACCTTCCTCGGTGCAACAAAATTTGTCAGATGGCGGTCAAGGTACGAAATCTATTGAAAAGAGACGAGCATCAGTTGGAATGTTAGTTTCTTCAGGGTCTACTGCAAAGAAAGGCACTGGCACTGAAAGTAGTACTCTGAAAAAGACAATGACTCAGCCAACAATTGGTACGAATTCCGCCAATGGAAGTGCGAATGGAGCTCGACGATCTACTCTTGATTCCAAAAATTTGCCGATTGGGGGAAGTAACGCAATCCAATCACTGGCTTCAACATCAACCGTTGCTCAACCAGTCAATGACCTCAATTCGCTAACCTTCGACACTTTGGATGCTACAAGTGTTCTGACTGATAACGAAAACGATGACGATGATCTCTTAGATAACGGGCAACCTTCTCCGACAATGAAACAAATTGCGAAAAAGACTCTCCTAGAAGATGACGAACACGCTTTCTTCGGAGCAGATGCTGTTGAGGAGGAAGCTCCATTAATAGGAAAATACGGATTTGTTTTAGGAGATCGAGTTGAAGTGAATTTCCGGATGATTGGAAAATGGTATCCAGGCTACATTAAACGTTGCCGTGGAAACGGAATTTATGATATTGACTACGATGATGGATCAATGGAGACAAGAGTGGACGGTGATTACATTCGACTTATGGAAATTCTTGATGATGAGAATAGCAAATATCGCCCGGGAGATGCGGTCGACGCAAATACTGGAGGTTTTGGTTACTGGAACCCTGCAATTATCATTAAAGTGAGATCACAAGGAAAATACGATATCCAGTATGATAACGGTGATCAAGAATTTTTAGTAACTGAACGATTACTGCGATTTCAATGCAATGATTCAATTATTCCAAAAATTAGACCTTTTTTCTCAATGGGCGAAAGAGTTTTTGTTAAAACCAGATCATCAACACTGGATAATGGTATAAAGAGTTACCGAGAAATGCAACGTCAAGCAAATCAAGATTTAACTGCTGTCTTTAAGATTATGAAGCACATGGAAGAGGAAGAAGGTCAATTAAATTTAGTTAAAAAGAAAACTCGTTTCATTTTGACCTCATTATTGATCTTTAAGGAAGATGTTCGATCATTAAGCGGTACGAAATCTTTTTTCGAAGAGAATGGTGAATTAAAATTAAAGCAAACATTAGACCACCACGAAAAAATAGTTTCTAACCTAGAGGGTTCGCTGTACACTTCTGAAGCTGAAGTTCAACATCAAAAAGAAGAGTTACGTAAAGCATTAGCTGAAATTGCTAATATCCAAAGAAAAAATAGCCAATTTCGCTCAATTTCAGTTTCAAGTCGCTCTGGAGTCGAAGAAGAAGAATATCATGTTCTCACGGTTGCACAGGAAAATGTGAAGGAAGAAATTAAATCGTTAGAGAAAGCACGTCACCGCGCATTAGAAGTTATTGATTCTATTTCTTCTGCTCGCCAATCAGCTGTTGAGAAGCTGAAAGCAGTTGTTACATCCATTAAGGTTGCTAAACAAATGGTTGAGCATGTTTTAGATCAAGAGTTGGACGAACCCACGATGAACATCTTCGATATTGTTTCACCTTCCAATCAATCCAATAGCAGTACCGTAGCTGGAGAAACTAACACCAGTCATCGCAAAGCAAAGAAATCTGCATCGAATGAGGTTGACTATGGTCATATTTATGGCACAAAAGATTCTAATGACGATGTAGATATTGGATACGATAATCTCTACGGACAGTCATATGACTCTTACTCGACAAGAGGAGGAGGCGATACAGTTGTCGATGTTTATATGCCATGCTATGATGAAAATTATCGAACTGGTCTTGGAGGTTTGTTACTGGGCGACACGAATAGTAAAAAGCCTCCTTTCCCTTTCACAGAGAATAATAGCTTTGTTGCGACTGAAGAACTTAATGGGAGCCGAGAATTGCCTTCTTGGCCTTCCAGAAGACGTCACTCAAGTACTGACGAGATTGGTTTAGTGGAATTAGATAAGGAAAGAGTTCCTTGTGTTGACCGTCGTTTGAAATTAACCAAGCATTACTACTTAAACGCTTCCAATCAGTCTAACGGTAGTGGAAATAGATTTTTCTTATATAATCTCCATTACGACACCAGTAACAAGACCTTTATTATGATCTTAAATAACAACAATCCAAATAATTCCAGTGAAGGCGGGAGTAACGATTCGAGAAATAATTTATTGCTCAACCCAAGCATTATTCATACTGTTCATCCTTCTGGAAACTCCGCTGACTATGCTGGAAGTCCCACGATGGCTGCTGCGACATTAACAAAAGATGATTTGCGCATTTTAGAAAAGAAGAAGGCTGCAGAAGAGAAGAAAGCACGTGCTTCAATTGCACAAGCTGCATACTTCAAGTATGCTGCAACACTCTCAAATGATCGTGAACAATGCGACTCCCTAAATAAAGAAATTGAACAATTCATTGAAGAAAATGAGCTTCATTACATCCTAGATAATAAATTTGGAGTAACTTACGAAGCTTCCAAGGCGCGCATTCAGCCAATGTTAGCAATTGCCCTGCAATGTGATCAAACTCGTCTTGCAACCGAAGAATCCGCATTTAAGTTTCAGCGTGAAGCTTTAAAATGCTACGAAAAGGCATTAAATGCACGTAAACAATTAGATTCCCCCTTAAGTCCGAACATCGCTTCTAATGCTAATATTGGTGAACAAACTGAAGGAACTGTAACTCTCCCATCATCAAATTATTCTTATTTATCACCAGAGGAGATTATGAAACTTTGGGATGCAACTAAAGCAGCTTATGTGATGGAATGGTCAACTTGGGAAGAAGCTCGTGTTATGATTGAAGAAGAGAAAGCTGCCTACAAGAACGTTATCATTACAATTAATCGTTCTTATCGTGATTTATCACAATTGACAAAGATTCGTAATGATGTTACAACTTATCTTGCCATGAGACAAGAGTATTTCGAGAAGAAGGTCCAATTATTAAAAATGAGAAAGGAGTATGAATCGAAGCAACAAGAGTATGAGAAGAAGAAGGAAGAAATCCATTCTGAAGCGAATGTAAACGAATCAGTGATTAAAGCAATGACTCCTACCTTGATTACCAGTGAAGGAGTTGCTGACAACAGTCAAGTAAATAGCTCTGTAAACAATCGTCCTGGATCGTTTAGTGTTCGTGGTATTACAGGAGCAGGTTCGAAAGCAGGAAGCTTTGCATTCTCTCCTTTTGCAAATGAATCTAGTAATGGTAGCAGAAGAAATTCTGGGGCGCTATTCCCTCATCTTAATCAGGGTGGAGTTGCGAGCACTGGGAGACCTCCGCTTCCTAGTCATGCTCAAAGAGGGAGCCTACGATACAATTAAGAATGAGGTATGCTTTTTTCTTGCACAATTGTCGAGTTAACCAACGAATTTTAGATGGCAGTTCTTTTGGTTTGAATAAAGTTTGGTTGTATAGATACAAGTATTGTGATTGTACGTCGTTTTTATTTAAAAGTTATTGAATTTTGTTCTCTAGTCTATGAGAAGTTTTATATTTGTGTTCGTTGGTTGTTTTGTTGGTTTCATTCCCCATTTATGACAAAAAATAATTAAATTATTACAATGTTCTCAAAAATAATCACGACATGAAGTCAACACGAAAAAAAAAGTAGTGTATGGAGATAGAGAATTTATGTTGGTAAGGTTGAAGCGATCTGCAGGTGGCTGAGTGGCCGAGCGGTCTAAGGCGGTAGACTCAAGTTCTACTATCTACGGATGCGTGGGTTCGAACCCCACCTCAGTCACTTTTTCGATCTCAAAATCGCTTCCGTAATTTTACGGTTGCGGTCTACTTCTTCCTTATGGAGTGGAAATATTGAAACGTAATGATCAACTGCAATAGTAATGCATACCCAGAGCACAGAACAAGTACACGCTACGATTATTTCTCTGGTGTTTGTTTTGTTTTGTTTGGGAATTATTCGTTCCCACTGCATGTAAAACATAGATAGTAAATACTATGCAATTCGTTGTATCGATCGATGCAAAGGTTATATTACAAAGAGATATTTTAAAACTCATATTCTTTCAAAAGATTTGTCACTTCCTCGATCAGCTCTTCATGTTCTCGAGTGAGAGGCTCCGTTCCCCACGATGCTATGAGTTGATGGAAAAGTTGTTGAACTTTGCTCAATTGCTCACGAGTCTCTGCATCTAAACGGGCAGCTGGTGCGTCACCGGTCACAGAAGGAGTAAACCTTTCCTGAGTAAGCAATTTCCGCCGTTCATTCAAAATTGTTGACACCAGTGGATCTTCCCCTTCACATTCTCGCAAGACAGCCTGTACTTCTCCGATATTTGAATTACTCTTAAATGGCTCAGTGATGGAGCAAGGTGAATTAGTTAGGGGCTTCAATGGAGGTTGAATCGATGATATTCGAGGTGGAGTTCTTGCCAGCTTACTCACTTCGTCGAGGGCCATTTGAGAGTTTCGAGCAGGACTTGGATCAATGATGGAAGTCCCTTCAGGAGTCATGGAAGTGGGTCTAACAGGCAGCGATGAAGGAGGAAACTTTGCTGGATTCGCACTCGTCCCTTCTTCTTCTCTTATCCGCCGTCGAATTATCGGGATATAATGAGAGTTAGGATGAGACCAAGAATGAAAGATTTGCTTCTGTCGAATTTCTAGGGTTTCTTTCATTTTAGACCGCTTTTCGCTTATCATTGCTTTCCACTCGAGCAAATAATAACGCAAGAACACTCTTTGCCTATACTCCATTCTTAATTTATCAAGATCTTCCTCTCTCTCATTTTCAGCTGAAGGGTGCTGAAAGGTAAATCGCGGTATCTTCTTCTTTAGCCCTCTTCTTGCAACACCTTCATCATCTTCCTCATCTTCCTTTCTTCCGAATAATCGATGCATTAATAAATACAACGCCTTCGTCTTCTGATGATATTTATATCTGATTTGAGATTGAAGCAATTGCTTTCTCTTTGTTGAGGTCGTATTCTTAAGAGTTAACAACTTCTTCAAGGCACATGCTTTCCTCTTTCTGTCATAGAAGGAACGAGCACGATGAAACTGCACAAGAATATGACCTGCAAAACGATGGTATTCTCTCCAATATTGAAAAAATAAATTGCTTGTTTTGTGGTAATAACGATAGTCAGCTTTGTTCTTGTCTAAGATCTGTCGAAGGCCTTGCTGCTTGAGTTGTAGAATTGATGTTTGAAATTTCTGGAATCGCTGCTTAAAATAGAATATTTTAGCTTTACGAAATATACACATCCTGCTTTGTTTACTATGATCACCAAAATATGAGAGAAGATGGACGATGTATAGAGAGAAATCTTACCTGAAAGCTTTTTCTTTCATCAAAGCAAAGAAATCATTCAGCCTCAATAGCTTAGTAAATGCAAACCAGTGGACATAACCAGCCTCGTTGCAGAGACGTTGATGGTTCCTAGAGTGAAAAAAAGAGAGTGAATTTATTGACAAAAATGAGTAAGGATGAGCGAGGGCTCTCACCTTTCTTCTAAAGATCTTTTCCAACGAGAAAGTAAAGCTCTCATTGACACCCTACCAGCCTCTCGATCACATTCTCTCAATTGAAGTTTGGTTGACTTCATAAAGTGGAAATGTTGCTTCCAAATTTTGATATATCGCTGAACAAGTCGTTGTGTGGACAAGCTATCATATTTGCGATATCGTTTCTGAGAAAACTCCTTACGAACAATCTTTGATCTCCAACACATGATATATCTCTTTAATTTACGATTCTGAGCAAAGAGAGAGCATAATCCATACAGTTGCTCCCTTTCTTCTCTCTTTGTCTTTGTCCTTTTCCATCTTTGAAGTGTTTCGATCAACACAGCTGAGTTCTTTCTCACGCTTCGCCCTCCTCGTTGCTGTCGCGAGTTAGAGATATCTCTTAGCCTCTGAAAGGCAAATTTTAATCGCCTAACTCTCTTCTCCTCCAAATATTCTAGAAGGACTCCTCTGGTTTCGTCTTGTTTCCCTGTCACAGGTCTATGTTTTGAGTAATAATGCAGATGGAAGAGCCGCCAATATCTCAAATATCGAATCAGTAAGATATATTCACGAAAATACTTTGCTTGTCCATGGCTTTTGAGGCTTTGTTGTCGATAAGTGACTTGTTTTTGTAGTTTTCGAAAGACTTGTTTTCTTCGATAATAGTGATAGAATTCATCAGCGATTTGGTCATTTTCTTCTTCATAGACTTTATTCTGATCAATATAATATTTCCAATGGCCAAAGCACTGAATAGCCAGTCGCTTTTGGTAATATATTCTTGGATCTTGCCGCGCAATCATCAAAACAAACAAAATTGAAAATTGATCCGGCATGTCGGGTTAGACCAAATATCCGCCAGTGGTTTTTAAGTTGGCTCGTCAAAATCACGCGAACGGCCGGCCGAACAGGTGGCTGAGTGGCCGAGCGGTCTAAGGCGGTAGACTCAAGTTCTACTATCTACGGATGCGTGGGTTCGAACCCCACCTCAGTCACTTTTTCGATCTCAAAATCGCTTCCGTAATTTTACGGTTTCATTAGGATGTCTGCTGAGTTTGAAGTCGAGCAAATTCGGCAACTCGTTCTGGGATCGAGCAATGAGCAGGAAGTTATCACTTCTCTGATTCGACTCAATGAGATTCTACGAAGATCAGAGAGAAAGACTGTCCTCGATGCTGAATTCGTGCAACTTCTTTCCAAGAGATTTGAAGAATCTAACGACGTTCTCTTTCGATATGAAATCTCTTCATTCTTCATCTCCACTGCGATTGATATCGACTCCTCAAGATTTCTTGCATCAACTCAACGAAGCCAGATGTATTCTGTGTTAGTATCTTCTCTCGCGTTAAACAACGTAACTTTTGAGAAGACGGTGGATCTGTTCTCTGAGTCAATTCGACAAGGCGAGAAGAAACCATATCAAAGAATTAAAGATCTTCATAATGAGCAAATAGTTAATGCTATTGTTAGTCGTATCCCTGAATTACATACGACTACTATCAGAGCAAAGGTTTGTCAATTAATCGGAAAATTATTTGCACGAGTAAAGACGGAACCGTATTATCCACCATCTTTCACAGAGGTTTTACCATTTGTTTTCGAATGTTTTAATAGTAACAATGGAGAACTTATTACTCGCGCTGTCGAAGCTCTCAGCATGTTTGATACAGATAGCGAAGAACAAATAGGATTAATATTGGATAGAGATCCTACTTTCCCTAATCGATTAGCTGAACTCTTACTCAGTCATGTCAAAGATATTGTCTATCATGTTGTAATCATTGTAAAGAAGATGACTTCCGGTTCAATTACGCAAACTCAAAGGATTATTGATGCTGGTGTTGTTTTTAATTTATTATGGTTAATGGATTATCCGAATAAGAACGTTATAAGGGAAGTTTGCGAAACAATTGCGAACATCACACAAGGTTCAACGGAGCAAATTCAAACAGTCATTGATGCAGCAATTATTCCAAAGTTATTATTGTTAATGAATTCCGATGATGAGCCTATTCAAATTAAAGCAACTTGGGTCGTGTGTTCTCTACTCTCAAACGGTTCTGAGAGTCAAATCGATTATTTAATCAATGAAGAAGTTATTCGAGCCGTTTGTACTTCGTTTGAAGCGATATATCCCCAAGAAACAGAGCTCACGCAGATTCTTCGCCTTCTTTATTCTTGTTTGACAACTATTATTAATTTTGCCAATAATCGAGATGAAATCAGACGAGAACATATTCGTAGTCTCATGAAAAGAGATCAAGGGAATATTGTTGAAAAATTAGAAATACTGAAAGATCGAAAGCTTATTGTAAGAGAAGATATTGTAGTAGGTTTTATCCAACATTAAAAAGAGAAGTTACTTGGGAATGAAGTTTAAGTTTTAAGTTTGATCCATATAAAATCAAGAAAAGGTAGAATAAGTCATAGGTCTTTTTAGTTAAGAAAGTATTAGTATTTAGCTCGAATAAGTAAGAAATTATAACGTTAGAGGTGGATCTCTCCCTCTCCTTGAAAAGAGTCGACTCACAATCGACTCAATTATAACAAGCATTTTGAATCGCGAGATCTATCTAGATCGGATCTTTAATAGCAGTTAGTTACTACCTTCCAATCCTCAGAGTCAGAAGGATTCTAAGAATGTCAGAAATTATATTGCAAAATTTGGACGAAGAGCGAGTTGAGCTTCGGCGATTGATGCTTTCGTCTTCTGAAGATGAATTAATGCAAGGTCTTGTTCAGGCACAAGTTTGGTTGAAGAATTTCCCTACAGGTATGCTTGTCCAAATTTCTGAATTTTATCAGTCTGAAATACAGTAGATGAGAATGGCGAACCCATTTATGGCGATATTGCCAAGGATATCGAGTTATTCACAAGTCTCACATCAAAGATTGATGCATCCGACAATAGAGATCTATGTTATGAAATTGCTTGCTTCTTTGCAATAGTATCAATTGATCCTGAATTCGATGGTGAAATTCCCTCTAAAGTCTACAAAGTATTGATTGAGTCTCTGTCATCGGATGACATCGTTGTCACCGAAAGAACTTTAGACGTTATCAACGAAACAGTACATGCGAGTTTTAAGTCAAGATACTTTTGCCGAAAGATTTTAACATTTCATGATCATAGTATTATGGGAGCTATTCTAAGACGTGTTGGAGGATTCAATGAGTCATTGAAAGTGAAAAGTTGTCGATTAATCGCCAAAATACATGGTAGAAGAATTAGAGAACAAAATTATTATCTACCTTTTACTCATGCGCTACCATTTGTTCTTTCATGTTTTAATAGTGAGAATAGTGAACTTATTTCAGTAGGAGCAGCAGCTCTTGCTTCTTTTATGGATGATACAGAACTTCAGATTATGGAAGTATTGCAAGCAGATAATAATATTCCAAACAGATTATCTCAACTTTTATTAAATTCAGATGAGAATGTTGTCTATTTTGCAGAAGAAGCAATTAAAGCTGTGGCTGATGGAACGATAGAACAAGCACAAACTCTCATTGATGCTGGAGTGCTTCCTAATTTGTTGTGGTTGCTTGATCATCCAAATAAGAATATTGTCGCAAATACATGTTCTGTAATTTCACGTATCACATTAGGATCAGAAGAACAAATTCAAGCTGTTATCGATGCTGCAATTATTCCCAAGTTAGTGAAAATCCTTAGAACGGAAGGTGAGGAAGGTCACTATGATGCAAGTTGGGCAATAACACAAATCATGGAAGAAGGTTCAGTGGTCCAGAAGGATTATATTATCAATGAAGGTGCAGTGAGTGCGATATGTAAAGCATTTACAGGTGAAGGACAAACTCTTGAATTACTTCGTCCTGTTGTTACTTGCTTGACTGCTGCAATACATTTTTGTCAAGAAGATGATGTTAGAAAATTTCAACTGCTAAATCTTTTGAATTCTCAAGCGACCCTTTTAATGAAGCTTGAATCTGCCATAGGATATGAACAAGAATTAGCTGAACAAATCATGCTTCTTATTACTTCCCTCTTAATGTAGAGCAAAGAGGGTTTGTTTAGAAATGAGCAAGTATACGAACTTATCTTTTTTTCCCCCTCCATCATTTTTATTTTATTTTTTAAAAATTGGTTTTCACTATATTTAAGTGTAAGGAAGTGGGTTATAGTTTTTGAAAAAAATTTATTCAAAAGAAAATGTTACCAGTGTAAAGAAAAGGATAAACTTCTTTACTCCATGGTATCTCCGATGTCAAGAAATGTCTCGACTAAAGGAGATGAATTGGGCTTTTAATTAAAATGTATTAGTAGATACATTATCTCTACAAACAAAGGATTCATCTGGGATATCATTCAGAATACATGATCTTGATCAAATCTTGATCTACAGATCTCTATAATTGTGAACTAGTTCGTCAAATCTTCTACAACGATAATTTCCGGACCGTAAATTGCGGAATGGGCACTCAGCGAGAAAACAAAGCAATGAGATGCTCTCTCTTTAAAGTCATCTCTTTTAAGAGAGAAGATTTATATAAATAAAAGTAAATCTAGGATTTTCAAAGCTTTTAGTTGTAAGTTCTAATGAAGCAAGATAGGATTATAATGACTGAAAGTCACGAAGAGAGATTGAAGAGGAGGAAAGAGGAACTTAAAAAGAAAGAAGTGACTTTAAAAGGGATTAAAACGATTGCAAGCGAAAGTAGCAAAGAAGAAATTGTGGAACTTCCACAATTTATACAAGTGTCAGAAGAAGAGTTTGCATCACTAACGAAAGTCTCTGATCCTACCGACCTTACTGACATAAAGAATACCTACAGCCAAGAACCGAAGAACGATTCCCCAAAAAATGTAGCGAAGCAATTTAACCCAGTGCAAACAGAAACTTTGGCTCAAAAGCAAAAGATCCCAGTGAATTTAGATGAAGTTATTCATAACTGTGAGAAACTTCAAAGATTAATAAAGTTTGGAAGACCTGTGATATCCCCCTTAGTTAATAATGCCAATAATACCAATGATCCTGATAAAGATCGTGTAACGTCATACAGAGCCAGGTTACGAGCAAGGGTAGAAGCTACGCGCCAATTAGTGGGAAAGACTAAAAGTAACGAAGAACAGGACCGACATAAAGGGAGAGTTAATCCTCGTGAAAGAAGAGCGAGGACTGTTAGCAGAGAACGAAGAGACCCACAAAAAGGTGAAAGCTATGAAAGAATTAATCGATTAGATCTGGGCAAGCATTATCGATCCGGTTTATCTTTTAATCCTGGCGCTTTTTCTCATGAAGATCCTCTCACAAGTTACTCAATTCAAGCATTTATGGGTACAAAGGAACCATTGAAACTTTTAGAGAAAGATGTAAAGAAAAAGGAGTTTATTCAGTGTTCAATATGTATGGACTCTTTCGTTGATAGTATCGCTAATGGTGCTATTTGTCCGAACCACCACTTCATCTGTTGGGAAAATTGTTTTCCTAATTATATAAACTCAGCAAAATGTCCTGATTCGATGAAAAGTTATATAGATGAAGATGGCCATTTGACTTGTCCTGATTGTAAGATAGGTTATGATTTAATTAACTTTATATCAAATCAAGATTCTTCTTCTATCCCATTAAAACATTTAAAGGATTTATTAACACTACAACAAAATTATAAAATTGAACAAGCAATACAGAAAGTCCGTTTAGAAGAAGAAGCAAAATATGAAAAAGAAAAAATGAAATTAAATCAAATGAAAATCGAAGAACAAGAAATATATTTATTAAAAACATATATTATTAATAATATATTAACACCACATTGTCCATCATGTTCTTTTGCATATATTGATTTTGATGATTGTTTTGCATTAACTTGTTCTAATAAACAATGTAATCAACAATTTTGTGCATGGTGTGAACAATTATGTGAAGATGATGAAGATGCACATGAACATGTCGCAGAATGTAAATACGGTAATGGTGATGTCTGGGGTGATCGTGAAATATTAGAAGAGGTAAGAAATCGTATACGTGCAGAAAAGATTCAAGAATTATTGAAAACTAAGTCCAATGAAGTGAAAAGACAAGTATTAGATTCATTATCAGTGAATTTCAATCATATTAATATGAAAGTTCATTTTGTTCAATCAACTTCAGGATTAGAGTTTGTACTGTCATTTTGAGAGAAAAAGAAGAAAAAGAAAAACTAAAATTTGATCAATCCTTTTCTTTATAAAATAATATCTGTATCTTGTGTGTAAGTTTGTAAGTTTCAACCATGTTACATAATATAGGAGAAGCTTCTTTTTATTTTACACTCCATTCTCCTAACTTTCTCATTTCTCCTTTCCTCTCACTCAGACAACACAAAACAATGAAGCAAAGCAAGCGAAGGAAAGACTACTCGATTAATTAACTTAAAACACTGAAATCCTTCAATTATTCTTGATTTCTAATGATGTCGATAAGAACTGATCTATTCGGTCCCTTGTTGATTCCAGTTGAAGAAATTGTTGAGACAGAAGAAACGGCAGATGATTTAGCGTTTTTTGGTGAATTACATGATTATGGTGAATTTGAAGAGAATGAAACTATGAATCAGGCTGCTAAAGAAATAGCAAAGCCTCTCTCGAGTATGGTAACAGAAAAAATTTGCGAGAAACGTCAAAATCGTGCAGAAAGAAGAGATGATGGATCATACTGTGTGGAATTTCAACCTCTTGTCAATTATGCTGAAACCTTGAAAGCGATAGAAAATGGTAAATATGTAGAATATGATTGGATCTATTCTATGTTAAATGGAGTGATGATTGATTTTTGTGAGTATTATGAAAGTATTCAAAATAATACCGATGAAATAGAAAAATGGACAGTAACCCGTGTTAGGAATCTCATTCAGGCGATGGTTCCTTGTATATTATATAGTGAAGTAATAGGAGAAGTATTAGAAGATTTTGTCAGTGATTTTTTTATTCCTATAATTGTAATGAAAGAAAATAATAATATCATTCAAATGAACAATCATTTCCATCATAGGAAACTATTAAGTGAAGAGTATAAATTAATTTTAATTCCGATGATTGAAAATCTTATTTCACCTGTGATAATGGAAAAGTTTGTACGAGCAATTGAACCAATCTTATTTATTGATGATGCGAATTGTGTCTTCTCTGCTCTTGTTCAAACGATGACGAACTTTCGAATTCCCGAACCTTTGACTTTTCCGAAGCGAATTCGACCCTCAGATAGAGATTCAATTGAGTATAAAGAGTATTTCAAGCAATGTGGTAAAGATAGAATAGCAAAGAGATCTCGTAATGCTCTCATTCGTTGCAAGAAGATTCACAAGAATCGCTCATTCGAAATTTTGAAAATCTTAGTCACTTTTTTCCCTCATCCAATAGTAAGGCATGACTCGCAATGGACCAGTCAGGATTATTTAAATATTTTAAAACACCCTGATGTGCAACAGCAACCCGATCCTGTCATATCTGGTGATGATTTACATCCGAATCAAGACTTTTTTGATATACTTTTTCTCTCAAAGGTTCTCCGTGCTTGTCTAATTCTTGATGACATAGAATTCTTGACTATGAATACTTTACATCTGTTCTTTCTTCGAAATCGGCTAAGCCAATCAAATATTGCGATTACGAGGCGATTATGGACTGCCATAGATACCATTTTTCGGATTACAAAAATTAATATTGTCGCTAATCTTTCATATAGAGCTGTTACTGATCGACGATTTCTGATAGCTTATCTAATGAAGGAGGCGGCTCCTTTCATAGGCTGTCAGACAGATACCATTTCTTTTCATGCTATCGCATTCCACTTGGAGAGTATTTTCGAATCCATCTGGCTCTATCAGATGATTTATCTAGACTCTGAGGTTAAGAGAGTTAGTTGGTTAAAATATTTAATACAAGGTGAATGCGACACTATCTCTGTTATAATATTTCTTACTTATAATCCTATTTGCCAAACAGTTTTGAATGATGTTTTCGAATCTTTTCTGAATGTGGCAGGAAATGCTTTTTCCAAACAATGTCTTCAAGCGTGGAGAGAGGTCTTTGCCCTTGTGCGGGATGTTCATTTACTTCCTCTTCATGGAAGAAAGGTGCTGAAATATATTACCAAAGAGAGGAATTCTGCCATGACCAGCAATCAGTTTCTCGACCAGCAATCACAAGCGATATACAAATGGAGCATGTTAAAAGCATATAAATTAATTTCTAAAGGTGATGATTCGTTTAAATACCCTTATTCCTATTTCGCAGTTCAGGTAGTTCTTGCTCGTCGATTTGGCATTTCCATAGATCAATCAAGATGTCATTTTGACCAGTCAGAGGATCTGACTTGGAGAGAATTAATAGCCGCTATAAACCTCTATCTTGAACGCGCAGCCCAAGTTTTAATCGATCCTTCTGTCATAGCTCCACTAGATTCGAATCAATATCATATTTATCGTGTTGTTGACCCTTATTTACTCCAGCATCAACAAGTTCCACTTCCTAAAGATGAACCGACCAACTACTTGAATCTCCTTATCTCATCTGGTCTTAGCCAGATTAATAATGTTGAAAGAGAAGCAATCCTCACAAAAGTAACCAGAGAAGAATTGTACGAACTGTATTATACTATTTTTCAAGGTTCTGAACCTCGAGAAGTATTAAGGACTTCTCCGACTCAAGCAGCAGAAGTTCTGCATGAAATTTACCGAGAATTCTTCACAGAAAGTAAAATGGAAGTCGATGAATGAAAACTGACAAAATAACATTTGATAAAATAGTCGACCTATTGTCTATATTGTACAATCCTTATTTTTTATTTTTTATTTTTTATTTTTTATTTTTTATTTCTCAAAATCAAAATCAAAATAAGGTTTTACCATATAAAGTATCTCCATACAATTCTGTAACCTGTATGTGTTTTAATAAATGAAAATGATCATTACTGTATTGTTGATTGGAGGGTAAAATAGTATTTTTAAAATAGTACGTTGTATGTGTAAATCAAATAAAGAAAATAAAGAGAGAGGGGAGGGAAACAACTATTATTACTCATAACACTGAATCCGATCCTCTGTATCTTCTCAATCTGTGTGAAGCTGTGTCCGAATTATTCTTTTGGTAAGACTGGTTCGTTTGCAAAGCATAATTTTCTGAATTTTTTTTATATGAAAGAATGAGTGCTTTAGTCCAAGATTTTGTTGTTTCACATCTCTCAGATAACATCTCATATCACCAACGTTTAAAAGGAAAAATGCCGGAGTTATTTATTGGAGATAATATAATAGAGTGGCTGAATTATTTTGGGTTGGCATTTTGCATCTCCTTCTCCCTGTTGTTTATTTGACATACTTCTCTGTATTATTAGGTTTAATGCGGATGATCAAAGTTTTCTATTAAAAGAAATTGAAATTCAGTCTGTGGATGATTTAAACTATGTTTATGATGATGAAATACTCCTTCGACAGATCAGAGATCACCTGTCTGAGCAGAGTTATTCTATATTTCTGACGGCAAGAGAGAAGACGGAGGGACTCTTACAAGTACTTAAAAGAAGGAAAGAAGAGAGAGGTAAATACCTTCCGCTTGTCATTCGTTCATCATGGTTTGTCTTTTAGCATTAAGGGAAAGTGGAGTGGTTCGGAAGAATGGAGTTAATCCGGACGAGTTGCTCGCAACAAGACCAGCTGTGAAATGGGAGGCAGTTCCAGCTAATATACCTGATCTATCTCATCACAATAAATTAATCGAAAAGTTGACCAAGAGGAATGTTGAATTAGAAAACCAGGTAAGAGATCTCTCGCATATGAATTGTTTAATGTTACACTCTCCAATCTAATAGCTTCGAATAAGCGACACGCGATTACATGCCCGCGATGAGCAAGTTCATTCCCTTGACGAGCAACTTCAGACCCTTCACAAACAATATCAAGAAACGAAAGTTGAAGTAAGATCATTGTCTTTGTTTATTTCTTTTCTCTAAAGACAAATGAATCATATGTTTCTTGTTTAGCTGAAGAAATACAAAGAACAAGTCAAATATCTGACGAAAGATGTTCAACATGAAAGACAGAAGAACTCTCAATTATACAAGGACTTACAGAAAGTGAATAAAGAAAAAGCAATGCTAGATGGGAAGGGTAACGAGTGTATGATCTGTTGTGATCGAATCAAAAATACAGTCTTTCTCCCATGCATGCATATTGCTATTTGTAATGATTGTCATGGGGAGTTATCGTTAACAGATTGTCCAATCTGCCGTGTGAAGATTGATGATGCAAAGGTTGTGTATTGGTAAGGAAGATATCAGAAAGAACATTAAGATAGAAATGTCAAAGTATCGGTCATTGTATGAGAGATGAATTATTGTTAATCTTGTCAAAGGAAAGAATACTATTCATTGAGAAATAAAAGAAATAAAAAAACAATAACGAGGGGAATACCAAATGAATGATCAAAATAACAAACAATAAAACTGAAGAAAATAATAAAAAAACCAATCACCAACTACGACAACTATTAGAGATGGAGAGAGACAAGTAGATCTGATTGATGATAATTGAATGAGAGCAACATTGACACTTCGTGAAATATGTTGTGGTGAATACACAAAATACACACATCATACAACAAATAATAAATAAAAGGAAAATAATAACAAAACAATTATAACAACTACAAAGATAATAATAATAATCACAACAAAGCAACCTCAAAGCACACTCATCACACACTTAAATAAACACATAAGACAAACACAACAATAAACAACAAAAATAAACAACAACAATACTCATAGAGAAACAACAAATCAATAATGAGTAGCATGCTGAACATTTCAACCTCTATCATCTTACTCAATAAATGATAGGTCATGAAGAGAACATCTGTCCTCCTTTGCCTTTTGCTTTGCAGCTATTCTATCATATGGTCGAATAGCTACAGTCGCTTCTCCTGTAAATAGGTACTGGGCATATCTCTCCAATGGATTGACGACAGAATCTCGGAGGAACGACGATTGCACCAATAAGATATCTTGTGATAGGGATAACTTCTGGAGGAGCCGGGGGAGACAATGAAGGAACAATCTAAGTCAAGAAGAAGAAGAATAAACCAATGAAAGAAGAATATATTCTTCTTACCTGTTAAGAGGGAGTAGAGATCGTTTACCAATTTGATAGATGAGATATCCATTCACTTCCAGATAAGTAATCAATTCCACAGCAGTAAATCGGACATGAGGAATAGAGTGATGGTGGAGATTATCGTTAAAGGAAGAAGGAGGTGTTTTCAACGCCTCTCTTCTTTGAGGATGATGTTCAGATAACTGAGAGTCCATCCACCATTGCTTTGGTAATCGAATATGAAAGAAAGGAAAGAAGTGCTGGGAGGACAATGACGTGAGTTGTAGAAGTTGAAGGATTCTCATGAGGTCAGAATAATGAGTAATCTGAAGGCTTAAGAAGAAGACCTGACTGGATTGATAGGAATTCAGAGTAAAGCGAAGCCAAGGCAAGAAAGATTGAGGAGTTAGTGAAGGATTAGAACTCTTCGTGGATGATTGGAGTGGCTGAGAGGACTCATGAAGAGGAAGATAATGTCTGTAATGGTTCGCGGTCGGAGAAGTCAGTGAAGTGGCGGACTCTGATGATTGTAAAAGTACTTCAATGAATTGTATCTCAAAGTCAAAGGAAGAAGAAGAAGTATTGAAACATGTTAACACTTGCTCCACTAATCCGTTAATTTCATTTCCAATAGCCATTATTACAAGAGATGATGCGATTAACTTATTATTCTTCGTCGTTTTCGTCGTTGAGATCTTGTTCTTTCTCATCTTCTCTTGCTTCACAAAAGCAAAAGAAGCATTAAATAGAATCGAAGAAAGAACTGTAGAGAAGAAGACCTTAGTATGTGCTTCATTACTAGAGCTTGAGTATTCGTCTGGAAGTAGTTGTTGGACATTAAAAGACTTCTTCAATAATTCTTTGACTTTCTCAGAAGAATTAGAAGCTTCTTGAAGGAAAGAAAGGAAATGATTTGCCTTTGTAGAACCAAACAATCGATCAATAATATCAGATGTTGATAAGATGAGCTCTTTGTCCCGATTCTTCATTATGGAGAATTCACTGTGCTTGGATGGTGGGATCTTCACAGAGTCGATTCTTTTGGCAGAAGTATCAGAATCCACTGATTGAGAAACTTTCACCTCTTTCTTTGGTGCCGAGGGATTTGATTTGACACTAAAATAGCTTAACTGCTGTTCTTTTGCTTTCTTTCTTTCCATCGCTGAATTCTTCCTTTTCTTCTCAGTTAAAGTCGCATCTATCTTCTCTTTTATCCGTTGTTCTAATTCTGACAATGTATTTGCTTGAATAACTACCCATAGACACAACACAAAGACAATGCGAACAATGCGAACAATCATCATTCCCTCTCAGTCTATCGCTTGAAGTCATTCAAATTTATAACGCTTTCTCAATTTATGACGCTACACTGATTCCCGACTATGAATGAATGAATGATTTGATTTGATTAAGATTAAGATTACAAGATGCATTAAGAGTTATTTTTTTGGATTATTTCCTTCTCATTGGTCCTAGATTTAATCCTCTCAAGGCGAAGGATTGTTTATCTCGAGCTTCAGCTATTGTTGGAACAGATACTAAACCTCTTACACTATCTTGATGTGGTCCTCGCACTGTTAGATTATGAAGAGCAGAACGATTCGGTGCAATTTGAATACTTGTATCAGGCCCTTCAATTTCTTCACTCTCTTCATCGACATCCTCTTCTTCCTCTTCGTCGCCATCATTTCTAGCCATAGATTTCTTCACTGGTTGATTCGCCGCCATTTTAGCTTGATTCCTTTCCCACAACTTCCTTTGTAGAGCTTGTCTCTGACGCGTCTGTTGGATTTTCATCATTAAATCAAGTTTATTTTGCTCCTCAGTGTACGCAGTAGAGATTCTTCGAGCTTCGCCAACGAAAGCATCTCTCGATTCTGACTTGGCCAACGACTTCGTGGACATCGAGTTACTACCCAAAGATATAGGAGCTAGAGTAGAAGAAGGAGGAACAGCTTCCACCGTCTTCTCGGTCTTATTGATAATGGATTCCATCATAGAGATGAGCTTCGCTAAGGAAGATTGTTGTTGATCAGAATCACCAGTTGATGTAGAAGAACCAAAAGATTGTTTCATGATGTCATAAGCACGCTCAATTGCTTGCATTTGATCCAACAATTCTTTCTCATGTATTGCATCTTTAGCAATACTTCTTTCATCATTTTCTTCATTATTAAAATCATCTTTTCCCTCGTTGTTGTGTCCTAACTCTCGCTTCTTTCGAATCCTATTTCCAACAACACAAAAAAGATAGTTAAAGTAAGTAATTAAGATCAAAGGAAACCTTTCGATTGAATTCCTCACCTTTCTTCTAACTTTCTCTTCTTATCTAACATATTACTATACAAATTATCCATCTAAAAAGAGAGAAATTAGAGAAAAACATGAAACAGGGAGGTAGGGTAATTTTACTTACCAATTCTTTCTCTTTTTCTTGATGAATAGCTTTGATTCTAGAGGTATCCTCTGCACTCTTGTTGTTATTACTCTCTGCCGCATTCCAAGCAGCCTTCGCATCATTCCCTTTCCTACTATCTTGATTACCATCCTTACTAACACTAACTAATGGTGTATCGTTTTGCATGGGCTTCTGTGATTTCTTGTCTGGAGAAAGAGATGGTAAGGAAGATCGTGAAGGAGAAGGTTGAGAAAGAAATTTATCCATAAAAGACTCAATCACATTCTCTGTTTGAACATCCTCCCAAATAGGAGAAGAATTTGCATCATTCCCACGACCTGCTCTCCTCTGTTCTAATCGCTTCTGTAAATGATCTTTTCCTGATAGTTGTTGTTCTTTCTTCCGTAAATCATAAGATTGCTTAGACTTTTCATAAGAATTTAATAAACCGATCTTCATTCTTTCATTTAATTCATCATCATTTTCATTATTATTATCAATGGGTTTCCCATTCCTTTGCTTCTTCATCTTATCTGATAATGATTTATATCGAAATCTTCGATCATCATCTTCTAACTTTGCTTTCTTTTCTTCAATCATTTCATCGAGATGGGAAGTATAAGCATCAAGAATTACATGATCAACAACTTCTAAGATTTCATTTTGTAAAATAGCTTCTTGTTCTAAGAGTTCTTTATTCTCTTGCGGAGTAGAAGAGGATGTCAATTGACGTCTTCTTCGTTGTAAACTTTCATTCTGATGGATCTTTGAATGTTGTAAAGATTGAAATAACTGATTCGAAGCTTGAAGATATTTGGATTTCAAATGATCTAATGAATTCAAATAAGATATCGTCGGAGAATGTTGTGACATCATCTTCTCTTCCTCTGATTGTAAGTAATCATCTGATAGAAGATGATCGTTGCTCTTATTAGCAGCGGTTAAAGAAGAAAGTAAAACAGGGGTTTGAAGCTCACTTCCCGCTAAAGTCATGAAAAGACTTTCTTGCAGTGATTGTAACGTGCTTTGTACCTCTTCTTCGTACTGTTGATCGATCTGTTTCATTTGCTTCTCATATTGCTCTTGTTGTTCAACGTCATTAGCAGCGGAAGATGGCTGCTTTTGTAACTTGGATTGGAGTCGTTTTTGTAGTTTCTGGTATTGTTTAAGTCGCTGTTGTTGTAAATTCTGCATGAGATAAGCTTTATCCTTCTCATATTTCTCTAGAATAGATTTCGCTAGTTCTGAGGCTGCGGCATCGCTCTCTTCATTACTTCTTTCTTTTCCTCTCAGATGTAGTTGTATCTTTTCAGTTAAAGCAACAAGTTGTTCCGACGCAGAGATAGCATCCTTTGCATCCTTATTCCTCCCAGTACTATTATTATTCTCTTGATCAAGGAAAGTCTTAGCTGTCTTTAATTCATAAATACATCTTGATTTAAATCCATCAACCATCGAGTTTTCTAAACTATTGAAAGCAATTTGTTGTTGATAAATCTCATTTTCTAATTGATTAATATCTTTTTCTTCATTTTGTATGAATAAAGTATTCTCTTCTGATGACATTTTATTATTTTCATCAAATGTTGATGCACGGGCATTTGCTAATAATTTCTTTTTTAATAATAAACGATTTTCTAAATTAGATAATTTCTGCTGTTTTAGCAATGATAAAGAATCTTTCAAGGATTGTAATGCTTGACGATGCTGATTTTTCAATAGATCGATGACTTCATTGTTAGGATTCTTTTCCATGAGTCTTTTGTTCGGTGTAAGTATTGGTGGAAGAGCTGATGGTGCTGAAGGCATTTTACTTTCAGCTGTTTCTTTCGCTGCAGGGAAATCTGCTTTCTTCTCAATCGCCGCAGAAACAACATTTGTATGACCCGACGGACTGAGCGCTGACGCGGATGCTTTACTTTCCTTTGCATCAGCAAAGGAGAGTGGTGCATTGGCTTCATCTAATAATTTTGCATCAAAATTAAACAATTCATCTAAATGACTCACTCCTGACATAGCGTCAGCAAATCCTCTAGAATCGCTCTTCTTATCATCACTTCCACCACTACCTTCTTTAAAATCATTCGCAAAGGATGCAGCAGAAGCAGCACTAGGAGAACCAATTAATTGATGAATTTCAACTTTAATCATATGTTGTTCGTCTTCTAAGATATGTAATTCTAACAATTGATGAATAATCTCTAATCCATGTTCATGATGTATCATTTCTTGAATAATAGGATCTTCCCAGATTGCTTCTTCATTAATCATTTGTTCATCATGATTAACATTATTATTCATTTTATTTAATTTTTTCACTTTTTCTTTTAATAATAAATATACTTCCTCAATCATATTCCGTTTTATATCTTTATTTGTATTAATTAATATATTACATTTATGATATAATTGTAAGATTTCTTTTCGAATCATTTCATGTCTTGATAACAAGGAATGAAGTCTTTGTTCATCTTCTGTACCCATTGCAGCAATTTTATCTAATTCTGCCATACGTTGTAATTCATTATCAGAGATGATTGATGCACCAGCTGTACCAGATGATAATCCAGAAGAAGAAGGATTGGTTTTATATGATTCATTAATTTCATGTCTTAATTCTTCTAATTCAAGATACCAACCAATTAATCCTTTTGGTGAATTAAAACATAAATCTTGACAAGGAATATCTTCATTGTAAGCAGTAAAGATGTCACCTTGTAAGCTCTTCATTTCCGCTGCCCAACGAGTTAGTGCTAAGAGTTGATCGTTATTAGCATCACCTGATGTTTGTTGCTGCTGTTGATGAAGTACTGTATCTTGATAATTGCTTAATACTGACTCAGCGATAGCAAATTTCGCATTTAGCTCGTTTAGGTTGATGTTGAGGTTGTAAGTATCTTTTGCTTCAACAATAAACTTGTCTAAAGGCGAAACATATCGCTGATGAGAACGATAGACCTCTTCATCCGTGATAAGAAGGTCATCGACGTAGTCATCTTGGTGTGTTCGAACTTTAAGAGATTTCTTTTGTGACGTGTTTGATGGTGTTGCTTTGTAACTATTATCTCCTGATCCAGCATTATCTGCTGATTGCTTATGAGTCAAATAAAGCAAAAGATCTTCCAAAGTTGCTGTTTGCCCTACTTCATCGTAAGCATGATTAATATTGTTCACAGTAAAACCCATCCTCATAAGAGTGTGACAATCACAATCCTCAACATCACCTTTTCCTTCATCGTTGAGCTTTTCCATGCAAGATTGATTCATCATTAGTGCAAAGGTATCAAAGGATTCAAAGGATAGTAACTGATCGATGACATCTTTGATGATTTCATCACGAGGGCCTCGAGATGGACGATGCTTGACATCATCTAATGCTTTCTCTAATAAGTCCATAGAACCACCAACCATTTGTAAAGCATTATCTAAAACATTTTCAGCAATTTCCTGAAAGTTTTTCCAAATCACAAATTGTTGTGGATGATATTCGGTTATCTGAATGAAATACTGACAATGTGCATCAACATAGATTCGAATCGTATCCCTCCATTCAGCACTATTCAAGAAATTTTGCAACGCTTCTAAGTACCAATCACCCATTACTTCAAGTGAAGAGTTATTAACCCTCGTGACCTATAGAATCCTCTTCAATCTAATTTCCCTCAAGAAAAAGAATTCAAAATCGTTTCAAAAGTGTAACGTGTTACCGTTTCCGTTTCTCCTGTTGGGCTTCTTTCCGCCCATCCCATCCACCCCAAAATGTCCGTTGGTGGGCGAGATGAGATCTTATTCTATTCTGTCGAACATCTGCTGGTTTATAATCTTATTACTGCATCTCTTCTCACTTCTCTTCTCCTCCAGGAAATTGTCTTGTCGCCTTCCCTAAATTATTTAATATCATAATCAAGAATGTCAGCCTTTGAAAATGTGCCTCCTAGTGAACATGTCTACCTTTTATTCGGTAAAAACGGATGGATTGGTGGTAAATTAATTGAATTACTCAAAGAGCAAGGAAAGACCTTCTACCTTGCTGATGCACGAAACTATAATCGTGAAAGTGTTCTTGCCGAAATTGAGAAGTACAAGCCAACTCATATCTTAAACGCTTCTGGTGTTACTGGTCGTCCTAACGTTGATTGGTGTGAGGATAACAAATTAGAAACTATTCGCACCAACGTTCTTGGAACCCTTACCCTTGCAGATATTGCTGCTAGTAAAGGTATTCATCATTTGCTCTATGCAACTGGATGCATCTTCGAGTATGACGACGAGCATCTTATCGGTGGCAAACCATTCACCGAAGAAGATTTCGCTAACTTCCACGGCTCTTTCTACTCTCACACGAAGGTAAGTGAGATAATATTCACTTATTTCATACAAACCCTCTTATTGCATGATTTTTCAAGGCTTTATGCGAGGATTTATTAAGAAACTATCCTACTACTTGCACCTTACGTGTTCGTATGCCAATCAGTGACGATCTCTCCCCAAGAAATTTCGTTACGAAAATTGTCAAGTATGATCGTGTGGTTAATATTCCAAACTCTATGACCGTCTTAACTGACTTACTACCAGTCTCTTTGATCATGGCAGAGAGAGGATTAACTGGCATTTACAACTTTTGCAATCCTGGAGCAATCTCTCACAATGAAGTCTTAGATTTATACAAGAAATACGTTGACCCTGATTATACGTATACCAACTTTACTGTCGAGGAACAGGCAAAAATCCTTAAAGCCGGAAGATCAAACAACACCTTAGACCATACTAAGCTCGTTAATGCTTTACCAGACGTTCATATTCCAGAGATCCATGAATCGATGGAAAAAGTATTTCAAAGAATGCGTGCCAATCTTGAGAGGGAAGGAGTCTGGCCAAACAATTTACCAAAGAGAGCCAAGTAAATTTTTCCATTTATTGACAATGTCTATCCGTTGATTTTGCTGTTTTTGAGATAATTGTAGAAGTGGATAGCTAACAGTAATACTAATCCAAAAGCAATAATTGTTAGTTCCGCGTGCGTTTTCTAAAGTTAGCGCAGATGCACAGTTACCCAAAAGTGCAGAGTCAGAGTTGAGAAATGAAGGAAAGATAGTTAGAGGACCTTAATATGCTGTTACCCTTCAATCTCCTCGTTTTTATTGTTTTGGGAAATAAATTACAATCGAGAAGAGAAATGTCGAAAATTTTTCAGCGTCAAGAGGAGCTCAAACTTTGGGATCAGTCAGTGATTTCCGGACTAAGATGCTTAGTGTTGGGTGTTGGTGGACTTGGTTCGACAATTTCAATGGATCTATGTAGATTAGGGGTGAAAGAAGTCGTGATTGTTGATTTAGATGTTGTTGATGAGCATAACTTGAATCGACAAATCTTATATGGAAAAGAACATGTGAATAAGCCCAAGGTCGAGGCAGCATTACAACAGATCCAATTCCATAATGTTCGGTCGGACGAAACTAAAATATTCCATCACTTCTATGACGTTCTGAAAAACTGGGATCGCACTGTACAACTCGTGAAAGAAAGTGATGTGATATTTAATACGATTGATTGGGGTGATTACTTCGATTATGTCATCTGCAAGGTTGCAGAAAAATACAGCAAACCACTCATTTTAGGGGGCACTGAGCCTTTTTATGGACACACTATCTCCTACTTTTTACAGGGTACAAGGTCAGAAGATGTCAAATATTCAGATTGTCATGACTTGGAACCTAGCAAGCTGGCCCACGTCCGGGAACATGTCGGCCATGATGATAGCAAATGGGATGAATTGACGGATATATCATTCCTCCCAAAGGATGCTCATCCTGTTCTTGGTGGAAGCACTGTGTACTCCGCAGGAACTTGTTCACATCTCATGGTAGCTGCGATGACCAATTATATTTTATTCCTCCATAACTCAGAAATACATCCTGCCCCACCTAAACAATTCCTTTTCAATCTTTTTTCAATGGAATCGACAAAATGGTTTTAAAGCTGTAAAATCTAAACATAACAACACTTGAAAAGCTAACGAATTTGAAAAAGCATGCGTACTTCAGGTACTTTAAAGCACAAGTTAATTTTTAATTACATGTTAACCCTCTCTAAGAGGTAATAGCTATCATATTAAAATTCTAATTCTTTGGGATAGCAACTGACTATACTCACTTGTTTACCAATTGATACGAACTCGTCCTTATTCTTGACGAATTGAGGCATAAAACTCAAAAATTTAACACGACTCAGAAGAAGAAAAGAGTAGAAATGTACAGGATAGATCAAGGAAACGGCGTTAAACTTTAATTGACTTCTAGTGTTTGATGGGCAAGTTCCGCAGTAACTTGTTCTATTTGTGCAGTCGTTAGATCTAAATTTTCTTCTTCTGGGTGTTCCTCATGATTATCGAACACTTCATGCGATTCTTGTTCTGGTTGATTCTCTTCTTCCTCTTCACCTTCTTCTGGCTGATCAGGCTCTAAATGATTATTTTCATGATGGTCATCTTCATGATCTCTGGAATCGAAAGCAGATCCAGACGAATCGCGATGAGAATAGACAACTGATCCACTTGATCGAACTAAAGTGTCATGCATCTCCTCAATAGTAGGAATGTGAGTCTTTCTGACAGTCGTCCAACCAGATTCTCGACGATCTCCTTCAACTTTGTCATATTTAGGACGTACAGAGTTTTTTAAACTTTCATTTAATTCTAACAATCTTGGTGAAACCCCTTTAACTTTCTTGCCACTAGCTGGTGAAGCGGTCTTCTTTTCAAGCTCTTTCTCAGCTTCTTCTTTTGATTTATATTTTTGTAATTGAGAAGCTTTTGTATCATAAAATAATTTGGATTCAACATGATGCGGACCAGATTGATTTGAAACTAATTTTAAAACAGGTTTTGGACTTTCTTGAACAATTTCGGTTTGTCTCCAAGTTTGAACTTTTGCCGCAGTGGTCTTCTTTAGTAATGGACTATTATCATCTATTTTAGCAGGGATATGAACCTCCCTAGGTGGAGACGCAAGAACCGCAGCTGTCGCTGGATCATATTTATTTCTAATTTGTTTCGAGAAAGCAGCTGTATTTTCATAAAGTTTGGAAGGAGTATTTGGGTTTGGCTTTGCTGTTTCGTTAGGTTTCCTTAATTCCCACCAGATATCATCTTCATACTTAGATCTCTCTTTGTGTGCCTCCCATTCTTTCACATCCATCACACGAGCTTGAGTTGGGCGCAAAAGGCGCTCGCTTGGAGTATAGCTAGCACTGCCATTGTCAGATTTGCGTCGGGAAGGGCTTTTAGCGGTTTCTTTCTCACGCTTTCGATCTTCTAGAACTTGACTATCACGAACACGGGCAGCAGTCGCTCGCATCAAACTCTCACTAGGTTCCTTCACTTTGACAGGAGCACTATCATCAGACAAGAGACTTTGGGGAGTTTCAGTATTTCTTGGATGTCTTGGAGAAGTGGATTTTCTCGCCTTCTGGTGCTTCAATCTCTCAGCTTTCTCTTTGGCCTCTTGTTCGGCTACAAGTCTAGCTTTTTCTTCTTCTTCGGTCACGGATCCTAACACAATCATTTTTTTATTCTTCTTCTCGAAGATGGCGGATTGATCAACTTGGGAAGATGCAGATTGTCTCGTTTCAGTCCCTTCCGAGACAGTTTCTGGGGTAGCTTGTACGCTAGCCTCTTTAATGATCACTCCTTCTTCTTTCATCTCAAAAATTTGTAAAGATTCGTGAGATTGTGTGGGATGGAGAGTTGCAGTTAAAACTTGCTCGTTGATAACTGGCTTATTTTCTTCAGACATTTTAATTTCAATTGCACTCAAACGGACGGTACACAATAAGAGCAAATTCCTGACTTAAAAAATGTTCACTGATTTCTCAATACCTTTGGCTTGTCAGCGGAGAAATAGAAATACAAGTTGATTGAAAGTCTACTCTTCAACGACTCGATCAACGGATCAATTTTCAACGCTTTTCCAATCAACCGAAAAACCGAAAAAACGAATCTACCGACAAAATACCGATACCGAACTATGACGGTTACGTTCGTTCTTCGTTCCTTCTTTTCATCAACTTGTTCAGAAGTTTGTTTGGGTTTTATTTCAAATTTTAAAGATACTAATGAGTCAAACAGGTTTTGATTTGCTCTCCCCAAATATTCTTCTTTTTGTGGATTTTCATAGTTTGGTGAAATTAAAGCAATTATGTAAGTTCTACCAAAAATCAGTTGATGACGAAAGCAAGTCGCTTGGTTACTGGCCTGCTGTCTGCAACTCCTTTTGCTATTATGGTGGTATATTTTCTCCTGTAATCTTTAATCCAGAGTTCATCTACCCGATTAACTACCGCAAGCACTTTTTCGAAGATTTATGGCCTCAAAGGAGTAAATGGGCAACTCTTTCAGAAGATGGTCATCATATCATACCCAGTACTCAAGCGTATAAAGTTCGAGTTGCATGTCGATTTCGTCCCGGTGAGACTCAGGAAGGTCGTGTTTGCTTGCCGTTGCATCAATTTTTAAAACTCAAAAGACAACAAAAATTGAAACAACAACAGGAGGTAACTGAAATTCTTGTGGGTGAAAAAGACCCGGAAGAGTTTTTAGATCCCTTTTTAGGATCATTAATGAAGGATCCAGTCCTTCTTAAAACTTCAAATCGCGTTTGTGACCGTTCAGTCGCTCTTCAGTGCATTCTTCGTGGTGGAAGAGATCCTTTCAACAACCGAAAGCTTTCCCAAGCCATGTTGGAGCCTTTACCTGAGCTCGCGAATAGAATTCGAGAGTGGAAAGCAAAGGCAGACGAAAGGAAGGATGTCAGCGTAGATATCAATGAAACTAAATCACTTGTGGATGCATCGGGATTCAATAATGACTTGCTGGAGGCTTTGTTGGAAATAGAAAGTATTCATCGGACCATGAAGAAGATAAAAGAGCAAGAATCGAGTGATTTAGGTTTTTCAAACCATGATAATTTTGAGGCTCCGCTCGCTGGAGTGAATGAACCGTTGGAACCTCAAAACGAAATGCCTGCTCCGAATGAAATCGTAGGTGTTGGACTTGATGGAGGGGATGAGTTTATCGCTGAAGTCGAGAATACCGAGCCTAATTTTTTTGGTTTAAATGGGAATGCTCATATAACATCAACAAGCAGCCAAGAAGACCAACTCCCTGGGAAAAAGGCTGAGCGTGCAAGAGTTACTGATGTTAACCACCAACAAGGATTTGTGAGCATGCATATTCCTGGAGCTGGTATTAGGCCTTTTCATTACAGCCAAGTATACCCAACTACCACGAAACAGCTTGAAATTTATGAAGCAAGCGTGAAAGAGTCTGTTCATTCGGTACTAAATGGTTGTAATTCTTGTGTTATGTGTTATGGACAAACTGGCTCGGGAAAAACTTTCACTTTTCTTGGCCCTGAAGGTTGCTTAGAAAATCTTCAAGGAGAAGATCGCGATTTAGCTAATATTTTCACGCAGTATCCAACTCTTGGATTAGTATTGCGAACAACTGATGATTTATTTCTTGCCAAAGATCAATTTGAGAAATATCAAATAACGATGAATATCGGGATTCAAATGATTGAAGTGTATGACGAAAAGGTAAATATTTTAATGGTTTCTCACACTTTCTTTGACTTCTCTTATTCTTTCAGACTACTGATTTACTTACTGGTCGTCCTGTAACAGTTCGTCGCGATACCGGCAACGTCAATGGCCCAATAGTCTTTGTACAAAATCAATCAGAATTTTTACAGTATCTGAAAACCGCTCATGCTAATCAAAGATATGCTGAAACTGCGATGAATCAGAGATCCTCCCGTGCACACACTGTCTTCCTCTTTCACATCACGCAACAATTTACTCCCAACTCGAGTTCTTCTTCTACACATGGAAAGCCACTGTTATTGCAATCCCAATTGCATCTTGTTGATTTGGCTGGTTCTGAGAGAGTAAAAAGATCTCGAGTTACAGGTATTCATTTAAGAGAAGCAGTCGGAATCAACAGTTCCTTGTTGGTTCTTGGCAAAGTCATTTCTGCTTTAGTTAAAGGTCGTTCCCATGTCCCTTACCTTGAAAGTAAACTCACAACGATTTTAAAATCCGCATTCGGTGGCAATTCGCGCACCACTGTGATTATCAACACTCGTATCGAAGGAGAACATGGCGATGAAACTTTGCAGACTTTAAGATTTGGCGAAAGGTGTGCCATGATTTCGAATACCTTAAAACAATTAGCTTCCTCTTACGAAGACACTCTTTCAATATTAGATCAATCATTGGAGGCTTTAAATAAGCAAATCCTTGCTTTTCAAAGCAAAGAAAAGACGCAATTAGCTGCATACAGAACTCTTTTGGAATCATTTTCAAATTTGACCAGAAAGAGAGAGGAGCTCCTCTTGTTGAAGAAAGAACAAGATCTCGGTGGATCAATCGAGAATTTAAAAGATTCTATGATTTAAATCCCTACCATTGCTTCATACCCCATTTTTCACTTTAAAGTTAATCAATCGATCTTCATTTTAAAAAACGAAACCGTCTTGTGCAGGGTTTCTCAAAATTGAATTTTTTTAGTATTGGTTCACCGACAAATTAATTATCGGTGAATTAATTCACCGATAATTAATTTCGGCCCCGATTAATTCAATAATTACGGCCGAATTCGC
>VFQN01001103.1_pt1 | contig 47204 bp, 55 predicted proteins | sample 3512371 | NCBI WGS metagenome assembly VFQN01 (sample SAMN10412370, study PRJNA504923) | tailings metagenome | isolation source: Replicate 2 from Balatoc abandoned mine | place: Philippines: Itogon, Benguet | collected 2017-08-28
TCCTCGGCGGCAGCGGGGCAGCCTACTACGTGACCCGCGAGGAGCTCGAGGTGGCCAACGCCGAGTGCGTGCTGCGGCTCCTGACGGACGGCCGCGGCGCCGACATCGTCCGTGAGGTGATGGCCATCTCGTCCGAGGGCCGCGCGCCCAAGCAGTCCGCCGGCATCTTCGTGCTGGCCATGGTGGCGCGCCTGGGCGACTTGCCCGCCCGCCGCTCCGCCCTGGCCGCCCTGCCTGCCGTGTGCCGCACCGCCTCCACGCTGTTCGAGTTCGTGCAGCGCTGCAAGGAGCTGGGCGCCGTGGCGGGGCAGGCGGAGGGCGACCCCCAGCGCCTGGGCGCCGCGCGGCCGGACGAGGTGCTGCAGCGGGCGGCGGAGGTGGCGGAGGCCAAGGCGCGGGCGGGGGAGGCGCAGGGGGGCCGGGGGGCCGGCGGCAGGGGCAGGGGCAGGGGGCGCGGCAGGGGCCGGGGCGGCCGGCCTGCGCGCGCTGTGCCGCCGGCTGCTGCCGATGGCGACGGCGTGGTGGCTGCGGTCAAGGCCGCCGCCGCCGTGTCTGCCGGCAAGGCCAGCTGGGGGCGCGGCATGCGGCGTGCGGTGGCGGACTGGTACCTGGGCCGCACCCCCGCAGCCCTGGCCTACCAGGTGACCAAGTACTCGCAGCGCGGAGGCTGGAGCCACGCCGACCTGCTGCGCCTGGCGCACCCCGACCCACAGGCGCACACAGACAGGCGCCGGCGGCAGCGGGAGGCAGCAAAGGCGGCGGCGGGTGAGGCAAAGGCCGGGGAGGCGTCGGAGGCGGACTGGGAGATGGTGGCGGCGCCGACGGCGGCTGGCGGGGATGGGGAGGCGGCGGCGGAGGAGGAGTTGACGGGGGGCAAGGGGGGCACTGGGTCGGAGCTGGGGGCCCTGGAGGCAGCGATGGCGGCGGCGCCGGCGGCGGCGGCAGAAGGGGAGGGCGACAGGTGGGCAGCGGCGGAGGCCCGGTGGGTTGCGGACATGAAGGCCATCTTCGCCTTCCTGACCCGCGGGACGCTGCCGGGGCAGCAGCAGCAGCAGCAGCAGCAGCAGCAGCAGCAGCTGGTGGGAGAGGAGGGTGCTGCTGCTGCTGCTCCTGTGGAGGGCGCTGCGGCGGGCACAGAGGGTGCTGCCGCCGAGCCTGGCACCCTGAGCCCAGTGCTGCAGTACCTCAGCGACGCCCACCGCCTGCGGAAGGTCATCCGTGCCCCGCCCCCGCCGCGCCGCCCCAAGCGCAAGGCCCAGAGGCCGCTGGAGGAGGAGAGCAGCAGCACTGACACGGACAGCAGCAACGACACGGACACGGACAGCAGCAGCAGCAGCAGCAGCAGTGATGAGAGTGAGGAGGAGGGGCAGGTGGGGAAGAAGAAGCAGCAGCAGGGGGCCGCGGAGGCGGAGCAGCAACAGGGTGAGGAGGCGGCGCAGGTGGAGGACCCGGCGGCGGCGGCAGAGCGCGCTGCCGCCACCGCCGTCGCGCTGGAGTCCGCCATCTCGCTGGTCCGCCGCCACCGCTTTGGCCACGAGCACGTGGGCGACACCACGCTGCTGCGCTGCCCCGAGCTGTGGGCCGCGTTCCTGGAGGTGGGCATGCCGCTGACGGCGCTGGTGCGCAACCTGGGCCGCATGACGGCCATTGGGGTCATGGACCGCACGGACTGCCTCCAGGCCGTCACAGGGCGGCTGCGGGACCCGGCGGCCATCGCGTGCTCGAGGCTGCACCCGCTGCCGCTGCTGGAGGCGCTGGTGACGTACCGCAGGGGGGCGGGGGCGCGGGGCGTGGCGCGGTGGGAGGCGCGGGGGGAGGTGTGCGAGGCGCTGGAGGCGGCCTTCTACGCCGCGTTCCAGAATGTTGTGCCTGCCGGCCAGCGCTTCCTGTGCGGCCTGGACGTGTCGGGCTCCATGGGCTGCGCCAACTGCTGCGGCATGGCCTCGCTGACGGCGCGAGAGGCGGCGGCGGCCATGCTGATGTGCCTGGTGCGCAGCGAGCCGTGGGTTAAGACCATGGCCTTCTGCGACCAGTTCGTGCCGCTGGAGCTGCGGGCGGAGGACTCCCTTGAGGCGGTGGTGCAGCGCGTGGCGAACCTGCCCTTCGGCTCCACCGACTGCGCGCAGCCCATGCTGTTTGCACGGGAGCAGCGGCTGCCGGTGGACGTGTTCGTCGTGCTGACCGACAACGAGACGTGGCACGGGGACGTGCACCCGACGGAGGCGCTGCGGCGGTACCGCCAGTCGCTGGGCCTGCCGCACGCCAAGCTGGTGGTGCTGGCGTTCTCGGCAACCGACTTCTCCATCGCCGACCCCGCCGACCCCGGCATGCTGGACGTGGCGGGGCTGGACAGCGCGGTGCCGCGCCTGGTGGCGGACTTCGTGGCGGGGAGGGTGTGAGGCGGGGTGTGAGGCAGGTGGGGTAGGGAGGGGATGCAGGGGAGCGGAGGGGAGGGGAGGAGGGGCAGGGCGTGAGGCAGGCCGGGGCGGGAGAGGCGAGGAGAGGAGAGCGAAGGGGCAGGGAGGTGAGGGGTGAAGGAGGGGTTATGGGGGTCAGGCGGGTGGCGAAGAGGGAGGGTCAGGAGCCTTTGACACGGATAGAGAGAGACAGAGAGCGGAGTGCGAGGCATGCTTATCGAGAGCGTTGTGGTAGGGTGTGCAGTAGGCTTGATGTGGTGGACGGTCTATTGTTGCTCTGTCAAACAGCATGCAAGAAGGATGGCGCTCGTGTACCGTTTGCGTTGGTGCGATGGCACTGTACGACTATTCGCTTGCCGGCTGTACGTAGTCAGAGTCGTGGCCGCATAGCCGTCTGCATGTTGCACGTTACAACTACGTTGGCGCGTGCATACATGCGAGCTGGACACGGTGGTGATTGATATTGCACGTTGCGCAGGCATGTGGCAGGACAGACTTGTAGTGGGAGCCGAGCGGGAAGCTACGACTTGCGCATGGCTTACGATACGTGGCATATGCATGGCCAAACGCTGCCATTGTGGTATCGTAGCAACTCTTGCGCACAGCGCCGTATTTGATTGGCAGCAGGCCGCACAGGCTGCTGGTGGCTCACATGCGCTGCTTGCTTGCGTGCTGCACAACGACGCAGATGCAAGTTAGAGCTTGCGTCAGACCAAGGGGCAAGGCTGCGCACGATGGTGTTTCCTGCCGTGTCCTATGTATGGGAGGCCCCCCTGGTCTGGCCCTCGTATATGTAACCAGTAGATGCGATGAACCTCTCATGTCGTGTCCTTGTGCAGCGGGTGGGATGCTGTGTACGCTGGCGACTGCTTTGTCTGCCGCACCAAATCACCGGTGGCCGCCACAGCATATCGTCCACACTGGTGTTGGGTACTAGGCCTAGGTCTTGGGTACTAGGTACTCCGCAGATGCCCATGTGGCCATCTTGCGCTCAGCCCCACAGCTGGCAGCTCCAACCCTTGCTGCTTGGTACGACAGTCCTGGCTTGGGGCGTGGTGTAGCTTGTTCGTAACTGAGAAGGTTTAGGGCTGACCGCCTTTCCAAGTTGCCGACAGTACTGGTAGCAGGGAGTAGCCGCAGGTAGGGGAGGCCCATGCACTCCAGCTCATGTGGTTATGCTCTTGTTTGTCCATGGTTACGGGCTGTGGCTACTGCCCGCTGGTCGGTGGTAAGTGCCGCATGATACATACCAAGTCATGCCGATGCATGCCAAGGTGCAAATTCGTTGTTTTCTCTGCCAAGCCCCCTGTGCCTTGCACCCCCGCCCTACCGCACCTGTCCAGTGCCTTCTCCATGTCTTGCATGCATATACCCTTCCATTAGCAGACTAGCTTGCACAACAGCAGGAGCACAGGTACAGTCCGAACTTTACCTCAAACGACCGTAGCTCGGGCAATGCTTCCTTGTCAAGCTACGCCGTACGGGGGCGTGGGAAGTCAGGGGAGGCCCCGTGCCTCCGTCCGTCCGTCGCAGCCCCGTCAAGCAGCAGAAGCGCGCAGTTTATGCCGCTGGTTATGAACTGTTGGCGTGCGTTTCGGTGGTTTATGAAGCAGGAAAGCATGCAGGGTCCCAGCTGATCTCTGGTTTAAATCCCGTGCCCGCTATAGCGTACAAATTGGGCACGCCGCTTCTACTGAGTTACTCACAGACTAAGAGATGTAGCTAATGAGCAGTTTATTACTGTAAGAGCCTCACAGGCTGATGCCGCACGTCCTCGTGGCCCTGCTCGTGGCCCACGCTCGCTACTACAAGCCGTAGGCCCCATGGCGTTCTAGATAGAAGATATAAATGCGTTTCTGTGCACTTCGTGGCACGGCCCAAGGGGCTGGTTTTGCAGCCCCCCAGCAGCAGCTTTCGCGCCCTTGTTGTCCGACGAGGCCCCAGAATGCGTGCAAAGGAGTACATGCAGTTGACAGGCTCTCTCTCCATCGGGCAGCCAGCCTTGGACTCAGGGCGCACCCCTGTGCACCGTTGACTGCGAGGGGCCAGGGGCTCGCGCGAGCAGTAGCAGACGGCGCAGTCCCGTCCCTACCTCCTGAGCAGGAACAGGAAGCGGCAACCGTCGGGGCTAGCCCGGGGTCTCACGATCGCCACAGCATGGGGTCGGACAATGAGGACGAGCAACTCGCCAGGGCGAGGCAGCAGCTGGAACAGATGCAGGTGGACGTGGCCCAGTCTGGGAGCGCCTGGCGGGCAGCTGGTGACGTTGACCGCTTCATTCAGGCCTTCGAGCTCCTTACTAATCAGGTGGGCATGTACAGCGCGTGCAGGGTCATCCAAAGCCAGCCCAAAAGGGTTGTAAGGGAGGCCGCATACTGCCTGACCCACACCTTCAAGGTCGGCTCGGGCACTCGTGCCTCGCTACCACTGTCCCAACCATACGAGCTCCAGACCCGGCTGCCAACGAAAACCTAGGCGTCTTGCTGCATCCTGCCTTGGTACCGTAGTCCCTAGACACCCCACCTGGAAGGGGCCCCCTTGGAACACACTGCTGCACTACACCCGCCCATACCCTTAACACAATTCCACAACCCACGTTCACCCTGCCGCAGTGCCTGCCTGATGTGGGTCAGGCTGCGCTCCCAGCCTCTGCAAGCCCGCTCGCCCCCCAGTGCCGTGCCGCCCTGCACCAGCTGGCCACGCACTTCCTGCCCCTGGTGGACAGCCTGGCCACCGCCCGGGAGTGCCTTACGCCCCTGGAGGCCTGCGCACTGCTGTCGTACGGATGGGGGGACGGCAGTGATGGGGAGGTGCCGCTGGCGGTGGGCTTGCTGCGGCGGCTGGGGGCTGACCCACATGCTCTGCTGCCCGCCCCCGGCGACCACATCCGCCTGTGGGGTGCGCTGGCCCACGCACCCCGCTCGGGCGTTGCGCCGCACAGGCGCGTGCTGGAGGAGGTATCCATGTCAGCGACGCAGCTGCAGTGGAGCGTGGAGGAGTGTGCCGCTGTGGTGCAGCTGTGCGCCGAGGGCCGGCACGCCGCCGAGGCCCTGCTGCACCACGTGGCAGGGGTTGTGGCGGGCAGGAACCCCTCCCTCGACCAGCTGGCCAGGGTCCTGCACTCCCTGGGCAAGCTGCATGTGGAGTGTGGCCACGTGCCGGACCCGCAGCACGTGCAGGTCCTGGCGCAAATGGCGGCGGAGTGCCTGGGCGAGGAGCAGGCCGGCGCCAGCAACCAGCCGCATCGGGAGCAGCAGCAGCAGGAGCAGCAGCAGGAGCAGAAGCAGAAGCAGCAGCAGGAGCAGGAAGAAGATGGGGACAAGCAAGGCTTACACGTGCCTAGGATGGAAGTCGTGCTTTTGCTGCTTGTTGCGTACTGGAGGTTGAACTTCACGGGTATTAAATGGTCAGCGCTCAGCCCCCTGGCAGCGGCCGTTGCGGAGGGCGCGAGGGACATGACGCTCCAGCAGCACCTTGCTGCCCTTGAGAGCCTGGGCAGCCTGCTGCGATGCAGCCCAGGAGGCGTGGCGGTTCTTGGGCGGGCGGTGCAGGGGGTGGCGGCGGAGGTGCAGAGGCGGGTGGAGGGCGCCGGGCCGGGCGCGGGCGAGTGGCAGCCGCAGCTGGTGCTGGGCCTGCTGGAGAGCCTTGCTGTGTGGCGGCGGCCGCTCAGGGCCAGCGCCACTGGCAAGGGCGTGGAGGCGGCAGCGCGTGCGCTGGCGGAGCTGTGCCGAAGCCTGGGCTTCCCGGCCTGGTCATTTGGGGATATCATCAGGGCTGCTTTGCTGCGGTTGCCGTTTCGGTTCGAGGACCAGGAGTGGTACGATGCAATGATTCCCGCAGCTGCGCGGGCAGCTGCCAACGAGGATCCTGGCAGCGTGGCGCTCTGGTCTCACCTGTGGTTCGTGCTGTCGGTGGCACGGCACAGGCCGGATGAGCAGCTGGTCAGGTGTACGGAGGATGCACTGGCGGCTGTACAGGCTGAAAGTGTTGAGCCCAGCCTGCTGGCCGGCCTGCTGCGTTCTGTTGCGTCACTGGGAGTGGGGAACCTTCAGCTCGTGCGGCTGTTGCTGCAGCGACTGGCGGAAGCGCTGCCCGGGGGGCGGGTCGCCGGCAGTGACCTCGCGCGGGCGCTGTGGGCTGCGGCGGTGCTGGGCCCGGAGGTGCTGTGTGCTAGCGCACAGGAGGTGGAGGTGCTGCTGCGTGAGGTGGTCAGGCGCTGGCAGGGCGCGGAGGAGGGGGCTGTGCCGTTTGAGGAAAAGAGTTTGCTGGTATTGGCACAGGTGCAGCAGGAGCTGGAGAGACTGGCGGATACCATACACGGCAGCAGCGGGGACGATGCCAGTCACGCCGCGGCTCTGCACCAGTTCCTACCAACCGCGGTGGGCGGCGGCGGGCGGCAGGGCGTTGCAAGGCCGGCGTTGCTGGCCACAGCGGACGCGGCGGTCGCACCCCTAGGCGCGGGTCCCCGGACGGCAACCTTTGCAGCGGTTTACACGTCGTTGGTGCGCATGCAGCGGCAGCAGCGGCGCAAGGCAGGTGCTGCAGATGCAGCACAGCCGGTCATCACCGGCGTGTTCCAGCAAGCTGTTGTTGACGGTCTGAGATGCAGACGGGTTGAGCTTCTGGTGGAGCTGGCTAGCGGGCGGCGTGTGGCGGTGGAGGTGGAGGGCCGGGAGGCGTTCCTGGCCAACGAGCCGCACACGCGCACACGTGTGGGGGCGGGGCAGCTGCGGCGGCGGCAGCTGGAGCGTGCGCTAGGAGAGGGCAGCGTGGTGGGGCTCGATATGGAGGCGTGGAGCCAGGTGGCGGGCGACGAAGGGCGGGAGGATGCGTTCATGCAGGCCCTGCTGCAGAGCGCGCTTGACCAGCAGGAGCAAACGCAGCAGCAGCAACAGGCCGCACTCGGGCCTTCGGGTGCTGTTGACAGCTCTGCAGCGTTTGCCCGCTTCACCAACCGTCCGCCGCCTGCCACCTTGGCGGCGCTGCGGCAGGTGGTAGAGGCGGAGGTTGGGGAGTGGGCGGAAAGCCGGGATGTGCGGTGTTTCAAGAGGGCGTTCTTGCTGGTCAGCCAGGTGAGGTCCTACTCACACACTTCCAGCAACTGGGTGCGGCCTGAGCCTGACCCACCTCCGCATTCCTCGGACTGCTGACTTGCCCTTGTTTTACAAGAGCCGCCTTGCTACGTACTTGTACTTCGTTCACGATCGGTTTCGGGGCCTAAACCCTGGTTTGTGGATTTGGGTACCGCGTACTGCTGGCACGCGCTTGCCTACCACTGCCTACATGCTATACCGCGTTCTGATGTTGCTTCGTCCGCCTGCAGGTCTCGGCGCCTCCCAACACAGATGATGCAGCAACTCTGGCCCTGCGGCGCAGCATCATGCACACCCTGGCCACCGGGTACCTGCCGCTGCTGCGCCAGAGCCCGCCGATGCTGGCCTCGTTGATCCTGCCTCTGCGGGCCTGCGTCGCACTGGGGTACGGCTGGGGCGGGCAGCAGCGGCACACGGACCAGGCCCCGGGGGCAGGCCAGGAGGTCGCACCAGAGGAGGTGCCCCTGGTGCAGGAGCTGCTAAGACACCTGCGTGCCGACGGGTGCGCCCTGGTGCGGCCTGCGCACCCCAGGCAGCACAATACGCTATGGTGGGCGCTGCACCACGTGCCCGACCACGCGTTGGCACTGCAGCAGGCGGCCTCGGAGGTGCTGGCCGCGAGCGCAACAGCCATGACGGCCCTGCCAGGGGAGGAGCTCAGCGCCCCGCTGTGCGTCAGCCTGCTGCAGTCGTGCGCAGCCAACAGGTACTTCTCACCCCCGGGCCAGCTGCTGCAGCGCCTGACCGCCACATTGGCCGCCTGCAGTGATGCAAGCACAGATGACCTCTTGGAGGCCCTCGCAGCCCTGGCCCTCGTGCGTGAGAGCCAGCCATGCACGCTGGATGCAGGGGCTGTGCGCCCCCTGGCCGTCGCCCTACGGCGGGGACTGACGGTGCAGCTGCCGCCTAGGAAGCTGCTGGAGATCTTGGGTGTATGCGTCCGGCTTGAGATGCCAGACGCAGTTGCTCCCTTGGTGGATACCACGTGCCGCATGCTTGGGCAGCATGCCGCTGCACTGAAGGACCAGGAGCAGCACGACCTCGCCCGCACTCTTTCTGTGCTGCAGCAGCAGGAACACGTGGACGCGGCGGAGGCGTTTGCAGCTGCCTGCCTCCCTGTGGATGAGCACGGTCGGCCGCAGGGCCGTGTCCCGCCCGCCCAGCTGGCCAGTGGCGCGTGGGTCCTCGCACGGGCTGAGCACACGGACCAGGGCTGGTTTGCGGCGGTGGTGCAGGCAGCGCTGGGCCCGGCGTTCGCGGAGGAGGCCACTGCAGGGGACTGGGTGGTGCTGTGGGAGGCGCTGGCGGAGGCGCGGCATTTCCCAGTGGACAGCCTGTACGAGCGCCTGTGGCTGCTCCTCAACATGACAGGTGCCGGCGAGGGGCACGGAGGCCCGCCAAAGCCAGCTCTGCTCCTCCGGGCGGAGGATGCCGCCTCCCTGCTCCGCTCCCTGGCTGTGCTGGGCGCTCCCGACGGCCGGCTGTCCCAGCTGCTGCTGCGCTGTGCGGCGGGCGGCAGGGCGAGGCTCAGCGGGGAGGCGCTGTGCTCCGTGCTGTGGGCTGCGGCGGTGGGCGGGGCGGGGGCCCTGGCCGCCAGCGGCTACCGGGTGCAGCAGCTGCTGGAGGAGGTGGTGCGGAGGTGGGAGCAGGGGGGAGAAGGGGAGGGGGAGGGGCAGTCGGAAGACGGGTTAGAGGAAGTGGGACAAGGTGGGCTGTTGCCTAAGGATGCTCTGGTGCAGCTGTGGCAGGTGCAGCTGGAGCTGGAGGCCCTAGCGCGAGAAAGGGAAGGGGATGAGAACCTTGGCGACCTTGGAGAACTGCTTCCCAGGGCCGGTGCACGGGAGGGCAGTGGGCCCAGGCTGATGGAGGCGGTGGAGGGCGCTGTACGGCAGAGGCAGCAGCAGGAGGTGGAGCAACTGGTGACCTGTGGGGACACGCGGCAGGTGTTGGAGGCGCTGCAGCGGGTGCAGGAGGGCGTGGGCGAGGGCGACGGGGAGGTGTCCATCCGATCAGCGTGGCTGGCGGCTCCCGTGCACAAGCTGGGCTGCGCGGTGGGTGTGCTGGTGGAGCTGGCGGACGGGCGGCGTGTGGCGGTGGAGGTGGAGGGCCGGGAGGCGTTCCTGGCCAACGAGCCGCACACGCACACGCGTGTGGGGGCGGCGCAGCTGAAGCGCCGGCAGCTGATGAGGTGCTTCGGGGCGGCCAACACTTTGTTCGTCAGGCCGCCTGTTACGGCTGGGAGCAGGACTAGGCAGCAGGCCGCGGAGCAGCTCCAGGGGGCGCTGGTGAGTGCCCTGGTAAGGAGCCACGCGCTGGGGGTCGCGCAGGCTTTGGTACGGCCGCAGGAGCAGCAGCAGCAGCAGGTGCAGCAGGAGCAGCAAAGCACCGAGGCGTTGGAGGTGAAGGAGGAGATGCGCAAGCCAGGCGTCCGTGCAGTGAAGAGGCGCAGGATGGTGCCTGCGAGCATAACCCCTGTTGAGGAAGACTGGTGAAGGCCCGACTGGTGAAGGCCCCACTGGTGAAGCCCCCCGCTGGACCTTATGTAGCGGAGCCTGTTGGAAGCACGCGGACAAAGTAGCTTGCTGGCCCATTATTGGCTCATGTTCAGTCGCAGCAAGGGCAGGAATCGTGGCATTGCTGTTAGTCTGCTGCGCAGAGAGTTTACTGCAGTGTGCAATGGGGGGTTGCTCCCCGCTGGTGCGCTTGTGCCATGCTGTGCTATGCATATGGCTTGCATACATGGCGTTGGAGCAGTTTCCAGCATGGCTTAATCATGGCGTTCTCCATTATAGTTGATTAACAGACATCGCGTTGCATGACAGAGTGCGGCTACTTGGCTACTTGCACAGGGGTTGCAATTCCATGCAAAAACAGTGGCAGGCCGCCCTACACTGAAGCAAGGCCACCCTGCGCCACGTGGCCAAAGTTGGTTGTGGGGAAGCGGGGTATGCATTTCAGGGCGCCGATCGCTTTTCCCGGGTGTGTTGAGTTAAGTTGTGTTGCAGCAGCAGCTTATGCGTCGCCGTGCTCGTACAGAGCTTCGGATGACTAGGTGTCCATTTAGGGCGACGTGTGTTCGAGGTAACACTGTCCGAAATGTAGCGCCCCTTGCGGGCCAGAAGTGGCGCATGCCGTAAGCAGAATGTTTTACTTATCTCGGCGGTGGGCGCGTTACGGTAGTGCTCGTCCGTATGGCTACTGAGGTGCTGGTAGACAGACCAGGGTCTGTAAGCATCATTACCATTCCTGCAGATTGCGGACTACCCTCCAAGGATCCAAGCCTGTTGCAGCATGTATGCAGCTGGTCCCAGAGGCTGAGCATGCGACAGCTCAGCATCAGAGCTCAGCAGGGCTCTCCCCTGTCTAAGCTCAAGCAGTGCGGCCCCTCCTGAACGCCTGTACACTGGCCTACGTGCCATTGCAGTCCGCACAAGTGACATCCATGCATCAGTGCTATAAAAGCCGCTGTACCAAAGCGTAGCGCCAACATGCGAACCCGATGACCCGGTTTCCACCTGATCGCCACGCATCCTGCACATAATCCTCTTCGCCCATGACATGCTCCAACAACCATCTCTGCAGCATTACCAGCTCAACTGCACACCTCAAACCGTACCACGCTGCATCTACGCATACGCTCTGACAAGCTGCAGGGCCGCAGCTCCAGGTTTCCCCCAAGCCAGCCAGCCCCACTCCCCGCGCCGCCGCTGCCAGGCCCTCATCTCCGCCTGTTCTTGCGCTGTGTCTTGACCTCGTTGGGGTTGTTCTTCCAGTTGGTCAGCGGGATGTTCAGACCCTGGACAGGCAGCGGGCGCACACGGTCACTTCATGTGCATTCTTTCGTAGACATGCATGTAGGCGTGCCGTCCTAGCAGCAGCGCACCCGTACCGTCTCCAGCGCGCACCAAGGGACGAAAACACGTAGATTAAGCGACGACGCCGAAACAACCCCAGGCGACCCGACGATACACAACGTGTACTTGTACAGCCCTGCCGCAACAAGTACACCCACCCGTGCAGCAAACCGCAACACGCTCGCGTCATCTGCACCGCGGCGCCCCCAAAAGGCCATCCCCCGCCCCAGCCGCACTCACCCGCCCGCCCGCCCGCCCTCCGCCCGCCGCGTGCCACGTCTCCTTGCCGTACTCCGGCGCGAAGGGGTCCAGCTCGCCGCCCTCCGCCGCCGCCGGCTTGGCCTTGCGCTGCCTGCCCGCCATGCGCGCCATCAGCACGTCCTCCCGCAGGATGGGGTTCTTGATGGCCTGCCGCCCGCTCTGTGGGAGATGGAGGAGCGGGTCGTGTGAGGAGGCATGAGTGTGGGCGTGAGACATCCGCACGCGGCCGTCAGCAGGTGTGATACCGCCCCCTCATGTCGCCATCCCATATCACTTGCAACCCCTGAGTACTTGTTCAGTGGATAGATAACACCGGCCCTGCTACAAGCATGGTACCGTCATGTTGGATATCCTCCTGACCCCCTGCCCTGCACAGTAGCACACCAGTATCAGCGCCGGATGCTTCACGGCGACGGCAGCATGCAAGGCTGTGCCCGAAAACGACGCCAAACCAACCGGCCGTTCCAGTGTGCGATGCACAGCTGCTGCACAATCCAAAATTCACGGCAGCTCACCTTGGGCTTGGGCAGCGAGTACTTGGTCCCCCGCAGGATGAACTTCTTGCGCACGCCAAAGAACTCCGCGCCGCCCGGCCCCACCGTCACCTCCACCCGGTCCATGGTCATGTTGCCGCAGCGGGGGCAGAACAGCCGCCCCGCCTCCTTGGTCACGAAGTAGCACGCGGAGCAGCGGAGCGCCCAGCGGCTCACCCTGAGGGAGGGGAGATTGTCGGCAGACGGGTGTGGGATAGTGAGGGCTCTCGACTCTTCCTCCGCAACAGCAATTGACACAGGCGCGGAAAGACCAGCCCGCAGCAACAGCCGAGCCCCAGCAAACCACTCCAGTAGTTTTACCACCCCATGCACCTCGGTAACTCCTCGCAACTAGCAAGTAGAGCCCATAATGGCATTTGTAGCCACTCCCGCAACCCGCACGGCAACGCAACCCTTTATTCCATCCACGGGTAGTTCCACACCACCCACCCAGTCGGCGCCAGCAGTCCACTTACCCACCAACCTGGCCCCTCCGGCCCCCTCCAAACCCTCCGTCCGCCTCACCTGGTGATCTGCTTGCCGTCCCTCGTCACCAGCCGCAGCCCCATCTGCAGCATCACGTTCTGCATCGCAAAGTCGGCCGTCACGCTGAACACGCGCGAGGTGGTGTTGGGCAGCACCTCCGCCTCCTCCCCGCCCTGCGTGGTCATGGTGCCGGTGGCCGTGGCGGTCGTGGTCCCAGCCTCGCTCGCGCCACAGTCCGTCCCCTGCTCCCCCTCCTCCCCTTCCTCCTCATCTGTCACGAGCTCCAGCACCTCCTCCCCCTCCTCATCGCCCTCCCCGCTGTGCTCCACGTCCCCGGACTCGCCCTCCTCCTCCTGCTCCTCCTCCTCCGCGTCCCCATGCTCCACATCCTTCCCTGCCCCTGGCCGTGCACCCCCCGCCGCCGGCTGCGCCTCCGCCCCCTGTGACCCCGGAGCCGCCGCCACAGACACAGAAGCGTGCGCAGGCCCCGCCACCCCCGCCCCTGCTCCCGTCCCCTGCCCCTGCGCTTGCCGCTGCAGCCACTCCTGCCGCCGCCGCTCGCTCCGCTGTTTCCGCCGGGCAGCGTTGCGGCTCTTCGTCGCCGTCTCCCAGCCCCCGTCGTCCTCCTCCTCCTCGCCGCTGTCGTCCCCGCCCTGGTCCCCAGGGTACCCCTGCCCCTGCGCACCCCCATCCCCTGGCCCCTGCAACCCCGCACCAGCCTCCGCTTGCTGCCCCTGCCCCTGTCCTTGCTCCTGCTGCTGCTCTGACTGCGCTGGCTGCGGCAGCGGTAGGGCCGGCAGCTCGCCGCCTGCTGCTGGCGCCGCCGCTTGTGGCGCGGCGCCCTGCCCCGGGCCCGGCGGCTGTGGGGGTGCAGCGCCCAGCTGGTCGCCGCCCATGAGGTCCAGGGGCTGTGCAGCCAGGATGCGGCTTTGGCCTGTGGAGGTCACATGGTGGGGGGTTCACGAGGACTGGGTGGCGCATAAAAGGCGCGGCCCGTTGGGGCATAAGAAGCAAAAGCGGGCAGATGAGAAGTACAGCGAAGAGCGTCAGGGGCAGGTATTACGGGTTCCCAGCAAGGCAGCAGGCGGGGAGGTCTGGTGCAGCGGCCAGGGGCTGTGGCCCACCTGCGTTGGCTGCGTTTGTGAGCAGGTGCTCCGGCGCCTCGTCCACCACCTTCCAGTCCTCAGGGTTGGCCACGTTGCCCCAGCCGGGCAGCGCGCGGGGGCGCGTCTTGTGGCGCTGGCGTGTGCGGACCTGTACGGCGGCAGCGGGGTAGGGGCCAGGGTTGTAGATGGTAGATGGGCAAGCACACACCGAATGGGGCTGGTAGTGGTTACCACGCATAGGGATGGAGCGGCTGAAGCCAGGGTGGAAAGACCTGGCGTGATCGGCTTTCATACCTTTAGGGAGACCCCAGCGGATGTATGGCCACTACCCGCGGACTTGACATCACCCGTCAACGGTACTTGTCGGCCCCAGGACCCTTGCCGTCCCGTAAAGAAATCATGCGAGCGTGAGCCAGCAGACACAATTGCGTGTAGGGCAGGAAACATGCAATGACTCTGCAATGAATTCCACTTGCCACGTGTGGGATTCCGTGTAGGGTGCATGGTTGACGACTCAGAGAGAAAGGTTTCTCAGCAGGGCGCTTGTGGCGCCTCAGCGAAGTATTAGACTGAAGGTTCTTTCATTTACATCACAGCCGTCAGCACGTGCGAAGTCCCGCATGCACCATCCTTGCAGACCCCTTGCTTGCTGCAATGGCTCGCTAAGACAGAAGCCAAGGAGGCAACCGGCCCCAGGCCACTATCCTCAATGCCCCATGATATCGATCCGCCCCACTAACCCTGTCCCCAGCACAGGGCAGGTTGCACACCGCTCCCCCACACGCGCACCAACCTGGACTGGATGCTCACGGATGTTCTCCGTGCCGTTGGCCGCCACCTCCAGCGTGTGGGCCAACGCCAGGAGCTTCAGGTCGACGGCGGACAGGGAGTGGATGTCGCCAGTCTCGCGCGCGAAACGCTGGACTGTAGTGGACGCCGGCGAAGGGTACCATTTGTTTTCAGGCATGATTATGTGTTTAATGGACATATGCCGCAAACCGCCTCGCTGGTGAACAACGGCGGCTGTCCAAAACCCCAGAATTAAGCCGCCAGGGCGCGCCGAGAGCCACAGGCCTCACCTGCTTTGACGGAATCCTCAGTCGGCTCCATCACTTGTAGCTGGTATGGAAGCGTGGAGAGGTACGTGCGCGACTGCTGGTCGCGCACCTCCGTCAGCACCTCCGATATTGTGCAGAACCGGTCCGCCAGGTTCTCGAGCCTGAGCCCGCTGATGATAGCATTTGTGTCAACAACAACAATTCTCTCGGTGTCTGAAGGGGGCGGCGCCTCAGCAGGAGCTGGCGCTGCCGCCGTCGTCTTCGCGACAGTCGCCCAGCTAGCCATGTTGCAACAGATAATGTGTAGAATCAAATCTAAACAGGGTCTGCAGTATCTATCGTCAAAGTGCCCTTCATGTAAGAAGTGACGTGCACCATGGGTCGGTCTACTTTTGCCATTGTCCAAAGGTGTACTAGCCTACTTCCGAGAGTTAGAGGTGCACTACGTAAACAACTTCTCAGTGATAGGTGCTACCTCCACCCCCGTATATGCCCATGAAAGCTTCGACTTCTGCTCTTTTTCGGGTCCCGGACAGGCCCTCGCAATGCAGCAGTCCGCCAGGTCTGAACACGATCTTTTCATCCTGCACTCGAGCGTAGTAAATGAAGGCTGAGACCGCTGGCGCGTGGATATGTGCACTGGTCGCGGGGCTGGTGTACCTAAACACCCTGCCCGCCAATTTTGCGTTCGACGATAATTTTGCAGTGGTGAGAGCCCAAAACATGGTTAGCACAGGCCACGCCACAGGCTGCCTCAGGGCTACGAAACGGCAGGGGAAGGAGGCCGGCCGCATATGGTGTACGGTAGTAGGGGAATTGCCTGCTGGTGCAACGACCGCTATGGCATGCATGCATCCTGTGTCCATCATCACCACGATCTCGCCGTGGCCATAAGAGAAGCGTCCAGCTGGTTAGCACCTGGCTGGCGTATCCACTCTTCGGTGAGAGTGAGCACGGCTTCTCCATTTTCCGGCCTTCCACGGCCCACCAGGTGTACAATGGGGACGTGACCAACGACGCCAACCCACTCCTGGGCCTGCTGAGGAACGACTTTTGGTGGGTACTCCAGGGCACTTCGCACGCAACCTTACGACGCCCACTCCTGATGTGCCGCACATAGTCCGGTCCGTGGTCATTTGCACCCGGCGCCGCAGGCCCCTGTATCGAGTGCACCTTCCACCTCGCCCGAGTGACCCTGCCCTTCCCCCGTCCTCTCGCCTGCCACCGTGGCCCCTTGCAGGGGCCAGCGCATCTCCAGCAACCAGAGCCACAAGTCGTATCGGCCCCTCACTGTGCTGTCCTTCCGCCTCATCCGCAAGACCTGGTCGCGGTTCCCGCCCCATTGGCGTGACGCCGTCACTGGTGGGTAGCGATGCAATTGCGGGGACACAGTAGCTCATTAACAAGCAGGTACTAGTGGATCACTGGTGGGTGTGTCCTAGTGTCCGACATGCCGGCCAGTGCCCCGCTAGTCCACACGGCAGCAGTTGTTCGTTTCGTTGGGAACACCATGATGGTTGTGGGGCGCGGGTGCTGCGTACCATACCCACCGCCCAGCAGGATGAGGTGCTACCCGGCCAGTCCGCTACCATGCTGCAGCTGCAGGGACGCTCACGACCAAGTAGCCGGTTCCAGCCCTGACCGCGTCACAGTTCCCTCACATGAGCAAGCGCCCATGCCCGTGCCCGTGCCCGTAGCCGCCCGGCGCCGTGTGCTGCCCCCGCTGCCCCTGGAGGAGGACGAGGCGGGGCGGCGGGGCGTGGACCCCCTGCTGTTCCACGCAGTCAACCTGGTGGCGCACGCGGGAGTCAGCGCGCTGGTGCTTAGGTGGGTGCTGGGCGGGTGTGGGTGGCCAGGGTTGGGCATAGGCACAGGTGGGCCAGTGGAAGCAGAGTGTCAGGGTCTTGTGGACCGTGGTTGGGTTGCTGATGCGCAGCCAGCAGCTGAGCGTGTGGGTTGGAGCACACTGGTCATGGTGGCACAGAGCCATATCGGCAGATGGCATGGTTAAGGAGGCGCTGGCATGGACGGATAAGCCGGCTCGGCTGCTAGTGTACCTCTGGTGGTGCTCATCGGTCGGTGCACATGCTGCTGGTGTGCTGCCGCCAGGTTCGCATACTTCCTGCTGCGGCGGCGGTGGCGGCCGCTGCCGCTTGTGGTGGCCGCAAGGAGAAAGCGGAGCGCTGGGCGGGTAGAGAAGACTCAGCAAGGGATACAGCAGCGGCAGCAGCAGGACCAGGAGGGGAAGGGGCAGCAGGACCAAAACGGCCAGCACACCACCAACGAACGACAAGGACCATCTGGCACATCCGGGGCATCGCCAAGGACAGAGCATGTGCTCCCCCAGCGGTCAGAGGACGCACAAGCCTCAGGGCTGCGCCGGAGAGCGGGCAGGAAGGCAGCCACCAGTGGCGACCATGGTGAACCCGTCAACAGCCCTCCAACCCCTGCCCATCAACAGCACAGCCCAAGCCACTCGCCAGTCCCACCCTCGCAACCATCACCACCAGACCTGCATCCGTGGCCCCAATCGCTAATACACAACCCCCTGACCCAGCTGCACGCCCCCGCCTGGTTCTGTGGGTTAGCCTTCGCGCTGCATCCCGTGCACACGGAGGCAGTCGCTGGCGTTGTGGGCCACGCGGAGCTGCTGTGCGCCCTGCTGAGTGTGCCCGCGTTGTGGGGGTACCTGGCGGCGGCGGAGTGGGCGGCGCAGCGGCGCGCGGCAGGGCGCTGGACGGCGGCCGCGGCGGCGGTGCACTGGGTGGGCGTGGCGGGCGCGGTGGCGCTGGCGTTACTGGCGGCGCTGAGCAAGGAGATCGGGATAACCGTCTTGGGGGCCATGATTGCTGGGGATGTGCTGTTGGTGCCCATAGTTGTGGAGGAGCAAGTGGGTGAGGGGCAGGTGACGGACGGCAACAGCACGAAAGCGACGGACGGCAGCGTCGCCGCGGCGACGGAAGGGGGTCCAGATGGGGCGGAGGATGCAGGCAGGAGGGGGCTTGGGCGGGCTGCTGGGGGGCGGGCTCGTGTGTCCAGGTTGGGACGGTTGGTGGGTTGGGTGCTGTGGCGGGAGCCCAAGTGGCTGCGGCTGCTGCTGCTGGCGGCGGCGGGCGTGGCCTACGTGAGGCTGCGCAGCTGGGTGGCGGTGGACCAGCTGGTGCGCATCTACAGGAAGGTGAGGGAGGGGGCAGGAAGCTGCGGGAGGCTGCAAGGAAAGCATCGCACAACGCCGTTTTGGGCTACCGCAGCTGACTGCCAGCGCCTTGGGCTACCGTACCTGGCCGCTGCGGCGGCGGCGAAATTGCTGCCACGCATTCCCCGTCTCACCGTTGACTCAGACCGCGCTCTTGAGAACGTTCACTCCCATTTGGCAAAGATGTACCTTTCCTGTCCGGTGCCCTTTCCACGCACCCGCAGGTGGAGAACCCCATCCCCTTCTCCCCCTCCTTCCTTGAGCGCGCCCTCACCACCGGCCACCTGCACGCCCGCTACGCTGGGCTGCTGCTGTGGCCGCACCCCCTGTCCGCCGATTGGTCCTTCAACTGCATACCCCTGCTGTCCAGCCCAACCGACCCGCGCAACTGCCTAACCGCCGCGCTGTACGGTTACCTGGTTCTAATCGTCATGGCCGCCCGCCCCTGGGGCGTGCTGGCGGCCTGGTGGCGGGCGGCCGTGCGTGTGGCGAGCACCGGCAAAGAGGATGCTGGCGGCAGCGGCAGGGGTCTGGGCGCAGAGGCGGGCGATGTACGGCTGTGGGCAGCTCGCTGGCGGTTGCTGGTGGTTGGAGGGCTGGTGGTTGGGCCGTACTTCCCGGCGTCGAACGTGCTGTTCTACGTGGGGACATTCATCGGTAGGGCAACCGGAGAACGGCATCATGCGCATTCGTACACGAGCTTGTGGGCGGGCAGCCTGGGATACCCCACGCGCTAGCACCAATCACCTGCCTACCCGTTCCCCCATGTGCGGGTGGTCTGCGTAGCGGCCAGAAGGCTGCACCTGCCACCCGTATCCCCACTTGACCAGCCGCTAGTCAGCACGTATCATGCTATCCCTCTCCTGAGCCCGGCAAACGTCCACTACGCTGCAACCTTGGGCTGCTCAAGCTGCACCTACTATTCCTGATGGATGCTGCACCCAAGCCACACATGCAACCCCTCCTCCATGCCCACACCCTATGGTCGCCCGCACCCCGATTGCACAGGCGAGCGGCTGCTGTACATTCCTTCCATGGGCTTCTGCCTCCTGCTGGCCGAGGCCCTGTCCATCCTGCTCCTGCGAACGGAGCCCAGCGCAGATGGCCGTCTGCTCTTGCTCCAGAACCAGCCACAACACGACAATGACGGCACGGCTGGCGGGGGTAGAGGCACGAACGGGTCGCAGGGTGTGCAGGGGACGGCGTGCGAGCAGCTAAGCACGGCGTCTGGCAGGACAGGCGCTAGCACAAGGGCGGACACTGGTGCGAAGAAGGCGACCGCAGGGCGGCGGCTGCGGCGGGCGGGCGTGTACGGCATCATGGCTGTCGTGCTGGTGTCGTACGCCGTGCGCACGTGGGTGCGAAACTACGACTGGCTGACGGAGGAGGCTCTGTTCGAGTCCGCCAACCGGGTGGGTGCCGCGTGTTGCATGCAGTGCAGGAAACGCCCTTGCACTGAGCCAAGGATACGCCAGAGCGCGTTGGATGAGGCGAACTATCGAGAGGGCGTCAGCCACTCCTGCCCCAGCAAAGGGACCGGCCAACACCCCTCACCGGTCCCACCCTGTCCCTTCCTGCACCACACGTGGCCATCACTGCCCCGCCCGCAGGTGTGTCCCCTCAGCGCCAAGGTGCAGCTCAACATGGGCATCCTGCAGCGCCGCCGGGGGGACCAGCAGGCGGCGCTGGCGCACTTCCGCGCCGCCAGGGCCATCGAGCCGGGCTACTGCGAACCGGACTACTGGATAGGGGTGGCGTCGGTGAACGCAGGTGCGCGCACTGTGTGCCTCCAGCCGGCTATAGGCCACACCGTTTTATCTGCTCATCAAGCACCACATGCAAGTCAAACGGTGACCGGCTGGCATGGCACAGCTCCATGCCGTCCGAGTACCGTCAGTCCAGTCGGCTACAACCGTACGTTACCATCTCGCCGCGTCTCTCATCCATCCTATAGGTGTCCTGCTTTCATGGTTCCCTTGGTCAACTCGTTCGCTTGCCCCCAGGCAACGTGACGGCCGGGCTCGTTGAGCTGGAGTCTGCACTGTCGTGCAAGTACGTGGCGGCGGAGGCGCTCAAGGCGCTCAACGCGGTGTATAAGGCGCTGCACGCCACCAACCCCAGGGACCCGGTGGCGGTCATGGTGCGTCGTGGTGCCGCCGGGAGGGAGCAGGCGGGGGCGGATGCGTGGCACCAAGAAACATAGAAACACTGTGGGCCGTGTGGTGGGGAAGTGCGTGTGGTCGGGCCGAGCGTGTAACGCCGTGCCTTGCGCTGGAGCGTCAGCCTTGCGTACTGCGTGTTGAAGCTCACGTGCAGTAACTAGACCAACCGCTTTGTGATGGCGGGAGCACCCCCGGCTGCACAGCTCTCACGTTGCACCGTAAGGCGCATTTGTCGTACGTTTGTCTTGCAGCGCTGGGGTCTCGTGCTGTTGCGGCCCGAGGTGGGGCAGCCAGGCGAGGGCTGCGACGCCCTGGAGCAGGCGGCCCTGCTCTACGCCCGCGCGCCCGTGGAGGCGGCGGCGGCAGCGGCGGCGGCGGTGGCGGAACGCGGAGGGCGGCTGGGGCCTGCCCTGCAGCAGCAGCTGATGCAGCAGCAGCAGCAGATGCAACGGCAGTCGGTGGCCAACGTGAACAACGCGCTGGGGTGGTGCCTGAGGGCGTTGGAGCGGCAGGGGCGGGAGGAGGAGGGGCAGGAGGATGGGGCGAGAGCGGACGGGAGCGCGGCGCGGGTGGTAGCGAGGGAGGTGTTTGGCGTGGGAACGGAGCGCGACCTGCTCCATGGTAGGTGGCCGGGCCTGGAACAGTCCTGTGCACGGTTAGGCTAAACACGAAGCCGTTCCGTTGTTAGTGTATGTATCGCATGCACGGCTCCTGCTGCAGTTCATGCATGCACGGCTCCTGCTGCAGTTCATGCGTTGTAGCTGTGGTTGTAAGCGGCTGCCGCTTCCAGCCGCGCCGTCTGCTTTCTGTGCTTCCTGTTTTCCGCAGCGTCCGTGCAGAGGTCTGTCCCGGTTTGCATGCATGTGTTCAGACGCTTGCACCGCGCGCGTTCGGTCACTGCGCCTTCCGTGGGAGCTGTGAACCTGCCAGACGTTGTCTGCCACCCTGACCCGTAAGTGTCACACCCTACCCTTCCCTTCCCTGCCCTTGCAGTTCCTCCGAGCGAGCTGCTCCTCCCGTGCCTCACAGCACGCGCCGCCCTGTACCGCGCCCTGAGCCAGGCGACCTCCCCTGCCGACCCACACGTGCTGGCCGCCACTTACGCGTACCTGACACACGTGCGCGGCGCGCCGCACTGCCGCCGCTCTGCCGTGGGGCTGGCCCCTGGGCGGCGGCACGAGCCTGTGACCGCGTCGCCCCACATGCAGCTGGTGCACGCGTGAGTAGGGCACCTGTGCCTGCGTGTCGCCCTGCTGCTCATGACTCTGCACGCCCCACCTGCGTAGGGTTGTAATTGCCGGCGGCAGCGGTGTCCTGCCGTCATTTGCGGAGCCTACGGGTCACCGCTCCTGTTGCTTACAAGCCATGTTGAGCATTCCGGGAGTTCACTAACGCACGGCCTCAAACCTTCTGCCCACTCTTGGGACTAGCACCTGTGCATGCCTCGAGTCTCTTAGTCTCTCCTGCCCTTCCCCCGCAATCGCGATCATGTCAACCCACAGCGTGCAGTCTGCGCACCCCGAGGACCCCTGGCTACAGGCCGAATGGGGCCGCACGCTGCGGGAAGCGGGCCGCAGGCAGGAGGCCGCGCTGCACCTTGCCGTGTCCGCCATGCTGCTGCAGCAGCACCTGGTGCAGATGCAGCAGCAGGTGCCGCAGCCACAGGGCAGCAGCAGCAGGCACGTAGGCCGGCTGAATAGCTATCGGGAGCCGTTGGATGCCTCCGGGGCGCTGCTGGGTCTGGCGGAGGGTCTGGAGGAGGCGGCGAGGCTGGGCGCCCCCAACGCCTGCGACGCGTGGGTGCAGGCGGCGGAGGCGAGGAGGCTGCTGGCGGCGCAGGCCGTGGGCCGCGGCGACGCGGCGGCGCACGGCGTGCACGTGGCGGCGGCGGCGGCGGCGGCGGAGATGCGGCGGGCGGTGCCGCAATGCAGTGCTGAGCAGCTGGCGGCGCTGGGCAGCGAGGGCGGGGAGGGGTACAGCCAAAGCTAGCGGGTAGTGGGGGTGCTGGAGCCCGTCGAGAGCTCAGGCTGCACACCAGAAGCCCATCGAGAGCTCAGACTGCAGTAGTCCATGCAGGAATGTGGCCCACTAGGCTGATAGCCGGCGAACAGCAATGAGGACAGTACGATGCCAAGTGGTGCATATGAGTGGGACAAGACTTGTATGACGACCATGAGTGAAGCCTGGTATCGGTACAATGGTTTCGGTGTGCCGATGCCCTGATACGACATACGCAAGTCGACGTACGGCAGGCTGACTGTACGGCTTGGGCCGGTTGTACTGGACTACTGTTCAAGTGTTACAAGTTGACGGCAAAGCTCATCCAATCCATTGCGATGCATTCCGACAAGCAGGGAGAGCTGGGTTGCCAAGGCGTTGCCCACCTCACGTCATCAACAGGAAACGGCCGAGCCTGGCTGACCCCCACTACTGCACCTGGCAAGGCAGGACAGGAACAGAGTGCAACCCTGAGTTCACGACCGCGTTGCGAATAGCTGGTACCGCAGGTAACACGATGGCGGGCCAGACCCCCGTGAACTAGCCAGCTACTGCCCGCTGCCCGCACGATACGGTGGGGAATCGGCTACTGGGGCCTGGCAATATTCCTAGCGACACCCCCCGCGGTCCACAGACAACCACAACCGTACGCTGGCACGCGCTCTTAGATTGGCAGGTACTTATCCTGCAGCAGTGCGCATTTGCAACTATAATGACGCGACCACTGGTGGTCCCACATCCTTCCCCTTCATCTACAGCCGCGCGTGCCACGTACCACCGCACCGCCTGTCCACCCGACTAATGCCAGGCCGCTGCGACGGCCACTATTGTAGTTGCACATCCAATACGCTTCGCGTTAAGCAATGCTTCGCATGGTGACCGAATAAGCCGTGAAACAGGCCGAAGGAAAGGCGCGAGAAGGCGCTTCATGCGGGATTGGTGTTCATACCAACGGGCAAGAACAAATCGTCCTCCCGATGTCGTGGATGCCCCGGATGACCCGGCTGCTGCATGCATTGGGGCCACGGGTAGGGCCGCCAGTCGCCGCGCGCGTGCCCACCTCCTCCTTGATGAGCTCCCCTTATTTGGCGCACGCCGACGCCGTTCTGGAATCACAACGGGTCCACCCCAATCGTGCAATGCACCTGCGTCCTCAGACCACCCTCCAATGCCACCAGGTTCTTCCTTGCCCAAGCCCCTTGAACCTACAAAATCAGGTGTCTCCTCCTAGTTGCTTACATGCAGCCGCCAGCTCTAGCAAATGGCCAACTTATCTCCCCTCCAGAAAACCAACACCAGGCATACCGTTGCTCCACCTTAAGCTGCGGGTAGCGCTGCGAGCAGCTCCAGCACACCCACGCACACCTCCGGGGCGGGGTTCGCATTGGTCATGACACGGTGCACGGGCACCCAAGACACGTGGAAGTGGTGGGGGCCCGCCTCCTGCACACCCCCATGGTGCCCGTGCGACCGGTGCAACTGCCCCTGCCCGTGGGGGCTGAGGTGCACAGGGTGGCTGCCTCCATGTGGGCTGTGCCCGTGGTGCACCTGCAGCGAGTGGCGGCGGTGTGGGCTGCGCCGGGGAACGTGCGACCCGTGCTCGTGCACCTTGTGCCCGTTGTCGTACACGTTGTCGTACATCGGCGGGCACGTCCTCCGCCCAAACTGCCCCCCGCCTCCTCCGCCCGGTGCGTCCGCGTCAAGCTCCGCCGCGTCCGCGGAGGTGCGCGCGGTGCGGACCCACGCCGCCTTCCTCCGTTCCCCAAGCCGCCACTCCCGCTCAATCGCCCCCGCCTCATCCGCCCCGTCGCCCTCCTCCTCCTCGCCCTCCTCCACGCCGCCGAGCCGGCTCCTAGACCTGGACCCTGCCCGGCTCCCCAGCCCCTTCCTGCCCTCCTCCTCCGCTTCCCCAAGCTGCTCCGGCACTGCTTCCGGGTCCTCGTCCGACACCGGCTGGTTGGCCCGTGCGCCACCCGCGTGCACGGGACGCAGGCAGTACCCGTACCCGTGTTCGTCATCCAGTACCATGGCGCCCTTCTCGTACCAGACACGTGCCCAGATCAGGCACGACATGTCCATGCCGTGCGCCGCCAGCACGGACGCCGCCGCGCGCCGAAACCGCCGCGTCAGCTGCGCCGTGGTGACCCCCGGACCGAAGACGGAGGGCGGCAGGTGGAAGATGGACCGTAGCACCTGCCCGTAGCAGCACACGGTGGACACCATGACGTCGTTGCCGCTGCCGCCGCCGGGGGCGGGCGGCGGCGTGGCGATGGCGGGCTGCACGGGGCTCAGCGGCGCCACGGGGCCGGTGGGGCCGGGGCTGTGGGGCGCGTTGTGCGTGTGCGAGGGCGGCTGGTGAGGGGAGGAGTGCACAGGGACGGACAGGTAGGGGACTGCCAGGGGCGGCACGCGGGAGGAGAAGGAGGAGCTAGACCTGGCCGGGAGGAATGGCAGAGGGCTGACGGGGGTGGCTGTGACGACGACGGCTGCGGCTGCGGCGGTTGTGGCCGTCTCGAAGGGGCTTCGGCCCTGGGGACCGGGAGATGCGTTGGGTGCCGCCGGCCCGGCCGCCCCTGCTGCAGCCTCCTCCGGCGCCGCGTGCGGCGCGGCAAACTGGAACTCCTTGTCAGGCACGGACGTGGGCGCGGAGCTGGTAAGGCCGCTGACGGAGCGCCTGCCCTCTCCGGCAGACCCGTTGCCCGAGCGCCGGCCGCCCTCGGCGCTGCCAATGCTGCCGTCGGATGACCTGTGGCTCCGCTCCACCCCGCCAGCGAACCCGCCAGCCTCCGCCATCTGCCGGGGACCCAGCGGCCCTGGCAACGGCGCGCTCCCCGCCACCCCCGTGGGCCCCATGGCCATGCCCGCACCCACGCTCGTGCCCATGCCGGCTGGAGGACCTGGCAAGATGCTGGACATGCTGAAGCGTGGAAGGGACGCCGGGAAGGCCGTGCCGCTGGAGCGGGGTGCCGCACCGGAGGACACCTCGAAGGAAAGGATGCTGCCGTCCAGGCTGCTGCGGGATAAGAACGGTGCGGCGGCGCTGCTGCTGCTGCTGCCGCCGCTGAAGCTGTTGCGCGACATACAGCCGGGCAGGCCTGCAGCAGCTGCGGCGGAGGCGGCTATGGCGTCGCGCATGATGCCGCTGGCGGAGGAGCGCGGACGCAGCGTGCCGCTGGAGCCGGAGGCGCGGGGCGGGGGTTGGGAGGTGAGGGCGGGCATGGCGGGGATGAGCACCTGGCTGCCGCTGCTGCCCCGGGATGTGGAAGACTGGTCGGCGGACCCTGCGCTTGGGCCGCGCGACGTAGGCGCCTGCGGCTGCCGGTCGGTGCGGCCTTGGCTGTTCGGATGGGCTGGAGGCGAGGCCGAGGGCGCTGCCAGTGTCAGACTCCCAAAGCCGTCGAGCTGCGGCTGCTGTCGCTGCTGCTGCTGTTGCCCGTTGGGCGTCGCGCCGCCGCCGCTGCTGTTGCTCAGGATGGAGCTGCGCTGCCGCTGCAGCATGTGGAGCATGCCCTGGCTGCTGACCCGGTGCGGGCTGGACATGGCTGCAGCGGCAACGGCGGTGGGGTCCACCAGGCCCTGCGCCATGGCAGCGTTGAGCGCGTCCGTGGAGCACTGCCACGGCAGGGGCGACGACCCATGGGTCGAGCTGCGGCTGGCGGCGAAGCTCTCCATGGAGGCGCGCGGCGTGCGCGGCAGCTCGCTCCACGTGTTGGTGACAGCGCCCGGGGGCGGCAGCTGCGAGCCCGGTTGCGGGTGCGTATGGTGGTGCTGGTGCGCCAGGCTGGGCGTGTCGACATGGCTGAGGTTGCGGCGCTGCTGCTTGAGGCCTTCCTGCCCCGCTGCGCGGATGGACAAACAGCAAGCACAGGGACGGGAGGTTACGAGTTGGAGCAAGAAAATGGAACCGAACAAAGTTGTCAGCTCCACAAAATCTGAAACTCCCGTGCGTCCTCGGTGGCACGAATCCCCCGCGCGCATGCCCCCACTGCCTGGACACAGATGTTCACCGTCCCCTACCTGTCAGGCGGCGTGTGACGGCCAGCGCCTCAACCTCGAGGCACAGCGGCTGGATCTCCACCAGCGCGCCGCGGGGCAGCGCCGGCACCACCACGTACAGCACGCTGGGCCGCACGGGGCAGCGCACCTGCGGAGGCGGCGCGAGTGCAAGCACCGTGCCACGACAGTCTCAACCTCATTCGCGTTCCTCAAAACCCCGCACCCTCCCCCCACATTAACTCCTGCACACCCGCACACACTCCAACACGGCTCCTGCCCGCAACAGCCCCCATGTGCCACTGCTCTAGCAACCCAGCAACCCAGCACGCGCCCCAAGCGCACCTCCGGCGGCTGCAGGTAGCGGTCCAGCACCGCCTCCAGCCCCGGCCCTTCATCCTCCCCTGCTGCGGCTGCCGCCGCCCGCTCCTCCTCATCCTCATCCAGCCCGTCCGCGCCCAGCACCACCCGCCGGCTTAGCACCGCCATGCCTGTAGCGCTGCCGTACTGGCCCTTGGCCGCCGTGGGCGTGGCGCCCGAGCCGAAGGTGTTGCTGCGGCCGAAGCGGGGGGCCGCGGGGCGCGCGCCGCCTCCGCTGAGCGACAGCCCCATGCCGTTGCCCGAGCTGCCGGCGGAGGGGACGGAGGCGCGGTGGGAGGGCTGCGGGTAGCCGGGCAGGCCGTGCTGCGGGGGCAGCAGGGAGTTGGGGCCGTGCTCGTCAGCAAGTTGGAAGCAAATGGTTGCGGACACGTCGATCCCGCAGGGGAGCTTGGGCGATGGGGCGCAAACGGTGCACGGGTAGTGAGAATGAGCGCCGCCAACCATTTGCCAGTTCCCGCTCACCTCCAGCAGAGCCTCCACCGCCGACCGCGCCAGCGCCCTTGCCTCCGCACCGCCGCCGCTGCTACGGTCCCCGCATCCGCACGAGCCGCCCCCCGCGCCCCCGCCGCTGCCGCCGGCCGCCCCCGCGCCTGTCCCGGCCGCCAGGGACAGGTACACGGTGAGCCCCAGCGCTGCGCCCACCACCGTGGAGCGCTGCGCGATAGCTACCGCCTCGCAGGAGGCCATGGCGCGAAGCACCTGCGCCGTGATCTCCCCGCCCGCGATCATCATGGTGGGCGGGTCCAGCGGGATGACGCCCGCCATGTACACCAACCCGCGGTAGCTGGTGGCCTGCGGTACGAGTGAGGGACGCATGCGGGTCCATACGCTTATGGTTGCAGCCCTGATAATTGTGCCGTCCGAGTGACGGTTGTCATCCAGGTGCAGCCAGTCTCAGAGACCTGCCGCTGCAAAGCCGTACGCAGGAATAGGCGTACGGATACGCCCGCTTTCCTCGCGCTCCCGTAGTGTTAGCACGCACCTGGCTGTACGGCCCGATGCAGCTGGGCGCCCACGTGCTGATGGACTGCACATGCAGCACCTTGCGCGCGTGCCGTACCACGTGGACCGAGGCGGGGGTGCCGGGCGGCGGCGGCGCAGCGCCGCGCGCCAGCAGGAACTCGCACATGACGGGGCACTCCTGCGGCAGGCACACCTGCAAGCAGGCGCGCGACGGAGGGTCGCGGCTGGAGAAGTACCTGTGGGCAAGGAGCGAAGCGCAAGGGGTCAGATTGTGGGATGTGGCACTCGCGGCAGCGGGCTTGACAGCGCGAGAGGCAGCGCGGGCAAGGTGTTACTGCAGTAGGTACGTGGGGCACAAGGGGTGCAAGGACGACGAGCCGCTCAGGAAGTGTGTGCAGCTTGACTGTGTTCCAATGTGACTTGGTTGCGCTAGTATTTCCGGCATGGCGACCAGGCGCTGGCTCCCGCTCTTTGACCCGGGCCCCGCACCCACTTGCAGTACACTCCGTTGGCCGCCTGGAAGTGACCCATGTTAGCCAGGAACAGGTGCACGAAGAGGCAGTGCGACAAGCTGACGTGCAGCGCCGCCAGCTCTGCGGAAACCAAGAACAGGGCGCAGGGAAGGCAAGGTTTGACATATTCCTTTAAACATCCCGCACCACCGCGATGTTGTACCAGTGCTGCAACCCGCAGTGATGCTGTCTACCGCAACCGAACACTGACCCAGCTTCAGGCGGCCTTCTCCCCAAGCCAAGGGTAACGACTTGGAGCAGAGGCATTTGACGGGTGTGACGCACGATACAGTATGTCCAAGACCTTGGCATCTAATCACCGTCATGTAGCAGACTGGCGACTACAAGCTGCGACAGCTCCACACGCACCCTGCTGGGCGGCGGCCAGCAGCGCGTTCAGCGCCGCCGTGGTGTCCAGCTCCGTCACGTCCGACGGCAGCGAGCTGCGCGTGCGCACTGCGCGGCAGGCCAGCTGCACGTAGTCGCTGCCCGTAGTCAGCAGCACCTGCACACCGAACGCGGGGGGAGACACCGCCGCCAGCAGCTGCTCGCTGCCCCCCGTGCCCGGCGGAGTGGAGGCCGCCGTCGTGGAGTATGTGCCCAGCACCCGGGGGGACAGCGGGGAGGCCGCTGCTGTCCCTGGAGAGGCAGTTAAGGTGGCTAGGGGGCTGCCAATGCTGCCCGCCCCAGGGCTGCCGCTGGGGCTGGCGCTGGCGCTCAGGGACAGGCCAGACAGGGCGGCGGCGGCGGCAGTGGCGATGGGGCCGCTGGCGGTGTAGCCGGCTGCGCCGGCCCGGGCGCCGGTAGCGTTCGCGTGCACGTTGACGTGCGCGTTGACCACGCCGGCTGCACACTTGTCCGAGGTGCGCGGCGCGGGCACGTAGTCGGGCGGCACCATGCGAATGTCTGGCGCGTACTGCGCGCTGAGGCGGCCGTGAAGGCCCGCCGGCGGGTGCTCCCCACGGCTGTGGCCGTGCGGGTGGCCTGGCGGCACGTGGTCGGCGGCGCCGGCGGAGGCTGCCCCGCTGGCGTCGGGCTGCGGCGGCGCCTTGGGCTCCACGTGGAAGGCCACCGGCACCAGGTGGCCCACACCCGCGCTGCCGTGCTCAATCTGGAGGGCAAGCATTGTGAGTTTGTGTCATTCCAATGCGGACATACACTCCAATTCAGACATACACCCACAGTATCCGCTAGCTTTCAGACGGTACCAGGTGACGCTTCCAGCGCCACAGGCCACATCGCAGGAAGGGACCAAGGACCAGTTTTGAGCCAGCAGCTCTGCTGTGGGAGCTGCACCCCCGGCCAGCCGCCGCGAACAACAGCAGCCGCAGCGAGCCGCACGTTGCAATGCGCACCTCGTACTTGTCCAGCACGATGCGGCCCTTGGTGAACATCGGGCAGTCCAGCGTGAGCGTCTCGTACTCGCCGCCCTCGCCGCACACGTTGCAGCCGTACATCTCGTTCAGGTTGAGCAGGTGCGGCTCCAGGGCGGCGATAGTGCGGCCCAGGTGTTTGTGCGGCTGCAGGCCCAGGCAAGCCACCTGGCGGGGCACGGGATGCCACGACGTTGCACAGCTGGGGTCATTGCGCCTGCTTGGCAACTGCCGCCATTGCACCTGCTTCACACTTGTCAGGCCCGTTACGTGCGTTGAATGCTGCGATACCCGTGAAGGTCGTTGCGTGGGGCCAAGGGTGTTTCAGCGCACTGGCCTCCAGGCAGCCGGGCCGTTGGGATGTAACACCGTCAGTCCGCCTTACCTTCACGAGGATAGCCTCTAGGCCGCTCTGGACCATACCCCTGAACACACGAGGGAACACACAGCGGGAGCACGGGGACTCACTACGAGTTCGCAAGCGTAAAAGCGGCAGATGCGCAGGCGTTACGAAGGCACTCCGTTGCCGCGCCACCTCTGTACCTCCAATAAACGACGCCTGAGGTGGATGCTGGACACTAGGATGCACAAGGGGCACAGCAGTCCCGAGCACAGTGGCACACGTAGCCGCGCACCTGAGGAGGAGTCGCTGGGGCTGGTGCCATAGGTACGCGAGAGACACCAAGTTGAGGCGACTGCACACGTTCTCCACACGCAGACGCTGGTAATCAGACGCGATTGCACCTGACGCCACAGCCTGCACCCCTGGTATGCATTCCTTGATGTATGCAAGCAGGAGGTACAAGTCTTCCACCTCGTCGCCTGCCGTAGGAGTGTAGCCCAATTCCTGGAGGCTGCTCGACCCGGAGATACGTTTCCGAAAGAGCGGCAAACCCATGCACGCAGTGTATGCACCAACTAATTGATGGCCGACCTGCATGTGGCCAGCCGAGAGAAAGGCGCGAGGGCAGGTCGGCGGGCCGAACGAGTCGTCTTGGCAAAAGCGACAGGGTACACCAGCGTGCCCTTCAGGTGCCAATCCTATCCTATGCGCACCGTCTGAAACATGAACGAGTCGAGTTCATCCGGTGCGGTCTCTTCCGGCAGCAGGTTTGCCAGGGCGACAATCTCATGGCCGTGCTGTTTGCACAGCTGCATAGAATAGCATGAATCCTTTCCGCCGCTGACAAGTGCAATGACTTTCATTTTCCCCAACTCTCAGCAACACGTCAGTTCATAAGAAGCGATACCGAAACATTTTCCTATGGCTCAGTGGCATAGTGATTTCGTAGCTCATACGCTTTGAGTTTATGTCAAGTGAATGGGTTTGCGTATTGCCGCCGTTCCGCAAGCTCCTATTTCCGATTCTGCATGGAAGCTTTTTGCATGGAAGCTCTCCCTTCCCCTGTTCGCACGCTACCACAGCTTTCATCGGCATATAGTGCATTCATTGCATTCCTGACTTAGATAGGATTCTTGACGGGGGCCGGCTTACTCAGAGTCGCACACAAATCAGCGGTGTGCAAAAGGCTGGAGTTCGCTGGATTGGGGAGCAAATTGACAATAATCGAAGTTAATATCTTATGGGGAAAAGTAGCACTAAGAGCGATGGCCCAGCAGACACTGTGGAGGCCTGGACGGAGAAGGACCAGAGAATTGTCGTTGCTGAGGGCTCAGGTATGCTCGCAGTACTGCCCCAAGCAGCTGGTATGACGCGGCGTGCGATCTGCTTAACGTCCAAGGGGCAACCACCCTGATGCCCCCTGCCTGTCGCAGACTGGGGCCTAGCCCTCAGGGCAAAGGTAATTGAGGATTCAACTGCAGAATCTGCAATTGAGCGGGTCTTGCCGTGCCATGCTCGTTGCGGAACACGTCAGCAAACCCCTGGGCACTGTGCCTGGGCACCCACCGTGGGCACTCACCGCCTTGCTGTATCATGCCTGTGGTAGGTGGACTCCAGCCCGAACGACATTTATGACATCCTCACAGACCCCAACACAGTCTCCATATTCCGCTCCATCAAGGTGAGTTTGCACACGAACCGCGCCAGATGCTGTCGTACGGTCCATGTAAAAACCTTCGTATGATCCACGTGAACCTCAGAGCACTCGCACGCCGCAACTGAACTGGAACCAGCTGCTCAGCGGATGAGGGACTGCACGCTACGCTACGCCTTGTTGGAGTACCACGCGCGCGTGTTGCCCACACTGCTACACATGCAGGAGTGCACGTATCGCCGCATAGTGGAGGATGATGGCAAGGGGAGACGTAAACTGGAGATTGGGCACCGCGCCCTAGCGAAGTTCCTATTCCTCTCCGTATCATTTGTAAGTTGCCTGTCCAGTAGAGGCAGCTTGATGCCTTTGGTGTTGGGCAGCCGACGCAGCTACCTCGGTGGTTTTAACGCCGCGTGCGCGGGGCAGGGCATCCGGGGGTCGGGTACCGGGTATGGGGTTTTCAAAACGCGTTGCAAGTTAAGGGGCAACAGTGATCGGGTATAGTGTAAGGAGCGGCAGCTAGGAGGGAGCGTGCCGTTTGCGGGGCGGCGGGCGGGGGGAGGACTTTGCAAGCCATACGTACGCGTTATGGGGTGCAAGCTTGCGTGCAAGCGACGCCTACAGGTATCTACACGCTCGTTTCGCGCCAGCCAGCTTGCTTGCTGCCCTCACATGACTTGCAATGCCACATACCGTAACCGCTGCGTTGCCCCCGCAGGAGACGCACCTGCACGTGTGGGAGGACAGCGTGGAGAAAACGGTGTGTGCGGTGGCTGGGAGCACCCTAGGCCAGGGGCAAGACCGGCCGACCCAGCTGCAGCACAATGCCTGCACCGTCTTGTTGTTAGAGCATGAACATGACGGGGCAAGTGCTGTGCCGACCTGCCGACAGTGTGGACGCCTGCCATCTGTACCCGCGCAGATTCGCTTCGAGATGGCTAAGCCGGGGATAATGCAAAAGGTGATGCCTCTTTGCTCAGACCTGATGATGTTTAGGAATGGGTTCCGGTGGGGCATGGCTTGGCGTTGCATGTACTGTGGGACCAAGGCGTGGCATGCGCATGCAGCCCTGTAAGAGCCGTAGGGTGCATCTTTTGCCGCCGCTGCGTCCGGCTTGCTGCTGCCGTTTGCCGGCGCCAAGTAGTAACGAACCGGCGGTCGTGCGGACACGAACACACAGCTGCACACCGCTAGCGTGCCGCCCTACCCCTGGCGCTGTACTATTGTTGCCTTGCGTCCTCAGTTCTGCAGCCTCCTTGTTGCCATCTCACTAGTAGCGCGTCATCGGCACCCGCCTTGCCCCGGCCGTACTGCCTTGCAGTTCGACGGCTGCTGGCGGATCAAGCCCTTCACGCAGCGCACGCTGGACGAGATGTACCACCCCGACGAGGTCAAGGCCAAGTTGCAAGGCCCGGAGCATGGGTTGTTCAACGCCCACAACCTGTTCAGCTTCCTGCAGCCCAGTTGAGTACTGTCTTGGGTATAGGACAATTCAGGAAGGGATGCAGAACCCGCTGCTGCTGGAGCAAGCGCTCAAGCTCGAACACACACCACACTTCCCCGCAGTGTTCACCGATTACAGGCTGCACACTCCCTGGTCCTTGTGGTCAGTTGCTTACACCTTTCAGTCCCGTTGGTGTCCCTGTCGGCAGAGCCCCCTGCGGCCACGGAGAGCCTGGTGACGCTGGAGCAGAACATCCTGCCCCGCGGGCCCGTGCCGCCGGGCGTCAGGGGGCTCATCCGCGGCATGTGCGCGCACCAGATCCGCTGCATGATGGAGGACCTGCGCAAGGAGCTGCAGCGGCGCAAAGACGGTGGGTGCGGACGCGGCTCAAGCCACTACTCCACCAGGCGCTGACCTGAGCCTGGACAAGGGCTGGTGCCGTAGGTACTATGCATGGGCGCTTGGTGTCCACGGAGGATGGTCATGCTTTGGTTCCTTGCTGCACGTGCAGGGACGTCGGCCATCGTCAACGGCCGGCCAGGGGAGAGCCACGGCAAGGACAAGCAGTCGTGCTGCAAGGGCTCGGGGCACGGCAAGGAGGGGTCAGCGGCGCCGGCGGCGGCCAAGGCAGCGTGCCTGACGCTGGCGCAGCCCTCCCTGTGGCGGGTCGCCGCACCCCTCGAGATCGTGGTGGTGCTGTAAGCGGTACGCCCCATCGAGGGCTCGGCTGGGGGCTGACGGGGTCCAACACTAAACGGAGGCGTGGTGCGGCGGACTTGTGCTGCGCTGGGTACCATAGCGGCCCTGCAGGCTGACGCAGCGCCTAGGAACATACTAGAAATGCACAGGGGTGCGCCGAACAAGTGCTAGGCATGTCGGACGTGTGATGGTGGCGTGTTTCTGTCGAGTGTTGGAGTGTGGGGTGCGGCGTGCGGCAAATGTCGGCCATTTTTCAAGGGGGGCGACATGGGAAGCGAGACGACTGGTATCCACCGGTACCTCAGGTGCCGGCTGAGGCGCTGGTACAGCATATGGCTGTGCCACCTTCTGGTGCGTGACGCCTGATAGCGCTGGCGCTCACCTAGGGACTACAAGGGCACCTGGGGGTGCTCAATTCGCTGATACAGGAGGAGAAAAGCGCTCATGGTGTCGCACCGTCGGCTTACTCTGCACCGCTTTACGGTAGTCATTGCTGATGACCATTGCGTTTGGAGCGCCTCGGGATTTGCAGCTGTGCTGCTGTGGTGGGCATAGGATAGGTGGCGCGTGCATTACATGATGCCTGCTCCTGTAGGCCCGATGCTGAAATCGACAGTCGCAAGCGATCATCACCTCCCACCCCGACCCTGAGGCCTCGCAAGTGAAGTACAGGTTTCCGCGTCGTAATTTCAACAAAAATGATGAATACAGTGTGTACCGGTATACCTAGCAGCAACAGGCTGCATTGCATGGCAGTAGGACAGGGTGTGCGTGGCACACCATCCATGGCGCGCTGCAGTACGATCTACCTCCCGCATTAAGGTCCACATGATACCCCGTCCAGGTGCGGCAATGTGCGCTGCACTGCATAGCATAGGGCTATCAGGACCCATGCTTCCTTCGGAGGTATAGCAATACAAGTGCGTTGCCTCGTGGGCCAAGTCCTCCCAACGTCTGCAGACTCACCACCGCTGCATCATAACACCCCCTGCGGATGACGCAACCGCCAACCCTCTAGCCGTTCCTTGTCGTGGTATCACGAACATTGAACCCTTTGCGTGTCTCAAATGTTCACCCATGACCAAAAGATGGCAGCATAAGCCATTTGTCCCTGCCGTGTCTCAAGCCAACCTGTACCATTTTTTCGTTGTTCCCGCTACGCCAGCCCCCAACTACGCTTTGCCTCCAATCACAATGACCCCCGCAACGCCCAGGCATGCCACGATGAGGCCCACGACGAAGACGTTGAGCTTATCCGGGGGAGAGCCCTTGGGCCGGACTGAGACGGGCGCCTCCGGCGGGTACACCCACTCCAGCCAGTCCCACACCGCCCACGTGACCACCACGGCCAGCAGCATGTCCTGCAGCGTAGCGCAGCGCGTGCACCCAGCGCAAGACATCTTCGCATCAGCTGGTCTATTTCCTCTGCCTCCTGTCTGCCCGAAGCTGGCCATGCACATCACGTTCATGTATGTTAGTGTTGATGCTCAACGCCGTTGCGCCTGCATCAGCTCTCAGTGCCAGGCCTGCCCTGGAACGGCCGAGGTCCAACTGGACTTCCCTAATTTCCCGCGCGCCGCAGAGCTGCGGCCCAAGCAGCGAGTGCTCCCAAGACGCCATGTAGATCCACGATATTGCTCCCTCCTGCGTCATATACCACCTAGCTAAATCCGGCACTCACCACGGAGTAGTGCTGCCTGTCCACCACGTCGCGCACGCTGCTGTGCAGCAGCGCCACCCACAGCACCCACGTGCTCAGCCGGTGGCCGGGGTAGTAGGTGCGGAACGCCAGCGGCGCCAGCACCCAGAACGCACCGTGCCCGCTGCAGGGTAGCAGGCAGCCATCGTGACACGTGTTGGTAGATGGCAGACTAAGAAGCATGGCAGCGCTTTGGGGGCAGCAAGGTGCCCTGAGAGCTTGTGCGGTGTGGGTGACTGTTGCAAGGATGGGCAGGGACCAGGGACCGGGCCGTCTGGCGCATGTGGCACGTCACACTGTAGCACGAGAAGGTTGGGGTGCTCTGACGATGGGATCAGGCCAACTGTGGTAGCAGAGCATGCCAGACTGCCCTTGGGTGCTGTGAAATGAGTGAGGCATCTGTGTGCTAGCCTTGCTCACACCTAAATATCAGGTCGTTACATCCCCCGAAGCCACGTATGGTGGTGTAGCCGGCCTTGATGGTGGCCCACAGCCCTTGGGGCACAGGCGGGAAGCGCCGCTGGTAGCAGCCCGGCCGCGGGTTGGGCAGCACCGTGCACATGAAGCAGGCCTGGGCGGGATGCACGATGTGCAACGCACGCGTGCCATCAGGATCGCTTAGCAGAGCCGTGCGGCGGTTCCTTCTGAAACTTCTGAAAGCCAAGGGATGAGAGAGCACCCCTGAGGCCAAGGGCACGCGTACGGTGCTGGCAAGGCCAGGCAGTACAAGCTGGTGAGAGCCGCAACCATGAGCCACAACCAGGCCCCCAAACATACCATGCGGAGCACCCTGCTGCACGCTATGGTCAGCACGACACGTGCCATGACGCCGAACCCGGAGTACGGCACCTGCGCGTGACAGCATGTGGACACGTAGGCAAGCGCACCGTCAAACAGTGACAGTCGGCAGGTAGCTTGGCAGAGGCAAACAGGTACCGTGCAGGTGCGGTAGCGGTAGCCAGCAGTGTTAAATCCCTCCCTACAACCAGCAGACACGGCGGCACACTCGAAGCAGGACAGCAAGTGCAAGCATACCCTTCCCTGAGCCCAGCATCTCACCTGGTCCCACAGCACGCTGAAGGCGAGTGTGAGCAGTGCGCCCAGGAAGTGCAAGATTGTCGCAGCCGGCGCCTTGGCCGCCCAGCGCACCCAGCTGCTCCGCCCCGCCAGCGCCTGCACCGCCAGACCCACATTGTCCTGCAGCCCGGGAACTATCTCGTACTTGCGCAGGTCCCATGCTGAAACCAGCCTGCACAAGCATCACATGTTTTGGGTTGCAGATACTAGTAAGTCGTGGTGCGGGGCAACGCAGGGAGGGCTTCAAGGGTGAGGGCAAAGGCCGGGGAAAAGGGGGGGGGCCAAACTGGCCAGCACCTCCCTATATGAATTCCACGCCCTCACCCTGCCGGTCCTTGTGTGCATGCACATGAGCAGCGGGACCAACACACACTTCATAATTCGGGAGGGCCGCGCTAGCTTTGGTCCTAAGCACTTCCGTGGACTGACCGCGTTCCCATCTGGTGGCTCATTACTGCTGCAGACCGTCCACACCCAACCCACCACACTACGCAGTTCTCTATGATGAGCTCCGCCATCATGAGCAGGAAGCAGCACAGGAAGCGCGGCACTTGGGCATGCTCGTCACGCCATCGCCGGAAGGTCAGGATGCGGCGCGCCAGGAGCAGTATGCCTTGGGGGAGAGGAAACGGATGCATGACCGGTAGTCGGTGAGTGCAGGGACCATGGCATGCCGTCACAGCCCACACACGTGCGTGGCATACCCTTAACGAGGAAATGCGTTTTCCTGTGGGTAAGCGACGACGCCAAGAAGTCCGGTGCAGGAGGGTCAAATGCAACCCAGTTCTTACAGCTGCCTTGGAGAGCGTGGCTGGTCGGTCCGAGGCTGTCAAAGACAGCGCCAGGCCCATGCCTGCTCACGCCAGGGGGCCACCCGGGCAGCTATGCAGGATGGCCAATTCCAACTACTTGAAGTGCAAACTTGAGATCTTGTAAGCCTACCTACAAGTGCAGCAGCTCGCAGCACCACGTCAGGCAGTCGGTAGCCCCCGGGAAGCAGGGCAGCCGCCAGGGGCTGGGCCAGGAAGACGGAGGCAGCCGCCACATCTAACCCAAGCCGACATCTGGAACGAACGGCGGCGGCAGCCTCGCGCCTGCGTAGGGGGGCCAACGTTGGCCTTGGTCTGGTAACCCAGGCGTGCACCTGGGACGCCCCTTCGCCTTGGAGCTGCACACGTGCCACCGCACCCCTCCCATGCTGCCATAGAGCAGTCGCAGGCAGGTGCGCACACATTCAGGCAAGCCAGGAAAACCTGCTACGGTAGCTGCAGACATTGGAGTTTTTGTGGCAGCAGGGGCACACCGGTCGTTGTGCAAGCGCACCGCTTGTGCGCCCCGTAGCTCCCGTCGCCGAGCTCGCCACACGGGGTGGCGTGCCCACCCCGGCCGGCACCATCGTCATGCTCCGCGATGCCGCCGAGGCCCACATTTGCGCCACCTGCTCCTCGCCGTCGCATACGACCGGAAGTGGCCTTCGCGGAAGATGGCTCGGGTATGCTTAGTACGAAAGCGCCTGGCTCGGGCATTCAGCGCGTTTCCATGCTGAGCTTTGGAAAGCTTTGGAAAGATAGCCTATGTTGAAAAAGGCTAACTGTGTGATCTACACGACGATCAGCTATGTAGCGATCATGCGTTGCATCCGCGCAGTCGGCACTACAGCGCCCTTTCCTGAGGCACGCATGGCGCCCCCCTGTGTGACAGGCACGGCACGACTTCTGATGACGTGTGTTCTAGTTAATGCGGGGTATCAGCCAACAGAAATGGAAGCTATTTTCCATTATCGTTGGGCGCCGGGCCGGGGCAAGCAATCAGGGCTCCTCTCGCTGCAGAAGGCATGGTACAAGCGATTACCCTGTCCGCTAGACACCCCGAACCCAAACGCCAAATCCATTCCCCGGTTCCCCGCATACAACCCGCCGGCGCAGGGCGCATGTGCCCTTGAGCACACGCTGGTCACAGGTTCGGGGCCAACAAAGTCTACTTTACAGGACTTGGCTGGCAAAGGTGATTACCGTGGGGGCAGGTGGGGCTGTGTGGGTTGGGTGGGTGTAGTGGTTCTGGGAAGGGGTCCACGGGGCGAGGGGTACGGTACATGTCTTTTCTGTACGGCCTTCACCTGATGTGGTCATACCCCTTTAAATTACACCCTGTATGGCTGCATCCTGCATGCGAGGACCATGTGGATCATGTGCAACCTCCACGGCTCCAGTGTGCCTTCGTTCCGTACTTCCGTCGTCTCTCATTTCACACACGTTTCCGGTAGACCACTCGGACACCCCGTGGTGGACGCCCATCTGACCAACACCAACTGAGTCGCTGTCAGAAAGGTTGCTGGTACACATTCGTGTGCATGAGCGTGCCAGCTACCGCAAACGAGCTTGGCCCAGCAAGGCCATGTTCGCCTTCACAACCGGCTAGGCACGATTTGCTCGACTCTGGCGGCCCCCAATGTATCAGCTTATACCAACTGTGCAACCTTTTAGGCCTCTACAGGTCCTGGTAACCTGGTCTCCAGCCTCCCCGCTCTTGCCTCGCAGTTGGTGAGCGCTTCATGTGCCCCGTTGCTGCTCAGCAGCCAGCAGAGGGGCACAGAGGAGCTCAGCTGACCGCAGAAGCCATTGGTTGCCACGGTCCCTGCATGTGCAGCTGCTCCCCATCCCTCACTCCCCCAGTAGACCAAATCATAGATGGGTTGGGCTGTACGCTGGTGTTGAGCGCACCGAAAAAAAGCCGTGCCTACGCCAATGGGTGTGCTGGGTCTCCCCCGGCAGGAGCGTCCCCTGGGTCTGTCACAGCTGCGCCGCTTGACTTGTACAGTCACAAGCATCTACTTTGTCACGTAGCGTGCAGTCTAGCCTGCAACAGATAGAATATCGTCATGTCGAAAGCGCAGTTCCCACCAGGGCTCCCCTGGTTCCCACGCTCACAGCAGCTCAGAGCCGCAGAACTCAGACGGACGGGCGTTCAATCCATTTGTCTCATCCTTGCGAACAATACTCAATATCGGTCACATCTTTAAAATGCACAGCTAGGCTTTCGTCGTTCACAACAGATGAAGGATACGTGGAAGGATACGGAAAACTCGCCCGTAGTCCGGACCGAAGAGGAGCGCCGACAGTGCCCTGCCAAAGAAATTTGTACACATCAGGGAATAAGGGAATTGGCAGGCAATAGTTGGCAGCCAATAGTTAGTTCATGCAGTGCCAGGCAGTGTGCCGTACCATATCTGCGCCGTATGATACTCTCTTCTTGGTGAGGCGGGGACGTCGGCCAAGCCCCATAGCACGCACAATAAGCCAAGGTCTCACAGCTCGACACACGCAAAATGAATGCCTATTTTCCCCTGCTGTGGTCCTCCTCCGTTTCGGCCCTTCGGTGTTGCCCACAATACACAACAGAAACGCGCGCGACATGGCCTTCGCGCTACGCTTAGTATCTACTATGTGCTGTAAGCGGCTGGGCTGACCAGCTCTTGAAGCGGAGCAATTCTCCGCCTTACCGATTCTCGCGCCGACTCATCCATCGAACGTGATGCCCACCGCATCAGCAGAAGGGGATAAAAGAGCTATGGCATCACCATTTTACAGCTCAGACGATGCAGCGCCTTGGCGGGGCTCCGCGCTTCATCCTGTATCCCGCGAGCACAGTCGTTCGCGGGACTTGCCACACGGGGAACTGGCGAGCAGAATGGGCTCTGAGGTGAGGCGCATGCATGTTGGTCACGTTACTCAAGGGTGTAGCGCGATAACATGTCGGCCAAGCACCCGTCCAGGACACCAGGTCTCGGGGTCTGGTTCGGCTGTCAAAGGACAATTAAAAACCACATCTCCCCATATATTCGCTCCCTTGTGCACGCAGCGCGCCTCTGCGCGGCATTTACAGGCCGGCGAGGGCCTGGTGAACAGTGCGTATGCAACGCCGCTATCGTCTGTAGCGCAGCTCGACAAATTGTTGGACGAGGTCCACTCGGACGAGAACTGCACTTTGGCGCTCGTGGTGTCGGGGCGCCTGAATTCCAGAGTCCCAAGCGGAGCTGACTGTGCTGCTCCGAAACCGCAGTCTCAGTCTCAGCAGGCCCCAGATAGCGCGCGACGCAGGAGCAGCAGCAATGGCAGCAGCAGCGGCAGTATGGCCCCCACCCCAGGTGGACTGGACTGGGCATGCAGCGGTGCGCGACTGTCCGGCTCCCTACGGCCAGCCGAGGTTGCTGCCCTGCAGGCTTTCCTCGTGGATGCGCCGTCCTGCGGGCACCATGCCACGCCCACACACGCTTCCGGCACCAGCTACCGCAGCCTTCCACCGCCGCACCCCGCCTCGAGCACCTCCACTGGTCCTCGCCAGTCCAGGCCCGAGCTTCGCAGCGGGTCGCGGGAGCATCACCACAGTGCGGCCAACAGTGCAGGAGCCAGCTCTGCTGAGCCGCCTCCGCTGCCGCTCGGGGGGATGCCTCCGCTTAAGCTGCCCTCCCCTCTCCGTCCCCCGTCAATCGACGAAACAGGAGCTATGAAGTCATTTCTGGAGGACCAACCAGCGCCGCAGTGCGAGCAGCTTCCGCCCACCACCCAGCCGGGCGCTGCGGGCCTAGCTGCAGGCCCCGCCCCCGCCTCTACGTCCGGTGAACGGCTACACGGCCGTGTGTTAACCGGCCTGCGCAAGGCCGCCTCGGACGTGGTGACGCAGCTCAAGGCTCTCAGCTCGGGCCGCAACAGCACATCTAGCAGCCGCCAGCCGTCGGGGCTAAGCACGCCTGTGCCCGCCGCAGCCACCCCCACCTCCCTCGCAGCTGCTTACCGCTCCGTTGACGGCACCCTGGCTGCGCTCCCAGACCTGTCCGTGCGCACCAGCCCCAGCGGGGCCCCTCGCGCCCGGCACTTCTCATCCACCGCTCCCGGCCTCGCCAGCAGCCCGACAGCAGCAGCTGGCGGACCCGGCCTCAGCGCCCAGCTGCCCAGCCCCCTGCAGCACCGCACCGTGCCGGGCATCGCTGTTGCAAGCGCCCACGCCGCCGCCCTCCCTGCGCCGGCAGCTGGCAACCCACTGTACGCCCACGACTTATCCGCGCCCACCACTTCAGTGGCGGTGGACGCCTGCGCCGCGCCCGTGCCCGTGTGGGCCGCGCCCTTCCAGCTCGGTAGCATGGGCAACCTTAGCGATCCGGACGCTAGGGGACACGGATGCCCAGCCGGGTGCACTGCCCCCACCTCTCCCGCCACGTTTGTGGACGAGGCCGTTGCGGACCTGCTGCCCGATATGTGGGACCTGGCGCAGGTGCGTGGTAATAGCGGAACACCCAACGGCAGCAGCGGCACCGCAGCAACACTTGACTGTGATGCTATTGTGGGGTTCTGTTCCTGCCTTCACGCTTGCATGCAAAGATGATCTGGGTCGCACCCATTCTGCAATGCCTAGTGCATTAGTGGGGCGTGCCCACTGCAAGCTCTGATGGCTGTGCGACGGGCCAACCCCGTTCTGCCTTCATGTATGTGGTTTGTCCTGCAGGCGGGCATCGACACCAACGGGGAGAGCCTCACTCCGGACGACAGCATCGGCGCCTCGCTCACCTTCTTGCCCGCTCGCCGCCAGGGTCCCGCACCTGTGGTGCCGCGCAGCACGGCGCAGCGCCCGCCGCGTGCGGGCGGCTCCAGTGGGCGCGCGTGGTCCAGCCTGGGCTACCTTGACAGCGGCTTCGCGTTGCAGAGCGCGAACCTGGCTGTGGATGCAGGCCATTCCGCGGTGCTGCTGAGGGGTGCGGACGAGCAGCAGCAGCAGCAGCAACAGCAGCAGTCGTTCATGCGTGCGGCTGGCCACCGCGCGGAGCAGATGTACGTGCTGCAGGAGCTGCTATACACCGCACGGCTCAGCGGCAGCATGGGTGACGCGACGCGGGCGCGGGCGCAGCAGGCGGAGCAGCAGCTGCGGCAGGCTGGCGGGGGCACTCCACGCCACCACAATGGCAGCCTGGGATCCGACCACCTAGACCTGAGCCTCAAGGAGGGCATGCTGCTGTGGAGCGGGGATGAGCAGCTGGCGCCCGTGCACACCACCGACCCCGGCACCGCAAGCGGCCAGGGGACGCCCCAGCAGCAGCAACTACAGCAGCTACAGCAGCAGCAGCAGCAGCGCCGTAGTGTGCCTCCTGTCGCTGGCGGCCCTCCGCGTGGCGTGGGCATGGACTCCACCTGCGGCAGCATCGGCACCCGCAGCGCTGCGTCCTTCCCTTCCCAGCTGTCTTCCGCCTGCTCCTCCACACCCAACGCGCATAACGGAGGCAGCAGCACCGTGGGGCTGCACGACACCACCGGCTTTGGATTCATGGGCTGGCAGTCGGACGGCAGCAGCCGTGGCAACCCTATCGTCAGCCTCGCCCCCGCCATGCCCCCCGCACCTGGCAACCGATCCTCGCTCCAGCCCAACACCTCCACCGCCGCCGCCGCCGGTAGCATTGGCTGCAAGGCCTGCGCCTGCGGTCCCGGCGCCAGTAACCCGGCTCACGCAGCCTCCATCGGTCCCGAGCTAGCCATGACCTGGCCCCTGCTCATGCCCACCACCGTGCCCGCGGTGCTCCCCGGCGGCTCGGGTGCCGTCCAGGGCGCCGCCTGCTCCTTCCTGCTCAACGTCCGCATCACCTGCGGCTGCAGCTGCGGCGCATGCAGCCCAGCTGCCCCCCTGCCGTGCTCCACCGCCGCCATGCCCTCCCCACCAACCGGCGCAGCGTCCCCGATGCCCAAGGGGCTGACGGGCACAGCAGCCGGCCGCGCCTCCTCTGCCGTCGCCGGCGCTGTGGCCCCTATTGTGGCGCCCTCAACCGCCGCCGGTGGCGGCGGCGCCCCTATGTCTGTCAGCGCGATGCTTAGCGGCGCGCAGCTGGCGTTTACACAGCTGCACTCGGGCTGTCAGGATGTGCTGCTGCGCCTGCCGCTTCTTCCCGCCATGCAGCTCCTCAACGTCTTCGCCTCCAGCGGCGCCGCCGTCGGGCCCGCCAGCAACCTCCTGGCGGCGCCGCCAGCGATGGCGGCGGAGCTGCACGGCCTATTCGCCGACCGCGTGGAAGCCGCACTGACTGCGGCGGCGGCCGCCGACACCGCTGCCGACGTCGCCGGCAGCCAGGCAACCCGGCATGGTGCAGCTGCTGGTGCTGGCGGGGGCGGATCCCGCATCGCGCCGTCGGCCCAGTCGTACCCGGTGCATATGAACGAGACGTTCAGCTCGGGCCCTACCGCCGCCGGCTCCCTGATGCCCGACTCCGCCAGCCGCAGCGCGTGCAACCCCAGGCTCAACCCGCCGGAGGCGGCAGCCGCTGCCTCTGAGATACTCGGCGCCAAGGGGCACAGCTCCTCCGCCAAGGCCTCCTGGCCCGGCTGGACGTCGGTGTCGGGAGGCCAAGGGGACAGCCAGTGCCACGCGTCCCCGCTGTCCTCTGCCATGCGTCAGGAGCTAGTCGCCCTACGCCAGTCCTCCGCGCTGCAGCCCCCGTGGGCCATGAGCGCGCGCACGTGGGCCGCCTGCTGCACCGAGTGGCGCACCTCCATGCAGCCGCTGCTGTCGGACGTGTGCTACCTGCTGCTGTGCGTGCCCAACTGCTTCTCGCACGGCCTGGTGGAGTGGGACGCCACCATGTACTGCGAGACGCTGGCACGTCTGCTGGCGCAGCTGGAGCGGTACAAGCTGTGGCAGACCATTGCCGTACTGCTGGAGTACTGCACGCGGCAGGGCGTGGCGCTGCTGTACCAGGGCGAGGCCGTGGGTGCCGCCTCGCTCACCCCCGAACGGGTGCGTGCCCTGCTCGAAGGCGCCCTGCATGACGAGATCAGCATCAAAGTCATTGGCGACGGTGCTGCCGCTGGGGCCACCAACGGCGACATGTGGAGGCTGCCGCCCACAGCCATGGCAGCAGCGGCGCGTGTGGGCGCGGGTGACGCGTCTGGCAGTATGGGCGCTGGCGGCAGCGCTGGCGGGACGCGCGTTCGCCGGGCGTCGTTTACGGTGCCGCTGGTGGTGCCTGACGGCGCCGACGCCGCCACGGCGGCCACGCTCCAGGCCTGGCGGCGGCGCTCGATCGATACGGGGCCGGTGAAAGTCAGCCAGGCGACTGCGGAGGCAGCGGCGGCGTATCCCCCGTCGCCAGCTATGCACGGCGCCGTTGCGGACGCACATGGCTGCGCCGCTGGCAGCGCGTTTCTTCCCCCGGTGGCGCCGACGCGGGCGCGTGGCTTAAGGTCCCAGGCTAGCATTGGCCGCGTGCTGTCGAGCGTGCTCTCGCGGTTGGCGGGGGGTGAGGAAGCGCCCAGCAGCAGCAAGACGCCGTCGCCAGCGCCTGGGGGCGCTACAGGGATGGTGGACCCCCATGCGTCACTGCGCACGGCTATGGCTTCGCCACGTGCCGGGGGCGTGGTGGCGGGCTCGCCGCAGCTGGCGGGCGGCATGGGGTCTCCCCTGGGCGTGCCTGGGCAGCAGCGCCCAGCGGCGGCCGCGGCGGCCGCCCCGCCGGCGGCAGCGCCGGCCGGACAGGGCGTGGCATTTGGCAACATGATTGAGAACACCGCTGTAGTCCTGGCCTTTGCAGGGGTGTTGCTGCAGTCACTCCTGTAGGTGCACAGATTGCGGTGCAGGCGAGCAGTTGGTCAAGTGCTGGGCGTGCAAGGAGGACATCTGCTCCTGGTTGCATAAGGGAGAAGGGGTTTGTGTGGGTAGGTAAAATGATGTATGCAGAGGGTTAGCGGGCAGATTCGAAGGCATCCGAGTATGCTATACGCTAGCTTGAGGCAAGCGGGGCTTGGCAGGACGCTCGCAAAGCGCAAGCAGGAAGCACAGCACGACGGAATGGGGACAGCGTAGAAGCAGCGCAAGTGCGAAGGCGGTGAGGCGTGCAGTGATCATCCAGAGCCTGTGATTCCTTTCATGTTGGACTTTGTTTGCTGAGCCCTTTCTCCGCTCGATCGGCTTGGTGGCTCTTCAGTTGCTGGGCGTCGCCAACTTCGTTACTTTCAGCATCTGGCCTGTGCATGTTTTGGTCACCCTTACATTGCATATGGCCCTGTATGGGGTCGCTGTTGTGGCCTGTCGTGGGCCGCCTGCGTTGTGGTGGACCTGCTGTTTGTCGTGTGTTGGGCGAGCCGGCAGGTTTATGTGTTTACCGTCCGACACGCACTATGAGATGTAACGGTTGTTTGTGTACTGTGTAGCAAAGCTGCTCGTAGCTGGTTGAGCTGAGCTCCTGGGCGCGTGTATGCACTAGTAATACGTGCGTTGAGGCGAGCTCCTAGGCGCGCGCGTGTGCACTAGCACCATTTGCCTTGCGGCGAGCTGGGCGACCGAGTGATGGGACGTCACCACGACGGTCGAGGTGCAGCACACGTGACGGTATGAGCCAAAGCACGTTTGCAGCTGAGTTGTGTCCCTGCAATTGGACGAAATGTACTGCTCGTGAATATCCAGGCGGCTGCACCACACTACCGGTAATTTTTTGACCAAGCGCTGAGGGCTCGCAGGGTGGCTAGGCGGCAGCACTTTGGCTGAAGCGGTTCCGGCAGCATGGGAAGGGGCAGAGTTCCGGATGGCACCACTGCCGTTTGTTGGATGTGTTGGCAGCGGCTGTGGCTGCTGGAAGGGCGACAGGGAGCGCGTGGATAATGGCGTACAGGTTTTACTACTGGCAGCGTGCAGGCAGCACGTCTCTGGGGTGACTGTTCGTGGTGAGGTGTTTGTAGGTTCAACACGTTTTTCGCACTCGCAGGCAGGAACGGCCGCTTGCGGGTACACACAAGTGTGCAGTGCCGACGGCAGCACTCGCTGTCTGCTTTGCGGCTGTACCTTGAGTGGTTTTGTCGCTGTCCGCCCAACGCGGTGCAGCCACCAGGTGCACACACTTGGGCAAACACCGCAATCCGTACACTAGCCGGTTTGCCGTGCCGGTTTGCCCTGGTGTGCTTTTGCCGTATGGCCTTATGCTTACTAAAACACAACGCATCGCTACTACAGCTCGCGTCGAGTACGAGCATTTCGTTCGGCTTTTGGGCAGCCAGGCGGAGGGGCGTGGTGCTGTGTGTTTTGAGGGAAGCTGGAAGCCGGGCAAGAGACTGCGTGTTTTTGACTCGTGGCGTCCCGTACAGTTGGAGGTCACAGCTGTGGTTGCGGGCTTGTTGGGGGCCACATGCACAATAAAGTCAGGACCGGTGACCAACAATAAATCCGCATCTTGATGCGGGGTGGGGGTCACGACATGCGCACCCGGCCGTTTTTCAGTTGTGGCTTGCTGCTGGGGTCGGGTGGACGCGCTTCCATCGCTGTACAAGTGACAGAGGGTTATTAGATGGGAAAGAGGGTGAGTGAGTTTGGTAGCTGGAACAGTGTGCCAAATTGTGCGTCCGTGACATGGGGCTCGCAGTCTTGTTGACATGCATTAGCAGGTTGCCGGGAAGCAGCCGGTGTTGGGGCCTCTCTTGCATGCGAAGGTGGTCCGAGAGGATGCGGTGATGGCGGCAAGACAGGACGCATGTGCTCGAGACACTAGGCAGCTATGTGAGGAAACGAATCGAGCAGGTGGCATTGGACAGACGAGACCAGATCGAATGTGAGACGTGTGCGTGCACTGTACATAGCGTTCAGGCACGCCCGCGGCCCTCCGCCGGCCACGGGCTGCCGTTCATACCGTACGATGGGCGGCGAGCGAGCCGGAGTTTGGGTTCACATGGGGTGGCATGGGCTTGGAGCTGGTGTGTGCCGCTTTGCACAGCGCTTGGAGCAGCTTGGAGCGGCATGGAAAGCGGCCTGTAACGTGTAAAGGCATGGCTGCTTCAATCACTTCCCGGGTTCGATTCCTACCTCGGGCGAGATTCCAGTCCTCGTCCGCCTGTGTGGTCTGCCCGGACCCACAGGGAAGGCGTGCCGGTGGCAGGTGCCTGC